>Ga0081455_10001247_pt1 | contig 22417 bp, 21 predicted proteins | sample TabmetS3T2R1_FD_70207 | JGI IMG/M metagenome (GOLD analysis project Ga0081455, IMG submission 70207) | Tabebuia heterophylla rhizosphere microbial communities from the University of Puerto Rico - S3T2R1 | ecosystem: Host-associated > Plants > Roots > Rhizosphere ...
TTGCACGCCGCGCTGATGCAGCGCAACCACCCCGACGAGGCCGGGCAGCTGCGCACCGAGCAGGTGTGGATCGGCGGCGGCGACTTCGGCCCGCACGGGGCGGCGTTCGTGCCGCCGCACCACGAGCGGGTACCCGACGCGATGACCGACCTGATGTCGTTCGTGCGCCGCGACGACCTGCCGGTGCTCGCTCACGCGGCGCTGGCGCATGCGCAGTTCGAGACCATCCACCCGTTCGCCGACGGCAACGGGCGCACCGGCCGGGCGCTGGTGCACTCGATGCTGCGGGCGCGGGGGCTGACCCGCAACGTCACCGTGCCGGTGTCGGCCGGCTTACTCACCGACACCGACGCGTACTTCGCCGCGTTGATGGCCTACCGGCGCGGCGACGCCGCCCGCATCGTGCGGCTGATCGCCGAGGCGTCGTTCACGGCGATCGGCAACGGCCGGCAGTTGGTGGCCGAGCTGCGCCGCGTGCGGCAGCGCTGGAGCACGTTGATCAAGGCGCGGCAGGACGCGTCGGCCTGGCCGCTGGCCGACCTGCTGCTGCGCCAGCCGGTGATCGACGCCGAGCTGGTCCAGCGCACGCTCGGCGTCACCTCGGCGAACGCCCACCGAGCCATCCGGCAGCTGGCCGAGTCGGGCATCACGACCGAGTTCAGCGGCCGGCGCCGCGACCGCATGTGGCAGGCCCGCGAGGTGCTGGTCGCCCTCGACGAGTTCGCCGCCCGGGCCGGACGGCGCGGCCGGGTCAGCCACTGATCACGTCACCCGGGTCGAGTCCATGTACCAGTTGGTCTCCCAGGTCTGGCCGCCGTCGGTCGAGAACGCCTGCTCCCAGTGCGCCGTGGTCGGCGTGATGCCCGACCAGATGTAGCGCACCCGGATCGGCCGGCCGTCGTACACGTCGTCCCCGAAGAACTCGCCGCGCCCGTCGACGAAGCGGCCCACCTGCGGGACGTCGATCACGTCCGAGCGGGTGCTCATCCAGTACAGCGACCACAGCTCGGTCTTCGGGTTGAACAGCCGCACCGTCATGCCCGACCAGCCCCGCGTCGGGAAGTCGATCTCGTCGGAGTTGCCGGCGCCGCCGAGGATCGGCCGGGCGACCGACACCCCCGGGAACTCGTCCCACTCGTCGCGGCCGGCCAGTGGCTCGAGCAGCCGGCGGTTCTCCACGTTCCAGGTGCCGACGTAGAAGTCGAAGTCGTGTGCCATGCGGCGAAGCTAGGTTGCGCTCCCTGACAACCCTTGTCAGTGGCGTCCGGAGACTTGCCGGTGTGCGCGCCAGCCGACTGCTCTCCGTCCTGTTGCTGCTGCAGACCCGGGGGAGGATGACCGCCGCTCAGCTGGCCACCGAGCTCGAGGTGTCGGTGCGGACGATCTACCGCGACGTCGAGTCGCTGAGCGCGGCCGGCGTCCCGCTCTACGGCGACGCCGGCCCCGACGGTGGATACCGGCTGCTGGACGGGTACCGCACCCGGCTCACCGGGCTGACCGGCGACGAGGCCGAGGTGCTGCTGCTGGGCGGGTTGCCCGGGCCGGCCGCCGAGCTGGGCCTCGGCTCGGCGCTCGACGCCGCCCAGCTCAAGCTGCTGGCCGCGTTACCGGTCGAACTGCGCGACCGGGCCCGGCTGATGCGCGAGCGCTTCTACCTGGACGCCCCGAGCTGGTACCGCCATCCGGAGCAGGTGCCGCACCTGACCGCGGTCGCCGAGGCGGTCTGGCAGCAGCGCGCCCTGCGCATCGGGTACCGCCGCTGGAAGGCGCCCACCGACGTGACGCGCACGGTCGAGCCGCTCGGCGTCGTACTCAAGGCCGGGCGGTGGTATCTCGTCGCCCGCAGCGACGGCCACGTCCGCACCTACCGGGTGGGGCAGATCCTGGCCGTCGAGCCGCTCGAGTCCCGGTTCGAGCGCGACGCCGACTTCGACCTCGAGGCGCACTGGCGCGACTACGTGGCCGACTTCCAGCGCCGCCGGTACCGCGACGTGGCCGAGGTGCGGCTGTCGCCGGGCGCGCAGGAACGGCTGGCCGACCTGATGGACCCGGTAGTGGTCGCCGCCGTCGAGCAGAGCGCCCAGCCCGACGCCGACGGCTGGGTCCGCGCGCGCATCCCGATCGAGGGGTCAGATCACGCTGAGCGCGACCTGCTCCGGCTCGGCGCCGACGTCGAGGTGCTGGCCCCGGCCGAGCTGCGCGAGCGCATCGCCGCGACGGTCCAGGCGCTTGGCCGGATGTACCGGCCGCTGGCGCTCGTGAACGCCGCCGGCTGATCCGGAGTTAGATCGGGCGCATGAGCCTGCCCGAACCGTCCGCCGACGCCCGCGTGGTCGTCACCGGAGCCTCGTCCGGCATCGGGGCCGCCCTGGCCGAGCGGCTGGCCGCCCGTGGTCACGCCCTGGTGCTGATCGCCCGGCGGGCCGACCGCCTCACCGAGCTGGCCCAGCGGCTGACCGCCCGGCACGGAGCGCCCGCCGAGATCCGCGCCTGCGACCTCGCCGATCGCACCGCCCGGCGCGAGCTGGTGGCCGAGCTGGCCGACCGCGAGATCGCCGCCCTGTGCAACAACGCCGGCTTCGCGACGTTCGGCGAGGTGCATGAGCTCGATGCGGAGCGCGAGCGCGAGCAGGTCGAGCTGAACGTCGTCGCCATGCACGAACTTACGCTCGCCGTACTGCCCGGTATGGTTCGCCGTCGCTCCGGGGCGATCCTGATCACCGGCTCGACGGCCGGATTCCAGCCGCTTCCGGGCGAGGCGACCTACGGCGCGGCCAAGGCGTTCGCCAACTCGTTCGCCGAGGCGCTGCACTTCGAGCTGCGGGGCACCGGCGTCTCGTGCACGCTGCTCGCGCCCGGGCCGGTGCGCACCGAGTTCACCCAGGTGGCCGGCGTCGCGTCGACCGAGACGACCGTCCCGGGCTTCGTGTGGGAGACCGCGGACCGGGTGGCCGACGCGGCGGTGGCCGGCCTGGAGCGGGGCCGGCGCCGCGTCGTTCCCGGCGTTTCGGCCCAGGCGATGACGCTGAGCCAGTACGTCCCACATGGCGTACTACTGCCCGTGATCCGGCGCGTGTACCGCCGTTACGGCATCTAGCGCTAGTGCCCGGTATGGGCGGGAAAGCGGGCGGTTCCGCGTCCGAGTCTGCGGTGCTATGTTCAGCTTGGCTGAGAAACCAGCCGCCCCCGTCGCTGCGTTTGCCAGTGAAAAGGACTGGTTGCGATGACCGCATCATCACGGCCGGCGAGCCCGCCCCCGAACGCGGTGCCCCGTCCCCGGTTAGAGCTACACAACCATCAGATCGACCAGACCGTGGCCGCCAGCCACCGGTGCGGCAACACCCATCTCCCCACCGGACGGGTGTGCCTGCTGCCCGAACGGCATCCCGGCGGCTGCCAGTTCACCGACCGGCGCTTCACGATCTCCTAGCGAACCCAGCTTCGGCCGGGCGCGCGGCCATATGCGGTCGGGCGGTTCAGCGCCTCGCACTAGCATGCGAGACGTCAACCGGAACCGTCCGAGGAGAGACCTGTGTCCACCACCGCGCCCCGCACCGCGTCCGTCCAGACCGTCAAGGTCGCCGCGGGCACGACGGCGGCCGACGCGTTGCGTGAGGCCGGCGTCGACCTGAACGGACCGGCCGGCGCCGTGGTGGTGCGCGAGTTCGGGTCGGGCGCGCTGCGCGATCTGGCCTGGATCCCGGACGAGGACGCCGAGGTCGAGCCGGTCGCGGCCGAGTCCCCGGACGGGCTGGCCGTGCTGAGGCACTCCGCCGCCCACGTCATGGCCCAGGCGGTGCAGGACCTGTTCCCGGGCACCCTGCTCGGCATCGGCCCGCCCATCGAGAACGGCTTCTACTACGACTTCGCCCCGGCCCAGCCGTTCACCCCGGACGACCTGGTCGCCATCGAGAAGAAGATGGGCGAGATCATCAAGGCCGGTCAGCGCTTCTCGCGTCGCCCGGTCAGCGACGCCGACGCCCGCATCGAACTGGACGCCGAGCGGTTCAAGCTCGAGCTGATCGACCTCAAGTCCCAGGCGACCGGCGAGGAGGCCACCGAGGTCGGGGCCGGCGGGCTGACCATGTACGACAACCTGGATGCGAAGTCGGGCGAGCTGGTCTGGACCGACCTGTGCCGCGGGCCGCACCTGCCGACCACCCGGCGCATCCCGGCGTTCAAGCTCATGCGCACCGCGGCCGCGTACTGGCGGGGCAGCGAGAAGAACCCGCAGTTGCAGCGGATCTACGGCACCGCGTGGGCCTCGCGCGACGACCTCAAGGCCTACCTCACTCAGCTGGAGGAGGCGGCCAAGCGCGATCACCGCAAGCTCGGCGCCGAGCTGGACCTGTTCAGCTTCCCGGACGAGCTGGGCTCGGGCCTGCCGGTGTTCCACCCCAAGGGCGGCATCCTGCGCCGGGTGCTGGAGGACTACGTCCGGCAGCGGCACATCGACGAGGGCTTCGACTTCGTCAGCACCCCGCACATCAGCAAGGACGGGCTGTTCCACACCTCGGGCCACCTGCCCTACTACGCCGACAGCATGTTCCCGCCGATGGAGCTGGAGAACTCGGAGTACCGGCTCAAGGCGATGAACTGCCCGATGCACAACCTCATCTATCGCTCGCGCGGACGCTCGTACCGGGAGCTGCCGCTGCGGCTGTTCGAGCTGGGCAACGTGTACCGCTACGAGAAGTCGGGCGTCGTCCACGGCCTCACCCGGGTGCGCGGGCTGACCATGGACGACTCGCACAGCTACTGCACCCCCGAGCAGGCGCCGGCCGAGATCAGGCATCTGCTGAACTTCTGCCTCGGCCTGTTCCGTGACTTCGGGCTGGACGACTTCTACCTGGAGCTGTCCACCCGCGACGACTCCAAGCCGGACAAGTTCATCGGCACCGACGAGCAGTGGTCGGTGGCCACGCAGATCCTGCAGGACGTGGCCACCGAGTCCGGGCTCGATCTGGTGCCCGACCCGGGCGGCGCGGCCTACTACGGTCCGAAGATCTCGGTGCAGGCCAAGGACGCGATCGGGCGTACCTGGCAGATGTCCACGATCCAGTACGACTTCAACCAGCCGGCCCGGTTCGAGCTGGAGTACCAGGCCGCCGACGGCAGCCGGCAGCAGCCGGTGATGATCCACTCGGCCAAGTTCGGGTCGATCGAGCGATTCATCGGCGTGCTCATCGAGCACTACGCCGGCGCCCTGCCGGCCTGGCTCGCCCCGGTACAGGTGATCGGTATCCCGGTCACCGACGAGCAGGTGCCCTACCTGCAAGACGTTGCAGCGCGGCTACGCAGACAGGGCATCCGCATGGACGTCGACGATTCCGACGACCGGATGCAGAAGAAGATCCGCACCGCGCAGAAGCAGAAGGTGCCGTTCATGCTGATCGCCGGCGCCGACGACACTTCGTCGAACGCGGTCTCGTTCAGGTACCGCGACGGCGAGCAGCGCAACGGCATCCCGGTAGCGCAGGCGGTGGACGAGATCGCCGACTTCGTCACCCGGCGGGTCAACGAGTCGCCGACGTCTGCCCATTTCGCATGAAACCGGAGCCGGCCAGCGACTTCGCCGGAGAGCCCGACGCGTTCGGCCGGCTGTGGACGCCGCATCGGCTCGCCTACATCCAGGGCGCGGGCAAGCACGACGACGCCGGCGAGGAGTGCCCGTTCTGCCGGGCGCCCAAGCTGTCCGACGAGGACGGGCTGATCGTCGCCCGCGGCCAGCTCGTCTACGCGGTGCTGAACCTGTACCCGTACAACAGCGGGCACCTGATGACCGTGCCTTACCGGCACCTGGCCGACTACACCGACCTGACCGCGGACGAGGTCGCCGAGCTCGGCCGGTTCACCCAGGCCGCGATGACGACGATGCGGGCCGTCGCCGGGCCGCACGGGTTCAACATCGGCATGAACCAGGGCGTGGTGGCCGGCGCCGGCATCGCCGCCCACCTGCACCAGCACGTCGTGCCGCGGTGGGGTGGCGACACCAACTTCATCCCGATCGTGGCGCACACGCGCGTGTTGCCTCAACTCTTGGCAGATACCAGGCGTCTTCTAGCCGACGCCTGGGTGTCCGGCTGAGTCTGGGGTTTACGCGCACCGTACGACCCGATACCGTTCCGCACTGCTTGTCAGGCTGCGGTCGCGGTCGGGCGTACTTGGGGGGAAATAGATGAAGCTTCGTCCAGCGATCGTCTGTGCCGCGGTCGGCGCCGTCGTCGTCGCGCTGCTCGTCGGGCCGGAGTCCCCGGTCGGCGCCGCGGGTAAGGCACAGCCGGGCTCGGGCCGCTCTGGTCAGTGGCAATCCGCATCGCGGGTGGCCGGCAGTCACGTCGCTCCGGCGACGCCGGCCGTCGCGCCGAAACCGGAGACCCCGCGCCTCGACGCCCGGCTGAACCGGACCGCTGCCCAGACGAGCGGTGCGGCCGAGGTCGTGCTGCACGGCGACCCGCGGCAACTCGCGACCGCGGTGCGGGCGGCGAAGGGCCGGACGCTCGCGACCGTCAGCGATGCCGCGACGGCCGTCGTCCCCGCGAAGTCGCTACGCTCGCTCGCCGGTTCCCCCGGTGTGCAGTCCGTGACGCCGCCCGTCCGCGCCCGCGCCCTGGACAGTTCCGAGGGCGTTCACCTCACCAACGCCGACGCCTGGCAGGCGGCGGGTCTGGACGGCTCGAACCAGGGCGTGGGTGTCAAGATCGGCATCGTCGACGTCGGATTCGCGAACCTCGCGACGGAGGTGGGCGCCGGCAATCTGCCCTCCGGTCTCACGGTCGCCGGCGACTTCTGTCAGGACGTCAACACGACCGACCACGGCACTGCGGTGACCGAGATCGTTCATCAGATGGCGCCGGGCGCCCAGTTGTTCTTGTACTGCATCGACGACGACATCACATTCGAGCAGGCCGAAGCCGCGCTGCAGGCCGCCGGGGTGAAGGTCGTCAACAGCTCGCTCGGCTTCCCGGGTGACGGCCGCGGCGACGGCACTCTCGGGGTGCCGCACTCGTCGTCGGCGACGGTTCGGACCGCCCGGCAGAACGGCATCCTCTGGATCCAGTCGGCCGGCAACAGCGCCGATGATCACTGGCCGGGCACGTTCGTCGACGCCGACCACGACACCGTCGTCGATCTGCTCGACTCCAGCCCGACCGGGCAGGACGACTTCGTCGGAATCGGCGCCGGCGGCGGCGCGATCGATCTGCAATGGGACAAGTGGCCGACGTCGACCCTGCCGGTGACGCTGCACGCGTGGCAGTTCGACGACAACGGCTTTATCGGAACCCCGGTCGCGATCACTCACGCGAGCGGCACCCCGCCGATTGCCTGCCTGGAGTATCCGGTCTTCCAGGGCGACGGATGCGTCGCCCTGCCGGGTCCCGGCAGCTACGACGTGTGGATCACTGTCCCGACCACCGCGCTGGGTGTGCATTACGACCTCTTCTACGGGGGCGACGTCAGCTTCAACTACCTGTCGTGCGGATCATGGACGTCCGACGGGTTGACCTGCCTGGGGCCCAGTGCGCGGGCGCAGTCCGGCTCGATCACCGAGCCCGCGACGTCGCCCTACGCGTTGGCGGTCGGCGCGGTCGACGCGCGACCGGGCGCCAGCGGTTGTCAGATCGACCAGAACGTCGGCGCCCCGTTCCCGCTCGAGGAGTTCAGCTCCCAAGGCCCGACCATCGACGGTCGGACGAAGCCCGACATTGCCGCGTTCGACAACATCAGTGGCAACGTCGCCGACATCAACCCGTTCTGCGGCACCTCGGCGGCCGCGCCGCACGTGGCCGGGGCGGCCGCCCTGGTTGCGGCGGCCAACCCGAACATGGATGCCGCCCAGATCCAGGACTTCCTCGAGCGCCGGGCCGGGGTGTCGCCGCCGAACAATCAGATCGGACACGGCGTGCTGAACCTGGGGCCCACCACCGGGATCCAGCCGCCGTCCGGCTCGGGCTACACGGCCCTGCCGACCCCGCAGCGGGTGCTCGACACCCGTAACGGCGTGGGCGGCCACCTCGGCGCCATCGCCGCGAAGCAGGCGGTGACGGTGACCGTGCCCGGCCTGCCGGCCGACGCGACCGCCGTCGCCGTGAACCTGACCGGAACCGGCGTCCACCAGAGCACGTTCCTGGCGACCTATCCGGGTCCGGCCGGCGCGACCTGGCCGGGCACGGCGAACCTGAACCTCAGCTCGACCGACAGCACCGCGGCGGTGTTCGCGGTCGTCACGCTCGGGCCGGGAGACACGATCAATGTGCGCAACGACGTGGGCAGCGTGCACGCGATCGTCGACCTGGTCGGCTACTTCGCCTCGTCGGCGACGGGCAAGTACTCGCCGGTCACCGCCCAGCGCATCGTCGACACGCGAAACGGGACCGGCGGCTACACCGGGACGCTGGTCAACCACCAGACCCAGCGGTTCACGCTTCCCGCAGGTTCGGGCGTGCCGGCCGACGCGACGTCGATGATCGTCAACGTCACCGCGACGGGCCAGCCGGCCGCCGGCTACGTCACCTTGTCTACGGACTGCTCGGGTGCGACGTCGACGCTGAACTACCTCAAGGGCTTTACCCGCGGGAACCTTTCGGTGGCCGCGCTGGACGCCTCGAGCGGGTTCTGCGTGTTCAACTCGGGCGGCCCGACGAACGTCATCATCGATCTGGTCGGTTACGTCGGCCCGTCTGGCAGCGCGAGCTACATCGCTCTGCCGGCGCCGGTCCGGATCAGTGACACGCGTAGCGGCAACGGCGGGCACCTGGGCGTCCTCGGTCCGCACGGCACCGAGGCGTTGCAGGGCGGCGGCATCTTCGACGTGCCGTACTCCGCGTCGGCGCTGCTGACCAACGTGACCGCCACCGCAGGCACGGCCGGCACGTTCCTCACCGTGTATCCGGGTCCGACGCGGCCGTTCGTGGGCACGCTGAACGTCACGGCCAGGCGCACGGTGCCCAATGCTGCCGTCGTCAACCTGACCGCCTCGGGCGCAGCGACGGTCTACAACGACCAGGGCAGCGTGCAGGCGATCGTCGACCTCTTCGGGTACTTCGTCTGACCGGGCCCGGTAGCGTCCTGGGCCATGACGGTGTGGCACCTGCGGGGCGTGTTCCTTCCGGACGAGCGTGAGCGCGACGCGTGGATCGTCGACGGCCGGTTGACGTTCGAGCGCTTCGCGGGTCCGGCCGAGACGATCGCCGACCGCGGCTGGGTCCTGCCCGGGCTGGTCGACGCGCACTGCCACATCGGGCTGGCCCCCGACCGCTTCGTCGACGACCTGGACGGGCAGGTCGGTCAGGCGCTGGCCGACCGCGACGCCGGGGCGCTGTTGCTGCGCGACGCCGGCTCGCCGGTCGACAACAGTGGGGTGCAGGCCCGCGACGACCTGCCCCGGCTGATCCGGGCCGGGCGGCACGTCGCCCGCACCCGGCGCTACGTGCGGCACCTGGGCGTCGAGGTCGAGCCGGACGACTTCGTGGCCGAGATCGAGACGCAGGCGGCGCGCGGCGACGGCTGGGTCAAGATCGTCGGCGACTGGATCGATCGCTCGGTCGGCGACCTGGCGCCGTTGTGGCCCGACGACCTGCTCAAGACGGCGGTCGGGCGGGCGCACGAGCTCGGCGTCCGGGTGGCCGTGCACGTGTTCGGCGAGGACGCGCTGCCCGGTTTGATCGCCGCGGGCGTCGACTCGATCGAGCACGGCACGGGGCTGACCGACGAGACGATCGCCCAGCTCCAGGGCACCGACACGGTCGTCGTCCCCACGCTGATCAACATCGACACCTTCCCCGGAATCGCCGCGCAGGGCGACGCGAGGTACCCGACCTACTCGGCGCACATGCGAGCGCTGCACGCCACGTCGCGGGCGCGGGTCCGGGCGGCGTGGGAGGCCGGCGTGCCGATCTACGTGGGCACCGACGCGGGCGGCACGCTGCTGCACGGCCTGGTGCGCGACGAGATCCGCGAGCTGGTCGGCGCCGGAATCGCTGCGGCCGACGTGATCGCGGCGGCGTCGTGGCGGGCCCGCGAGTGGCTCGGGGTGCCTGGTCTGGACGAGGGCGCGCCGGCCGATCTGGTCGTGTACGACGCCGATCCGCGCGTCGACTTGTCCACAGTGGACAGTCCGCGGCGCATGGTGTTGCGCGGCGCCGTGATCCGGTGACCGACCTCGACGACCGGGCGGCCGGCTGCCTGGTCGGGCAGGCCTACGGCGACGCGCTGGGCGTGCCGTACGAGTACGGCTCGCGCCCGCTGGACGACGTCGCGGTGCTGCTCGGCGGCGGTGTCGGCGACTACGAGCCGGGGGAGTGGAGCGACGACACCCAGATGACGGTCTGCGTTGCGCAGGCGGCGCTGGACGCCGACCTCGGCACGGACGCCGGCCTGGACGCGGTCGCCGAGCGGTTCGAGGACTGGTACGCCGGCCGCCCGGCCGACGTCGGTGTGCAGACCGCGACGGTGCTGCGCGATGCCGAGCTGCTGACCGGAAGCCCGGCCACCCGGATGCGCGCCGCGGCGCGGGCCCTGCACGAGCGCTCCGGGCACACCGCCGGCAACGGCGCGCTGATGCGCACGGCGCCCGTCGCGCTGGCCCTGCACGGCGACGCCTCGGCGATCGCGGCCACCGCCCGGGCGGTCGCCGAGCTGACCCATACCGACCCGTTGGCCGGCGACTCGTGCGTGCTTTGGTGCCTGGCCATCGATGCGGCATTGCGGGAAGGGCCAGCGGATCCGGCGGCCCACGTGGGTGCCCTGCCGGCACAGCGCCGCGACCGGTGGGCGGCGTGGATCTCCGCCGCCGACGGCGCGCCGCCGAGCACTTTCGCCGAGAACGGCTTCACGGTGACCGCGCTGCAGGCGGCCTGGGCCGGCATCCGGGCAGCGCCGGACTTCCTGGGCGCGGTCAACGCCGCCATTCACGCCGGCGGCGACACCGACACGGTGGCCGCGATCGCCGGCTCGCTGGCCGGCGCCGCCTACGGGCTGGCCGCGTTCCACGACGAGCGGGTGGCCCGGCTGCACGGCTGGCCCGGCCTGACCGCCGACGACCTGGCCGAGCTGGCCAGGCGGTTGGTCAGCTGACGATCGGCGTGGCGGTGCGCTCGTTGGGCGGCAGGTCGCCGGTGTTCACGGTCGCGGTCGGCTCGACCATCAGGATCTGGCACTCGGCGTCGGCCTTCGGGCAGTGCTCGACGCCCTTGGGCACGACGTAGAGCTGGCCCGGTGTGAGCGTGACGTCGCCGTCGCGCAGCTGGATGGTCAGCGTGCCGTCGACGACCAGGAAGAACTCGTCGGTCTCCGGGTGGGTGTGCCAGGCGAACTCGCCCTGCACCTTGGCGATGCGGACGTCGTAGTCGTTGAGCCGGGCGATGGTGTGCGGCTGCCAGTGCTCGGTGAAGCGGCTGAACGCGGCGGCGATGTCGACTGGAGTGGCCATGGAGTCGACGCTAGCCGTATCTGATTCGAGCGCGCCCGGGCCGATCCGTACCATCTGGCGTCATGGCCCGTGTACTCACATCGCAGGCGGAGGACTTCCCCCGCTGGTACCAAGACGTCATCGCCAAAGCCGAGCTGGCCGACAACGGCCCGGTGCGCGGCACCATGGTGATCCGACCGTACGGGTACGCGCTGTGGGAGCGGATACAGGCCGAGATGGACGCGCGCATCAAGGAGTGCGGCGCGCAGAACGCGTACTTCCCCCTGTTCATCCCGCAGTCGTACCTGGCCCGCGAGGCCCAGCACGTCGAGGGGTTCAGCCCCGAGCTGGCCGTCGTCACGCACGCCGGCGGCAAGGACCTCGACGAGCCGATCATCGTCCGGCCCACGTCCGAGACCGTCATCGGCGAGTTCATGGCCAAGTGGGTGCAGAGCTACCGCGACCTGCCGCTGCTGCTCAACCAGTGGGCCAACGTCGTGCGCTGGGAGCTGCGTCCGCGCATCTTCCTGCGCACCAGCGAGTTCCTGTGGCAGGAGGGCCACACCGCACACGCCACCGAGCCGGACGCCCGCGACTATGCGGTGCGCATCCTGCACGAGGCGTACGAGGACCTCATGGTCAACGTGCTGGCCGTGCCGGTGGTGGTCGGTCGCAAGACCAGGCAGGAGCGGTTCGCCGGGGCGACGAACACCATGACCTGCGAGGCGATGACCCGCGACGGCAAGGCGCTGCAGATGGGCACCTCGCACGAGCTGGGCCAGAACTTCGCCAAGGCCTTCGACATCCAGTTCACCTCGGCCGAGGGTGGCCGCGAGTTCGCGTGGACGACGTCGTGGGGCTCGTCGACCCGAATGGTCGGCGGCGTGATCATGGTGCACGGCGACGACGACGGGCTGCGCGTGCCGCCCGCGCTCGCCCCGACGCAGGTCGTGGTGATGGCGGTCAAGGCCGAGGCGGTCGACGCCGTGCACAAGGTCGCGGCCGAGCTGAAGGGCGCCGGCGTGCGGGTGGTGGTCGACGACCGGGCCGACATCCCGTTCGGGCGCCGCGCCGTCGACTGGGAGCTGAAGGGCGTGCCGGTGCGGGTCGAGCTCGGCCCGCGCGACCTGGAGGCCGACACCGCGACCCTGGCCAAGCGGCTGTCCGGTGGCAAGACGCCCGTGGCGCTGGGCGAGCTGAGCACCGAGGTGCCCCGGCTGCTGGCCGCCGAGCAGGACACGATGCTGGAGAGCGCCCGGGCGGAGCGTGACGCCCGGATCGCCGAGGTGTCCACTGTGGACGAGGCCGGCGAGGCCGCCGCCGACGCCTGGGCCAAGCTGCCGTGGGACGCGCTCGGCGAGGAGGGCGAGGCCAAGCTGGCCCAGTCCGGGATCACGGTGCGGTGCCTGACCCGGGCCGACGGCTCCGTGCCGGACAGCGACGCCGAGCCCGGGCTGGTCGCCTACGTGGCCCGCTCGTACTGACGCGCCGTTTCCATTCATGATCAACAGGGAATGATGGCTGCGGTAGCGACCAGAATTCCCTGTTGATCAAGGGGAGGGGGCGGGGGGCGGGCGACGACGCGATGCGCGAGATCCGGGTCGGCATCTCGGGGTGGCGCTACCCGCCCTGGCGGGGCCGCTTCTACCCGAAGGGCCTGCCGCAGCGCGACGAGCTGCGCTACGCGTCGCAGCGGCTGAACACCGTCGAGATCAACGGGTCGTTCTACTCGCTGCAGCGTCCGCAGAACTTCCGGTCCTGGTACGACCAGACGCCGGATGGGTTCGTGTTCGCGGTCAAGGGGCCGCGGTTCATCACGCACATGAAGAAGCTGGCCGACGTCGACGCGCCGCTGGCCAACTTCTTCGCGTCCGGCCTGCTGGCCCTGCGCGAGAAGCTCGGCCCGGTGCTGTGGCAGCTGCCGCCGACGCTGCCGTTCGACGTCGACCGGATGGACGCGTTCCTGGCCCGGCTGCCGCGCAGCACCTCCGAGGCGGCCTACCTGGCCCGCCGCCACGACGAGCGGCTGACCGGCCGGGCCTGGACCGGTACCGACGCCGACCGCCCGCTGCGGCACGCCGTCGAGGTGCGGCACCCCAGCTTCGAAAGCACAGCCTTCCTGGACGTCATGCGGATGCACCACGCGGCCGTGGTGCTGGCCGACAGCCCGGGGCGATGGCCGGTGATCCGGGCGGCGACGGCCGAGTTCCGCTACGTGCGGCTGCACGGCGCCGAGGAGCTGTACGCCAGCGGCTACGACGACGAGTCGCTGGACGAGTGGGCGGCGCTGATCCGCGACTGGGCGCCGGCCGACGTGTACGCCTACTTCGACAACGATGCCAAGGCGTACGCGCCACGCGACGCGATGACTCTTACAGCGAGGCTGTATAGCTGAACGCCGGCGGAGCCGTCGCGTCGACCTCGATCGCCAGCACCGCCCCGGACGCCGGTCCCGGGTCGGCCAGCCCGATGGCCGCGGTCGTGACGTACAGCGTCCCGCCGGCCAGGCAGACGCTGGTCGGCTGCGGCGCGGGCACGTCGAGGTGCCGGTGCACGCTGCCGTCCGGGTCGTAGCAGCGGACCGCCGAGCCGTCCCACAACGCGACCCACAGCCGGCCTGTGTCGTCCACGACCATGCCGTCGGGGTAGCCCTCGGCCGGCGGGATCGCGACGAACACCTGCCGGTCCCCGCCGTCGCCGTCGCACCGGTAGATCACGCCGGTCGGCGTGTCGGCCACGTACATGAGCGAGCCGTCGGCGGTGAAGGCCGGCCCGTTGGCGATCGTGAGGTCGTCGAACACGCAGGTGACGGCGCCGTCGCGGGCGACGCGGTAGAGCGAGCCGGCGCCGGGCGTCTCGTCGTAGGCCATGCTGCCGGCCCAGAACCGCCCCTGCGGATCGCACACCCCGTCGTTCATGCGCGAGGTCGACGGCTCGAGGCGGGCCAGCCAGGTCAGCTCGCCCGGTGCGTCGATGCGGGCGATGCCCGGCCCGGCCGCGACGATCCAGCCGCCGCCGGCGACCGGCGCGGCCGTCCCGAGCGGAACGTCCAGGTGCAGCAGCCGGTTCGGGCCGGCCTCGCCCAGCTCGTACAGCGAGCCGTCCAGGATGTCGACGTACACCAGCCGCCCGTCGACCCAGCGAGCACCCTCGGCCAGCGCGTAGCCCTCTGCAACCAGAACCTTCATCGGAACGTCGTTCCTTCGGCAGCGTCGAGCAGGGCCAGCTCGTCGCGGGTCGGCAACCCCTCCCAGTCGCCGTGCCGGGCGACGACGAACGCCCCGGTGACGGCGCCCCGCTCGAGCCGTTTGGCCGGGCCGGCGCCGTCGAGCAACGCGGACAGGTACCCGGCCACGAACGCGTCGCCGGCGCCGACCACGTCGACGACCGGCACCCGCCGGGCCGGCACCGACACGGTTCCCTCAGCGGTGTGGCACTCGGCCCCGGCGCTGCCGTGCTTGATCACCACGTCGCGAACGCCGGCGGCGAGCAGCTCGGCCGGGTCGTCGGCCACCAGCGGCAGCTCGTCGAGGGACGCGAACAGCACGTCGACGCCGCTCATCAGCGGGCGCAGCACCTCGCCGGCCGTGGCCGGGGGCCACAGGCGCGACCGGTAGTTGACGTCCAGCGAGACGAGCAGGCCCAGCGACCGGGCCCGGGCGATCGCCGCCCGCACCGCCTCGGCGGCGGCCGGGTGCAGCGCCGGCGTGACGCCGGTGACGTGCAGGATGCGCGCGCCGTCGAGCACCGGCAGCACGTCGTCGGCGGTGAGGGCGCTGCCGGCCGAGCCGCTGCGGTAGTACTGCACCCGGATCACGTCGCCCACCCGGTGCTCGCGCAGCATCAGCCCGGTCGCGCGCTCGGGGTCGACCTGCGCCGCGGCGACGTCGACGCCCTCGGCCCGCAGCGTGCGCAGCACCAGGGCGCCCAGCTCGTCGTCGCCCACCCGGCCGACCCAGCGCACCGCGTGGCCCAACCGGGCCAGCCCGATCGCCACGTTGGACTCGGTGCCGCCCACCGACAGCGCCATCGACCCGCCCAGGCGCAGCGGGCCCTCGCCGCGCAGCGCGGCCATCGTCTCGCCGAACGTGACGACGTCGGTCACAGGGCCTCCCGGAACGACCGGGCCCGCTGCCGCAACGCGTCGAGCGATCCGCCGGCCGCCGCGTCGCCGACGAGCGGCGAGCCGACCCCGACGGCGACCGCCCCGGCGGCCAGGTATGCGCCGGCCAGGTCGGCGTCGACCCCGCCGACCGGCACGAACGGCACGTCGGGGAACGGGTCGCGCAGGGCCCGCAGGTAGCTCACGCCGCCGAACGACGCCGGGAACAGCTTGACCGCCGTGACGCCGACGGCCAGCGCGGCGACCACTTCGGTCGGGGTGAGCGCCCCGGCGATCACCGGCAGGTCCCGCGCGATCGAGGCCGTGACGCCCGGGCCGAGCGCCGGGGTCACCGCGAACGACGCGCCGGCCTCGGCCGCCCGGGCGGCGTCCTCCTCGCTCAACACGGTTCCGGCGCCCAGGGCCGCGTCGGCGCCGAGCTTGGCCCGGGCCCGGGCGATCACGTCGAACGCGTCGGCGGTGGTCAGCGACACCTCGACCAGGTCGACGCCCTCGTCGACCAGGGTCAGCACGGTAGCCAGTGCCGCCTCGGCGTCGGGTCCGCGGACGATGCCCACGATCCGGCGCTCGCGCAGCAGGTCGAGAAAGGTCATGACGTCACCTCCGCTTTGCCCCTGGACGGCACGCTGGACTGCGATCGCAACGTGCACACCGGGGGCAAGGTCGGCTGGGCCGGTCCGGGCGCGCCGCTTTGCCCCCGGACGGCACGTTGCCGGCCGCGTCCAGCGAGCTGTCGAGGGGCAAAGACGGTCATGACGCGCTCAGCTCCAAGTCCCAGGTGACAGATCCACTCGTCGGAACGGTAACCGCGTCGGAGGGGCCGGCCGTCGCGAGGTCGAACGTCGCACCCAGCATGGGCTCGACGCCGATGCTGCGGTAGGGCTGCCCGGCCGGCCAGCCGCGGAGGTTGCGCCACAGCGCGACGGACGTGGGCTGGTCGGCGCACAGCCTCAGCGACAGGCACTGCCCGTCGACGACCCGCACCGCCGGCGCTCCCACCACGACGGCGCCCACCACCGTGCCGTCGTCCGGGCCGAGACGGTCCAGCCCACCGGCCGGCCAGGCGTCGGTCCGGTAGCCCGCGCCGTCGTCGGAGTAGATCCGGGTCGGCGCGCCCGGTGGCAGCTGCACCGTCGCCAGCGGCGACACGTCGAGCAGCGCGTGGGCCGCCCACACGAACCGGTATCCCGGCACCGCCTCCAGCCGGTACGACGCCAGCACACCCGCGTCGACGCGCAGCCGCCGGCGCAACACGAAGTCGCCGCACTCGGCCACCTCGTCGGCGCCGACCCGTCGCCAGGGCCGCGACCAGGCCGCGCCGTGGTCGGGCGTGCCGCGCACCGTGGGCACGCACTCCTCCAGGCCGCCGGCGTCCACGAACGCATCACCCGGGCGCACGCCGGCCCGGCGCGGATCGGGCCGCGACCACAGCCACTCGCGGCCGCCGAGCCGCAGCGACATCCACCGCCCCCCGCAGGCCAGGTCGGTGATCACCATTCGCGGAAGGACCCGTCGTCGGCCCGCCAGACCGGGTTGTGCCAGTTGTGGCCGATCTCCGCGGCGCGGGCCACCGCGGCCTCGTCGATCTCGACACCCAGCCCGGGTCCGGTGGGCCGCGCCGCGTACCCGTCGACGAACCGGAACGGCGACGTGTCGACCAGGTAGTCGAGAAGCTCGTTGCCGGCGTGGTAGTGCAGCCCGACGCTCTGCTCCTGGATGAGGAAGTTCGGCGTCGCGAACGCCAGCTGCAGGCTGGCCGCCAGGGCGATGGGACCGAGCGGGCAGTGCGGGGCCATCGCCACGTCGTAGACCTCGGCCAGGGCGGCGATCCGGCGCACCTCGCTGATGCCGCCCGCATGCGACACGTCGGGCTGGGCCACCGCGATGCCGGTCGGCAACACGTCGCGGAAGTCCCACCGCGAGTAGAGGCGCTCGCCGGTCGCGAGCGGCACCCCGGTGGCCGCCGCGAGCGGGCCCAGGTCGCGGGCGTACTCGGGCAGCACCGGTTCCTCGACGAACAGCGGCGACAGCGGCTCCAGCATCGGCAGCAGGCGCCGCGACATCGCCGTGGACATCCGGCCGTGGAAGTCGACCACCACGTCACGGTCGGGGCCGATCGCCTCGCGGACGGCGGCCAGCCGCTCGACGACCAGCCGCGTGCGGGCCGGCGTGTCGATGGGCGACATCGCGCCGGAGCCGTTCATCTTCACCGCGGTGAAGCCGGCCTCGACCTGCTCGCGGGCCAGGTCGGCGACGTGGCCCGGGTCGTCGCCGCCGACCCAGGCGTACATGCGGACCCGGTCGCGCACGGCCCCGCCGAGCAGTTGGTGCACCGGCACGCCGTAGGTCTTGCCGGCGATGTCCCACAGCGCCTGGTCGATGCCGGCCACCGCGCTGGACAGGATCGGGCCGCCCCGGTAGAAGCCGCCCTTGGTCATCAGCTGCCACAGGTCCTCGATGCGCAGCGGGTCCTCGCCGACCAGCCGCTCGGCCAGCTCGGCGACCGCGGTGCGCACCGTCTCGGCCCGGCCCTCGACCACCGGCTCGCCCCAGCCGGTGACGCCCTCGTCGGTGTCCACGCGCAGGAACACCCAGCGCGGCGGGACGAGGTAGGTGGTGAGGGCGGTGATCTTCACGAGCGGCGCCGTCCCCGCTTCACCTGGCGGATGTCGACCGACGCCTGTTCGAGCAGGGCCTCGACGGCCGCGGCCGCGGCAGTCCCGTCGCCGGCCTCGATCGCGTCCAGGACGGCGCGGTGCGCCGGCACCGAGTCCGGCCAGTGCTCGCCCTGGTGCACCAGCTGGTCGCGGGTGCGCAGGCCGGCCTCGATCACGACCTCCATGCGGCTGAGCAGCTCGTTGTGCGCCGAGTCGAGCAGCGCGCGATGGAACGCCAGGTCGGCCTCGACGACGGCGCGGGCGTCGCTGCCGGCTTCGCCCATCGTCTGCAGTGCGGCCCGCAGCGCCGCGAGGTCGTCGTCGGTGCGCCGCGACGCGGCCAGCCGCGCGCCGGCCGGCTCGACGATGCCCCGCACCTCGGCCAGGTTCTCCAGGAACGCGGCGTCCGGCTCGCCGCCCTGCCAGCGCAGCAGGTCCGCGTCGAGCAGCTTCCAGTGCGCGCGCGGACGCACAACCGTGCCCCGCTTCTGCCGCGAGTCGACCAGGCCCTTGGCGGCCAGCACGCGCAACGCCTCGCGCAGCACCGTCTTGCTGATGCCGAACTCCTGCTCGATCTCCTCGGGCGGCAACGACGTTCCGGGCGCGTAGTGCCCGAGCACGATCCGGGTGCCGAGCGTCTCGACGGTCTGCCCGTGCAGCCCGCGCAGTGTGGTCATCGTGGTCCCTCCCGCATCAAGACGAGTCCTTGAGGATGCTCCAGCCGCCGTCGACCACGACGGAAGCCCCCGTCACGTAGGACGCGTCGTCCGAGGCCAGGAACGCGACGACCGCGGCCACCTCGTCGGGCTGGCCGAACCGCTTCGCCACGGTCGCGGCGACGCTCGTGGCGCGATCAGCGTCGCCGATTCGGTCCCACATCGCGGTCAGGATCGGCCCCGGCACCACGGTGTTCACCCGCACCTCGGGGCCGTACTCGACGGCCAGCTGCTGGCCGAGCGCTCGCAGGGCGCCCTTTGCGGCGGCGTAGGCCGGGTGGCCGGGGATGCCGACCAGGGCGTGCACGGACGACGTCAACACGACGGAGCCCCGCGACGAGCGCAGCAGGTCGACGAACGCGCGCACCCCCCGCCACGCCGCCGTCAGCGACACCTCGAGCTGGGCGTGCCACTCGGCGTCGTCCAGCTCGTGGGCCGGCTTGACGACGACGCGGCTGGCGTTGCTGTGCAGGACGTCCAGCCGCCCGTACCGCTCGCCGACGTGTTCGCGTGCTCGCGCCCAATCCGCCGGCGACGCGACGTCCAGGTGCAGGTACACGCACCCGACGGCGGCGGCCAGCTTCGCGCCGGCCTCGTCGTCGACGTCGGTGGCCACCACCTGCGCGCCCTCTGCGGCGAGGCGGCGCACCGTGGCCGCGCCGATGCCGGCGGCCCCGCCCGTGACTACCGCGACGCGGTCGTGGAAACGCTCCACCTGCTCCTCGAAATCTCAGTAAGCACTCGTGGTTGCCCGCGTCCGGCCAATACCGGAGCGGCGTTGGTGGCAAGCTACCTGGCGATATTAAATATGTAAATACTATTGACTTCTTATTAACTTCGCCCCAGGATGGGCGACCAAGCGAGCCGGTTTGTCCGGCCCGAGCCTGCGGCGATACGGGTGGCGACGACGCCTTCCTCGGCCGGATCAGGAGCCCGATCGTCCCCGGAAGAAGGGTCAGCACGATGCAGTCTTCGCGTCGCGGCGCAGCCGCCTGGGCGCTCGCCGCCTCGGCCGCGGTGGTCATCGCCGGGTGCTCGTCGGGGCAGACGTCGTCCAAGGACGACAACTCCGGCGGCCCGGTCAAGAAAACCGGCGACATCACCATCGCGTACCTGCAGAAGCAGGGTGATCAGCAGTACTTCGTCGACGAGGCCAACGGCGCCAAACAGGAGGCGGCCAAGCTCGGCGGCGTGAAGGTCGACGTGGTCGACCTGGGCACCGACTCGAACAAGGCGATCAGCGCCATGAGCACCGAGGTCGGCCAGCGTGTCGACGGCATCGCGATCGTCGTGCCCGACCAGAAGATCGGTCCGCAGGTGATCGACGACGCCGGCAACGCCAACATCCCGATCGTCGCGTCCGACGACCCGATCCAGAGCGGCGACGGTACGGACGCGGCGTTCGTCGGCTTCGACAGCGTGCAGATGGGCACCTCGGTCGGGCAGAAGGCCGGCGAGCTGTTCAAGCAGGCCGGCTGGACGGCCTCGGACACGAAGATCATGGCCGCCTACAAGCAGGATCTGTCCGACTGCCAGCTGCGCGAGCAGGGCGAGGAGAAGGGCTTCCAGGCGGCGGCCGGCACATCGGTGCCGATCGTCAAGCTGGGCACCGACAACTCGGTGATCGACGCGCAGAACAAGGCCGGTGCCGCGCTCACCGCCAATCCCAACGTCAAGCACTGGGTCGTCTGGGGTTGCAACGACGAGAGCGAGACCGGCGTGGTGACCACTCTGCAGAACAGCCACGTCACCGCGGCGAACATCCTCGGGGTCGGCCTGGGCGCCTACCTGACTTGCAAGGACTGGAAGGCCGGCGTGCAGTCGGGAAATAAAGCCGCGCTGTACATCGGCGGGGCCGACGTCGGCGCGGCCGCGGTTCGGGTACTCGTCGACCGGCTGCGCAACGGAACGGCGCTGCCGCCCAAGACCATCGCCAAGACCACCATGGTCGACGCCTCGAACTGGAAGTCGGCGATGGCGGAGTGCACCTGATGACGGGGTGCACCTGATGACGGTGCCCGCTGATCGGCTCGTCATGAACGACATCAGCAAGAACTTCGCCGGCGTGCGCGCGCTGCGGCAGGTCAGCCTCAGCGCCCGCCCGGGCGAGGTGCTGGCGCTGATGGGAGAGAACGGGGCCGGCAAGTCGACGTTGCTGAAGATCCTCGCCGGGGCGCACTCGCCCGACGCGGGCACGATCAGCATCGACGATGCGCCGGCGACGTTCCGCTCGCCCCGTGATGCGCACGCGGCTGGTGTGCGCATCATCTACCAGGAGCCCGAGATCATCCCGCACGTATCGGTGGCCGAGAACGTGTACGTGGGGGAGTTGCCCCGCCGCGGGCGCTACTTCGACCGGCGTCGCCTGAACGCCCAGCTGCGCGACGCACTGGCCCGGTACGGGTTCGACCTCGATCCCACCGAGCTCGGCTCGCGGCTCTCGCCGGCCCAGCGGCAACTCGTCGAGATCATGCGGGCGCTGATCGCCGACGTGCGGGTGATCGCCTTCGACGAGCCGACCTCGTCGCTGTCCGACGTCGAGGTCGACGCGCTGTTCCGGCTGATCCGCCGGCTGCGCGACGACGGCATCACCGTGCTGTACGTCTCGCACCGGCTGCCGGAGATCTTCCGCATCGCCGACCGGGTCACCGTGTTGCGCGACGGGGCCGTGGTGGGCACGCGCACCACCGCCGAGACGAACGACGACGAGCTGGTCGCGATGATGGTCGGCCGCGACCTGACCGGCATGTTCCGCCGCCAGCCGCACGCCCCGGGCGAGGTGACGCTGCGCGTCGAGCACCTGAGCACCGACGACGTCGACGACATCAGCTTCGACGTGCGCGCCGGCGAAGTGGTCGGCCTGGCCGGACTGGTCGGCGCCGGGCGCTCCGAGCTGGCGCACGCCATCGTCGGTGACATGCCGGCGCGGTCGGGCCAGGTGATCGTCGACGGGCAGCCGGTGCGCCTGCGCAGCCCGCGCGACGCCATCCGGGCCGGCATCGGGTTCGCGCCCGAGGAGCGCAAGGCCCAGGCGTTGCTGATGCACCGGTCGGTGCGCGACAACATCTCGCTGGCCGTGCTGGGCCGCATCAGCGTGGCCCACGTGGTGCGCCGCCGCGAGGAAGGCCGCATCGCCCGGCGGTTCGTCGACCGGCTGGCCGTGCGCACCCCGTCACTCGAGCAGGTCGTGGCCAACCTCTCCGGCGGCAACCAGCAGAAGGTGGTGCTGGCCCGGTGGCTGGCCCGCCGGCCCAAGGTGCTGATCCTCGACGAGCCGACCCGCGGGGTCGACGTCGGGGCCAAGGCCGAGATCTACGACGTCATCAACGAGCTGGCCGCCGAGGGGATCGCGATCGTCGTGATCTCGTCCGAGCTGCCCGAGATCCTCACGCTGGCCGACCGGGTGCTGGTGATGCAGGCCGGGCGGATCGCCGGCGAACTGTCCCGCGACGACGCCAGCGAGGAGAGCATCCTCGCGCTGGCCATGAAGGAGGCGGCATGACCGCGACCA
>Ga0081455_10002388_pt1 | contig 22415 bp, 18 predicted proteins | sample TabmetS3T2R1_FD_70207 | JGI IMG/M metagenome (GOLD analysis project Ga0081455, IMG submission 70207) | Tabebuia heterophylla rhizosphere microbial communities from the University of Puerto Rico - S3T2R1 | ecosystem: Host-associated > Plants > Roots > Rhizosphere ...
CTGTCGCGACGCGACCATCACCCGATGGTGGTGGGGCTCGGCAAGGATGTCGAGGGCGGCTTCGTCGTCGCCAACCTGGCCAAGATGCCGCACCTGCTCGTGTCGGGTGCCACCGGATCGGGCAAGTCGAGCTTCATCAACTCGATGATCGGGTCGATCCTGATGCGCTCGACGCCCGACGACGTACGCATGATCCTGATCGATCCGAAGCGGGTGGAGCTCACCGCGTACGACGGCATCCCGCACCTGATCACGCCGATCATCACCAGTCCCAAGAAGGCGGCCGAGGCACTGCAGTGGGTCGTACGCGAGATGGACCTGCGCTACGACGACCTCGCGCAGTACGGCTTCCGGCATCTCGACGACTTCAACAAGGCGATCCGGGCCGGCAAGGTTCAAGCACCGCCCGGCACCGAGCGCCAGCCGACGGCGTACCCGTATCTCCTCGTCGTCGTCGACGAGCTCGCCGACCTGATGATGGTCGCGCCGCGCGACGTCGAGGACGCGATCGTCCGGATCACCCAGCTCGCCCGGGCGGCCGGCATCCACCTGGTGCTCGCGACCCAGCGGCCGAGCGTCGACGTCGTCACCGGGCTCATCAAGGCCAACGTGCCGAGCCGGCTGGCGTTCGCGACCAGCTCGCTGGCCGACAGCCGGGTCATCCTCGACCAGCCGGGTGCGGAGAAGCTGGTCGGCCAGGGCGACGGTCTGTTCCTGCCGATGGGCGCCAGCAAGCCGATGCGGATGCAGGGTGCCTGGATCACCGAGCCCGAGATCCACGCCATCGTCAAGCACTGCAAGGACCAGCTGCAGCCGACCTATCGCGAGGACGTCACCGCGCCGAAGGAGTCGAAGCGGGAGCTCGACGACGACATCGGCGACGACCTCGACCTGGTGCTGCAGGCCGTCGAGCTCGTCGTGTCGACGCAGTTCGGGTCGACGTCGATGCTGCAGCGCAAGTTGCGGGTGGGCTTCGCCAAGGCCGGTCGGCTGATGGACATCCTCGAATCGCGCGGGGTGGTGGGACCGAGCGAGGGGTCGAAGGCTCGCGACGTGCTGATCAAGCCGGACGATCTCGACGAGGTTCTGGCGACCTTGCAAAGTGGTGCACCATGAGGGAGGAGGCGCCATGCCGAAGACGCTGCGGTCACCGTTCGACCTCAGCCAGTTGAGTCGCGATCCCGATCCGGCGCCGTCGTTCGAAGTACGGGGCAGGCCCGGGATCCACATCGTCGTCAGTGCCGTCGCGGGAGTCACGGCGCTGGCGTACCTCTGGCGCGCGGTTGACGGTGGTTCGGTGATCCTGTGGGCGATGGTGGCGCTGCTCGTCGGCATCGCCGTCCTGCACCTGCTGGGTCGGCGAGAGGCCTCGTTGCCGCGTCTGGTCGCCGACGAGCACGGCGTACGCGTCCGGCGCCGGCGGCAGTGGATCGGCTTGCCCTGGGTCGACATCGATCGCGTCGAGGTCGCGTCGATGCACGGGCCGCTCGGGTCGACGGTGGTACGCCTGCTGCGCGACGACGACGAGCCGATCGAGGTCGGCTGCGGCACCTCGGCGCGCACCTCGGCCGACGACATCGTGGTGGCGCTTCGCGACCTGGCGGGTTCGCGGACGTCGATCTGCCGGGGCGTCGCACCGTCGGACCGGTCGCTGCCGAACGACGAGCCCGAGCCGCCCGACGACGAGGCCAACGACGAGTCTGGTGAGGAGCCCGAGGAACGGGACAAGACCTCCGACGACGAGGTCGAGGCTGATGACGAAGCCGACGACAAGCCCGAGGCGCGGGACGTGACGCCGGCCGAAGACACCGGCCAACGGCGCGCCGTGCGAGCGGAGGTCACGCGTACCGAGTCCGGCCCGGTCGGCAAGATCCCGGACGGCGAGGGCGCCGAGCCGCGTTCACTCGACGACCGCGAGCACGACACCGCCGACATCGAACCGATCACCGACGAGATCGCCGAGGAGCCCGCGGTCGGGCGGGCGCCGACGATCCAGGCCGAGGCCGGCGCGTCGATCGGACCGCTGCTGTCGGCCGCCCGGTTCCGGGCCCGACTGAGTGTGGACGAGTTGGGGGAGCGGACCCGGATCCGGCCGCATGTCATCGAGTCGATCGAGAACGACGACTTCGGGCCGTGCGGGGGGGATTTCTACGCCCGAGGCCATCTGCGTTCGCTGTGCCGGGTGCTCGGCGTCGAGCCGGGACCGATCCTGGAGACGTTCGATCGGCGTTACGCGCATGCCCCGATCGAGGCACGCGAGGTGTTCGAGGCCGAACTCGCCACGGGTCCGCGACCGACGTTCCGCTCGATCGGCCGAGGCGCCAACTGGGTGGCTCTGGTGGTCGCTGTGATGCTGCTGGCCATCGTCTGGACAGTCGTCAAGGTGGTCGCCGGCGACAGCGAGTCGGGATCCGGTGCCCAGGAGCAGCAGCAGTCGTCGGTGTCCGAGGCGCCCGCCCAGGCCGACAACGAGCGGCTGACCGGTCTGGCCGGGCCGTCGATGAACGAGCTCACCTTGCGTGGCGTAGGCGACGGCACTCGCGTCGAGGTGAAGAACTCCGACCGCAATCCGGTCTGGAGGGGTCGCCTGCGGGGTGGCGAATCGCAGGATCTGACGATCGCCGGCCCGATCACGGTGATCGCCAATGACGGCGGGGCAGTACGGATGCGGCTCAACGGCGACTCGAAGGGACGCATCGGCGAGTCCGGCGAGCGGAGCCGGGTCACGGTCGGTCGCCGCTGACAACTTCTGATGGCGCGGCGCATAGACTGACTCGGATCCGCCATGACTGAGCAACCGTCCCATCACCCGTCGAGCGTCGCGCTGGTCACCCTGGGCTGCGCGCGCAACGACGTCGACTCCGAGGAGCTGGCCGCTCGGCTCGAGACGGCGGGATTCACCCTCGTCGAGGAGCCCGGCGACGCCGAGACCGTCCTGGTCAACACCTGCGGCTTCGTCGAGCAGGCGAAAAAGGACTCGATCGACACCGTCCTCGCCGCCACCGACCTCAAGGATGAAGGCCGCACCCAGGCCGTCGTCGCGGTCGGATGCCTCGCCGAGCGGTACGGTGGAGAGCTGGCCGAGGCGATGCCGGAGGCCGACGCCGTACTCGGGTTCGACGACTACCCCGACATCGCCGAGCGGCTGCGTTCGGTGCTGGCCGGCACTCCGCACGTGCCGCATGTGCCGTCGGATCGGCGCAAGCTGCTGCCAGTGACGCCGGTCGAGCGCACGGCGGACGCCGTCGTCGTGCCGGGTCATGCGGTCGCCGAACCCGACCTGCCCGAGGGCATCGCGCCGGCCAGTGGCCCGCGGGTAGTGCGTCGTCGGCTCGACTCCGGACCGATGGCGCCGCTCAAGCTCGCCTCGGGCTGCGATCGCCGGTGCAGCTTCTGCGCCATCCCGTCGTTCCGCGGTGCCTTCGTGTCGCGGCGGCCGACCGACGTGCTGGCCGACGCGCGATGGCTGGCCACCCAGGGCGTCCGCGAGCTGTTCTGCGTGAGCGAGAACTCCACCTCGTACGGCAAGGACCTCGGCGACCCGCGACTCCTCGAGAACCTGCTTCCCGATCTCGCCGCCGTCGACGGCATCGACCGGGTCCGGGTGTCCTATCTGCAGCCGGCCGAGCTTCGCCCCGGTCTGATCGACGCCATCGCCAAGACCGACGGCGTCGCGCCGTACTTCGATCTGTCCTTCCAGCACGCCGCCGGGCCGCTGTTGCGCCGGATGCGCCGCTTCGGCGACGCGGAGCAGTTCCTCGCATTGCTCGAGACCATTCGCTCGAAGGCGCCACAGGCCGGCGTCCGGAGCAACTTCATCGTCGGATTCCCGGGGGAGTCCGACGACGACGTACGCGTGCTCTGCGACTTCCTCGGAGCGGCTGAGCTGGATGCGATCGGGATCTTCGGCTACTCCAACGAGGACGGCACCGAGGCGGCCACGATGGACGGGCAGCTGAGCGAGGACGAGATCCGCGACCGCGTCGACGTGGTCACTCGACTGGCCGACGAACTGACCGTGCAACGGGCCGAAAGCCGCCATGGCGAGGTGGTCGACGTGCTGATCGAGTCGGCCGGCGGCAACGGAGCCGAGCCGGCCGCCGAAGGCCGGGCGCTCCATCAAGGGCCCGACGTCGACGGCAGCACGCGAGTGCATGGACTGCCGGTCGGTGTGGGCGTCGGTGACGTCGTGTCGGCCGTCGTCGTCGACAGCACGGGCGTCGATCTGATCGCCGAGCCGAGATGAGCACGTCAGCGCGCCCGGCGCCGAGCAACTGGAACCTGGCCAACGGCTTCACGGTGCTGCGCCTCGTGCTGGTGCCGCTGTTCGGCTGGCTGTTGCTCGCCGACGACGGTGACTCCGACGGAATGCGGATAGCCGCGTTCGCCGTCTTCGCTGTGGCCGCGGCGACCGATAAGTTCGACGGTGAACTGGCGCGCCGACGCGGCACCGTGACCGACTTCGGCAAGGTCGCCGATCCGATCGCCGACAAGGCGTTGACCGGCATGGCCTTCATCGGACTGTCGGTGCTGGGCGAGTTGCCGTGGTGGGTGACGATCGTCGTCCTGGTGCGCGAGATCGGAGTGACGGCGCTGCGGTTCTGGGTGATCCGGATCGGGGTGATCCCGGCCAGCCGCGGGGGCAAGCTCAAGACCGCGTTGCAGACCCTGGCGCTCGGGCTCTACATCCTGCCGCTGTCGGACGCGTTCGACCCGGTCGAGATCGTGGCCATGGCGGCGGCGGTGATCGTGACCGTGGTGAGCGGTCTCGACTACGTCCAGCAGGCCTGGCGGATGCATCGTCGAGGCAGCAGCCAGGCACCCCAGCCGTGAGGCCTGGCGGTAGCGACCTGGCCACGGCGCTGGTCGCCGCCGCCCGGGAACGGTCCGCCACGGTGGCCACCGCCGAGTCGCTCACCGGCGGGCTGGTCTGCGCGGCGCTCGTCGATGTGCCGGGCGCCTCGGACGTCGTACGCGGTGGCCTCGTCGCCTACACCGCCGAGACCAAGGTGTCGGTGCTCGGCGTACCCGCGGACCTGATCGACCGGCACGGCACGGTCCACGAGTCGGTCGCCGAGGCCATGGCGGTGCGGGCCCGCGAGCTGCTCGATGCCACCTATGCCGTCGCGACCACCGGGGTCGCCGGTCCCGACCCGAGCGAGGGCCGGCCGGTCGGCACCGTGCACGTGGCGGTCGCCGGCCCGGCCGGGATCGTCGCCCGGGCGTACTCCTTCGAGGGCGACCGGCAGTCGATCCGACGCCAAGCCAGCCAGGCGGCCCTGGGCCTGCTGTGCGACGTCCTGGCCGACACGGCGTAGCGGGGGGAAGCATCCGGAGCCGACTGCCGTTAAAGTCCATGTCGGAGTGTGCCGACGGAATCGTCATCGACGCCCGGTACGGTGGAAGCACTCGAATAGCTCAGCAGTGACCCGCTGACAGGCCTTGGAGGTAGAGCCGTGACCATGCTCCGGGAGCGGATCGGCGAGGTGCTGCGCGAGGTCCGAATGCGGCAGAGTCGGACGCTGCGACAGGTGTCTCAGCAGGCCCAGGTCAGCCTCGGCTACATCTCCGAGATCGAGCGGGGCCAAAAAGAGCCGAGTTCGGAGCTGTTGGCGGCGATTTGCACCGCCCTGGATGTGCCGCTTTCGGTCGTGTTGCTCGAGGTGAGTTCTCGCCTGGCGGCCGACGAGCGCGCCGAGGCGCTCGCGAGCACACTGGACACCGTCGGCGATGTCAGCGCGGCCCAGCCGTCCAACGTCGTGGTCGCCGCCTAAACCCGCGTACGAAGACTCCATGTCGTCGTCGGAGTCGTATCTTCACGAGCTTTTCGCACTCGACGGTCGCGTCGCGCTGGTCACCGGAGGGAGCTCCGGGATCGGTCGCGCCATCGCGGGTGCGCTGGCCCGAGCCGGCGCGAGTGTCGTCGTGGTGGCACGGGGCGAGGCCGGACTCGCCGACACGGTCGACGAGCTGACCGCAGCGGACTGTCGGGCCGCGTGGGTGAGCGCCGACCTGAGCAGCCGCGAGGGAGTACGAGCCGCCGCCGCGCAGGCGGTCGAGCCGTTCGGCGAGCCCGACATCGTCGTGAGCAGTGCCGGCATCAACCTGCGGCCACCGATGGGAGAGATCGACGATCGGGTCTGGGACGCGACGATGGCGGTCAACCTCGAGGCGCCCTATCTGCTGGGTCAGCGGTTCGGACCGGCGATGGCGGCCCGGGGGTGGGGAAGACTCATCCAGGTCAGCTCCCAGCAGGCGCACCGGGCGTTCGTCGACAGCGGCGCCTATGGCGTCTCGAAAGGCGCCCTGGAGTCGCTGGCGCGATCGCAGGCCGAGGCCTGGTCGCAGCATGGCGTCACCTGCAACACCCTGGTGCCGGGCTTCGTACTGACGCCGCTCAACGCCCGGATCTCGTCGGACCCGGAGCGGGTCGCCGCGCTCGCCGCCCGGACCATGGTGGGACGCAACGGACTCGCCGAGGACTTCGCGGGTGTCGCGGTATGGCTCGCCAGTCCGGCCGCGGCGTACGTCACCGGGCAGTCGATCTTCGTCGACGGCGGGTTCTCGGTGCATTGACGACTCGCCGCCGGGCCGGTTAGGACCGCAGACGCAGGCCCTTCGGAGTCGCCCGGAACCCGACCGACTCCAACGCGGACCCGACCGGACTGCCCAGGGCGCGTTCGCGGTTGATCGTCTCGATCGTGAGCTGGTCCAGTCGTCCGCGCTGCACCGTGCTCGCCAGGGCGTCGAGCGCGGCGGCGACGACATCGGCATCGGAGTCGAAGGTGACCAGGGTCCGGCCGCCGCGCTCGACGTAGGCGACCAGATCGCCGTCGACGAGGACCACCAGCGCACCCGCCTTGCGGCCGGGCCGATGACCACCGACCTCGGCCCGCTCGGGCCAGGCGACTGCCGCGCCGTAGGGGTTGGCCGGATCGGTCGCGGCCAGCACGACCGCCTCGTGCCGGCCGGAGTGTCCGGCGACGGATCGCAGCCGGTCGACGGCGCCGGTGGTCCCGAACTGAGCGGCGCCGAGGGTGCCCACGAAGTAGCCGCGCCGGCAGCGTCCGGACTCCTCGAAGCGCCGGAGGACCGGATAGATCGCGGCGAAACCACCCGGCATGCGTTCACTCATCACCGCGCCCCGCGTCACGACGCCGTGCCGGTCGAGCAGGACCTCGGCGGCGGCGAACGCCCGTCGGGTCCGATCGGCCTCCAGGTCGGGCAGCAGGCCCCATCGACCGGCGGCGGTAGCCGGACCCGTCCGGGTCGGGAGCCGAAGCCGCGGCGGTCGACCGTGGGGGTGAACCCGACCGCGAGGCGGAGACCGCCGCGGTCGGTGCGTGCCGGCGGACCCGACCACGGCCCGTAGCGGTGCCAGCGTGTCGTTGGTCAACCGGCCGGCCCAGACCAGGTCCCACAGCGCCGCGTGCAGGCTGTCGTCGTCGGTGTGGCCCATCGCGTCGGCCAGCTGGCGGAAGAAGAACGCCCCGCCGGGTCCGAGCGTGTCGAGCACCCGCTGGTGCAGCGTCCCGGGCTCGAAGTCGGCCCGATCGGGCAGCGTCAGCGGCGCCGCGTCGGCCAGATGCAGACTGACCCAGCCGTCGCCGCCCGACAGGTCGCCGGCGCCGGCCCAGACGACCTCTCCGGTCGCGGTGAGCTCGTCGAGGAGGGCGGCGGAGTAGTCGCGGACCCGGCCGCCGAGGACGAGACTCTCGAGCGCGGATGCCGGCACGGCGCAGCCGGCCAGCTGTTCGACGACCGCCAGCACCCCGTCGATGCCGTGCAGATCGCCGTCGACGTGTTGCCAAGCGGGCAGGAACCGGCCCAAGACGCTGGGCTCGACCGGCTCCACGTCCTTGCGCAGCGCGGCGAGTGACCGGCTGCGAAGTCGGCGCAGGACGCCGACGTCGCACCACTCGGCACCGCTGCCGCCGGGCCGGAACTCTCCCGCGACCACGCGACCCTCGGCGGCCAGCCGTCGCAGCGTCTCGTCGACGACCGCGGTGCCGAGTCCGAGCCGGCGCGCCGCATCGTCACGGGTGAAGGGGCCGTGGGTGCGGGCGAACCGGCCGACGACATCGCCCAACGGATCAGCGACCGGCTCGAGGAAGGTCGCCGGCACGCCGTCAGGCACGGCCAGGCCGAGGGCGTCCCGTAACCGGCTCACGTCTTCGACCGCCGCCCACCAGGTCGTGTCACGCCAGGCGAACTCGACCGCCCGCCGCTGGTCGCGGAGCTCGGCCAGCCAGTCGGCCGTGGCGGCCGGGTCGAGCACTCGCTCCCGTACCTCGTCGTCAGTGAGCGGACCGATCTCGCGGAGCAGATCGGCGGTGCCTTCGACGTCTTTGGCGCGCCGATCCGGTGCCAGCCGCTGTAGCTCCGACGCCACCTCCTCGATGACGGCGGCATCGAGGAGCTCCCGCAGCTCGGCACGGCCGAGCAGCTCGGTCAGCAGCGACGCGTCGATCGACAGGGCGGCCGCTCGTCGCTCGGCGAGCGGGCTGTCACCGCCGTAGAGGAACTCGGCGACGTAGCCGAACTGCCCGAACAGCAGTGACTGGGCGAACGGGGACGGTGTCGACGTCTGGACGTCGACCAGCCGGATCCGGCCGGCGGCGAAGTCGGTGTGCAGCCGGCGCAGCGCGGGCACGTCGTAGACGTCTTGCAGGCACTCCCGCATCGCCTCCAAGACGATCGGGAAGTCGGGGTACTTGTGCACGACCTCCAGCAGCTGGGCGGAGCGCTGGCGTTGCTGCCACAGCGCGTTGCGTCGATCCCGACCGGCCCGGCGCGGCAGCAGCAGCGCTCGGGCGGCGCACTCACGGAACCTCGCCGCGAACAGCGCGGAGCCGCCGACTTCGGCGGTCACGAGGTCCTCGATCTCGTCGGGCTCGAAGAGGAAAGCGTCGGGACCAGGTGGCTCGGCGTCGGACTGCGGCAGCCGTACGACGATCCCGTCGTCGCTGGCGGTCGCCTTCGCCGTCACGCCGTATCTGGCGCGCAGCCGGGCGTCAACGATCAGCGCCCACGGCCCGTGGACCGCGAGACCGTAGGGGGAGTGCAGCAGGATCCGCCAGTCGCCCGACTCGTCCGTGCCACGCTCGACCACCAGGGTCCGGTCGGTCGGCAGGTCGCCGGTGGCCTGCCGCTGGTCGCCGAGGAAGGTCACCAGGTTGGTCGCCGCGGTGTCGCCCAACCCGGCCTCGACACATCGCGCCACCGCGGCGGCCTCGTCAGCCGCCGCCAGCTCCCGGGTGAACGCGCCGATGGCGGCACCGAGCTCGGCCGGACGTCCTTGCGCGTCGCCCTTCCAGAACGGCAGGCGTCCGGGCTCTCCCGGGGCCGGGCTGACGAGTACGCGATCGTGCGTGATCCGGTCGATCCGCCAGCTGGTCGAGCCCAGCACGATGACGTCGCCGACCCGGGACTCGAACACCATCTCCTCGTCGAGCTCGCCCACCCGGGCGGGCCGGCGACTGTCTTCGCTTCCGATGAGGAACGCGCCGTAGAGCCCGCGATCGGGGATCGTCCCGCCGGAGGTGACAGCGAGCCGACCGGCGCCGGGACGGCCGGTGAGAGTGCCGGCCTCGCGGTCCCAGACCACCCTCGGCCGGAGACCGGCGAATTCGTCCGACGGATAGCGCCCGGCGAGCAGTTCGAGGGTCGCGTCGTAGGCCGAGCGCGGCAGGTTCGCGAACGGTGCAGCCCGGCGCACCAGGGCGAACCAGTCGTCGACGTCGATCGAGTCCATGGCCGCGGCGGCGATGGTCTGCTGCGCGAGCACGTCGAGCGGATTGGCCGGCATGGCGAGCTCTTCGATGGCCCCGTCGCGGATCCGCTCGATGCTGATCGCCGCGTGCAACAGGTCGGAGCGGTTGGTCGGGAAGAACACGCCTCTCGACGTCTCGCCGACGTGATGGCCGGCCCGGCCGACTCGCTGCACCCCACTCGCCACCGACGGCGGCGACTCCACCTGGACGACCAGGTCGACCGCGCCCATGTCGATGCCGAGCTCCAGGCTGCTGGTGGCGACGACGCAGGGGAGCCGGCCGGCCTTGAGATCCGACTCGACCAGCGCGCGCTGCTCCTTGCTGACCGAGCCGTGGTGGGCCTGGGCGATGCCCGCCCCGGCGCCTCGCGAGGATCCGGATTGGGCCATGATCCGCGCCGGTGGCTCGGGGGTGTCCGGCAGATCGGCTCCGGCACGGTCGGCCGCGATCTCGTTGAGGCGGGAGGTCAGTCGCTCGGCGATCCGGCGCGAGTTGGCGAACACGATCGTCGAGCGGTGGGTCTCGATCAGGTCGACGATGTGCTCCTCGACATGCGGCCAGATCGACGGCTTGTCGGGCTTGTCGTCGCCGGAGGCCGAGTCTGGCCGAGGCGATCCGGGCCGTGGTGTGCCGCCGAGGGCGGTCATGTCCTCGACCGGTACGACGACCGACAGGTCCCACGCCTTCGGTGCCGCGGGCGCGACGACCCGTACCGAATGGGTGCCGCCGAGGAAGCGCGCCACCCGGTCGATCGGGCGCACCGTGGCGGACAGGCCGACCCGCTGTGCGGGGGTTGGCAGGAGCTGGTCGAGGCGCTCCAGCGAGATCGCCAGATGGGCACCGCGCTTGGTGCCGGCGACGGCGTGCACCTCGTCGAGGATCACGGTGTCGATGCCGCGCAGTGCCTCCCGCGCCCGCGAGGTCAGGAGCAGGAACAGCGACTCCGGCGTCGTGATCAGGATGTCCGACGGCCGGGTGGCGAACCGCCGCCGCTGGTCGGCCGGAGTGTCGCCGGAGCGCACGGCGACGTCCACGTCGCGGGTCGGACTGTCGAGACGGCGGGCGGTGGCCGCGATCCCGCGCAGCGGAGTCCGGAGGTTGCGCTCCACGTCGACGGCGAGCGCCTTGAGCGGCGAGACGTAGAGCACCCGGCAGCGTCGCTGCGGATCGGTCGGCGGCGCCGTCGACGTCAGCCGGTCCAGGGCCCACAGAAACGCCGCCAGGGTCTTGCCCGAGCCCGTCGGTGCGACCACCAAGGCGTTGGCGCCGGTGCTCACCGCATCCCAGGCGCCGACCTGCGCCGGGGTCGGACCACCGGCGAACGCCTCGTCGAACCAGGTCCGGGTCGCGGTCGAGAACCGCTCGAGCACGCCGTCCGGAGGACTGGGCTGCGTGGTCTCCACCCCGCCATCCTGACGCAGGCCGCCGACAGGCCGGCCGGTCCGGACCCGCTCAGGACAGGTCGACCGGAGTCCAGTTCAGGCCGCCGTCCTCGGTTCGGCACAGGCTGCCGTCCTCGTCGACGACATAGCCGACCGACTCGGTCGTGAATCCGGCGTAGACGTAGGGGCCGTCGCCGAGCCCGGTCACCGTTGTCGCGATCGATGACTCGACGACCCAGCCTTGCGATCCCGCGGTGACGAACGCGGTGTCGTCGCTGACCGCCGCGATCGTGGCCGGCTCCCCGGCGGAGACTCCCAGTTCGACCACCGGCTGCGGAGCTTCCCAGGTGCGGCCCTGGTCCGTGCTGCGCACCAGGGTGGGAGTGGACTCGTCGCAGAACGCCCAGACCGCGTCCGCGATGGCACTGATGTCGACCGGGTCACATCCGATCTGACTGAGGTTCCACCGCGCGCCACCGTCGTGGGTGTAGGCGAAGTCAGGCTCCACGCCCTCGAGCGACACCCCGAAGGCGTTCTCGCCGAGCGCGACGGCCAGCTTCGGCTCGCGGGAGAGCGTGACGGGCGTGTCGAGCTCTTGAAGCTGACCCGGATCGCTCTCGTTCAGCACGACCGGCCTCGGGCCGCGGCTACCCACCACCCAGACCTGGTCCCCCCAGGCTTCCAGGCTCTCGACCTGGATCGCCGCGGGTTGCTGGAGGCGACTCCACTCCGTACCACCGTCGACGGTACGGAAGACGGCCCGGCCGTCCGTCGCCCAGCCGTTCTGGCCGTCGCCGGAGAAGCGCACCGTCGTCGCTGGGCGTCTGGGGTCGCCGGGCAGTCGGGTGTAGCTCACCGACGTGCTCTCGTCGGCGTGACCGAGCACGTTGCAGGTGCTACCTGCGCAGGTGGCCGAGGCGGACAACCAGTACTCGGCGGAGCTGGATCCCGACACCGAGTCCACGTGGACGTCCTTGGCGCCGACCGGGGTGCCGGGCAGCCGCGAGCGAGCGGCCGGCGCTGACGAGGGTTCGGTGTTCGCCGCCTCGCTCGGTGGGTGAGGCCGAAGCTCCTGGGCCTCCGACAGAGTCTGGGGGGAGTCCGTACGGCTCGGCTCCGAACCGACCCGTGGTACATCGCTCGCATCATCGAACTGGGGCGTCGGACTGACCAGTGGCACCACGAGCGTGATCGCCGCGATCATCGACGCGGTCGCGAAGAACGCTCCGACGCGGCGGCGCGCGCGACGCCGGGCGACCCGGCGATGAAGGCGCTCGAGGAAGTCAACGGTGTTGGCGGCGCCGGGCCGCTCGGACCGGTCGACCTCGGCGTGGAGAGCCCGGCGCAGCTCGTCCTCGAACGGATCGCGGTCCCGCTGGTCGCTCATGGCGCCGCTCCGCGTCGTGCCGGCACCGGCGCGGATCGGTCGCTGAACGATCCCGAGCGACCGCGCAGCTTTTCGATCGCCTTGGCGGCCTGGCTCTTGACGGTGCCCACTGAGCACCCCATCACGGCGGCGACCTGGGCTTCGGTGAGGTCCTCGTAGTAGCGCAGGGCGATCACCGCGCGCTGGCGCGGGGGCAGCTGCTGGAGTGCCCGCCAGAGCTCGGAGTCACCATGCCGGTCCTCGTGGCCGGTCTCGGGGATGTCGTCGGTCAGCCGCTCGCGGCGACGGTGCCGCCAGACGCTGATGTTGCGGTTGACCATGATCCGCCGCACGTAGCCTTCGGGATTGTCGCGAGCCTGGAGTCGGGACCAGGCCAGCATCGTGCGCTCCAGCGCGTCCTGGACGAGATCGGCGGCGGCTTCCTCACAGCCGGTGAGGATTCGGCCGAATCGGTGCAGCTCGGGCAGCCGGGCGCGGACGAACGCGTCGAAAGCGGCGTGCTCGTCCTCACGCACGGCGAACCCCCCAGAGTCGACGGGGAGTGAGATCACTCCACGGCCGGCCGCGGCCGTCTCAACGCTAGGCATTCTCCATCCTCACGCGGTAAAGGACGCATGGATATCGCAGATGGTTGCCCGACTGAGACCAAGTGGTCTAACCGTGGCCGTGAGGCCCTCCGTACCGAAGAACCGAGTCGAACCTGTCCCTGGAGCGGCATAGAGTGCGATCTCGTGCGGGAGATGTCCGAGTCTGCGACCGAGCCGACCGGGGAGGCGGCTGCCGAGCCCGACGGCCCGATGATCGTCGCGCGCGGGCTGCGCAAGAGCTACGGCGGCCTCGAGGCGGTGTGCGGGATCGATGTCAGCGTGGAGAAAGGCGAGTCGTTCGGCTTCCTCGGACCCAATGGTGCCGGCAAGTCGTCCACGATGCGCATGGTCGCCGCCGTCTCGCCGGTCAGCGCGGGTGAGCTGCGCATCCTCGGCATGGATCCGGCGACCCACGGCCCGCAGATCCGCGGCCGGCTCGGCGTCTGCCCCCAGCTCGACACGTTGGACATGGAGATCTCGGTCCGGGAGAACCTCACCGTCTACGGCCGCTACTTCGGGCTGTCCCGGGAAGAGTGCCGCCGCCGGGCCGACGAGCTGCTCAGCTTCGTCCAGCTGACCGAGAAGGCGAACGGCGAGGTCGACGAGCTGTCCGGAGGCATGAAGCGCCGGCTGTCGATCGCGCGCTCGCTGATCAACTCGCCGGACATCCTGCTGCTCGACGAGCCGACCACCGGGCTGGACCCGCAGGCCCGCCACCTCGTGTGGGAGCGGCTGTTCCGGCTCAAGCAGCAGGGGGTCACCATCGTGCTGACCACGCACTACATGGACGAGGCCGAGCAACTGTGTGACCGGCTGGTCGTCATGGACAAGGGCCTCATCGTCGCAGAAGGCTCGCCCACCGACCTGATCCAAGAGCACTCCACCCGCGAGGTCACCGAGCTCCGGCTCGGCGTCGGGGACCACGAGGCGGTGGCGGCCGAGGTCAAGGACCTCGCGGACCGGGTCGAGGTCCTGCCGGACCGGGTGCTCCTCTACACCGACGACGGTGAGCAGGCTGCCGTGGCCGTCAACGAGCGCGGGTTGCGACCGGCCTCGGTCCTCGTACGCCGCGCGACCCTCGAAGACGTCTTCCTGCGGCTGACCGGCCGTACGCTCATCGACTAGGCGCCGCGATGGACCTGGTGCTGCGCCAGTTCGACTACTGGGCGACGACCTACCGCCGGACCTGGCGGGGGAGTGTCGTGTCCACGTTCGTGATGCCATTGTTCTATCTGCTCGGCATGGGCGTGGGGCTCGGCACGTTCGTCGACGAGCAGTCCAGCTCTGAGCTGCCTGACGGCGTCACCTATCTGGAGTTCATCGGCCCCGGCCTGCTGGCCACGATGGTGATGATGACGGCGATCTTCGAGTCCACCTATCCCGTGTACGGCAACATCAAGTGGACCAAGGTCTACGACTCCATGCTCGCAACGCCGCTCGGCGTGGTTCACGTGCTCAACGGACATCTGCTCTACGTCGCGTTCCGGGCCGCCTCGATGAGTGTGGTGTTCGTGGTGGTGCTGGCCGCCTTCGGCGTCGTCGACTCCGTCCAGGGTGGGATCTTCGCAGTGCTCGCCGCGGTCGTGGTCGGCATGGCGTACGCGACGCCGGTGTTCGCCTACTCCGCCCGCATGAAGTCCGACAACGGATTCGCCCCGCTGTTTCGGCTCGGCATCCTGCCGATGTTCCTGTTCTCCGGGGCGTTCTTCCCGGTGCAGAACCTGCCGGACGCGATCCAGTGGCTGGCCTATCTCACGCCGGTCTGGCACGGCGTCGAGCTCTGCCGCAACCTGTTGCTCGGCACCGTCGAGTGGGGCGCCGACCTCGCTCATCTCGGCTATCTCGCGGCGTGGATCGTCGTCGGCTGGCTACTGGCGCGTCGGTCGTTCGGCGAGCGACTGGCCGAGGGGGCCTGATGGCGACCCTGGCCGTTCGGGTGCTGCCGCTGTCGCTCTACGGCTCCGGCTGGCGCGTCGTCGAGCGTCACTACCTGGTCTACAAGCGGGCCTGGGTCGTCTTTCTCACCGGCTTCCTGGAGCCGGTGCTCTATCTGTTCTCGATCGGCATCGGAGTCGCCGACCTGGTGGGCAAGTTCGAGCTGCCCAACGGTTCGCTGGTGGGCTACACCGAGTTCGTCGCACCCGCGCTGCTGGCCGCGGCGGCGATGCAAGGTGCGTTGTACGACTCCACGTTCGGCATCTTCTTCCGGATGAAGTACGGCAAGCTCTACGACGCCATGCTCGCGACACCGCTGCGTCCCTGGGACGTCGCGACCGGGGAGGTCACCTGGGCGCTGCTGCGCGGGACCGCGTACTCCGCGATGTTCGTCCTCGTGATGGTCGCGATGGGACTGACGTCGTCGTGGTGGGCCGTGCTGACGCTGCCGGCCGCGATGCTGATCGGCTACGCCTTCGCCGGAGCCGGGATGGCCCTGACCACCTGGATGAAGTCGTGGCAGGACTTCGAGTACGTCCAACTCGTCGTGGTCCCGATGTTCCTGTTCTCCGGCACGTTCTATCCGCTCGACACGTACCCGTCGGGGTTGCAGTGGATCGTCCAGGCCACGCCGCTGTATCAGGGCGTCGTGCTGTGCCGTGGCTTCGCCACCGGAAGCGTCGGAGGGGAGCTGGTCGTCGCGACCGTCTACCTCGTCGCGATGGGAACGCTGGGCATGGGGGTTGCCTCCCGCCGGCTCGGCAAGCTGCTGCTGCGCTGAGCGCCGGTGGCGCAGCCGTCAGCGACCGAGCTCGGCCAGGAGGATCTCGCGCAGCCGCTCCCGCTCGTGCTCGAGGCCCATGTCGCGTCCACAGCTCGCGATCATGTCGCCGAAGAGGGCGCCGCTCTCCACGACCATCGTGTCGATGTGCTCGTAGACCTCCAGCGTGACCGTGCCGTACAGCCGGGACCAGGTACGGAGGAAGTGCCATTGCAGCCCGAGGGGGACGTCGTGGTTTCGCCAGCTTTCGTGGAAGCCGCTGTGCTCGGCTTCCCCACCGAGCAGGCGAGCCCGTAACGTCGGGTCGAGCTCGTCGTCGGCCGGCACCGTGAACCCGTTCTGGTGCCACACCCGGATGAACAGGTCGCTGAACAGGGCGCCGAAGCGTCGGCCGGCCTCGGCGCAGATCTTCTGACCGTCGGTCGTGACGCTGGTCATCGTGCTGGTGAAGATCAGGCCGAACTCGGTCTTGTGGGCCAGCGCCCACTGCCGGAATGCGGCCGAGGCGGCCACGATCCCAGCAGCAGGATCGTCGGCGGGCTGCCGGTCGCGAGCCGCTTCCAGGGTGGCGACCAGATCGTCGTAGATGTCGGCGGCCACCCGGTAGATCAGGTCCTCGTAGCTGTCGACGTACCGGTAGAGCGCCGGGGCGGTCATGCCCATCTCGCCCGCGATCGAGCGCAGTGAGATGCCCTGTGGGTCGGCCAGGAGCCGGCGCGAGACCTGAACGATCTCGCTCATGGTGGCGGCGCGTTGCCGCTCGCGCCGGGTGGGGGGTGCCGAATCGGCGGGCTGGGTCGCGGTCATCGACGAATCCTCCTTGACAGCGCGATCAGCCGCGCTCATAGTTAACACTGTAAATCATAAACGGTGTTAACGAACGTGATACCTGTAAGGTCACGTGCATCCGGAGGTAGGGACGATGCTCATACGGTGGGGCGCCTTTGTGGCCCGGCGAGCTCGACTGGTGGTGGCGGCGGGCGTGCTGCTCGTGATCGCCGCGGCCGGCTTCGGGTTCGGTGTGTTCGACAAGTTGCAGGACGGTGGCTTCGACGATCCGGCCAGCCAGTCGGCCAAGGCGGCCGACCTCGAGCAGGACGCCTTCGGTCGCCGCGAGGCCGATCTGGTGGCCATCTACTCCAGCGACTCGATGGCCGTCGACGATCCCGCGTTCGAGTCGGCGGTCGACGACGTACTCTCTGGCATCCCGGACGACGCGGTGACCCATGTCGTGAACTGGTACGACACCGGTGACCCGTCGCTCGTCTCGGCCGATCGGCACTCGACCCAGGTGGTCGTGAGCCTGGCCGGCGACACTCAGGACGAGTTGTCGTCCAGCGCCGACGAGGTACGGCCCGCACTCGAGTCCGACCAGCTCACGACGCATGTCGCCGGCCAGTACGCGGTGTTCAGCGACGTCAGCGAGACGGTCGGCAAGGACATCGGCCGCGCCGAGACGATCTCGATGCCGCTCGTGCTGATCCTCAGCCTGATCATCTTCGGCAGCATCGTCGCCGCCTTGATGCCGGTCGGCATCGGCGCCATCGCGGTCTTCGGCTCGTTCGCGATCGTCCGGGTGCTCACGTCCTTCACCGACGTCTCGGTCTTCGCGATCAACATCATCACGTTGATGGGCATGGGCCTGGCGATCGACTACGCGCTGTTCATCGTGAGCCGGTTCCGGGAGGAGCTCGCCGCTCGGCCGGGAGCGGGTCGCGACGGCGTGGCCGATGCCGTCACGACGACGGTCGCCACCGCAGGCCGGACGATCCTGTTCTCGGGCCTCACGGTTGCCGCTGCTCTCGCGTCCTTGCTGATCTTCCCGCAGGGCTTCCTGCGATCGATGTCCCTCGGCGGCATCGCAGCCGTACTCGTGGCGATGATTGCCGCCCTCACGATGCTGCCCGCGACCCTGGCGATCCTGGGCCGCCGCATCGAGGGCGGCCGGATGCCCTGGCGACGCCGTTCGGCCCGGGCGCCCGGCGAGCACGGCGCATGGGCCCGGCTCGCTCGCAGCGTGATGCGCCGGCCGATCGCGTATGCGGTGACGGTCGTCGTCGTACTCCTCGCGCTCGGCACGCCGTTCCTCGGCGCCAAGTGGGGGAGCGTCGACGAGCGGGTGCTGCCGGACGACGCACCGAGCCGGATCGCATCCGACGTGCAGGCCGCCGAGTTCGGCGGGGAGCAGTCCACCGCCAGCATTGTCGTCACCGGTCAGACTCCGGCCGAGACGCGGCAGTACGTCGACGAGCTCGGTCAGGTCGATGGCGTCGAAGGCGTACGCGTGATGGATCAGGGCAGCCACGACGGCGAGCCAGTCTCGCTGGTCCAGGTCAGCTGGGCCGGCGACAGCCAGACCGAGGCGTCCCAGAACATCGTCAAGGACGTGAGAGCGGTCGATCCCGGCGATGGCGCCGACGCCTTGGTCGGCGGCCAGACCGCGTCGACCGTGGACCTGATCGACTCGGTGGGCTCCCGGCTCCCGTGGATGGGCCTGCTGGTCGTCGCGGTGATGCTGGTGCTGCTCTTCTTGGCCTTCGGCTCGCTGGTGCTGCCGATCAAGGCCGTCGTCATGAACGCGATCTCGATCGTGGCGTCGTTCGGCATCGTCACGTGGATCTTCGCCGACGGCCATCTCGACGGGCTGCTTGGCTTCACGTCGACCGGCTATCTGGACGCGACCCAGCCGATCCTGATGCTGGCGATCCTGTTCGGGCTGTCGATGGACTACGAGGTGTTCCTGCTGTCGCGGGTACGCGAGCAGTGGGACATCACCGGCGACAACACCGAGGCCGTGGCGACCGGCGTGCAGCGTACCGGTGGGATCATCACCAGCGCCGCGTTGCTGCTGGCGGTCGTGATCGGAGCGTTCGCGACGTCGGGGATCGTCTTCATCAAGATGATCGGCGTCGGCATGCTGGTCGCGCTGCTCGTCGACGCCACGATCGTCCGGGCGTTGCTGGTGCCCGCGACGATGAAGCTGCTCGGCCGGGCCAACTGGTGGGCGCCCGGGCCGATGCGACGGTGGTGGGAGCGGCACGGCGTTCGCGAGACGGAAGCTCCCACGCCTTCGTCGGAGCGGTCCTCGATACTGGTCGAGTGAGGCACAGCGAATTCTGGGCGCGGATGGATCGCCATCTCGGTCGGGCGTACTCCCGGGTGTGGGCTCGTGAGCAGGTTCTCGGCGAGCTGGACGGACGCACGGTCGACGAGGCGCTGGCCGCCGGCGAGGCCCCGAAGCGGGTCTGGCGCGCGGTCTGGGGTGCGCTCGAGCTTCCCGACAGCGAGCGCTGAGCGTGTCGACGACGTCGACGGCAGATGTCCAGCGCCGCACCATCGCCAGTCTGGTCGCGAGCCAGGCGCTCGGCGGCGTCGGCGTGTCGACCGGCATCGCGGTCGTGGTACTCCTGGCCGAGGACATCCTCGGATCGGCCGACCTCGCCGGCCTGCCACAGTCGGCCCAGGTGTTCGGTTCGGCGGCCGGCGCGTACGGGATCGCCGCCCTGAGCTCGCGACTCGGTCGCCGCGCCGGGTTGTCGATGGGCTACCTCACCGGGGCGAGCGGAGCGGTGCTGTGCCTGCTGGCGGCGGTGGTCTCCAGCTTCAGCGTGCTGATGATCGGCGCCCTGCTGCTCGGGTGCGCGACGGCGGCCAACGCCCAGGCGCGGTTCGCCGCCACCGACCTGGCACCCGCGGACGGCCGGGGCCGTGCCCTGTCGGTGGTGGTGTGGGCCACGACCATCGGAGCCGTCCTCGGACCCAACCTGGTGGGCTGGGCCGGCGACGGCGCCACTGCCGTCGGACTTCCCGAGCTGGGCGGTGCCTTCGTGCTGGCGACCGCGGGTACGGGTCTGGCCGCTGCCTACCTCCACTGGCGGCTGCGGCCCGATCCGTTGCTGCTGTCACGGGAGCTGGCTGAGGCCGAGGCAGAGGCTGCCGGCGACGAGGTCTCGGTGACGCCGCGGCGCCACGTGCTCTCCGTGCTGCGCCATCATCCGCGGGCGATCCTCGGCATGGTCGCCGTCGCGGCCGGCCACGCCACGATGGTGTCGGTCATGGTCATGACGCCACTGCACATGGACCACGGCGGAGCCAGTCTCGAGATGGTGGGCTTCGTCATCAGCGTCCACGTCCTTGGCATGTTCGCCTTCGCGCCCCTGGTCGGCTGGTTCACCGATCAGGCCGGCACCCGGGCCGTATTGCTGGCCGGGGCGGCGATCCTCATCGCGGCGGTCTGGCTGGCGGGCCGGTCGCCCGAAGGCGCGTCGGCGGGACTGACGATCGGTCTGTTCCTCCTGGGGTTGGGCTGGTCGTGCACGCTGGTCGCCGGCTCGACCGTGCTCACGGAGTCGGTCCCACTCGGCGACCGACCGACCGTCCAGGGCACGTCCGACCTCGTGACGGGCGTCTGCGCCGGGATCGGCGGCGCCAGCGGCGGCTGGATAGTCGCCCACTACGGGTTCGACATCCTCAACGTCGCGGCCGGCGTCCTGGCCCTCGCGGTCGTGATCGTCGCCGTGGCAGTCCGGCGCCGGGTCGCCGCGGTCGAGCCGGCCGGCGTCTAGCGCCCGACACGGTCTTGCGCGTCGGCGATGACGGTCCGGTGACGGTGGCCTCCGCCCGAGTCCACCCGGCGTCGGGCCCTGGCAGACTCGGCGCGTGACACCCGCTCTCGAACCTTCGCACCCTGTCGAGTTCGCCGTAATCGGCGGGTCCGGCTTCTACGCGTTCCTCGACGACGTCACCGAGCATGACGTCGACACACCGTACGGAGCGCCGTCGGCGCCGATCGCAGTCGGCACGGTCGACACCGATGCCGGGACACGTCGGATCGCCTTCGTGCCACGTCACGGGCGGCGGCACGAGTATCCGGCTCATAAGGTCAACTACCGCGCGAACCTCTGGGCACTGCGCTGTCTGGGCGTACGTCAGGTCCTCGCCCCCTGTGCGGTCGGCAGTCTGCGACCCGGGCTCGGTCCCGGCACGCTGGTCGTCCCGGACCAGCTCGCCGACCGGACGACCGGGCGGATCCAGACCTACTTCGACGCCGGCGCCTGTCATGTCGGATTCGCCGACCCGTACTGTCCGCGGCTGCGTTGCGAGCTCCTCGGCGGCCTGCGTACGCAACAGACCACGGCGGTCGACGGCGGCACGATGGTCGTCATCGACGGGCCGCGGTTCTCGACCCGGGCGGAGTCGCAGTGGTACGCCGCGCAGGGCTGGTCGCTGGTCAACATGACCGGCCATCCCGAGGCCGTACTGGCCCGCGAGCTTGCCCTCTGTTACGCGTCGATCGGGCTGGTCACCGACCTCGACGCCGGAGTCGCCGCTCACGAGGCGGTCAGCCAGACCGAGGTGCTCCGGGTCTTCGCCGAGCACGCCGACCGGCTTCGCGGACTGGTGCGCGGCGCGGTCGCGACGCTGTCTGCCGATCGCGACTGCGCCTGCGCGGACGTCCACGAGGGCATGACGTTGCCGGTCGCACTGCCATGAGAGTGCTGCTCACCGGAGCGGCCGGATTCGTGGGCGGTCAGGTCGTCGCGGCGCTCATCGAGCGCGGTCACGAGGTACTCGGCGTGGACGCGCTCGTCCCGCAGGCGCATCCGGCCGACGCCGAGCTGTCGAGCGACCTGCTGCGGCTCGACGTACGCGATGCGGCCGGGCTCGAGCGAGCGTTGGCCGACGTGGACGTGGTCTGCCACCAGGCGGCGATGGTCGGCAACGGCGTCGACGTGCAGGACTATCCGGAGTATGCGTCGCACAACGACTTCGGCACGGCGGTGCTGCTGGCCGCGATGGCGCGGGCCGGAGTCGACCGGCTCGTGCTGGCGTCGTCGATGGTGGTCTACGGCGACGGTCGCTACCGGTGTGCGGAGCATGGCGATGTCGGGCCGTCGCCGAGGCGGGTGACCGATCTCGAGGCCGGGGCCTTCGAGCATCGGTGCCCGGTGTGCGGCGCCTGGCTCGACTGGGCACTTGTCGAGGAGTCGGCGCCGTTGCGGCCGCGCACGGCGTACGCGGCGTCGAAGGTGGCCCAGGAGCATTACGCGGCCGCTTGGTGCGCGCTGCGGTCGGCCCGGGCGGTGGCGCTGCGCTATCACAACGTGTACGGACCGGGGCTGCCTGCGGACACGCCCTATGCCGGTGTCGCCGCCATCTTCCGGTCGGCCCTGGCGCGCGGTGAGCCGCCCCGGGTGTTCGAGGACGGCCGGCAGGCTCGGGACTTCGTCCACGTCGGCGATGTGGCCGCGGCGAACGTGGCCGCGATCGAGGCGGTGGCCGAGCATCCGGTCGGGCTGCTGACGGCGTACAACGTCTGCTCGGGTCAGCCGCGTACGGTCGGGGATCTGGCCACCGCGATCGCCCGCGCCAGCGGAGGACCGGACCCGGTCGTGACCGGTGCGTACCGGCCGGCCGACGTGCGGCATGTTGTCGCATCGCCGGACGCCGCCCGAGCCGGGCTGGGTTTCCAGGCGCAGATCGGTCCCGACGTCGGCCTCAAGGAGCTCGCCACCGCACCGCTGCGCCCGACGACCTGAGCCTCCCGAACACTGGCGGTAGCCATATTGC
>Ga0081455_10002389_pt1 | contig 22414 bp, 25 predicted proteins | sample TabmetS3T2R1_FD_70207 | JGI IMG/M metagenome (GOLD analysis project Ga0081455, IMG submission 70207) | Tabebuia heterophylla rhizosphere microbial communities from the University of Puerto Rico - S3T2R1 | ecosystem: Host-associated > Plants > Roots > Rhizosphere ...
GAAAAGCGTGAGCCATTAACCGACGCGACCGCTGCTGAAAAGAAGGCGGCATTCGAAAAAAGGCTTCTCGATAACAAACGGCGAATTGTTTTGATGGAATGGCTGCGCGACCGCGGCCAGGCGGCCGGTCTTCAATTTCAAAAGGGCTGATCGGGGTTAGACCTCGGAATTCCAAAGCCCAACATCCATAGAAGCACAAAATCTCAATCCAGAATCGGAGCAGCAGTTTGTGTTTGGGAATTGTTGGTTGGAGACTCTCTGAAGTTTGGATGTTGAGATTTGGTGTTTCACATGGCCACGCCCGACGAAATCTTTGATGACGCCAACGGCGATTTGGCCGTTGGCGACCTGGAGAGTGCTGTCGAGAAGTACAGGCGCTGCGTGCACATAGCGCCTGATTTCTTTGACGGATGGCACGCGCTCGGCATGGCGCTGATGAAACTCGGGCATTTTACCGAAGCGATCGATGCAGGAAAAAAGGCGGTCGAGCTTCGACCGAATGACCAAATCGGCTGGACAAGTCTCTCACTCTTTTACAATCGCGCCGGCAACATCAAGGAAGCGGAAGCAGCCGGAACGAAAGCGAAGATCCTGAGCTGGGGCGGGAAGATCTCGAAGGAATGAAATTGTAGGGCGTTTGACTCGTTCGCTCCCACTCGCTCGGTCTTCGACCTGCCGTCTATGTCGCTCGGCGCCCGCCGGCTCCATTCTGTGAAACGCCAATGGCTGGCGCCTGACACAGACGTCCTACAACCGTTCGATCACCAAATATTCACTCGCTTGTCCGTGGGCCTGACCATTGGCGATCCGTTCGGAATATCGAACGCCTGTTGAAATTCCGGCATGTTCGAGATCGGGCCGTTGCAACGATAATGGGTGGGAGAATGCGGATCGGTGACTAAGCGGAGGCGCAGGTCATCTTCACGTTGACTTGCGTGCCAGATTTGGGCCCAACCGAGGAAGAAACGCTGTTCAGGCGTGAAGCCGTCGATCTTTTGTTCGCGCGCCTGCGGGTTCTTATCGAGCGCTTTTTGCAGCGCCGCATAAGCGAGCTTGATGCCGCCAATGTCTGCGATGTTTTCGCCTTGCGTCAGTTCGCCATTAATGTGCTTGCCTGGTAGCGGCTGATACTCCGAATATTGATCAACAACTGCTTTGCGGCGCCTGTCATATTCTTCCGCTGATTGCTTCGACCACCAGTCGCGCAAATTTCCGACTTCATCGAACTGGCGGCCTTGATCGTCAAAGCCGTGGGTCATCTCGTGACCGATGACTGCGCCCATTCCGCCATAGTTAACGGCGTCGTCGGCCTTGGGATGGAAGAACGGCGGTTGCAAAATTCCCGCTGGGAAAACGATCTCGTTCATCATCGGGTTGTAATAAGCATTCACTGTAGGTGGAGTCATTCCCCATTCCGTGCGATCGACCGGTTTGCCGATTTTTTTCAGGTCGCGATTTACCTCGAAGTTTGCGGCTCGCATGGCGTTCGAGACATACGATTCCCTGTCGATCTTGAGCAGCGAGTAATCGCGCCATTTATCCGGATAACCGATCTTGACGTTCATGGCTGCGAGTTTCTTGAGTGCTGCCTGTTTGGTCGGCTCGTCCATCCAGTCGACGGTCTTAATGCGATCAGCCAGAGCCTCCTTCAGGTTGTTAATCATTTCCAATGCGCGCGCTTTGGCTTCGGGCGGGAAGTACTCGGCCACATAAAGTTTGCCCAGCGCTTCGCCCAATGCCCCATCAGTGGAAGCGGCTACGCGTTTCCAACGTGGCTTGATTTCCTTTGTTCCGCGTAGAACGCCTTGATTGAAATTAAAATCCTCGTTTACAAAATTGTTTGATAATTCCGCAGCGGCATCATCAATCAGATGCCAACGCAGATAAGTTTTCCAATCGTCAATGGACGTTTTGGCGAACACGGTGTTGGCCGCTTTGAAGAAGTCCGGCTGGCCTACGTTTATGTCGCCCGGCTCGGTGAGATTGATCGCTTTGAAATAATCGGCCCAATTCCAGTCCGGCGTGATCTTTTGCAGATCGGCTTGTGACATCTTGTTGTAGTTCTTCTGCGGATCGCGCAGCTCGACGCGCGTACGGGACGCCTTGGCGAGGGCAGTCTCCAGGGCCATGATCTTCTTCGCATCCTCGGCTGCCTTATTCGGGGCTTCGCCGAGGAGCGTTAGCATCTTTGCCGCATGCTCGACATACGCGGCGCGTTTCTTTTTCGAATCTTCATCGGTCTTTGTGTAGTAATCGCGATCGGGAAGACCAAGTCCACCCTGGCGGGCCTGGGCAATCTCGCGCGTGCTGTCTTTGGCGTCCTGGCCCGAGCCAAATGTGAAGAATGCATCAACACCAATTGTGTGTAATCGCGCAATTGCGTTTAGCAGATCGGCGCGGTCTTTGATCGCATCGATGCGCTTTAGCTCGTCTTCCAGCGGCTTGATTCCTGAGGACTCGATTGCCTTTTCGTCCATGCCGCTCGCGTAGTAATCGCCTACTTTTTGTACTTCCGGAGCGGTGTTTGCATCGGCATGTGTATTTGCAGCTTTCTCGGCAATCTTGCGCAGCGCTTCAGTATTTTTTTCCTCGAGCTCAGTAAAGCTGCCCCAGCGCGAATATTCCGGAGGCACAGGATTGTGTTTTAACCAGCCGCCATTGGCGTAAAGGTAAAAATCATCCTGCGGTTTGATGGATGTATCCATGTTCTTGGGATCCAGCGGCGGAGGATTTTGGCTGGTTGGCCGGGCGCTTTGAGCCCGCTGAGCTGGCGATTCTGTCTGAGCCTGCAGACTGAGCACGCCCAAGAGCGCGACGATAACGATGTATGATTTCATGATTTTGTTAAGACGGACGAATAGCCGAGGTATTTGCATTTAGACGCTCGGGGCGCAGTTCCGTTGAACGCTGCCTGCCGCAAAGGGAAAGAAATCGTGGCGTATAGCGAGCGCAAGTACGTGAGACTCGGGTCCAGGGTCATCCTGAACGAAGTGAAGGATCTCACGCTTGGCGTTGGATCACGCAACCCAAATCGTGTGATCCATGCTCGTAGGCGAGGTCCCTCGCTTGGCTCGGGATGACATGCAACAGCGTCAGTGGCACTTTGAGTGCTAGCCATGTTTGTGGATCGGATCAAAGTTTTTGCCCAGGCTGGGAAGGGTGGGCGCGGCTGTGTGAGTTTTCGTCGGGAAAAATTTGTGCCCAAAGGTGGCCCGGACGGAGGTGACGGTGGACACGGCGGCGACGTGATTCTACGTGCGGATCGCCACGTGGATAACCTTTCCAATCTTTTCTATGAGCCGCTCATCAAGGCGAAAAATGGCAGCCACGGCAAGGGCAAGAAAATGGCAGGGCGCGCAGGCGCGAACAAGATCGTGAAGGTTCCTGTGGGCACGATTGTTTGGCGCGCTCGCCAGAGCCAGATCTCAACGCCCAATGCAAATCAATCTGCAAATGATTTGATCGTCGATCTCACCCACGACGAGCAGGAATTCGTCCTTTGTCACGGCGGAGAAGGAGGAAAGGGAAACGTGCATTTTAAGAGCTCGCGTAATCGCGCGCCCCTGCAATACACCGACGGCGAAGAGGGCGAGGAGGGACATTTTCTGCTGGAGCTGCGAACGATTGCGGACGCCGGATTAGTCGGGTACCCGAATGCCGGTAAATCGACCTTATTGCGAAAACTTTCAGCCGCGCGGCCTAAGGTTGCCGCATATCCGTTCACGACCTTGCATCCGGTTGTCGGCGTAATGGAGTTGCCGGGTTATCAACATGCCACGATCGCGGACATTCCCGGTTTGATCGAAGGAGCACATCGAGGGCTTGGACTGGGTCACGAATTTTTGCGTCACATCGCTCGCTGCCCGCTTTTGATCTTCGTGATTGACATTGCCGGAAGCGAAGGGCGCAGCCCGCTTGAGGATTTACAGAATCTTCGGAAAGAAATTGATCTGTACGATCCGACGCTTTCGTCGCGGCGATGGTTAGTCGTCGCGAACAAGATGGATTTACCGAATGCGAATGAGAATCTCGATCTGCTGCGAGAGAGATTTCCGAAGATCGCCATCGTGCCGATCTCGGCCGCGAATGGGGAGGGGATCGATACGTTAAAGGCGGCGTTGGCAGAGAGAATGACGGGCGAGAACGCTCTCTTGTCGCCAATTAAGGGTGGACAAGCTCCGAATCTCTAGCGAGACTGGCCGCGTTTTATGGGGAGACGGGTTGTAGCTAGCTATTGCTCCAGCTTTCTGAAGTCGGAGATGTTGCACATTTACCGTCAGGTAAAGGCGCTACGCGGCGTGGATACCTTCGTTGTGACCAAGGAGGTTCAGAATGCGGAACGATTTCCGTTTGCGCGGATAGAAGTTATTCCAAAGCGGCGCACGAACCTGCTCGTGCATGGCTGGTTGAAATTTGTAGAGCGACGCCCGCCCATTGTTTATCGAGGCGAGTATCAGACGCTTAATTCGTTGTTGGAGCGGAACGGCGCCGACCTGATGCATATTTACTTTGGCCACACAGGTGTGCACCTGCTTCCATTCATCGAACAGTGGGACAAACCGTGCGTGGTATCTTTTCACGGCGCAGATGTCGCTCACAAAAAAGACATCAAAGATTATCCGGCAAAGCTACGCCGTCTTTTCAACGCGGTTCCACTCGTGTTTGCTCGTTCCCAGTCGCTCGCCGACCGATTGATCCACCTGGGTTGTCCGCCGGAAAAATTGCGGATTAATCGCACTGGTATCCCGCTCAATGAATTTCCATTCGTGGACAGGCAAGCTCCGCGCGATGGCAAATGGAGAGTTGTGCAGGCGTGCCGGTTGATTCCGAAGAAGGGTGTTGCGACGAGCTTGCGCGCGTTTGCGGTTTTTAAGAAGGACAACCCCAAAGCGGAATTGTTCATTGCCGGCAAAGGACCACTCCAACCAGAACTGGAAATGCTCGCTGATGGATTGGGAATTCTTAGAGACGTTCACTTTGTTGGATTTTTGTCTCAACGGAAACTCCTCGAGCTTTACGCGAGTTCGCATCTGTTTTTGCATCCCAGCGAAATCTCCGCGAACAAAGACCAGGAAGGCGTGCCAAACTCGGTATTGGAAGCGATGGCTACCGGATTACCCGTGGTTGCGACTCGCCATGGTGGGATACCGGAAGCCGTCGAGCATGGGCGCACCGGATTTCTCGTAGCTGAGGAGGATCACGTTGGACTGGCGAACGCCATGCAGCTCATCACACATTCGCCGGATGTGTTAAAACAAATGGGGAGCCGCGCGCACGCCACTGTGGTCGAACGCTTCGAGCAGGACGCTCAAATCGAGCAGTTGGAATCGTTCTACGAAGAAGCGATCCGTCTCAATGGCGCTTCTGAACCAGTGAAATCGAAGCGCGTGGCCCGGCTCGCTCCGCAGTTTGCCGAGGGATTGCCGGCAAAATAGAGCTGCAGTCGAAGAATTTTGTTTGTCATTCGGTGCAAAACGCGCTTTGGTATGCGCGTCAAGTTGTAGCCGGGGCGGCTTTTTCGCAGTAGACCCGCGGGTTCGGGACGAAGGCGAATCACCTTGGCAGGCTGGCGTCACCGATGTCGGCTACAGCTGTGCTTACAAAAATGCGCAATCGTTGTTTTCTTTTGGCAGTAGTGATATTGGTTTGCGGGTCGGCGCTCGCGACACCAACCCTTGCTGCCGAGACGGCAGCCGCCCCAGGTGCGCACGAGGGTGTCTCGTTAAAGCCTCAAATGCTGGTTCAGTTCGGCGGGTTCGGAATCACAAACTCGATGTTGGTCACGTGGATTGTCGCTGCCGGCATCATCATTTTTTCACAAATTGCAACCCGGCGGGTTAAGACCATCCCCAGCGGGATTCAAAATTTTTGGGAGTGGTTAGTCGAGGGTTTGCACAGTTTTTTGGAAAACATCATCGGCCGTGATTTGGTGCGAAAGGGCTTTTGGTTTTTTGCCACGATTTTCATTTTTATTCTGTTCGTGAACTGGTTCGGACTGATTCCCGGAATCGGCACCGTCGGGTGGGGTCACTATGGTCCGTCCGGGAACTTCGTGGTCGATCGCCCGCTGCTGCGTGGCGGCAACGCGGATTTGAATATGACGACCGCAATGTCGGCAATTTTTTTCGTGATGTGGTTTGTCTGGGCGATTCAGGCCAATGGCGTTGGAGGATTCCTGAAACATTTGTTTGGCCCAAAAGGTGAGACTACCGGAATTATCAAGATACTCATGATCGTGATTTTCTTTGCCGTCGGCTGGCTGGAGGTGATCTCGATTCTGTTTCGGCCAATCGCACTCAGCTTCCGATTGTTCGGAAACATCTACGCAGGCGAAAGCATTCTCGAGGCGATGTCCACGATGATTCCCTGGCTATCGCCAATTCTGCCGATTCCGTTCTATTTCCTCGAAGTGCTGGTCGGATTTGTACAGGCGCTCGTCTTCATGCTGCTGACTGCGGTTTTCACAATGCTGATTGCAGAACACCAGGAGGGACCAGAACACGCACACTGATTTTTCGGTGATCTCATGACGAGATCTCCAAAACCAACTAATAAAAATATGATACTACCAATACTAGCAGAACTGGGCGGAAGCATTCATGTCGGGCTTGCCGCGATGGGCGTCGGAATCGGAATCGGCTTGACTGGCCTGGGAATGACGACCGCCGTCGGCCGCAATCCCGGTGCGTTCACGCAAGTGCTCGTGCATGGAATTCTCGCCATCGCGTTGACCGAGGCGATCGTGTTCTACGCGCTATACCTTTTGCCCAATAAATAATTTTGTTGCGGGCAGGGAAATTCGCCTGACCGCATGAACAAGTTTTATCTTATGATATCGATACTTGCCGCCGCCAGCGGAAGCGTCAGCGACGTCGTGCGTCAAACAGCTGATATGTTCGGCTGGAATTGGAAGCTTTTTCTATCGCAGGTTATCAGCTTCGGCATTGTCGCATTTTTGCTCCAGCGCTTCGCTTACAAGCCAATCCTTGCGGTGCTCGAGGAACGCCGCCGCAAGATCGAAGAGGGCCAGATCAACGCGGAAAAAATCAAGAAGGAACTCGCCGAGGCCGAGAAGCGTTACCAGGAGATTGTCGCGAAGGGGAATGCGGACGCTCAGAAAATGATCGATGAAGCGCGCGAAAGTGCGGCGCATTTGTCCGAGCGGAAACAGCAGGAGGCGATTACGGCTGCGGAGCAAATCATTGCCAAGGCGCGTGAAGCCAGTGCGATTGAGCATGAGCGCACAATGGAATCTTTGAAACGTGAGCTTGGTCGGCTCGTAGTTGATACCACGGCTAAAGTTGCCGGGAAGGTGTTGACGCCAGAAGACCAACGGCGCTTGCAGGAGGAAGCGGCTCGTCAGGTGTCCTCATGAAGATCAACAGAGAAATTCGCCAGCTCTCGCGTGAAATGCTTCGAGCAAGCTTCACTGACGGCCAACTCGACCCTGGAAGAATTTCGTCTCTCGTCGATTCGCTTATCGCGAAAAAACCGCGTCATTACATCGACGTACTAAAGAATTACAGGCGTCTGCTTCGGCTTGAACTGGAAAAACGACAGGCCAGGATTGAGACAGCAAACGAAGTGGATTCTACGACAAGTTCGGAGCTCGTTAGTAATCTAAAAAAGAAATACGGCAGCGACCTGACGGCCGAGTTCGTTGTTAAGCCAGAACTTCTCGGCGGAATGCGCATTCGTGTGGGCAGCGATGTCTGGGATGGGACGGTACGCAACCGGCTCGAACGTCTTCAGCAGGAACTTTAATCAAGATAAAATCATGAGCAGCATACTCGAAGAGATCGAAACCAAAATTGAAGGGCTGAAAACATCGACAACCAAGAGCAACATCGGCGTCGTGCGTGAAACGGGCGATGGAGTCGCGCGCATCGAGGGTTTAAGCGACGTAATGCTCAACGAGATGATCGAATTTCCCAACGGAGTATTCGGTCTCGCGTTGAACCTCGAAGAAACTGAAGTCGGCGCGATTCTGCTGGGCGAAACAACGAAGGTTTCCGAAGGCGACGAAGTTAAGACGACCGGTCGACTTCTTTCCGTTCCTGTCGGCAAAGCGCTCCTGGGCCGCGTCGTAAACACACTTGGGCAGCCACTCGATGGCAAAGGACCGATCAAAACCGAAACATTTTACCCGTTGGAAAAAATCGCGCCGGGCGTGATCAAACGGCGCAGCGTGAATCAACCGGTGCAAACCGGCATCATGCCGATCGATGCCATGATTCCGATCGGCCGCGGTCAGCGCGAACTGATCATTGGCGACCGCGCAACTGGCAAAACCACAATTGCCATCGATACCATTATCAGCCAGGCCCGCCTGAACAAAGCTGCGGAAGACGCGAAAGATACCAATTATCGGCCGCTCTACTGCATTTACGTCGCGGTTGGGCAGAAAAATTCCAACGTGGCGCGAGTCCTCGGTGTTCTCGAGAGAGAGGGGGCCATGCCTTACACGATAATCATCTCTGCGCCTGCATCCGACACAGCGACTAATCAGTATCTGGCGCCGTTCGCTGGTGCTGCGATGGGCGAATGGTTCATGGACAATGGAATGGATGCGCTCATTATCTACGATGATTTGTCCAAGCACGCAGTGGCGTATCGCCAGGTTTCGTTGGTGCTAAAGCGGCCATCTGGTCGTGAGGCTTATCCGGGCGATGTATTTTATTTGCACTCTCGATTACTTGAGCGCGCCGCTCGCATGAGCGACGAATTCGGCGGCGGCTCGCTAACCGCGCTACCGATCATCGAGACCCAGGCCGGCGACGTCTCCGCCTACATTCCGACCAACGTAATCTCGATCACCGATGGACAAATCTATCTCGAGACTGATTTGTTTTACCAGGGTGTACGGCCGGCAATTTCGGTAGGACTGTCTGTCAGTCGTGTAGGATCGGCTGCACAAATCAAAGCGATCAAGCAGGTCGCCGGCAAGGTGAAACTTGATCTGGCGCAATTCCGCGAGCTGGCTGCGTTCGCGCAATTTGGTTCCGATTTGGATGCCGCAACAAGAGCACGTCTCGATCGCGGTCAACGCATTGTAGAGCTTTTTAAGCAAAAACAGTACAACCCGATCCCGGTAGAAGAACAGGTGTCCGTGATATGGGCGATGCAAAATGGGTATCTCGATTCCGTTCCTGTCGACCGCGTTAAGGAATATCAACTCAAACTTCAGGACTGGCTGCAAACGCGCAAAGGTGGATTGCTTGGCGCGATCCGCGAGAAGAAGGAGCTGGACAAGGATCTCGAGTCGCAATTGAAGACGGCGCTCGACGAATTCAAGACGACCTGGCGATGATTTGTTTGAGTCACTACGACCAAATTATGACCTCGCACAGTAGGATTGCTAACCTAGAAAACGCGATCCATCTAATCCGGGGCGACCGCGTGATGCTCGATTCGGATTTAGCGGTGATTTATGGAACGACGACGATGCGCTTGAACGAACAATTCAAGCGAAACCGCAAGCGTTTTCCAGATGACTTTGCATTTGTGCTTACGCGCGAGGAGTTTGCAAACTTGATATCGCAAAATGCGATATCAAGATCGCATGGTGGTCGGCGCACATTGCCAATCGCTTTCACGGAGCATGGTGCCATCATGCTGGCGAGCGTGCTGAGTAGCGAAATCGCCGTTCAAGCAAGCATTCGCGTCGTGCGAGCGTTCGTCAGACTGCGAGAGATGGTCGCGGCAAATGCGCAGCTTGCGGCCAAGCTCGAAGAACTCGAGCGGCGTTTCGATTCTCATGACGAAGCGATTGCGAATCTTTTTGCCGCACTGAAACAGTTACTTGAACCATCCGAATCGCCGAAAAGACGAGAAATCGGCTTTCATGTCCGAGAAAACGCCGCGCGCTACCGCGTGCAACAAACGTCGAGAATCAAAAATCGAAATTCGAGAATTTCCTAGATGGCGAACACCCAGGACATACGGCGCAGGATAAGATCGATCCGCAACACGGCGCAGATCACCAAAGCAATGCAAATGGTGGCTGCCTCAAAGATGCGCAAAGCGCAGCAGCACGCTCTGGCGGGACGGCCTTATGCCGCTTTGATGAATAAGGTCCTCGTTTCGTTGCAAAGACGGACAGATCCAAGATTTCATCCGCTTCTGGCAGTGCGCCCACTCCACAAAGAGTTGGTCTTAATTATTAGCACGGACAAGGGACTCTGCGGAGCCTTGAACACGAACCTGTTTCGAGAAGCCAGCAACTTTGATGCTGCCAAAACAGTTTTCGTAGTGACGGGAAAAAAAGCGCGACAATTTGTCGGTCGAACAAAGCGCGAGTTGTTAGCGGATTTTGAATTGAAGGATTCACCGAGCTTCGTTGAAGCAAAGCCGATTTCGAAATTTTGCATGGAGAAATTCTTGAGGCGTGAAGTCGACAAAGTATCCGTGCTCTACACGCATTTTATCAACACAATCAACCAACGCACGGTTGTACAGACGCTCTTGCCGATCAGTAGTTTTGACTTGCCAAAGAAACACGGTGAATCCACCGAGGGCGCAGAAGAGGGCGTGGACCCAATGCTCGGCTATGTTTTTGAACCAAACGCTGCGGCAGTTCTCGATTCGATGCTTCCGTATTATGTCTCCTACCAGGTTTTTCAGATGATTCTCGACGCGCGCGCGTCTGAGCACAGCGCGCGAATGGTGGCGATGAAGAATGCCACGGACAACGCGAATCAATTTATCAAGGATCTCACGTTGGAATACAACAAGATGCGTCAGGCCGGCATCACAACCGAGTTGCTCGAGATTGCTACGGCGCAAATGGCGCTCAGTGGTTAGTCAGGATTTATGAATAAAGGAAACATAGTTCAAGTCATCGGCCCCGTAGTGGACGTGGAATTTCCGGACGAAAAAACATTGCCGAAAATCTATAACGCCCTCGAAATTGAGTATGAAGTGAACGGCAACCCAACGAAGTTGACGCTCGAAGTGCAGCAGCACCTTGGCGAAAATTGGGTTCGTTCCATCGCGATGTCTTCCACAGACGGATTGAAGCGCGGAATGAGCGTGACCGATATTGGAAGTCCCATAAGCGTGCCTGTCGGCGAAGGCGTGCTAGGGCGGCTTTTTAACGTCACTGGCGATACGATTGACAATCGCGGTCCGGTGAAATTCGAAAAGCGCTATCCAATCCATCGCCCGGCGCCGACACTGACCGAGCAAGATACAAGCGCAAAGATTTTGGAAACGGGCATCAAGGTCATCGACCTTATTTGCCCATTTACAAAGGGCGGCAAAGTCGGCGCATTCGGAGGGGCGGGCGTGGGCAAAACAGTGGTCATCCAGGAATTGATCAATAATATCGCCATGAAACATGGCGGTGTTTCGATGTTTGCGGGAGTAGGCGAACGAAGCCGGGAGGGCAACGATCTATACAAGGAGATGAGCGAAGCCGGCGTTATCGATCAAAAGGATTTGTCGAAGTCGAAGGTGGGCATGGTTTTCGGCCAGATGAACGAACCACCGGGCGCACGCTTGCGCGTTGCTCTTTCTGCGCTTGCAATGACCGAATATTTTCGCGACGAGCGCAACCAGGACGTGCTGCTGTTTATCGACAACATCTTTCGATTTTCGCAAGCGGGCTCGGAGGTGTCGGCATTGCTGGGACGAACGCCCAGCGCGGTTGGCTATCAGCCGACACTTGCTGCCGAGATGGGTGATTTGCAAGAGCGAATCACATCGACAAACAAGGGATCGATCACTTCATTTCAGGCAGTCTACGTTCCAGCCGACGATCTCACGGATCCCGCGCCAGCAAACACGTTTGCGCACTTGGATTCGACCATCGTGCTTGAGCGTTCCATCGCCGAGCTCGGAATTTATCCAGCAGTCGATCCTTTGGCATCAACATCGAAAGCGCTGGCTCCGGAGGTTGTGGGGGAAGAGCATTACAATGTTGCTCGAGGCGTGCAGCGTGTTTTGCAGCGTTACAAGGATTTACAGGACATCATCGCTATTCTCGGAATGGATGAATTGAGCCCCGAGGATAAGCTGACCGTTCATCGCGCGCGCAAAATTCAGCGTTTCCTTAGCCAGCCTTTCCACGTGGCGGAAGTTTTCACAGGCTATAAGGGTCAATACGTGCCGGTTGCGGAAACAGTTCGCGGTTTCAAAGAAATTCTTGAAGGCAAACATGACGATGTCCCTGAACAGAATTTCTACATGAAGGGCGGAATTGAGATGGTTAAAGAGAGTTAGTGATGGCAACGCTCCGACTTGAGATCGTAACGCCTGAGGAAAAAATCTATTCCGAAGACGTGGAGATGGTCACCTTGCCAGGTTCGGAGGGCGAATTGGGAGTTTACCCCAAACACGTCCCGCTGCTGACTACGCTGGTGCCGGGCGAGCTACGCGTCGTAAAGGACGGGCGCGAAAGGGCGATGGCGATCGGTGAAGGGTTTGTCGAAATTAAGACCGACGCCGTGTCGGTCTTGACCGATATGGCGCTCGAATCCGAGAGGATTGACATTGCTGCAGCCGAGGCAGCGGTCGAGCGCGCCAAGGCGGCGATGAAAGAAGACCAAACGCCTGAACAGGTGGCCGCTATTCAAGCGTCGCTGCAGAAAGCGCTTGCTCAGTTGCACGTTAAACGCCGCCGTCACGGGTAACGTCTGTCTGTTTCAAATTCCGTGTCCGCCACGGCGGAGACCGATAAAGCACATTGGAACTTTGCTGCTCTCAGAGCACTGGTAATCTTGCCTTGTGACGAAGCCAGATACGCTGGGAATCATCGCCGGAAACGGTGTGTATCCCCGATTGCTCGCTGACGCGGCGCGAAAGGCCGGTGTAAGGAAGATAATTTCGGCCGCGTTTACCGGCGAGACCGATCCCGTCCTCGCGCAACATGTTGATCTGATCGAATGGATGCGCGTTGGACAACTGAATCGGCTATTGAAATGTTTTAGCGAACACAAAGTTCATCACGCGGTCATGGCCGGCCAGATCGCGCCGAAAAATCTTTTCGATCTGCGACCGGATCTAAAAGCATTGCTTTTGCTCGGAAAACTGAAAGAGCGCAATGCTGAATCGATCTTTGCCGCGATTGCAGATGAACTGGCTAGGGCAGGTGTCGAGCTTTTACCGGCGACGACATTTCTCGAAGACTGCCTCGCGGTTCCGGGGTTGATGGCCGGCGCAAAGCTCAGTCGGCGTGAGGAAGAAGATGTCGATGTGGGCTGGAAGATGGCAAAGGAAATTGCACGGCTCGACATCGGTCAGACTGTCATCATGAAAAACGGAACTGTCGTTGCGGTGGAAGCGTTTGAAGGAACGAACGACGCAATCAGGCGCGGAGGCGTACTTGCGCGTGAAGATGCCGTTATGATCAAAGTGGCGAAACCAAACCAGGACATGCGTTTCGATGTGCCCGTAATCGGTGTCGAAACAATCCGCGTGGCGGCGGAAGCAAAACTGCGAGTAATCGCCGTTGAAGCCGAGAAGACCTTGTTTCTCGAGCGCGAGTTGATTGTTGATCTCGCCGCTCGCTCGAAGATATCGATCGTCGCTCATTAGGCGGCTTTCTTAATGTGGTGCTTGGTATCCAAAGGTCGAAAAGTGGATTCCGCGGAAAAAGAGAAATGTTGCTATTCGCGGCCCAACCCGTCAGAATGCGAAGGCATCGGGGAGGCATGTTCAAATGCCGCATCAAGCGAGTGATCCTTTCTGGCAGAACGCGCGCTCTCAGCAGGGTGTTTCCACGCCCGTTACGATTGAGCGCGGTGCGGTCGTTGCGGCTGCGTGGGTTTTCGTTGGGTATTATTTAGGAGCGCGGATCGGTTTCGCGCTGACATTTCAGCCGCATCCGATTTCGGTTTTTTGGCCGCCAAATTCCATCCTGCTTGCGGCACTGTTGCTGACACCACCGCGGATCTGGTGGCTGTTGTTGCTCGCCGCTTTCCCGGCTCATTTGATCGCAGAACTGCAATCTCAAGTTCCTCCGACCATGGTTGTGTGCTGGTTCATCAGCAATTCTCTTGAAGCGCTGATCGGCGCGGGGCTGACTCGTTACTTGCTCCGCGGCCCGGTGCGTTTCGATAATCTACGGAGTGTCGCTCTCTTTTGCATATGCGCAGCGTTTCTTGGACCTTTATTGTCCTCATTCATCGACGCTGGTTTCGTCGCAATGAATGGCTGGGGACAAAGCGGGTATCTGGAGAATTGGCGGACCAGATTTTTCTCTAATCTGGTGACGACTCTGACTCTCACACCGGCAATCCTGAGCTGGTTCGATTTCAGACTCGGTCAATGGAAGCGAATCTCCAGCGGGCGCGCTTTGGAAGGAAGCATCCTTTTTCTTGGACTGGTGATAGCGAGCACGGTGGTCTTATACAACGCCAGGACAAATCCGGATCCGGTTTTGTTTTATGCGCCACTGCCTTTTCTCCTTTGGGCCGTGTTCCGTTTTGGACCTCGCGCAACCAGTGCTGCCATCTTGATTGTTACATTCCTGGCAATCTGGAGTAGTGCCAACGGCCATGGACCGTTCACGAACCAAAGCGCGGAGGTGAATGCCCGGTCAATGGAAATGTTTCTCATCATCATGGCGGTTCCAATCATGTTGCTGGCGGCGGGCATCCAGGAAGGGAGGAAAGCTGAAGAGCGATTCGCCAGCGCATTCCGGGCAAGCCCGGACCCAATATCAATCATTCGCCAACGGGATGGTACGGTAATCGACGTTAACGATCATTGGGTGAAAATGTTTGGTTACGAGCGGAAGGAAGCCATTGGTCGGACCCTGCGCGATTTGAATCTGTGCGTTTCGGAAGGCGGCCATGTCCAGCAATTGGTTGGATTCGGCCAAAGCGAACCGATCCGGGATGTTGAGTGTGCGGTTCGTACGAAGAGGCGTGGAGTCCGTCAGGCCTCGCTGTCCGCCGATGTTGTCGAGATGGGGAATGAACCGTGCTTCATTGTTACTGTTCGCGATATCACCGATCGAAAGTTGGTGGAAGACGCCCACCGCGACCTTATTCATGCCTCGCGGGTTGCGGCGCTAGGTGAGCTGACAGCCTCCATCGCACACGAGATTAACCAACCGCTCGGCGCGATTTTAAGCAATGCGGAAGCAGCAGAACTGTTGTTAGAGTCAGAATCGCCGCCGGTGGATGAGCTCCGGAAAATTCTGGCCGATATTCGCAATGATGATGTTCGAGCGGGGGAAATCATTCATCACATCCGGTTACTCATGCGCAAAGGGGTAATGCAAAAAGGAACCCTCGACGTCAACGAACTCTCTGCCGAAGTATTGCGATTAATGGAAGCCGAGGTACAACGCCGTAAAGTATCACTGCGCACCGAATTCAGTGCTGCGCCAGCTGTGATTTTTGGCAATCGGGTTCGCCTTCAGCAAGTACTGATGAATTTGATTTTAAATGGAATGGAAGCGATGGCGGACATGCCGACGGCAGAGCGGTGTCTCCATGTCCGTACCACGACGAATGGACAGCGAAGGGTGGAGATTTCAGTGAGTGATTCCGGACGAGGTATTCCGCCGGACAAGTTACCGCGATTATTCGACTCCTTCTTTACCACCAAGGAAAATGGAATGGGCTTGGGCCTGGCCATCGCGCGCTCCATCATCGACGCACATAACGGTCGCATTTTTGCAGAAAATAATTCGGATGGCGGTGCGACATTCCGATTTGATTTTCCACTCATTGACGAGGTAGCAGGCGCCCGATGACCTTACCTGTTTCGGAAAAACCGATTGTTCATGTCGTTGATGACGACGACTCGCTGCGTAAGGCAGTAACTAGGTTGCTGCACGCAGCTGGCTATGATGTTCGAGCCTATGCGTCGGCCGGAGATTTTGCACTGGCAAATCGGGAAAAGAACAAACGTGGTTGCGTGTTACTTGACGTGCGGATGCCTGGCCCGAGCGGATTGGACCTGCAGGAGGCGCTGATCAGGGAAGACGCGCCTTTGCCTGTAATTTTTCTGACCGCGCACGGTGATGTTCCGACAACCGTGCGCGCGATGAAAGCGGGCGCGGTCGATTTTCTCACCAAACCGATCAAGCGCGATATGTTGTTGAGTGCGGTTCGTGCTGCTCTGGCCCGGGACCTGCGGTTGCACACGTCGCGCGAACAGCTACGCGATCTGCACACGCGTTTTGCAAAATTGACACCGCGTGAGCGGGAAGTGTTCGACCTGGTCGTCGCCGGCAGGTTGAATAAGCAGATCGCGGTCGAACTCGGCATGGCCGAGCGCACAGTCAAAGCGCACCGCGGCCAGGTGATGGCGAAGATGCAAGTGACCTCTCTCGCGGAACTCGTACATCTCGCCGATAAGATGCAAAGCGGAGGTTCGTGAACGCAGGCCTAGCCTCATGCCGCTGCTAGCGTGGTGAGTTCGATGAACTGTTTACGTGCCCGCAAGGGCAATCCTTGTCGCCCCAAGGTCTGATTTCCAGGTCCCGAGCCTGGTTGATACGCTAGGCAGCCTTAACAGCGGTCAAAGGAACTTCGCAGCGCCTTATCCGCGGACGCGCGAACGCAATTAACGCGGACTAGCAAAACCAAATCTATGAACATAATCAGTCTGATCATTGAAGCAGTCAGCGGCGCAGTCGGTGGCAACATCGCCGGCGCAGCGATGAAAGAAAACAGCCTGGGCACGGCGGGGAATTCCATCGCGGGAATTGTCGGGGGCGGCCTCGGCGGGATGCTCCTTCAGAGCGTGTTGGGAAGTGCAGCCGCCGGTGGTGGCTCGCTCGATCTGGGCACAATCTTGAGCAATGTGGCCGGCGGAGGAGTTGGTGGAGCCATCCTTATGGCAGTCATAGGCCTCATCAAGAACGCGATGGCGAAGAAAAGCTGACGACCAGGCAACTTCGAGAGCGGAACGGAGTCCACACGTAACAACGATTAAAATAGAAAACCTTTCATGACGAAAACACTACGTACATCAAACATTGTTATCCTCCTCGCGACCATAGCCGGAACGATTTTCTTGGCCGGTTGTGCCAGCATGGGGTCAGCTAACACGGAGTCGCTGCTGGTAGCAGCCGGCTTTCGCGCGCGTACACCCCAAACGCCAAAACAACAGCAAATCTACGCAGCACTCCCACCCTACCAGGTCGAGCGGGCAACCGTGCCCGGAAAAGGAGTGTTTTACGTTTATAAAGACGAAAAATCGGGGCTCGCCTACGTCGGTCGCGAACAGGAATACCAGGAATATCAACAACTGGCTCTTCAGCAGCAGATAGCCCAGAACCAGATCGCGGCGGCGGAAATGGAACGCGCTGCGGCCTGGCAATGGTACGGAGCATGGGGACCGCGGGCTTTCTGGTGGTGACCTTTGATGGAGACAGACGTCAAGGCGGAACCTTCAACTATCACTGCGGCGACATGGGGTATTGGACGCGGAATATCGACCGTATTGGGAAAGAAGGCGCGAGTTTACTTGCTGGTACGGCCAGCAAAGCTGTACAGGGGGAGCGCGGCGTTTATCACGCGGCAATCACCGGCCTAACGAAAGCGGTGGGTGTCTACGTCATCGTTCCGATGCGGTAACTGGCCGCGAAATTCCTCCAAACGATGAAGGACTATCCGCCCAGCCAGGCTCCCGGACCGTTCAGTCTCGAGAAGATCAAGGCGCAGATTGAGTCCGCCGCTGGAGGGAAGTAAGTATTCAATCGCTGGGCCGGGCGCTTTGCTTGGGGCGGCGCCCAGCTCGCTTTTGCCATGAAAACATCCATTCTCTCTCTCATTGAGGGCTGGCACTGGCTGTTGAGCGACGCGCTCATGGATGAGGGAAAGAAGAAACGCTGGATCGTAATCAGTATGAAGGACGATTGGAAAACTATTTTTCCGCCGAGTCAATGAAGGGTAGATGAGACAATGAAACTGCCTCTACCGCCTGATGTCGAATTTCATGAAGATATCGGTCTTCTCGTGCATCGGCCGCGAGGTTTGTTAAACAGAACGGCGCTTAACAAAATCATAAGTCTCATCGGAGAACTCGAATTCACGTTGAAGAAGCCTTTCAATCGCTTCCTGGACACGGTGGCACCCGATGCAGTTGATCTCAATTTGGAATACATCCGGCGCGTTTCTCTTTATCGCCGCCGTTTCTACGGCAATCGACCTGCCATTAAAACGGCGATTCTCGCGACCGATTCTACAATGGCCGAGTATAGCCGGTTGCACGCGTCAATAACTCACGGCTCGCCAATCAATGTTTGCGTATTCCACGATCGCAAAGAGGCTGCGCGGTGGCTGGGCGTCCCGCCTGAACTGCTAGCGGCGAAACGCGGCGACAGGGATCAGGTAACTAAAGCGAGGTTCCCGGAGTGAATAGCATCAAACTGCCTCCTGACATTGAGTTTCACCAGGACGTTCGTCTACTGATCTATCGACCGAAGGGCATGATTAACGAAGCCGAGATTAACAGGGTCATCGGTGTTATCGAAGGTATCGAAGCTGCATCGCAGGAGCCTTTTAATCGATTCTCGGACACATCGGAAACTCACGAAATTGAGCTCAACTTTCAATACGTGATTCAGGCTTCTCTTCACCGGCGTCTTGCCCACAAAGGTCGTGCGCCGGTGAAGTCAGCGATATTGGCGACAGACTCTACTATTGTTCATTACGCGCGGCTGCTAGTCTTACTGACCGAGGGGTCTTCGATCAAAGTTCGGGTGTTCCAGAACCGTGAAGAAGCTGCGCAATGGTTGGGTGTTCCGGTGCACTTGCTGGCGGCAAAGCCTATCGCCAATGGGGATGAGAGTAACAGATCAACTAAATGAACTTTCCTCCTGACGTCGAATTCTACAAAGACATTCGTCTGCTCGTGCACAGGCCACACGGTCTGCTGAACAAAGCGGCTGTTAGTAGGATCGTGGCGCTCGTAGGGGAACTTGAATATTCATTGCAAGAGCCTTTCAACCGTTTTTTTGACACAGTTGCGGCCGACGCACATGATCTCAATTTCGAATACATGATTCACATTTCGTTGTATCGGCGCTGCGTCTACGCAGGTCGTCCAGCGATAAAGTCAGCCATTCTTGCCACGGATTCGACGCTTATTCATTATGCCCGGCTACATTCTGTACTAACTCAGGGTTCCCCCATTAAGGTTCGCGTGTTCCAGGATCGCAAAGAGGCTGCGGAATGGCTTGGCGTTCCGCCCGAGCTGGTAGAATCGGAGGCTTCAACCGTTGCCATTCATGATAGCCAAGCAAAAATAAAACTGATAAACCCGATAACATGAACAAATACATTGTAGAATTCATTGGGACTTTTTTTCTTGTCCTCACCGTTGGGTGCACCGGGGTTGGCGCCGGCACGGGAGTGATCGCGCCGCTCGCCATCGGCGCGGCGCTAATGGTGATGGTGTTTGCCGGCGGCCATATCTCGGGCGGTCACTACAATCCTGCTGTTACGCTGGGTGTACTGATTCGTGGTAAAGTGAAACCTGCGGATGTTGCGCCCTATTGGATCGCGCAATTTGCTGCGGCGGTGATTGCTGCATGGCTCGTGACCAAATGCCTTCGCGCGGGAGCACCTGTAACCGCGATTGCGCCTACAATGGGTCCAGCCTTGGTCGCCGAGTTTCTATTTACATTCGCGCTTGTGTATGTCGTGTTGAACACCGCGACCGCAGAAGGCACGGCTGGAAATTCATTTTACGGTCTGGCAATAGGTATGACTGTAATGGTGGGCGCGTTCGCGGTCGGCGACATTTCAGGTGGTGCGTTTAATCCGGCCGTTGCTCTTGGAATAACGGTAATGGGTATCTCAAGCTGGAACAATATTTGGATGTACCTGGTTGCGGACCTTGTCGGTGGCGTTATCGCGGCCATCGTCTTTAATATGATCAACCCGTCTCACTCAGCTTAGATCGGCATTTTCTCTTTTCGACAACCAATCATCAACTCGATAAAACAAACATGAAACAAAACAGATTCGTTGGATTCACCATCACAGCTTGTGCTTGCTTCGCAGCTTCACCCTTGAGTGCGGCCACGATTCCCGCTGGAACAACGCTAACAGTGAGTACGGTCAGTCTTATCAGCTCGCAGGCTGTCGTGGGCAGAAGCTTTGAGGCAAAGCTCGCGCAGAACGTTTCGGTAAAGGGAAGCGTTGTATTGAAAGCGGGCACGACAGTGTTTGGAAAGATCACGTCCTCTCGTGCCAATCCTCGCAAATCCGGGTCGCTCGTTGTAGAGCTGGCCTCGATTGAGCTAAATGGACGAAAGATCCCGATAAAGACTGACGACATCCAACCGGGCGGACCTCCGCAGACAGCGCGGCAGGCTCGGTATGGACATACCGCCGGCACAACCGTGGTTAATCCCGGAACCAGACTGCAGTTCCAGCTCCTGCAACCAGTGACGCTGTAAAAGTCGTCCTTGCCTAACGAATGAAGCTGCTCTTTCTGGAGATCCGGCGTAACCCGCTGCTCTGGCTACTTGTATTTGTCCCGATCGCGCTGGCCGCGGAAAAACTCAATCACGAAGCACACACACTACACTTCGTTCTTTCGGTACTGGCGATTCTGCCACTGGCTGTTTTGTTAAGCCATGCCACGGAATCGGTCGCCGCAAAGACGGGCGATTCGGTGGGCGGTCTCCTCAATGCCACGCTTGGAAATCTAACAGAGCTTGTTATCGCCATCGCTGCGTTGCAGGCGGGACAATACACCTTGGTCAAGGCATCTGTTGCCGGCGCAATCGTGACCAATTCGTTATTTATGCTGGGCGCATCTTTCCTGCTCGGTGGTTTGCGGTATCATGTTCAGGAATTCAATCGTATCGCCGCACGATTTCAGGCCGGCTTGCTCTTTCTCGCAACAATAGCGCTTCTGATTCCGTCCGCCGTAGCCCAGCACGAGGCGCTAGGCAAAGCGGGACTAAACCAAGAGTTGAGCCTCGCGCTCGCGTTCTTGTTGTTGGTTGGATACGCTCTCGGTCTGTGGTTTTCGCTGGGAACGCATCGTGAATTGTTCGCCGGCACGGGCGAGGAGCATGAAGCGGTGTGGCCGATTGGTCTGGCCCTCGGCACGCTCGCCGTTGTGACCGTCTTGGTCGCATTGGTCAGCGAAGTGTTTGTTGGATCTGTTCAGCAGGCTGCCACTGCTTTCGGAATGAGTCCTGCCTTCATCGGATTCATTGTTGTAGCTCTAGTGGGCGCGGCTGCTGAAATGGCAGCGGCATTTTCCGCAGCGCGAAAAAATCATCTCGACTTGAGCGTTGGCATTGCATTGGGCAGCGCCGCACAAATTGCGCTCTTTGTTGCTCCCGTCCTGGTGCTGCTAAGTTATGTGATTGGGCCAGCGCCCATGGATTTGACCTTCTGGCCGGGCGCAGTCGCAATGATTCTGTTCGCCACGCTAACCGCGGCGCTTGCGACAACGTCCGGGCGCTCTGCGTGGTTCGTCGGAGTGCTGGCCATCATGGTTTATCTGATCTTCGCCATAGCGCTCTATCTCTTGCCGCCAGCTGGGACGTGAACCCTTGATCTCAAGGCGTCCAAGCAACCGCGTGCTCTTTAAGATAGGCGTCCACGGCGCTGCCTATCGTCGGATAAAAGTCGGCGGCGCCGAAGCGTTCAAATAGTTCGAAGCGTTTCAGCTTGTCCTTGACCGGATCTTTCATCTCGGCGAAACGCAGCTCAATGCCTGATTCTGTCAGAGAATGCTCAAGCTCGACAAGCATGTCGGCCGAAGTCACGTCGATACTAGTGACGGGCTCAGCGGTGACAATGATTCGCCGCACCGGAGTCGGCGATGCTGCAATGGCCTCAAGCACGCGCTGGTGGAAGAGCTCGGCGTTGGCGAAAAACAGAGGCGCGTCCCAACGAAACAGCACCAGGCCAGGAATGCGGCGCGCACCAGGGTAGCGCTTGATGTCATGGTAGCCGCGAACACCGTCCACTCGGCCTAGCACCGCGTAGTGTGGTCGCCAACCATCCCACAGAAACTCGATAACGGCGATGACGATCGCGATGCCGATGCCGGGAATCACGCCGAAGACGGCAACGCCGAGAAAGCAGACAATCGACAGCCAGAATTCCCATTGTTGAATGCGGAAGATACGACGCAGGTCTGCGAATTGGAACAAACCGATGGCCGCGGCAATCACGACCGCAGCCAACGCGCTGCTGGGCAGATCCTTCAGCAGGTTAGGTGCGAACACCAGCAGCACCGCGACCGCAACGGCGCCTACCACTCCAGTAAGTTGCGTCTTCGCGCCGGCCGCCTCTGCGACCGGAGTGCGTGACGAGCTGCTGCTGATCGGGAATCCTTGGAAAAACCCTGCGGCGAGATTGGCAGCGCCCAGGCCGATCATTTCCTGATTCGCGTCGACCGGCGTGCGCGTCTTGGCGGCGTACGTTCGCGACAAAACGCTCGTGTCCGCGAACGCCACCATGGCGACTGCACAGCCACC
>Ga0081455_10002390_pt1 | contig 22412 bp, 28 predicted proteins | sample TabmetS3T2R1_FD_70207 | JGI IMG/M metagenome (GOLD analysis project Ga0081455, IMG submission 70207) | Tabebuia heterophylla rhizosphere microbial communities from the University of Puerto Rico - S3T2R1 | ecosystem: Host-associated > Plants > Roots > Rhizosphere ...
AGCGGGTCTCGCTCCAGACTCTGAGGTCGCTGCAAGTGCCTACCCCAAGCGGACGGATGGTTCCGCTAAGCCAGTTTGCGACATTCGTCGAAGACCAGGAGTATCCGCTGGTGTGGCGGCGCGATCGCATGCCAACGCTCACCGTGCGGGCGGACGTTAACCGCGGCGTACTGCCCGACGACGTGGTCAGCGCGCTCGCGCCCAAGATCGATGAGTTCAACCGCAAACTGCCCAGGCCTTACAAGATTGAAACCGGCGGTCTGTTCGAGGAGAGCGCCGTATCGCAAGCCTCGGTGTTCGCCGTTGTGCCGCTGATGATCGTGCTGATGCTCACCATCATGATGGTTTTGCTCGTGAGCTTCCGGCGGGTCGCGATGGTATTTTGCGTGCTGCCTCTCGGCCTGATCGGCGTCGTCGCCGCGCTGCTCGCGTTCAACCGCCCGCTCGGTTTCGTCGCGATCCTTGGGATCCTCGCGCTCATCGGCATGATCGCGAAGAACGCTGTGATTCTGCTCGTGCAAATCGAAACCGACCGCGCCGGAGGCAAGAATGTAATGGACGCCGTCCTCGCCGCAGCGACTTCGCGCATGCGGCCGCTTATGCTGACCGCGATCTCGACGGTTCTCGGTTTGATCCCAATCGCGCCGACCGTGTTTTGGGGACCGATGGCCTTCGCCATCATGGGCGGTCTCCTGGTGGCGACCTTGCTAACCTTGATCTTCTTGCCGACGGTGTACGTGACGGTGTTCGGGGGCAGGCGGGAAACGGCTCCAACGGCCGAACCGGCGGTCGCTGCCCCGGCGTGATCGGGACGGTCGACTTTCGGTTGCAACGGGAGGAGGCGATATGAGCGCGACATACCAGGCTGCGTTATGCCGTTGGGCATTGTTCGTCGCTGTTTGGGTGGTACTTATCGGCGTGTCACTCGGCGATTTTATCGCCGGCGTGCTGGCCGCCGCGGCAGCGACCTGGACGAGTATCGCGTTGCTGCCGCCTGGGCCGCAGCGGGTGCGGCTGATAGGCGTGCTGCCGTTGATACCGCATTTCCTTTGGAAGTCGGTGATTGCCGGTTGGGACGTGGCTCGGCGCGCGCTGGATCCGCGCCTGCCATTGCATACCGGCTTTGTCTCCTATCCGGCGCAGTTTCGGGGACCTGCACGCAACGCCTTCGCTTCCTATACGAGTCTTCTCCCAGGCACTTTGCCGGTGGAAGACGACGGCGAAACGTTGCTGTACCACTGTCTCGACATCGACCAGCCGGTCGCCGCAGAGCTTGCCAGCGAAGAGACGGCGCTTATGCAGGTGATCGGCGGATATAGCTCTGATCACATTGAGCGAGGGTTTAATCGATGAACGACTTCCTTCTAGCCGCCGCAGGCTTTGTGCTCGCAACCATCGCACTGGGTCTGGCGCGCATCGTGCGCGGCCCCACAGACGCCGACCGTATGATGTCGGTACAGCTTATCGGTAGCAACGGTGTCGCCGTCCTGCTTCTCGCCGGCGCGGCCGAAGGCACGCCTGCAGCCGGCGACGTGGCGCTGGCCCTGGCGCTGCTGGCGGCTTTCGCCTCGGTGGCCTTTGTCAAGAGCGCTACTCCCCCGATACCGGACAGCGACAAGGAGCCAGAGCGCGCATGAGCTTTTTTCTCGACATCTTTATCGTGGTCACGGTCTCGGCGGGTGCTTTCTTTTTTCTTGCCGGCAGCGTCGGATTGCTGCGCTTCCCCGACGCGTTGTCGCGTCTGCATGCACTGACCAAAGCGGACAATCTCGGACTAGGACTGATTGTGCTCGGTTTGCTACCGCGCGCTGGCGGCTTGCTCGCCGCGCTCAAGCTTGTTGTCGTTTGGCTGCTCATCCTGCTCGCCAGCGCGACGGTCTCCCAAATGGTGGCGCGCGTGGCGCGACGTGGAGGTTCTCCGTCGTGACGGTTACGTCGGCCCTCGCAATGGTCCTTGCATTGATCCTTTTAGCCATTGCCGCGTATACCGTGGCCGCGCGCCGGACGTTCGCCGCGATCGAGGGCTTTGTCGCTTACGGGCTTTTGCTCTCAATCGCCTGGGTCGCTCTGAGCTCGATCGACGTGGCGTTGACCGAAGCAGCCATCGGGAGCGGTCTTACGGGCGTCCTCTTGATCGGCGCTGCCGCCCGCCTGCGCACGACCGAGGCCGCATTATCGGCAGAGCGTCCGGGAGCGCCGCTTCGGTGGCTCGCGGCGGCGGCTTCGGCAGCGGTGGCCGGGGGCATCGCAGTCGCCGTTCTCTCGCTGCCCGACCCCGCCCCCACCTTAGCGCCGGCGGCCGCCGAACATCTCGCCTCAACGGGCCTGGGCAACCCGGTGACCGCCGTGCTAATCGCCTATCGCGCCCTGGACACCTTGCTCGAGTCGATCGTCGTGGTGTTTGCGCTAATCGGAGTGTGGTCACTGACTCCGGACCGGACATGGGGTGGACGTCCGGGGCCAGAGCATGCTGCCGATCCCAACGGCATCCTCGCCTATCTCGCGCGGCTTCTGCCGCCCATCGGAATCACCGTCGGCCTCTACATTTTCTGGGTCGGCGCGGATCTTCCCGGCGGCAAGTTTCAGGGCGCTACGATTTTGGCGGCGATGTGGCTCCTAGTCATGATGGCGGGTCTTACCGATGCACCGCCCATCAGCCGGACCTGGCTGCGGATACTGCTGGTGGCCGGACCATTGCTGTTTATCGCCATCGGCTTCGCGGGCGCCCTGACCGCCGGCGCGGTGCTCGCCTATCCGGAAGGTTACGCCAAGCTACTGATCAAAGTCATCGAAGCCGCGCTGATGCCGACACTTACGCTGACCCTCGCTTTGCTGGTAGCCGGCGCGTCAGAACGGACGGCGCCACCATGAGCGGGCCGACACTGTTTGGACTGTGCGCCGCGGTGCTGATCGGCCTCGGGCTCTACGGCGTGATCACAAACCCGCAGCCGCTGCGTAAGATCCTCGCGTTCAACCTGATCGGCAACGGAGCATTTCTGTTGTTCGGCGCAATTGCGCGCCGGGGCGCGGCGGCAGGCTTCGGCGGTGACCCGGTGCCGCAGGGATTGTTGATTACTGGTATCGTCGTTGCCTTTTCTGCAACCGCTCTCGCAATCGCGCTGCTGCTGCGGCTGTTCGACGAGAGCGGTTCGACCACGCTCGCCGCCGATCAACCAGCCATCGCAGAAGCCGATGACAGGGACCCGTACCAGAGTGCTGAAAAACTCGGAGTCCTTGACGAGCTCAGAGCCCGCTCTGAGTCAATCGAAGGGACGAACGGAAAGACTTCTGAAATATTCTGAAGCGATTGAGAGAATTTCGTTCTGCTGAGCGTGACGAAGCATGAGATGCTCGAAGCATGAAACAACTTTTTTCAACAACCTGCCAATGTCCAGGAATCAAGGTTCGTTTACAAAGTCTCGAGTAGATTCTCGGGTCGCGCGCGCTATCGCCAGCTTGCCCGGAATGACAATTGAATCATGTAACGAACTTCAAAAACACCACGTTCGTTGCAGCATCCTGTGCCGCTCGAGGACATGACGACACCTGGCGGACTCTTGCTCGTCCTGGCGGTCCTGATCCCGTTTATCGGGGTGCTGGCCGGACTCGTTCTCGGCGGACGCCATGCCCAGCGTGTCGCGCTCGCCATCTTGCTGCCGGGGCTCGGGCTTGCCATCGCCATCGCCGACGCGTTGGTCAGATCGGGCGATACCCTGGTCTATCTTCTGGGCGGTTGGGTACCGCCGCTAGGCGTGGCGCTCCGCGCCGACGGGCTCGCTGCTGTGATGCTCGTGATAACTGCGGTGGTGATCTGCGGCATCGCGGTCTATGCGCTAGCTGATTTCCGGATACCCCAGGGTGTAGGTGAGGCGCGCGCGCCGCTGGTGTTCTGGATACTTCTGCTCGCCGTATGGGGCTCGTTGAATTTAGTGTTCGTCAGCGGAGATCTATTCACCTTGTATGTCGCACTGGAGTTGTTAACCTTTGCGGCCGTCCCGTTGGTCAGCCTCGATGGCCGTGGCGAGACCTTGCGCGCCGCGCTGCGCTACGTGCTGTTCGCACTGCTGGGCTCCATGCTTTATCTGCTCGGCGTGGTGCTGCTTTACGGTGTCTACGGCACCCTGGATATTCCGCTGCTCGCCATGCGGGTCCGTCCCGAACCCGTAGCTTGGGTCGCGGCGGCGCTGATGACCACGGGGCTCCTCGCCAAGACCGCGCTCTTTCCGTTGCATCTGTGGCTGCCGCCCGCCCATGCGGGTGCGCCCGCCGCAGCGAGCGCGGTATTGTCGGCGTTGGTGATCAAGGGATCTTTCTTCCTGGTTGTCCGGCTCTGGTTCGACGTGATGCCGGGTGTGGTGATGTTGCCGTCGGCGCAACTGCTTGCCGCGCTGGGTGCCGGGGCGATCCTCTTCGGTAGCGTTGTTGCCCTGCGGCAGGCGCGATTGAAGCTCCTCATCGCCTACTCCACTTTAGCGCAGATCGGTTACCTCTTTTTGATGTTTCCGCTCGCCTTCGACACCGGATCGGCAGAGCTCCAGCGTGGCGACGCTCTGAGCGGCGGTTTGCTACAGGCGATCTCTCACGCCACCGCAAAGGCCGCGATGTTCATGGCGGCGGGTCTGATCTACAAAGCGCTCGGCCATGATCGCATCGCAGAGCTCCGGGGCATCGGCCGGGTGTTGCCTCTAAGCGTGCTTGCCTTCGCGCTGGGCGGCGCGGCGCTGATGGGGTTGCCACCGAGCGGCGCCTACCTGGCAAAAAAGTTGTTGCTTGAAGCGGCCGCTGAAACAGGCCAGTGGTGGTGGGATCTCGTGCTGCAGGCAGGAGGGTTCTTCACAGCGAGCTACGTGGTGCTGGTGCTCGCTCACGCGTTGTGGCCGGCAAACCACCCGCTCAATCTGCGTGCGTCCGTCCCGGGTCTTCAGGAAGCGGCGGCCTTGGCGCTGGCACTATGTTCCATGTTACTCGGGCTCGCCGCCATCGGCCCGGTCTCGCTTGATGCTCTGTCAATAACGCCAAAGGAGCTGTGGTCGGCGATCTTACTTTTCATTGGCGGCGGAGTGCTGGCGCTGGGCCTCGGGCAGCGGCTGCCCCCCATGGCGGTGGGTGATGTCGTACTCGCAAGACTCGTTCGCCACGCGACGCTCGCCGCGGGTGGGATGCTCGAGCAGACCGATGGTGTGCTGCGGCGCTGGCCGGTTGCCGGGCTGTCCTTGTTGGTGCTAGTGATCGCATTCATTGTGGCGATGGTGTGATAACGCGAGGATCCGTGCGGAAATTCGGAAAGGTGCAAATTTACGCAGTAATGCTGCCGAGAATTCAACCCGTTTAGATTAACGATCCTTTCATGCTGAGATCATTGCTGAACTCTAGCCGCTTCCTGGTGCTTGCCGCCGTGCTGGGCGCGCTCGCCGGAGCGGCGGCTCTGTTCATCTACGGCATTGTGGATACCGTGGTAGTCATCGCGCGGACCATCGCGACAGGCGAAGTCTCGACGGTTGGCGCGAAGCAGTTGATGCTCTATTTCATCGAGGTCTTCGATTTATTCCTGCTCGGCACTGTGATGCTGATCATGGCGCTCTCGCTTTACGAATTGTTCTTCGATTCCGATTTGAAGCTGCCGGCCCGGTTGGAGATCCACACCTTCGAAGACCTCAAGGGCAATCTGGTCACGGTGGTCATCGTGGTCATGGCCGTAACCTTTCTCGGCCAAATCGTCTCTTGGAACGGCGAAGCGGAGCTATTCAGTTTTGGACTCGTGGTGGCGCTCGTGATCGCTGCGCTGAACTTCTACCTCTGGATTGTGAAGGGCGCCAAAAGTAAAGATTCGTAGGCGCACAAGAATGATGAAATCTAGCCAAAGGTATGTGAAATTCTCAGTTGACCCGTGGACTTGCAGAATCGGGAAAGAGATGACTCGCACAAAGCATGTCCTGAGCTGAGTCGAAGGGAGCGCAAAGGACGCCAGGGTTCGGAATATAAGTACGGGTTTTTCTTTGCGTGCTTGGCGTCTTGGCGGGATAACATTTCTTGTCGCTTTAATCGGAGCACAAAATGTTACAGATAAGTTCCCAGACTGCGGAGTGCCTAAAAATGACCTCCCAGTATAACGGGGCTGCAGCGGAGGGAATATGCGAAATGTCTACATTGCCTTGATTGTACTCCTGACGGCGGCCGTGCTGATATTCAAGTTCCAGAACCTGACCTCCGTCACCATTTCGTTATTGGGCATGAGCGCGACCTTGCCGGTGTCAACCCTCGTGATTCTCGTTTATGTGCTGGGCATGGTAACGGGGAGTGCCTTGTTTGGCCTCGTTCGGAGTTGGATTCACGGGGCTACGCGGCCGCCACGTTGATCGGAGCTGTCCGATTGTTCGCGGTACTCCATCACCCCACCTGGTGAGCAAATGCAGCCGGGGATGCGCTAGTTCGGCGGATCAAAAGCGCGGCAAGTCCCCAGGAGCGTCATGATAACGATGGCACGCCGCACATCGCTCTTGGTTCCTAAAGGCGATGTTTTGGTAACATGATCGCTAGCAAGCGGGGTCACGGTACGCGCCTGCGATCCATGCACTCGGTCGCCGGCGGCACGAGGTGTTGGGCGGGGCGTCGGGGTTGTTTGCCCCCGGTGGAGCATCTGCTCCACCGGCTTCTCCTGTGGAATATGATGGTTGCGACGTTTCCTGAAGCGCTGCAGCAGGAAGTTAAGGAGCGGAGTCAGGATGAAAAGAAGCAGCAGCAGAAGGGCCTGCCCAATCCCCAGGTTTTCCATAGCGGCCTCGCTTATTGTTTCCGCGTCGCGACCCGATGGTCTTCGGTGTCGGCGATCGCATCGCGCATAGCCGTATCGGCCTGCACATTTTTCATTTTATAGTAGTCCATAATCCCGAGGTTCCCCTGGCGAAACGCCTCGGCCATGGCGCGCGGCACTTCCGCCTCAGCCTCGACAACGCGGGCGCGCATTTCCTGTTCCGAGGCAACCGCCATGGCGCGCCGCTCCTCGGCCTTCGCTTGGGCGATTAGTTTGTCGGCATCGGCCTGGTCGATCTGCAGCTTTGCGCCGATGTTTTGACCCACGTTCACATCGGCTATGTCGATGGAAAGAATCTCGTAGGCCGTTCCCGCATCCAGTCCCTTGCTCAGGATATTTTTTGAGATGTGATCAGGGTACTCCAGTACAGCTTTGTGGTTGTCGGCCGACCCGATAGTGCTCACCATGCCCTCGCCGACCCGTGCGATGACCGTCTCCTCGCCTGCGCCGCCGACCAGCCGGTCGATATTGGTGCGAACAGTCACGCGGGAGACCGCGATGAGCTGGATTCCGTCTTTTGCCACAGCGGCGACTTTTGGCGTCTCGATCACTTTCGGGATGACCGACATTTTCACCGCTTCGAGAACATCGCGCCCGGCGAGATCGATAGCGGCGGCCCGCTTGAACGGCAACGGAATGTTCGCTTTGTCTGCCGAGATCATGGCGTTGACCACCCTGACGACGTTACCGCCGGCTAGATAGTGCGCCTCGAGATCGTTAAGCGGAATATCCAGCCCTGCTTTGACCGCGCTGATCCGCGCCGTGACCACCGTGCCGGGGGGCACCCGCCTCAGGCGCATTCCGATAAGCGTGAAGAGCCCCACATATGCCCCTGAAGCCCAAGCGGCAATCCAGAGTGGAATGGGAACGAGATAAAGGATGAAAATCAAACCCGCCACCAGTAGCAATAGCAGCGCGACGCCTCCAGTTAATCCGGTTTCAAATCCAAACATTTCTAACTCCTTTCGGTTGAAGTGCGGTGTCGCCGCACGACGATCCGGTTGCCGTCCACGCGGGTCACCACGATGGGCGCGCCGGAGTCAATAAATTTCCCGTCGGACACTACATCGACCCGCTGATTTTCAATCTCTGCAATGCCTGCCGGTCGCAGCGGAGAGAGCGCCGTGCCGCTTTTCCCGAGCCAGTGGCTATCGCTTTCAGGCGCGGCAGTGTATCCCTGACGCGCGGGAAGCCCGGTCTCAAGAATCAGCCGCCGCCCGAAAGGCAGGCGTGGCAAAAAACGTAGCAAGGCGAGGCTGGCACCCAGCGTCAATAGGAGAGAGAAGACTACGCGCCCGACGGCTTTGAGAATGAATTCCCATGTGGCCCCGGCGCCAATGAAACTGAGGCTGAGGCCCGCGATTAAAGCGCCGATGCCCAGGACGCCGGCCAGACCAAAGCCGGGAATGACAAATACTTCTAAAACCAGCAGCACGAGACCCGAGCCCACCAGCAGCAGTTCTTCCCAACCGGCCAACTGAACCAGCCAGTGGCCCCAGAAGAAGAGCGCCAGGCTGGTGATACCGAGGCCGCCGGGCAGCCCGAAACCGGGCGTGAGGATTTCCATGATGATCCCAAGCATGCCGATGGTGATAAGCAGAGAACTGACCACCGGATGGGTGAGGAAGCGGACGACATTCTCCGCCCAGTTGGGCGATGGCCGTCTCACTTCCACCCCGGCAAGACCCAATTGCTCCAGCACCCCTTCTAGGGTATCGGCGCGAAAATCGGCAACCTTGTGCTGCAGGGCTCCCTCAGTCGTCAAAGTCAGGAGCTTGCCTTTTTGGGTGAGGCCTGGGATTTCCACATCCGTGTCGACCATCGCCTCGGCGATGAGCGGGGGGCGCTTGCGGCTTTCGGCGGTGGCGCGAAACTCTTTGCGCACGAAGGATACGGTTTTCTCCTCCACCGGTTGCGCGGGGCTGCCCGGCTGTCCGATCTGCACGGGCGTAGCGGCGCCGATGGTTCCGCCGTCGGCCATGACGATCTTCTCGGCGGCCAGAGCGATAAGAGCGCCCGCAGAGATCGCTCGCCTGTTCACGAAGGCCACTGTCCGAACCCGCGCATTCAACAAAGCGTCGCGGATCAGAACTGCCGCATCCAACCGCCCGCCGAAAGTATTGATCTCGAGAATAACGGCGGCGGCGCCTGCATCGTTGGCTTCGTTAAGGACGCGCTGAACGAACGGCGCGAGTCCGAGGTCGATGATTCCCTCTATCGGCGCGACGTAAACCGGGGGCGTCTTTTGAGCAAAGCCAAACGTCTTGGCGCCGAGGACCGCGAACAGTCCGATTCCAACGATAAATAGTCGCTTAGCCCATCTGATTTGAGTCATGCGCATGAAGCACGATTCTTTGACAGAGCACCAAGCGTGCGGTCCGGCGTCAACTTCGAAACTAGCGTTTGAGTGTTTGAGTTACACGGACACGCTGCCCCGGAAAGGATTACAAGTTGAGAAGAAATATTGTGCAACCCAGATACACAGCGGGGCTACGTAATCCGGTAAGTAGGATCTATATCGCCTTGATCGCTGGCATTCAAACGTAGGTGTCGACTTCTCCCTGGGCGTCTTTCATGAGGTCTACCTTGGCGTCGGCGAGCATGATTTCGTAGGCGGCGCGGACGCCGGAGAGGAACGCGCCGTGGACGGTGGCGGGAAAGAACTCCGAGGTGGCTTCGGCCGCGAACAAGACCCCGTTTTGCACGGGTATCGCAATTTGTCGATGCCCCCAGGTCGCCGGCAGGCCGAGCTCGCGCGAAGTCCAGATGCGACCGCCGATGCGTTCGCGAGCCTTGAGGATTGCGACGTCATACCCGTCGACCGCGAGATCCCGTGCTGCTGTCAACCCCGCGATGCCAGCGCCAATCACCAGGACCTCTCGCGACGGGGCGCTCATATGCTCCCCAGCCTCCACAAACTGCATTGGGTCTGGCCGGGCAACCGAGTCGTGAACATTTTCTGGTATTTGATATGGATCAAAGGGGAAGCGTCCTTCGTATCAGGCGAGTTCAAGTTCCAGAATCTGACCTCCGTCACAATTTCATTGCTAGGCATAAGCGAGACCTTGCCGTTGTCAACACTCGTGATTCTCGTCTATCTGTTGGGCATGGTGACCGGCAGCGCCCTGTTTGGCCTCGTTCGGAATTGGATTCACGGAGCCACGCGGCCGCCACAAGATTCAAATCAATCAGCTCTTTTTCTCTAAGTTTGTCGATGTCGATCTTCATAAGTGTGCCTTCTATTCATCCCAAACGAATCAAAAGAAGAGTACGGTCGTGCGCATCAAGCGCTTACTTTTGCGCCTGCAGCCCCTCTTTTTTGGCGATCTCCAGGGCGGTGTTTTTGTCACGCTCGATCATCGAACGAAACTCGGACGGGGGAATGTACTGAACGACGCCTCCGGTTTTTTCGATTCGGGCGCCGAACTCTTTGGATTTGATGACTTTCTCAGCCGCCGCCGTTAGCGTATCGATGGCCGGCTTGGGCGTCCCGGCAGCCACGAATGCGCCGGCCCAGCTATCGAGATAGTCTCCTTTGATCCCAAGGTCCGCAGTCGTCGGCACTGAGGGCAACTCCTTCATCTTGTTGTTACCCAGGAGTGCCAGGGTCCTGAGCTTACCTGCACTTTCCTGCGGCAGAGTCGCGATCGCGGTGCCAATGACAAAATCCAGATGACCACCCAAGAGGGCCGGAATATATTCTCCGCCCCCTTTGTATGGGACGTGTTTGATCTTTATGCCAGTGACCTGGGAAAGAATCAGAGAATTGAAGTGCCCGCCGACTCCCGTGCCCGCCGTTCCATAGGACAATTTATTCGGGTTTTTTTTCGCCGCATCGATCAAATCATTGAGAGTTTTGTAAGGGGATTCTGCGCGAACCGTAAGTCCATCCGGCGCGGAGGTGATAAAAGCAACGGGATAGAAGTCTTTGTTGGTATCGTATGTCACGTCCTTGAGAGTAACAGGCGCCAAGACCATTCCGCCGAGGGTATTCACCAGAATACTGTATCCGTCCTTTGGTGCGCTGAGCATGGTGGTGGCGGCAAGGCTGCCGGTCGCGCCGCCCTTGTTTATGGGCGCGATCGGAGTATTCAGCACTTTTGATATCTCTTCAGCGAAGATCCGGCCAGTTACGTCGGCGAAACCCCCGGCAGGAAAAGCAACGACCATTTCGATGGGTCGGGACGGATACTTTTCTTGCGACCAGGATAGAGTTGTTGCCGAACATAGAAGCGCTAACACCAAAGCGATCGGCTGCAGAATCCTTTTGTTTAATAGGATCATCTCTTCTCCTCCGTTTCGAATCAAAAACCGAAAATCCCTTTTGGAAGCCGGATCTTTAACCACAGCTCAAAGATCGCAAAGCTCCCCAATGCCGCAGCGCTCGCGACGCCGAGGGATCGGACCCAGTTGGTTCCTCCGATCCAGCCCAGTAAGAAGCTCAGTAGGACAAATGTCGTCATCACAAAACCCAGCCGCTCCAGAAAAAACGCGTATAACACGAGCGACAAGATAACCAGAGCAATCTTCGCCCAGTTTGTGTCTCCGGTCTCATGCACCATCTCTTCGGTGCTCCGGCGATCCTCGGCAAAAACAATGAACGACAAGATCACCAGAATTAGCCCGGACCAGAAGAAGATGAAACCGGATCCGGGCTCTGTGACGCTGCCCAAGCCGAGTTGGGTCGCTCCATAACACAACAGGATTCCCAGGACAACCCAGAAAAGGGCAATGCCGCCGACTGTGGTCATTTTAGTCTTCTTCACTGAGCCCACTCCCCAATCTCAATTTGCTGAACAACGGAGCTACGAGAACAACGACGGAAAACAGAATAAAGGCAGCCGATATAGGCCGCTGGAGAAAAATCAAAAAGCTGCCATCGGATAGAATAAGCGAGCGCCTTAAAGCCGTCTCCAGCAGCGGACCCAAAACAAAGGCTAACACCAGCGGGGCCGGCTCAAATTCGAATTTTTTCATGAGCAGGCCAACGAGGCTGAAAATGACCGCAACATAAATATCGGTAGTGCTATTGTTGAGACTATACGCGCCGATCAAACAAAAGAGGATGATAAAGGAGGAAAGATAGGAGTAGGGGATTTTCAAGACACTCACCCACATGGGAATCAGCGGTAGGTTGAGGATTAAGAGCATGATGTTGCCGATGTACATGCTGGCGATCACGCCCCAGAACAGATCCGGAGAGTTCTTGATCAGCAATGGCCCCGGAGTCAAGCCGTAGATCATCAAGGCTCCCAAAAGAATCGCGGTCATTGCGTTCGAGGGGATGCCAAGGCTTAAGAGCGGGATAAAAGTTCCGCCGACCGCGGCGTTGTTGCAAGCCTCCGGTGCGGCGACCCCTTCGATCTCGCCGCTACCGAATCGCTCCGGATTATTCGAGAGCTTCTTTTCGAGGGCGTAGCTTAAAAATTGCGGTACGATGGCTCCGACTCCCGGCAAAAGTCCGAGAAAAAATCCCAATAGCGAGCCGCGCGCGATCGGGGCCACAGATCGTCGCCAATCTTCACGGTCGGGGAAAAGCCCCTTGATCTTTCCGGCAAAGATTTCGGCCTTGGTCAGCACTCCGAGGTTCTCCAAAACTTCGGCGATGCCGAATAACCCCATGACCACCGGGGCTATGCCGATTCCATCAGCGAGATCCAACATGCCAAATGTAAACCGGGGTGTTGCCGTGATCGGATCCAGGCCGACGCATCCCAGCACGATACCGACGATAGCCATCATCAAAGCCTTGGCCATCGATTTTCTGGCAAGATAGGCGACAACAGTTAATCCCATGACCATGAGAGCGAAATATTCCGGCGGTCCGAATTTGAGAGCGAAGTCGGCGAGGGTCGGCGCGAGAAGAATAAGACCGAAGATACTGACGGTGCCGGCGATGAAGGAGCCGAAGGCGGAGATTCCAAGCGCCGGGCCGGCGCGGCCCTTACGGGCCATCTGGTAACCGTCGAGACAAGTGACGACGGAGGATGCCTCGCCGGGGATATTCAGCAAGATGGAAGTGGTCGAGCCACCGTACATAGCCCCATAGCAAATGCCCGAAAGCATGATGATGGCGGCAATCGGATTGAGTTTGAACGTGGCTGGCAAGAGCAATGCGATCGTCGCGGTGGGACCGATCCCCGGAAGCACACCGACCAAAGTCCCCATGGTGACACCGATAAAACAGTAGAGAAGATTTTGCGGTTGCAGCGCGATGTTAAAGCCGTAGGCAAGACTAGTTAGAGACTCGAGCATGGTTAGGCAATGGTTTGGCTCAAAAGAGCCTATCACAGCTGCGGCCGGCCGGCGGCGGTTTTTTTACTGCAAACGAGAAGAACTCAATTGCTCTGAGCCGTTTTTCCATGTAGTTCTTGGAAATGGCACGAATCATTTCAGCACCGACGGTTATTCCTGCAGCAGGTGCGCCGCCGAAGATCATCGAAGAATTTATCGGACAGGTGAATTCAGGGACATCGGTGCTTAGTATCGCGAAGATGACGAGCCCTTACGGTTGGATCGAGCCGGGGCAGACGCCGGAGTTCGACGAGTACACGATCGTCTTGCGCGGCAAATTGCAAGTGGAAACTCGCGAAACAGTTCATGAGGTCAACGCCGGACAGGCGATCATCGTTAGCCGCGGCGAATGGGTGCGATACAGCACGCCGGGGTCGGAAGGCGCGGAATACATTGCCGTATGCTTTCCCGCTTTCTCGCCGGAGACCGTGCACCGGGACGTCAAATGATCCCGGATTCCGCAGTTGAAAGCGAAGCACATGACACGGCGCAAGCCTTCCGTAGCGAACGCAACGGGCCTGTGCCTCTGAGCGCAGTTGCAGGCATCGGTGCGATGAGCGGCGTCCTCAACCGTTGCGAACGAAGCGCCAAGTAACAAAAACAACTTTGAAACATTACGGGTCTATGCGTTCGCTGCTCCAGGCTCACGCCTCGCTTAGCACAAGCCATACAATTGAACTGCGGTCCGGGATGATCGGGGCAAAAGTACACATCCGGTTGTCAGAAAAACCGGGCCACCACGAATATCCCGATCATCGACAAAGCCAATGCCACCTTTAACGCGACACCCAGTACCAAGCCGATGGTCGCACCGAATCCTGCGCGTGCCGCATCTTCGAGGCTGCGCTGGGCTGACAGCTCACCGATGACGGCGCCGATAAACGGGCCAAACAAAACGCCGGGCAAGCCAAGAAAGAGGCCCACGATGGTGCCGGCGAGAGCACCGACAATCGCGCGCTTGGAGGCGCCGAATCGCTTTGCGCCAAACATAGTTGCCCAGAAATCCACGCCATACGTGAGGAGGGCAAGTAGACCAAGGATCGCGAGCGTCCACTTGCCCACATAGGCAAAATCTTCCACCCACGCCGCTACGAACAGGCCGGCAAAGATCAGTGGCGCGCCTGGTATTGCCGGAAGAACAACGCCCGCCAAACCGATGGCGACCAGGAGTATGGCGAGAAGCCAATATAGAAGATCCTGTTCCATCAGGTCGTTTTGTAAATGGGTACTGGCGCTAGAATTTGCCGCCAATGCTGACGGCAACTTTCGGCATCTTTTCATCTGCCGGCGCCTGACAGGAGAGCTTATCGTCATCGGCGAGCCGCTGGGCGATTATCTTGTAAACTTCGGCAGAAAAACCAAGACCGATATGAGTGGTTCGCACTTCGACGTGCTCAACATTGGTACCGTTCTGGTCGATGCAAGCCTCCCAAGCGACGACCGCATCAGCGCGCGAGTAAATCGCCGTCACGGGGGTACAGAGCGAAATCTGGTTACGCACTTCGATTTCGGCCTCAATCGCTGCGATGTCGATTCCGCGGCGGCTAAACCTGCGAGCGACAACGGTGTACTTGGGACCGCCGATGACAGGCGTGCCGAGGGTGATCACGCGATGCACCAGATCGGGCCGTTCGCGAGCCGCCTCTCTAGCCAAGTATCCTCCCAGGCTCCAGCCGATGAGTCGCACTTCCTGCTGGGTGCGACGAGCGAACGAGCCAATGCGTTTGAGAACCCGAGGCATCAAATCTGGCACATCGCCATGATTTCGTCCGAGACCCCAGCCGCGAACCCGGTAACCCAACATACGAAGATAGCACTTAAGGATCGCTGTCGAGCCATCTCCGGCACCATATCCGGGAAGCAGAAGAACCGGTTGACCTTGCCCTCGAGGTTGGCGGGCGAGATCTCGAAATCGCAACACGAGTCGCGGTAGCTCCAAAAGACCCAGGGTTTCGCGAATCAAACCGGACAGAGGTGGCGGTTCAAGAACTTTGATCATGGTCTAGCGGTAAGCGAACTTCGGCAACGTACATCGCTCAAGTGTACTGCTTTGCCCGGGGCGAAACAATCTTCATGTTTGTAGTAGAGAAATAGAGTTCAAAGTTCAATGTTCAAGGTCCGGAACGCGTTGGAACGTTGAACCTAGAACATTCTAGGATTTCGTTTTGTTCGGATAGGGACAAAGTGACCTGATCGTACAGGCAGGACAGCGCGGGCTCTTGGCAACGCAAACACGCCGGCCGTGATACTGCAAAAGATGGCAAAACCGCACTCGCTGCCTTTCGGGAACCAGTGGCGTGAGATCGAGCTCGATCTTGTCCGGGTTCGTGTTCTTCGTGAGTCCGAGTCTCTGCGAGAGGCGCATCACATGGGTGTCCACGCCGATGGTTTGCTGCCCGAAAGCGTTGCCGAGGACGATATTGGCTGTCTTTCGTCCCACGCCCGGAAGCGTGAGCAGATCTTCCAGCTTGTCAGGAACTTTGCCTTTGAAGCGCTTGACGATTTCGCTGCAGCAGTTGTGAATCGACTTGGCTTTGTTGCGGTAGAAATTGATTTTGTTGATTTCACTTTCCAAGGTAGACACTTGTGTCTTGGCATAGTCTGCAGCCGTTCGGTATTTCTTGAAAAGATCGACGGTCACGCGGTTAACGAGATCGTCCCTCGCTTGCGCCGCCAGGATCAAGGAGATGAGCAACTCCAGGGGATTAGTGAAATCCAAGTCGAGCTTGGCGTCCGGATGAGCCTCTTCCAAGCGTTCGATGATGTTCTTGATCCGCGCTTTTTTTTGAGCGGCGTTTGAGGATGATTTCGTCGCAGCGGCCATTTTAGTTTGTAAGAAAATATGTTAGCAGAAGATCAGTCCCAAAGGGAGGAATTTTCAAATGGACCTAAAAGAACTGCAAAGGATGACGACGCCGAAGCTGAGGGATTTGGCCAAAGAAGTGACCGATCTTCAGGGTGTGGGCGGCATGCACAAAGAGGATTTGATCAAGGCTATCGCCAAAGCCCGAGGCATTGCCTATGACGAGTCGGCGAAAGACGTCAACGCGATTCACGCGGTCAAACACGATATTCGCGCTTTGCAGAAGCAGAAAGCGGAGCTTTTGACGTCGAACGGCGATCGCAACAAGCTCAAGCGGATCAGGCGAAAGGTCAAGCTTCTGAAACGATTGACCCGCCATCTAGCACATGAAACCAAGGTAGCTGCGGCCGCCAAGACCGAAGCGCCTGCGGCTCCCGCAGCGGCGGCTGCCCCGGCACCACCCCAGGCTGGCGGGTAGATTCGATGAAAGCTCTGCGTAGAGTGCACGGCCGGGGATCGGCCAGCAATCCCAAGAATCGCTTCGAAGCAATCGAGCGGATCCCGGAGTTGGCGGACGACCACGACGAGACATCATCGCCCCTGACACAGTTTTTCAACGATAGCTCCAAGAGCATCATCGCCTACAACGACAGCCCGGATGTCGGCTTTGACGCGAGCATCAACCCTTATCGCGGCTGCGAGCATGGCTGCATCTATTGTTACGCCCGCCCGACCCACGAATATCTTGGCTTCTCCGCCGGTCTGGATTTCGAAACCAAGATCATGGTGAAGGAGGATGCCCCGAAGCTATTACGCAAAGACCTGTCCAGCCCGAAATGGGTGCCGCAGGTGCTGGCACTGAGCGGTGTCACCGACTGCTATCAACCGGTGGAAAAAAAGCGCCAGCTCACACGCGGCTGCCTGGAAGTTTTGTTGGAGTTTCGCAACCCGGTGGTGATCGTCACAAAAAACTATCTGGTTACACGGGACATCGATATTCTTCGTGAACTGGCGCGTTATAAGTGCATCGGTGTTTCGATTTCGCTCACGACGTTGGATTCTAAACTGTGCTCCGTCATGGAACCACGGGCATCAAGTCCGACGCGCCGCTTGGCCGCGATCGCCGCGCTGGCGGACGCTGGAATTCCAGTGGGTTACCTGCAAGCGCCGATGATTCCTGGGCTTACCGACTCCGAAGCGCCGGCGATAGCTCGAGCCGCTGCCGAAGCCGGTGCGACCTTTGCCGGCTATGTTGCTTTGCGTTTGCCGTTTGTGGTGAAATCGTTGTTCGAGCAGTGGCTGGAGCAACATTTTCCCGAACGTAAAGAAAAAGTTCTCAACCGGATTCGCTCGATACGGGGCGGCAAGCTCAACGACCCGAATTTTAAAAGCAGAATGCGCGGCGAGGGCATATTCGCCGAGCAAATGGCGGAGTTGTTTCAACTAGCCTGTAAAAAAGCGGGTATCAACAAGCGCTGGCCGGAGCTGACGACAAGCCATTTTTTGCGCGCTTCAGGATCGCAGCTCGACCTCTTTGAGGTCTAAGCTTGCCCAACTAAAGGACCACCCATTCTGCGACTTTCTCGCCTGTTTGATTTATCGGGGTTCTTCTCTCGACCAAACAAGCCTGTCTCTTGCGGCTAGCGTCCTGACGTCTCGGAGGCACCGGCTATTCGGGATGTGGGGCTCAGCAAACTATCATAGGAATCGGTGGTGGTGGCATGTAGCGTTGTGCGCGTGAGGATAAAGAAGGTGGCAATGATGGGGCTTATCCAACATTCCGTGCCTAAATTTTGTTTTCATTCCTCTTCCTCCGAAAGACTCTCGCCTGTTGGCTAGTCGCAGTAATATTCCAGGGTGTAGCCGTTGGGATCGCGGAAATAGATTGCGTGCTTGCCGCGTCTACCTTCGACCTTGATTTCGTTTTCTTTAAGTTTTTTCTCTACTTTTGTTAGTCCGGCCTTGGTCGTCTTGAAACCGAAATGTTGCAGTGTGTCGTCGGCAGAGACGGGTTTTTTCGTACCGACGAAATTAATCAAATCCTGGCATCCCGGGGAGCGCAGAAAAACCATGTTGGGCGGCACACGAAAGGCAACCTTCAAGCCGAGGACTTCCGTGTAGAATCGTTCGGTTTCTTTGAGATCATGTGTCAGCAGCGCAATGTGCAAAAGGCCCCGATTTGCCATGGCGAAATCCTCCTATAGTCCGGTGGGACCGTTCAGATCTTTGGTTCCTATATCGTGTCTGCAGCACCTGAAGCAAACAGGCTAGCCATAAGTTGTCTTTTACAATGCGGGCAAACTTTGCTACTCTAACGACTCTCCATTCCTAGCGATTTGCCACATGACTTCCCCTTCCGTGGCTGTTCACGAATTCAACGACCTCGTATTTCCATGGCTGGAATCTCGACCAGGGTCAGCAAAACATGCACTATGAGTGATCGTTCGTGATGTCATGACGGAAAATCTATCGGCTTCCTCCGTACGATTGCGCGCCGGGACTATTCATGATGGCGTGGTGAATATCGCCATCGAGGGGCGGCTCGACTCCAGCACAACAGGACAGATTTGGCGGAAGGCGACGGAAATGGTAACCGCGGCCAAAGCCCGAAGCGTCATTGTTGACGCCGCTGCGGTTGACTACTGCGACGGGTCCGGCATTGCGTTGTTTGTTCACCTGCGCAACTTGCAACACGAGGCGGGGAAACAACTGGAGATTCATGGATTGCGTCCCGAATTCCAGGGACTGCTAGAGGAATCGGACCTCGGCGATCTCAAGAATCTACAAGGACGACGGAGGCGGAAAACCAATATTGCCGAGGATGTCGGCCGGGCGGTTGTCGGGGTTTGGGAAGATATCCAATCGCTGATCGGGTTCGTCGGCGAATTGGTATCGGCGCTCGGAGGCGCCGTGATACATCCTAAAATTGTCCGCTGGCGCGACGTGGTGCGAGTCGCCGAGACCGCCGGAGTAAACGCCCTTCCGATTATCGTGCTCGTCAGTTTTCTGATGGGTGTAATCATGGCGTTTCAAGGGGCGATCGCACTGCGTCGATTCGGCGCTGACATCTTTGTCGCGAACCTCGTTGGGCTGGCGATGCTGCGCGAGCTGGGCCCGCTAATGACCGCAATCATTCTGGCCGGCCGTTCGGGATCGGCCTTTGCCGCCGAGCTCGGAACCATGAAAGTTCGCGAGGAAATCGACGCGCTGAAGACCATGGGACTCGATCCGGTGCGTTTTCTGGTGGTGACGCGGGTCATCGCCGCTGTTGTGATGACGCCGTTGCTCACTGTGTTTGCCGACCTGCTGGGTCTCATAGGGGGTGCCGTGGTGATGCGCTCCTTTGGGATTCCCTTGGTCACTTTTTATCACCAGGTTCAATATCAAGTCACTTACGGCTCGTTTTTAGGCGGCTTGGTCAAGTCCTTTGTTTTCGGGATCCTGGTGGCCGCCATCGGCTGTCTCCGCGGGTTGCAGACCACCACCGGGGCGAGCGCCGTGGGTGAATCGACGACCCGGGCGGTGGTGAGCGGCATCGTCCTCATCGTTATCACCGACGGGATTTTTTCCGTGGTTTTTTATTATCTCAACGTCTGACCAAACATGAATGCGGAACGGGAAGCCATCATTCGGGTGGAAAATTTCACCGCGGCCTATGACGGTGAAGTGGTACTGGAAGACGTGAACTTCGAAGTTTTCACCGGTGAGATTTTTTGTATTCTCGGGAGCTCGGGTTCGGGTAAAAGCACATTGTTGAAGCATATGATCGGGTTGTATCAGCCGGCAGCCGGCAAGATCTTCATCGAGGGGCACGACATCGCTGCAGCCCAGGGCGACGAGCGGCTTCAGCTCCTTCGGACCTTCGGCGTCATGTATCAAAGCGGCGCCCTATTCGGTTCCATGACCCTGATCGAAAACGTCTCTCTGCCGCTGGAAGAATTTACCGATCTGCCGCCGGACGCGATCCGTTTGATTGCCCTGATCAAGCTCAAACAAGTCGGGCTTGAAAATTACGGCGATCTCATGCCGTCCGAGCTCAGCGGCGGAATGCAGAAGCGCGGCGCTATTGCGCGCGCGATGGCGCTCGATCCCCGGGTGCTGTTTCTCGACGAGTTGTCGGCGGGATTGGATCCCGTGACTTCGGCGGAATTGGATGAACTGGTTTTGAGCCTGTCGCGCAGCTTAAAGATCACGTTTGTTGTCGTCACCCATGAGCTGCCGAGCATTTTTGCAATTGCGGATCGCATCATTATGTTAGATAAACAAGCAAAGGGTATCGTGGCTATTGGCGATCCTGAGGAACTGCGCGATCACAGTGACAATCCGCGGGTACGCCAGTTCTTCTCTCGCAAACCCGCGCCGGATATTTAACATAGCTTTATAGCTCGATGTTATTGTCTCTACCAGGTTGCTAAAGAAACTTGCTAGGCGACCACTGCGATGAACAAACTCAGTTACTTCAAGATTGGTCTATTTGTGATCAGCGCCATTGTTCTCGGGGTCATTGGAATCATCGCTCTGGGTGTCGGTAGTGTTTTTCAGAGGGCAGCCCTCGTGGAGACTTACATCGAAGAGTCGGTGCAGGGCCTCGACATTGGTTCGCCGATGAAGTTTCGCGGTGTTCTAGTGGGAAAAGTGGAGGAGATTACGCTAACTAGCGCCGTATACGATACGAAACGCCGCTACGTTCTGGTGCGCATCGGCATCACTTCGAATTTGTTTCAGTTTCCTTTAGCGGATCCCAACGATCCGACCTTCAAAAGCGAGCTTGACCGAGGGTTTCGGGTGCGCTTGGCAGCTCAGGGGTTGACCGGAGTCGCCTATCTGGAGGCGGACTATCTTGATCCGGAACGCAATCCACCCTTGGAAATAGACTGGGAACCCAGATACCCATATATTCCCTCGGCGCGCAGCCGGATTATCCAATTGAGCGACTCGGTGGAAAGCATCCTGCAAAACTTCGAACAGCTCGATATCCCTCGGCTTGTGAACAGCGTTGATAAATCCCTGACGGCTATCACCAGAATGGCAGAGGGGGCCAATGTGGAAAAAATTGGTGTGCAGGCCAACGCGCTGCTGACTGAAGTAAGAGAAACCAATCGTCAACTGAAAGTTCTCGTCGCCAGTCCGGAACTCAAATCGACAATCGTCGACGCTGCCGCGGCCGCCAGCAGTTTGCGTCAGATTATGGAGCGGGCGGAAAAACCATTGGACAAAATCCTGGCTGATCTGCCGCGCGTCGCCGAGAGCCTGGAGCAATTGGCCAAACGGCTCGATTCCGTTTCAGCAGATCTACCGGACACGAGCGCTCAGCTCCGGCAGACTGTTCAACGGCTGAATCGCTTGATCACCAGTCAGCAACAGGACATTGAAAAAACCGTGGACAACCTACGCTCAATATCGGAGAATCTGAAAGAGCTCACGGAGGACTCCAAAAAGTATCCTTCCCAACTGCTGTTCGGCGGGCCGCCGCCGCCCTCGAAAGTCATGCAACGGTGAAAGACTTATCGATGTTCCGCCATTCTATGCTGGCGCTGCTGGCATTGTGCGCCGCTTGCGTCGGCATTGAAAAGAGCTATCCGGATAAGCGCTATTTTGTGCTGGAAGCGTCCGCAAATCCGAGTTCAGCCAATCCCGCCGGCAACGAAACTTTAGAGGTCTCCAATATCCGCATTTCCCCGAGATACGCGGACAGGAGTTTCGTTTACCGCACGTCAGAGGCAGGTTACGAATCCGATTTTTATAACCAGTTCTTGGTTTCTCCGTCTTCGCTTATCACCGAGGAAGTCCGCAAGGGCTTAACCGGCTCGCAGATTTTCAAATATGTCATCAGCCCAACGAACCAATCGCAGCCGAGCTACGTTCTCGAAGGCACCGTTAATGCGCTCTATGGCGATTTTCGCAACCCAAACTCTCCGAGAGCGGTTCTGGAAATGGAGTTTTTTTTGACTAGTGAAATACCGGGGAACCCGGGCATCCTGATGCAGAGGCGATATGCGAAGTCGCTCCCGTTGACCGGTCGAACACCGGAAGCCTTAATCAAAGGCTGGAACCAAGCTCTGGAAGAAATTTTGTCCTCCCTTGTGGCGGACCTGAAGGCCATTGTCCTGAAAGATTCGGGGTAGCCGCCAAGGATGACGGATCGGCGAACTGGATCATTGTTGCTCCAGAGCGGCGCGCCAAGAGTCACAAGCGAAATCTCCGCGGCGCGAAGAAACGTCCATCCATTTCATAGTAGTGCGATGACACATGTCTATTTAAGAATCTCTGACATTTTCGCGACTCTAACGGAATCAAGCTTAAAAAGGCCGGCAACTATCTTTTCAACTTCTTCGCCGATGGAGAAAGCATTCTAGCGTAGGACTAGTCTAGGGGCGCTCTCTTTTATTTCTAACCCTAATCCGACATTATTTCGAAGCGGCTCAGGCGATGAGCCCTACAGCCGTGGGCAATGGGACACAGCCTTGAGGGCCACCCCGCAATCCCCTGGGGTGATGATTCGTG
>Ga0081455_10002391_pt1 | contig 22405 bp, 24 predicted proteins | sample TabmetS3T2R1_FD_70207 | JGI IMG/M metagenome (GOLD analysis project Ga0081455, IMG submission 70207) | Tabebuia heterophylla rhizosphere microbial communities from the University of Puerto Rico - S3T2R1 | ecosystem: Host-associated > Plants > Roots > Rhizosphere ...
GCCAGGCAATAGCGGTCGTCATTGGTCGCCAGCACCTGGCGCTTCTCGCGACGCACCGTGGTGAAGGTGCCATCGCAGCGGCCGAGCATGGTGGTGCCGACATGGATCGAATTCATCGCCGCCCGGAACGGCACGTCCTCGGCCGGGTCGAGCTCGCCGGTATTGGAAAAATGCTCGAACAGCTCGGCGAAAAACATGAAGCGCTGCCGCTCGCTCAAGCCTTCGGGCAGCATGTCGGTCGACAGCATTTTCTTGAGGACGGGCATCGGCGGGAAAATTCTGGTGGGCAACGCAATGTAGTCTGGCCGCGGCCGGATGAACGCCGGCTGAAGGCATCCGAGCCTACAGCCATTTTGATCCTGATTAAATCAGGATCAAAATGGCTGTAGGTCTTTTGTTTTGACGCGTTTTCTTTACGCGAACCGGGTGTCCACTTCGCTCGAAAACGCTGTGGCGATACGCCTTTGTGAAGGAAACAGCGCCGGACAGTCCAAGTTGGCCATCGGCCGGCGCCTGCCAGTCCAAGACGCGGCCGGCAGCCGGGTGTAACCGTGCGGCGGCAGCGGCCGCCGGGGCTTGCAGCCGCATTCCCCGGAAGCGGAATGGCTCGCGCGTGAAAACCAAGGAGGAGATCAGGAGATGACGACATCTTTCGCCCGCAAGGCACTGCTCGGCACAGCGATCGCCGCCAGCGTGGGCATCGGCTACGCCATCGGCGCGCAGCCGCACATGACCGCCAGCATCGGCCTGTTGCAATCGGCCCGCGCCGAACTCGGCGCCGCGACGCCGAACAAGGGCGGTCACCGCGAGCGCGCCATGCAGTTGATCGACCAGGCGATCGGCGAGGTCCGCGCCGGCATCGCGTTCGCCGGCGGCTGACGGTCGGCTTTTGTTGAACAGATCGGGAAAGGCATCATGAACAGACTGATCACCGCTGCTTTCGTTTTCGGCATGATGATTGGCGGCGCCAACGCCATGCCGCTGGCGCCGCTCACGCCCTCAACAAATAGCGACGTCATCGAAGTCGCCGGCGGCTGCGGCCGCGGCTGGCACCGCGGTCCCTATGGCGGCTGCCGTCGCAACTACGCGCGGCCCTGGCTGCACGCTTGTCCGCGCGGCTGGTACCCCGGCCCCTACGGCCGCTGCCGCGCCAACGGGACCTGACGCGCGACCGCCAATCGCCGCCCCGACCCCGGCATTTACCGGATAGATCGGCAGCGAAAGAAATCTACAATAAAGCCTCAACCTCGGTTGAAGAGGGCTCGGGGCTTTCGATGACGTAAGCGTACTGCAGATACATGCGCATGGGCGGCGGACCGAAAGGTCCGCCGTTTTGCTGTAGGGCGGCGCCGCGCTCGAGGCTGTCGTTGTCGCTGGGTGGAGCGCAGCGATATCCATTCTACGACGGACTATCCCGGGTCGTTGCGAGACAACGGGTTGGCGCGAATACGCGCCCGAACCCCTCGCAATGACGGCGAGGAACGCTGTCATCGCCGCATCTCGCTCCTGACAGGAATTTCCTGACGTTCTCCGATCAGTCGCCGTTCCTATTATGCCGCCGATTTGCGCGGGACGCGCATGGGGTGCAAGCAGGCCGATCAACGGTTTCGCAACGTCTTTTGGCACGCCGAAAGCATGAGGTGACGACAGGTGAACAGATTCGTCCATCTCGCAGTTACGTTCTTTGTCGTGATGGTGAGCGCGGCTGCCGTGGCGTACTCATTGGCGCACGTCGCATATTACAGTCTGGGCGTTCCCGGCTCCGCACTTCGGGAGCAGGCACTGATCTGCGCGGCTCTCATTTTCGGCCTTGTCACGATCGAATTTCTTGCAAGCAAGGAATGACAAAAAGTGAGCCGACAATGAGGATCATGGATCTGGTTGTCGCGCTCATTTTCTTCGTTGCGAGCGCCGGCGTTGCCGCCTTCCTGATGGCGGTTTTCATCAATTGCGGTCTGGGACTTCCTCCTGCGGCACTGAAGGGTCGACGCCCTCGTTTCCGCCGGCATCCTCAGCCTGTTTCTGATCACGACGACAACGATCAGGAAGGATTCGCCAGACAAGCAATCAACGAAAGTCTGATCGGCAAGACAGGGGGCTCGAAATGTTCACCAGCAAGACAGTCGGCAAACAACCGTTGGCCTACTGCGTACCGTGTTCGGAACGGACGCCGCACCGTTACGAAAGGCTAGGCGTCAACGGCCGGCTTACGTCCAGAGCGATCTGCCTGATCTGCAACAACGACTCGCGCCAGGACACAGCACACCAAATACCGGCCCATTCATCTTCATGAACAGCGGGAGTGCCGTCGAATGCTAACTCGGACATGACAGATGACAGGTTTTTCCTGACGCGCCGCCATGGCGCTGAGCTTTAGGATGGCGATTGAACGAACGCGGCATGTAACTTCCAAGGGGGCGGGCGGTGAACCAAACGAACGACAAGTCGCTCAAGCAGCACCGGAGCAAGCAACTGTACGATCGGGCATTTTTCTTCAAGCGCTTGGCGATCGGCGCCGCCGACCCGAAATTTTCGGCGAAGCTTCAGCCATTGGTCGACGAGTACGAAAGCGAGGCGGCACGAGCAATGCTCGAAATGGAGCAGCCCGCGGCACCGCGAGAAACCGCAGGCGCCTGCGCTATGCCGGAGCATCATACCGGCTGAGAAATCGCAGGCAGCGCATCGCTCCGTTGTTTTCTCGAAGACCAGGAAATCTCGGATTCAGGCATCCGGCATTGCCAAGACCAACAACATCGGCCGACGGCATGGCATCGCAACACGTCCCCGGCGACATCAGGGACTTCATATTGAAGCACATTGCTTCGGTAGCCCAGATCGAAGCGCTGCTCCTGATCTGGTCGAATCCGGAGAAGCGCTGGTGCGTGGCGCGGGTTGCGGCGCGCATCTACGCTGGCGAATCCGAAACGGCAAAAGCGCTCGATGGACTTTGCGCCAACGGCCTGCTGGTCCGCAAGGACGATGCTTTTGGCTTGATCGCATCAGAAGAAAACACCGAAATGATTGGAAGATTGAAGGAGGCATACGCGCGCCAACTGATCCAGGTGACGGATGTCATCCACGGCAAATCGCGCGGCCCTCGCCCGGCACCGGAGACACCCGGGCTTCGAAGGGATCGATGAAGTGTCCGTGATCAAAGCCGGCTTGAACGGTGACTACACCTCAGGCATTGCAACCCTACGCGGGCCTGTCGGCCTCGTGGCGCTACTGGTGATCTTGTTCACGGCGCAGCCGTCGTTCGCGCAGAAGATATACCCTTACGAACCTTTGATGATGGATCCATACTCGACCATCTATGTCGATGACGGCTCGTGCTCGGCAGGTAAGGTCCTGAAGGTTCAAGGTGCCCAACGCAATCAGCGCCGGAAGAAGAGCTGCATACCGATGAGCGATCTGAAGGGCGTTCAGCGTCCGGCCTTCGCCAAATAGCCAGCCTTGACGCGGCAGGCGTTTTTCCGCGTCGGCGCAGATGCCTGCCCGTTTCAGTTCGGCGCGGCGAGCCAGCCCTGCTTGATGCCATAGCGAACGATATCCGCGCGGCTGTGAAGTCCCTTCTTTTCGGACGCACGCGCCTTGTACGTCTCTACGCTCTTGACGCTCACCTCGAGCTGTCCTGCGATTTGCTTGTTGCTGAACCCCTGAGCGACAAGCTTGAGGACGTCCTCTTCGCGCCGGCTGAGTTCGCCGCCATCGCTCCCTTGCGGCACGGCAAGTTCAGGCGCATTCATCGCAGCCTTCTCGGCGATCATTGGATCGAGGTAGATGCCGCCCTGATTGACGGCTCGGATGGCGCGAAGCAGTTCGTCCGCGGCGGATCGCTTCAACAGATACCCCCTGGCTCCCGCTTCAAGCACCGGATGCACATACGCACGATCCTCATGGACGGTAAGGGCGATGATCTTTACGTCGGGGCATTGCTTGCGAATCTGACGCGCAAGCTCCATCCCGCTGATGTCAGGCAACGAAAGATCGATGACGGCAATATCGGGCGAGGAGTCACAAATGGCCCTCAAGCCCGTGGCTCCGGTGTTCGCTTCGCCGACAAGCTCGACTTCCGGAACGCCCTGGAGCAGCGCGCGGATGCCAGCGAGCACGACGGGATGGTCGTCAACAAGTGCGATGCGAACGGGGCTCATCCGACGGCCTCCGATGCTTCCAGCGGGATCTGAACAAAAATCGTACTTCCCTTTCCTTGCGAGGCCTCGATGGCGATCGAGCCGCCGAGAAGGGCAACCCGTTCCTTCATGCCGGAGAGACCCAATCCCGACGTCCGACCACTGCCCGATGCAAGCCGGCACACGGTCTCGGGGTCAAAACCGATGCCATCGTCCTCGATAACCAGCGCCAGCCCTTCCAGCTTCTTCTCCAGTACAATGCTCACTTTGCTGGCGCTCGCGTGCTTCAGGACGTTGGTCAATCCCTCCTGAACCAACCTGTACAGAACGGCGGCTACATCGGGAGGCAGCAAATTGTCACGTCCAAAGGTCTGGATATCGACGCGAACGCCATAACGTTCCTGCCATTCCGCGACATAGGCTTCGATCGCCTTGAAGGTGCCGAGGTCATCGATGGCCGTGGGGCGCAGGTCTGAAGCGGTACGATGAATGTCGCGGCCGATCTGCGCGGCGAGCTGTTCCAGCCACCGTAGCTGTTCCGTCGCCGCTTCGCCGTGGCCACCTTTGGCTAGCCCCTGCTCCAGGGCTTTCAGGCCGAGTGACAGCCCGGTCACCGTCTGCCCGATCTGGTCATGCAGTTCCCGCGAAATCCGGCGCTGCTCCTCTTCCTGGGCCGACGCGAGGCGTCGAAGCAAATGAGACCGTTCCGCCTCCGCACGCTTGAGAATATCGATATCGGCCAGTACGCCGTGAATCACATGCCGGCGGTGGGCCGGTCCTTCGGCTCTTCCCGCCGCGCGCAGCCAGTGTTCACTCCGATCATCCGACTGAATCGCGAACTCGACGCTGTTCGATCTGCCGCTCTCGATACAATCGGTCGCGAATGAGGTCAGTGCCGTGCGGTGCCCTGGTTGGACCAGCGCGAGGATCCGGTCCGCCGACCATCGGGTTTCCCCCGATCGCGCGCCTGCCAGGCCCAGGAGCGCACAGAAGCGGTTGCAGCCGCTGAATTCGTTTGCGGAGAGATCCCAGCGCCATGTCCCGAGTTCCGCAGCATCGATCGCGAGTGCCCCTCGCTTTTCGCTGTCCAACAGCGCCGCCGCCGACTGCAGCGCCTCCAGGCGCCGCCGCTGGGCAATTTCCCGGGCGATCACCAGACCGAGTGCAATGGCAAGGCCGACGCTCGCCGCCGTGCCGCCGAACAACAGCCGCAACGAGCGGGATACGGGCGCATTCAGTTCCGACACCGGCACGCCGACATGGACCGACCACCCATCCGTTCCGGCGAGCACGCGGTGAACGGTTTCAACGTCGACGCCTTCGCGCGTCTGCGTTCGGGGCGAGTTCGAGCCGCGCGCCATGGCCTCCTGTACGGCAGGTGTCGTCGCGCCCGTCCGGCCAACCTTCATGTCGGGCGTGCGCGCTACGATCTTCTCCTTGGCGTCAATGACCGTGCCAGCCCATCCGGCCGGCAATCCCGCTTGCCCGAGGATGGTGCCGATCTGGTCGGGCAACAGGCCGATCGTCAGGACGTAGCGAAGCTCGTCGTCCCTGATGACCGGGACACGTAGCGACACGAGTTGCTTGCCGATTGCGGCTTGATAGGGACCGAGCCCGCCGAGGAACGGCTTTCGCGTACGAACGACGGCGTTGAAGCTATCGGTGTCGGTCACCGGCCCGAGCGGTGCACCCAGGGGCCGCAGCACGTTGAGGACCTGCTCCTTGTCCGGCTTTGTCAGTGCGGCAGTCTCCCATAGCGGACGGGCAGCGACGATCCGCGTCGCCTCAAGATAAAAGTTCTGCAAATTGTCGCGATCGAGCGCCGCCGAGCTTGCAAGAGTTTCGGCCACCTGAATTTCACGGGAGATCTCGCCTTCAATCCGGTGCGCGACTTGCGTAAGCGCCTCTGTGGCTGCCTTACGAGCGTAGCTGCGTTCCTGATCGGCGGTGATGTAGGCCATCCATCCCCCGAGAAGCAGGACTGGAATGGCGGCCGTTAGCACGAGGGCCGTGAAAAGCCAGACGCCCTCCTTCGGCCGGCTTAAACCCGGGGAAACCCTGTTCCCCAACTCCGTGATCACGGCCGTGCGCATATCTTGATGCCGGCAATAACGGACAATGCGATGCGTTCCCTTACGTTGAATTCCCCGATCGGATCAGCTCGCTCGTGTTCTGCCAAGCATCATATCGGCGGGCAACGGTCAGGAAATTCCTGACGCCCGAGCCACACCCCGCCGACAAGCAGGCGCCCGGGAGAACGCCGCCGCGCGCGGCCGCTCACGTCGAAGGCACCGGCTGCGGCGCATCCGCGTATTTGTGCGCCAGCCAGGACGACAGCGTCGCTGGCACCATGCCAACGAGACCATAGAGCAAAAGCTGCATTACGCCGGTGTCCGGGCCACGCGAGCCGTAGAGCAACGACGATGCGGCAAAGCCGATGACGGCGACGAGCAGCAGCCGCACCACGAAAGAAATGCGCTTGATGTGATAGAGAATGTCGTCGATGGCGCCGACCATCAGCGCCGGCACGAGGCCGAACAAATAGCTGTACTGCAGCGTCCTGACGAAGGCGCCGAGAAACGTGCCGATCTCCGACCAGCTGGTGTCGGTCCAGTAACCCGAAGTGACCGTGGTCGCGAACAGCATCAAGAACCCGCCGACGAGCGGACCGATGGCCCCGAAGATCAGATAGCGTTTCATGGCGACCTCTGCGTCGAGTCCATGTATTGGGAAACAAGCTGTCGAAAAAGCAAGGCTCTCCATCGGACCAGCCGCGCATGTTCGAAAACCGGACATGATCCAGTTTCTCATCCGCGCTTTTGGCGGTGGGCAATTTCAAATCCGGTCAGGGGAGAGTCAAGAGGCCGTCAGCCCGCGCTGATGTAGTCCGGATGCAGCGCAGCGAAATGCGGGACTCATGCTCGCAGGATGAACGGATCGCTAGGCTGGTTGCTTCACTTTGCCCTTGGCGGCCGGGGTCGTGGCAGCCTCGCTGCTCTTTCCAAGGATCCGGTCGGAGCCGAACCGGATCGTCCATTGCGCCACCGACAGCAGCAGGGTTTCATACACCGCGACGCACTGCTCGAGTTCCCGGTCGGTGGATGGCGGACAGTTGGGCCGGTTGCGAACGATCATCGTCGTCGTCGACCAGCTCAGCCGGGCGGCCTTGCACGCGACGATCAATCCGTAAACCCGGTCGGGCTCGAGGAAGGGTTCGATGGCCTCGACCTTGACGTCCGCCTTCAGCGCCAGTGCTGCGACCACGTGGGTGTATTCGCCCCGCACCGCAAACCGGTTCACGATTGAATCGTTGAGCTTGCCGGTGCGGTTGAGCGCGACGACCTCGTTCTGCGCCTTTGTATAGTCGATCGCCTTGCGGGCCGGGCCGACCTGTCCGGCGGTCACCGCGGCAGAGCCTTTTCGCACGACAGGCCGCGACGCCGTCAGGAACCGGGCGCGGACCACGTCGGCCACCCGGCCAAGCAGCTCCCGCAGCAGGTTGCCGGGAATGTCCAGGCGAACGCCGAGCTTTTCCGCGAGGTTTTCGTCCTTCTCTGCCCGTCCAACCAGCGTCGCATAACCGCATTCGGAGAAACGCGCACCGGCGTTCCGCGCCAGCGCGTTGGAGACGTTGACGTCGCCAAATCGCATCAAGGCGTCCGTCAGCGCCTCGTTGAGCGTCTTCCGGTCGGAGATCGCCAGCAAATGCTGCTGGCTGCGGGTCTGGATGATCTCGAGGAGATCCTTTTCCGACAGACAGAGGGAATGTCTCAGAACGGGCCCGGCGACCAGGGCGTTGTCATGAAAGGCCAGGTTGCGGATGGTCTGGCGCGGCGCCTGCTCGATGGTGCAGAGCGCTTCGCTGAGCTGTTGCAAGGTTGCGGCTTCCACCCGCCCGACCAGTTGGGCGAGGACACCATCGACGGCCCCGATCTGGGATTCGCTCAGCCGATCGACGCTGGAGAGATAGAGGTCGGTGACCTCCTCCAGCATCTGGGCGTCGTGCTCGGGTCCCCCCGTTTCGGCGCCGTTCAATTCCGCGCGCAGGTCAGACGATGCGGCAGGCATGGTTATCCCGGCTCCATCCGGATCGCCTCAGCGCACCGCGATGCTTGCCGCAGCGGCCATTCCGCCGCGCGGATGGCCGGCGGCTTGACGGATGCATCGGCAGCGGAACGAACGAGCATGTGAGTGCCACCCGAAAGGCTGATTCGGCAGCCCTTAACCCCAACGAAAGCAATGCCGCGCGCGCGAGCAATAGCCGCTCATCGTACGCCAGTCTTCCCTAACGGGTGGTTGTTCCGAACGTCGGATTTTCCGCATTTGTACGGAGTTTTTGCCGAGCGGAAGGACCGGCCCTGTCGGCCGGGCTGGCCAACGCCCGCCTCCGAAAGCAAGAGGTCGCGGAGATCGGGGATGGTGCGCGGCCGATCGTGCCGGCGTCCGCTTGAAGCGCCGTTCAACTGAAGCTGCGGACGGCGAGGCGGAGACCCGCGCTCGTTCTGTCTCCGGAACTCATCGACCTGGCAAACGCGCGGCGTCAAACGCCTCCTCGACTCACATCTGCGCTTCGCTCGACGTGGCGCGCTCGCAACAGTCCAGAGAAGTGTTGACGCGAGCATTGCAGCTTCGCCGCATTGGCGCATAATTCTTGGCGGGCGGCGCAGCACTTTTTGATTCGGACATCGGCAGAAATCGAGCAACCACACCGGGTGACTTCCCGGTGAAGGATGACGCGTGCGGCAGCGCAAACCGCGTGCAGCGCCCCCAATAAACAGCGCCCAGCACCGCGCGCAACCCTTGCAACCCCTTGGGGATCGGCTCAAATGACTTTCCATCACACAAGCAGAATCGCACTTCTCTTCGCCATTGCCTGCGCGGCGACGGCGCTTTCCGCAGGCCCAAGCCTCGCCTTCTCGTCGGAGGCGCAGCAGATGTGCACCGGCGACGCCATGCGGCTATGCGGCCATGAAGTCCCCAACGTTCCGAGGATCACCGCCTGCATGGCCAGGAACCGCGCCCATGTCAGCCCGGGCTGCCGCGCCGTGATGGACCGCGAAGCCGCGCGCAGGCGCGCCGCCGCCGCCGCCGAGTGAGGCGGTCGCCTCGCTCGATCCCGAATGCAAAACGGCCTCAGCAGAATATGCTGAGGCCGATTTTTTATTGGACTATTGCGTCAAGTTGCGCGGCGATCGATTTGATCGAGCAACAAGATCAGCTCAGGCTTGAGAGCGCCTCTCACTCCCCCCACGTCGCAAACGCGTCGTTGAACGCGCGCTCGCCGGGAGATCCCTTTTCGATCGCGATGATGGCGCGGCGCTGGTTGACGTAGACCAGCGGCACGTCGAACCAGGAGCGCTCCTTCAGGAGCTGCAGATTGCGGGCGCGATCGGAATCGACGTTGGAGAGGCCGACCAGGAAGAAGCCGTCGGTGACCTTCACGGCGAGACCTGCGAGCGGCGTGCCGCGGGCCTGCTCGTTGGACTTCATCAGAATGCCCGGCACGTTGCCGACGCCGCCGCCCGTAAAATCCTGCGGCAGGATGAAGGTCAGTTCAGCCGTATGGCTCGCCGGCAGCGAGGAGTCGGTGTTGCGGCGGAACGACATCGTCATCTTGAACTTGCGGTCCGGGATTTCGATGTCGGCGCGCACGGCGATATCAGGCTTCTGGTTGCCCGACGCCTTGATCGGTTCGGTGCGCCAGATCACCGAGCCGACATACTGCTTGCCCTTGGGATCGGAGGGATCTTCGTCATAGAGCACGACGCGCTGCGCCACCGGCGCCACATTCTCGCTCGACGACGGCTGGCCGACACGATCGGGAATCTTCGGGCGCGACTGGGGCGCTGCCGGATCCTTCGGCGCTTCCACCACGGACGTGGATTTGAACAGGCCGCTGACGGTCGAGACGACCGTCTTGCCCCACAGGATGCCGGCGCCGACCAGGATGAGCACGATGCCGACCGCGATCGCGCTCTTGAACGGAAACGCGGCGCCGGTGCGGGCGCGCTTTTTCGGGGGCTCGCGATCCTGCGAGAGCCGCGGGCGCTCGCGCGACGGCGGCATCTGCGGCGGCGCGTAGCGGTCGGCCTCCTGCTGCGATTCGTCGTACGAATAGGGTGCGTCGGGATCGGCGCCGCGGTTTTCCATGCTCGGCTCGAGCCGGTCGAATTCCGGCGAGGGCGACGGCACGTTGGCGTAGGTTTTCCGCGCGTTGCGGTTGGCTTGCGCCGCGGCGCGGCCGAGATCGTCGGCGTCGGCCGCGATGTCGCGGAAGCCGCGCATGCCGGGCGGCTGCGGCGGCATCGGCGGCGGGCCGCCATTGTCGGGACCACGGCGGGGACCGCCGTTGCGCTCGCGGGGTGGCGGAGGCGGCAGGCCGGTATCCTGCATCGGAATCTGCGGCGGACGCGGTGCGCCGGGCGGCGGCGCATCGGCGCGCAGATTGCGCGGCGGGCGTTGCTCGTCCTGACCAAGCGGCGGACGGGCCTCGCGCGCGGGACCTTGCGGCCGCGGACGCGGCGTACCCGGTGGCGGCGCAGAAGCAGGCGCCCCTGCCTCCGGCGGGCGGGCATTGGAGCGGCGGAAGGCATCGCCGCCGCGCGCAGCCGCGCCACCGCCGGGCCGCGAGGCCTCGCGGGCGCGCTGGGCGGCTTCCGATTCGACCTTGCGCACGGCCTCTTCCAGCGACAGCCGCTCGCGGGTGATTTCGGATTCGGACAACGGCGGCTGAACGCTGCGCAACTGCGCGATCAGCGCGGTGCGGGCCCGCTCATAGAGCGCACGGCGGCTTTCGCCCGGAGCATTGGGATCCAAGCCGGCGATAGCGCGTGCAATCAGCGGGTAATAATCAGCCATTTCTCTTCAATACTGCAGCTCTATTTAGGAGTCTTGGCGGTAACATCCCGTTAAGCCTCGAACGGGTTCTGTACCAGGATAGTATCCTCGCGTTCGGGGCTGGTGGAAAGCAACGCAATGGGGCAACCCACGAGTTCCTCGACCCGGCGAACATATTTAATGGCCTGGGCCGGGAGATCCGCCCATGACCGTGCATTTGCGGTCGGCTCCTTCCAACCCTCGATGGTCTCGTAGACCGGCACCACCCGGGCCTGGGCGCCCTCGCCCGCCGGCAGATGGTCGATCTCCTTGCCGTCCAGCATGTAGCCGGTGCAGACCTCGATGGTGTCGAAGCCGTCGAGAATGTCGAGCTTGGTCAGCGCCAGGCCGGTGATGCCGCAGGTGCGGACAGTCTGTCGCACCAGCACGGCATCGAACCAGCCGCAGCGGCGCTTGCGCCCGGTGTTGACGCCGAATTCCTTGCCGCGGCGGCCGATCTCCTCGCCGATCTCGTTGTTGAGCTCGGTCGGGAATGGCCCCAGACCGACGCGGGTCGTATAGGCCTTGCAGATGCCGAGCACATAGCCAACCGCGCCCGGACCCATACCGGTGCCGGTCGCCGCCTGTGCCGCCACCGTGTTGGACGAGGTGACGTAGGGATAGGTGCCGTGGTCGACGTCGAGCAGCGCGCCCTGCGCGCCCTCGAACAGGATGCGCTTGCCTTCGCGACGCTTCAGGTCGAGCAGCCGCCACACCGTTTCGGCATAGGGCAACAGTTTCGGCGCCATTTCGGTCAGATCTTTGAGAATGCTGGCGCCGTCGAACTCCTGGAGATTGAGGCCGCGGCGCAGCGCGTTGTGATGCGCCAGCAGACGGTCGATCTTGTGCGGCAGCGCATCGAGATCGGCGAGGTCCATCAGGCGAATCGCGCGGCGGCCGGCCTTGTCCTCATAGGCCGGGCCGATGCCGCGGCGGGTGGTGCCGATCGCAGTCCCCGTGTTGGACGATTCGCGCAAGGCATCGAGTTCGCGATGCAGCGGCAGGATCAGCGTGACGTTCTCGGCAATGCGCAAATTGTCCGGGCTGATGGCGACGCCCTGCCCCTTCAGTTTGGCCACTTCTTCGAGGAAGGCCTGGGGATCGAACACCACGCCGTTGCCGATGACGGCGAGCTTGCTTGGCCGCAGCACGCCGGACGGCAGCAGCGCCAGCTTGTAGGTCTCGCCATTGATGACAAGCGTATGGCCGGCATTGTGGCCGCCCTGGAAGCGCACGACGATATCGGCCTGCTCCGACAACCAGTCGACGATCTTGCCCTTCCCTTCGTCGCCCCACTGGGCGCCGACGACGACAACATTGGCCATTTCTAAGGTGTTCCCTGCAATTCTGGTGGTCCCAGCATGATCTCTCCGGAAAACCGGTATCCACTTCTACGAGTCATGCGCCCTTTAGTTTTGACGCGTTTTCTTCACGCGAACCGGTATCCACTTCGCTCGAAAACGCTATAGCTTGCCCAGCCAAAATCACGGCCGGGGCCGTTCGCACGCGGGGCACCCACCGGATAAAGGAAGCGGGTGCTCTAGGCAAGCAAGAAGGCGGTTTTAGGGGGTCCTTAGAACGGCTCCAACCCATTGATATCCCCGGAAAATTTGTGACCTCCCGGCGGCGAACGCATTAACATTGGGCAATGACGGAAAGGCCATGTCGAAAACCACCCGTGCAACGCAGGCTTTGGAAAAGCTCGGCGTCAAATTCACCCTCCATGCCTACGACTACGATCCGGACGCGGCGAGCATCGGCCTACAGGCCGCCGAAGCGCTCGGGGTGCTGCCCTCGCGCGTGCTCAAGACGCTGATGGCCGAGGTCGACGGCAAGCCGGTCTGCGCCGTGGTGCCGTCGGATTGCGAAGTCAGCATGAAGAAGCTTGCGGGCGCCTTTGGCGCCAAGGCGGCGAAGATGATGCGGCCGGCCGACGCCGAACGGCTGACCGGCTATCATGTCGGCGGCATCTCGCCGTTCGGGCAGAAGAAGCGCGTGCCGGTCGCGATCGAAGAGGCCGCGCTCGGCCATCCGAGCGTGTTCCTCAATGGCGGCCAGCGCGGCTTGCAGGTCGAACTTGATCCGAACGACGCCGTGAGCGCTGCGGGCGCGATCGCGCGGGCGCTCGTGGCATGAGCGGCCCCGGCGCTGGCCTATTGCGCGCTGGCCTATTGCGTGAGCTTCGGCTGCGCCTGCGCCCATAGCATGGCCTCGATGATGGCCGCGCGCAGTTTCGGGCGCTGCTCCTCATCGCATTCGATGAAGGCGAGAATGGAGTTGGCGCGAACGGCAAACTGGTGGCGCGTTTCGGCTTCGGCTTCTTCGGCCGACATCGGCTTGTTCAAGGAATGATCCACCATCTCTAGAAATTCGACCTCACGGAGAGAGGAAGCTGCCGACGTCGCAGTCGCCTTCAAAAGCCGTGGTCCCAACGATCGAAACGGACGCTCAATACGAAATAACGCCAAATAACCCAGTGCATGCGACCCAAAAAAACAAATCAAGGTTGGGTTACATGAATCAATCGTCCTTTGATTGCATATTCCCCTGCCTGCTGGCAACCCCAAACAATGAGCAGGGTCGCCTGCATGGTCGCGATGCATCCTGCACCATTGATGAGCGCCACAAATCCGTGTCTGTGACAAGGGCCGGGCCACATTTCCGGCCCGGCGACACCAGCCGGGCGGGGGCCGCGGCATCATGACCGGGGCACAATTCTCGAATGTCGGCTACCGAACATAGCTCGTCAGCGCCTGCAGCAAACTGGCTCGCCAACCAGCCCTACCTCTTGCTCAGCATCACCGCGCTGTGCTGGGCCGGCAACGCCATCGTAGGAAGGCTGGCCGCCGGCCACATCCCGCCGGTGACGCTGTCATTCCTGCGCTGGTCGTTCGCGTTCCTGATCATCCTTCCCTTTGCCTGGAGACATCTGGTGCGCGACTGGAACGCGATTCGCAGCCGGCTCGGCGTCATGGTCGTGCTCTCGATTACCGGCATCGGGGCGTTCAACACGCTGCAATACTGGGCGCTCGAACATACCCAGGCGCTGAACACCCTGCTGTTGCAATCGGCCGGGCCGCTGGTAGTGGCGGTGTGGTCGCTCATGCTGCTCGGGGTGCGGCTGACGCTGGCGCAAGCCGCGGGCGTCCTGTTGTCGATGGTGGGAGTAGTCATCATCCTGATGCATGGCGACCTCACCAAGCTTTCCAACATCGAGTTCAACCGCGGCGACCTGATCTTCCTCGTGGCGCTGGCGATCTTCGGGCTCTATTCGGTGCTGTCGCTGAAGCGTCCCGAGATCCACGGACTGTCGTTCGTCGCCTTCACCTTCGGCGCCGGCGCGGCCTGCCTGATTCCGCTGTTCATATGGGAACTGTTCACGCGGCCCTTGATGCAGATCAACACCGAGAACCTGCTCACCCTCGCCTATGTCGCGTTGTTCCCCTCGACGATCGCCTATCTCTGCTTCAATCGCGGCGTGCAACTGATCGGCGCCAACCGCGCCGCGCCGTTCTTTCACGTGGTGCCGGTGTTCGGGACCATCATGTCGATCGCCTTCCTCGGCGAGCATCCACAGGCGTTCCACTTCATCGGCTTTGCGCTGGTGCTGACCGGGGTGTTCGTGGCGTCGCGGAAGCAGGCCACTTGAGGCGCGTACCCGTAAACGGTTGATGTCCGACTTGTAAGCTTAGACGGACGCACGGTTGAGCACAGGTTGATCAACATTGAGGCGAGTTCTTAAATGGATGAGAACGCCTCGATGCTACGGTTAGAGAATGGAATTCCTGGCAGCGTTGATCGCAGAACATCTGATCGGCCAGTCCGCTGACGTTGCACCCCGGACACTTCTTGGCTGGACTAGGATTGGGCTGCTTGCAGGACTGATCGCGCAGATTGCTTACCTAATCCTTACATGCTTCGCATCGTCAGTCCCGACTTTCCTTTGGGTCAGCATCCTTGCAAACATTGCGGCATTGATTGTCGTGCGGCGCGCGACAAGATGGCGGTACCCCGTATAGGGAATGGCCGCATTTCAACGGCTCCCACGTCAGCTTCTGGCCCAACCCGACATGCCGGCAGACCATGACGATGTCTGCCTCCTAGCGAACGGCGCAATCGCGCCCGGGCTCTGTACACCCGACCTATGAGCATACGCCCCAGTTCCCGGGCGGTCGGGCGCGGTGACTTGCCGTCATAAATCCGATATCACTCGGGCCCGCTTCACTTGGGCATTTCGATGCGCGTACGCGCCAGCAATCTGATGATCGGCACCCTGACCCTGGCCCTGATCGGCGGGTCGCTGGGCGCTTGGCTTAGCTATCAGAAGCTTGCCGGCGCCAAGCAGAAGGTGCCGTTCCGGGTCATCTTCGAGGGCTCGGCCTCCGGCCTGCGCAACGGCGGCAGCGTGAATTTCGCCGGCATCCGGGTCGGCGAAGTGGTGTCCTTGAAGCTCGACCACCCGCGCCGCGTGGTCGCGCTCGCCATGATCGACGGCAACACGCCGGTGAAGAGCGACACGCAAGTCGGTCTCGAATTCCAGGGCCTGACCGGGATCGCGGCAATCTCGTTCACCGGCGGCTCCGACGAGGCGGCGCCGCCGCCGAAGGGCGCGGACGGAATTCCCGAACTCACCGCCGACCGCGAAGGCACGCTCAACACCCAGGAAAAGATTCGCGTGGCGCTGCGCAACGTCGACCGCGTGATCGCCGACAATGAGGTCGCGATCAAGGATACGTTGCGGAATTTCGAAACGTTCACGGCCTCGCTGTCAGGCGATGGCGCAAAGATCACGTCCATCATCGCGACCGCCGAATCCGGCGTCGACGCGGTCGACGGCGCACTGACAAAAACCAAGGATTTCCTCGGCGGCCTCGCCAGCGACAAGTACGGCGGCGAATTGCTGCCGACCGTGATCTCGATGCGCGAATTGATCGAAAGTTTCGACAAGAAGTCCATGACGCTGATCACCGACACGCGAAAAATGCTCGGCGAGGTCAGCCAGTCCATCAACAACAGCAAGTTCGGCAGCAAGCCCCCCGCCTCGCCCGCGAGATGATAAAACAAGAACGAAAAACAACGGAACGCCCGACGTGCTCGACAAATCCACTGCTGTGACCACCCCGCCCGCCACCGTGACCCGCGCCGAGAACACCGTGCCGCGCGCTTTGCAAAAATATCTCGCGCTCGACGATTTCGAGGCGACCGCGCGGCGGCGGATTCCGAAATTCCTTTACGGCTATATTTCCGGCGGTGCCGAGACCGATGCCGCGATGCGCGACAACCGCAAAGCCTTCGATGAATATGGTTTTGTGCCGCGCGTGCTCAACGACGTCTCGGGGCGCGACCAGACCACGACGCTGTTCGGCAAGAGCTATGCCTCCCCGTTCGGCATTCCGCCGATGGGCTCTTCGGCGCTATCAGCCTATCGCGGCGACATCGTGCTGACGCAGGCGGCCAAGTCCGAGAACGTGCCGATGATCTTGAGCGCCTCCTCGCTGATCACGCTGGAGGATGTGCGTGCCGCCAACCAGGCGGCGTGGTACCAGGCCTATCTCGCCGGGCTGCCCGAGCGGATCGAGCCGCTGGTCGATCGCGTGGCGGCGGCCGGCTACGACACCTTCGTCGTCACCGCCGACGTGCCGGTGCCGCCGAACCGCGAGAACAACATCCGCAACGGCTTTCAGGTACCGCTCGCGATCACGCCGCGCGTGTTCTGGGATACCGTCACCCATCCGCACTGGCTGTTCGGCACCTGGGCGCGCACGCTGATCAACCACGGCATGCCGCATTTCGAGAACATGGACGCACAACGCGGCCCGCCGGTGCTGGCCAAGAACCTGATGCGCAATATCGGCGCCCGCGACCAGCTCGCCTGGAAGCATGTCGAGCTGATCCGCAAGCGATGGAAAGGCAAGCTCGTGGTCAAGGGCCTGGTCTCGCCGGCCGATGCGAAGATTGCGCGCGAGAGCGGCGTCGACGGCCTGATGCTCTCCAACCATGGCGGCCGCCAGCTCGACTACACGATGTCCGGCCTGCGCACGCTGCCGGAGATCGCCACTGAGGCGAAGGGCATGACGGTGATGGTCGACGGCGGTATCCGCCGTGGCACCGACGTGATCAAGGCGCTCGCGCTCGGCGCGCATTTCGTCTGGATCGGCCGCCCCTTCCTCTACGCCGCGATCGCCGGCGGCGAGGCGGGCGTACAACGCGCGATCGCGCTGCTGAAGGCGGAGATCGACCGCAACCTCGCGCTGCTCGGCATCCGCAATCTCAGCGAGATCACGCCGGACCTGGTACGGAAGTTTTAGGGCCTTAACGCAAACCGAAAGATTGCAGGAACGACGGTTGCTGCAACGGCGGGGGTGCCTGCAACGCCGGCGCCGGGGCATTTTGCGCAAACTGGCCCTGTTGCTGTGCTCGGGCGTCTTGTACGGGCGGTTCCTGTACCCGCGCACTTCGTTCGCGCCGAAGCTTTTTTCGGGAGTTGTGCACGGCCCGTATCTCTGCTCGCGCATTATGGACGGCCCGGGCGCTTCGGCGCTTTTGCACGGGCCGGGAAGCTGCCCGGGGATTATCCGTAACTTGCGCCAGGGAGTTCTGCACAAGCTCTGTCGGGACATCCTGTGCGGGCTGCAGGGCCTGTGCCTGCGCATCTCTCTCGTCCGCCCAAGCCTGGAATTGCTTGAACAGGGCTTCAGTCACCGGCTCACTATTTTCTGTCCGGCTCTGACCGGTTTCTGTCTGACTCTGACCGGCGGGTTCAGCGGCGGCGGCGATTTCGACGCGGCTTGGCGCATCCTCCTTTGCGGCGGCTGGCGGCAAAGCCTGAGCATCAGCGGTCGCTTGAATCGTTGGCGTCGACTGATCGGTGTCAGGCTTGAGCGTCGACTTGTCGATCAGCGAAGCCGTAACGTCTGCAAAGGAAGCCGTGACGTCTTCAAAGAGCGTCACTGGATTTCCCACCGATAGAACTGCGATAGCGATAGCTGTCGCCGCTGCAACCCAAATACTCGCCTTGAGCACCAGCGACGAGACAGCAGCTGTGTCCCAGGCTTTCCTGATACCCTGCTCCTCAAGTTCATCGGTGAGAAAGACAGGCACAGGAAGACCCGGACGAAAACCGTCTTCCGTCGGCATTGGGTGATGCCTCCTCTTGATGTCCTTGTTAGCGAGTACCCTGTATCGAAGTCCAAAACGCGGAGGAATCTTGACTTCACTCGGGCCGGGGAACCCACACCGTCGGTGGAACCCACGCGATTTGCGGTCGGTGCTCGCTTTCGGGAACTCGCGTTGCTCGCCGCGGGAGGCTTTCGCAGGCGGTGCGGGGAAATTTCACAAAGCCGGAGCTCCCGATCGACGTGCTAGTCGTCGTTCAAGAGCGCTCCGACACGTTCCTGATTGGCGGTACGTCCGTGCTGTCCGCTTTTGTCGAGTGAAGCCATCAGCTTGGGCGCGAAAGCGCGATGCTCACCGCTGCCCGTCGTGGACTGAAATCTGATCCACCGCCAGTCCGCCGATGCGCGCATGGGTCCGGCCGCCGGTCGCCATGACAAGGCCAAACACGATCTCGTCGCGCCGCGGCGCGTCCCAGATCGTCATCTCGGCGGTGCCGAAATGGCTGCGCACGTAAGCCGCCTCGATATGGCCGAGCGGAACCATCAGCCTTGTGCCGATCGCGCCGACGGTCTTGGCCGCGGGCACGATCGCTTTCGCCTGCGAAATCACTTCGCGGATCGCAGCGCCTCCGGCCTCATGCCAGACCGCGCCATGCTCGAGCTCGCCGTCGCCGCCGACGATCGCGCCCTTGCCATAGGCTTCGATGACGTCCTTGCCGCCCAGCCGCTCGCTCAGCGTGCGCGCCAGTTGCCGGCCGAGATCGCGCAAGCCGGCCTGAAACGCCATCAGGTCAGGCTCGAAGCGGCCGGCATAGGGATTGTTGATGACGGCGAGCGCGGTGCCGACCAGTAGCGGCTGCGCGCGGCGCGGCCCGCGCTCGTGCCAAACTTCTTCGATGGAGAGCTGCGTCTTCCTGATGTCGTAGACCGTCCTTTGAGCCGTCACTGTGCAGTCTCGTCGATGACGGGGTTACGCAGCACGCCGATCTTCTCCACCTCGACCTCGACGACGTCGCCCGGCACCAAGAACATCGGCGGCTTGCGGGTGAAGCCGACGCCGGCCGGCGTGCCTGTCGCGATGACGTCGCCCGGCATCAGGTCGAATATCTCGGAGGCGTAGTTGATCAGCCGCGGGATCGAGAAGATCAGGAACGAGGTGTCCGATTTCTGAACGACGTTGCCGTTGACGCGGGTCTCGAGCTTCAGCCTGGTCGCATCAGGCAGTTCGTCCGTCGTCACCATCCACGGTCCGAACGGGCCGGTGCCGACGAAATTCTTGCCGGCCGCGATCTGCTGCGCGTGCCGCTGATAGTCGCGCACGCTGACATCGTTGTAGATCGAATAGCCGGCGACATGCTTCATGGCATCGGCTTCGGAAATATGGCGGCCACCCTTGCCGATGATGACGGCGAGCTCGCCCTCCCAATCGAGATGCGTCGACACTTTCGGCCGGATCACCGGCGCATCGTGGCCGACCTGCGAGCGCCAGACGCGGAGGAAGATCGGCGGAAACGCAGTGATCTCGCGCTGCATGCCGAAGGCAACAGCCTCCTGATGATGGTCGAGATAGTTGCGCACCGCGCAGACGATCTTTTCCGGGCGCGGGATCACCGGAAGGTATTTGACGTCGGACAGTTTCAGGTCCGGCGCGTGGCCGGCCACGAGATGATCGCGCTTTTCGAAATCGGGGCTGGCGATGAAGTCCTGCAGCGTGGCGTAGGACAGCTTGCTGCCAAGATCGACCACGCCATCGCCGAGGACCACGCCCCAGGTCTCCTTGCCGTTGTTCAGAAATGAAAGCAGCCGCATGCGACCGGTCCTCTCGTTGGTGATTGCTTGATTTCGCTCAATGGCACTATTTTCGAAAATATTGCCAAACGCAACCAAAATTCGCCGCCGAACGGCATCAGCCTGGCATTTATGGAAATGAGCGGCTTGGGCGTCGCCTGCGGCCGATCAGGTCGCGCTGATCACGCCAGCGGCGTACTTGGCGACGTTGTCGGAGGTGGTCTGGATGTGACTACGGATCAGATCGCAGGCCTGATCGGCATTGCGACCAATCGCGACCTGCATCAGCGCCCGATGTTCGCCGACCTTGTCACGCTGCTGCGGCCTGAACATGGCCGACAGATTGCGGTAGCGCTCGGCGCGATCGAACAGCGAGTTGCGCACCGCCAGCAGCGTCGGCGATCCCGAGGCCGAGACCAGGGCTTCATGGAATTGACGGTGGGTCGCCTTCCATTCGGTGTTGGTCGCATAATCTTCCGGGGCCCGCTCCTCGATCTTGGCGAGCCGGTGAAGTGACGAGATAACCCTTATTTCCCAGTCGTCATCGCCCTTTTCGATCGAACGGCGCAACAGATCGACCTCGATCAGGATGCGGGCATGCGTCAGGTCGTGCAGATCCTCCAGCGTCACCGGCGCGACCTTGTAGCCGCGCTGCTCCTCGGCGACGACCAGCCCCTCAGCGACAAGCAATGTCAGGGCTTCGCGCAGTGTCGTAAAGCTGGCGCCGAACGACAGACGCAGCGCATCGAACTTCAGCGATTCATTCGGCTTGAGCTGGCAGGTGACGATCTCGTTGCGCAACCGGTGGGCGATGTCGGAAGCGAGTGTCTTGCCGAACTCCTTGCGCGCCTTGAGGGCTGTCGTCGTCATTGATTCTTCTCGCGATCCGGAGCCGCGATCCTAGCCCAAAAGATTCCCGTTGCAATAATTTTCGTAATGGAAGATATTTTCGAAAATAGCACGCTATGGGGAGGCCGGCCGCATGAAGGCTGTACTGGTGCATCGCCCTGGGGGCCCGGAGGCGCTCGACTATGCCGAGGTGCCGATGCCTGATCTGGGCGCGCGGGACGTCCTGATCCGCGCCAAGGCCTTCGGCGTCGGCCAGCCCGACAGACTGATCCGCAGCGGCGTCTACAAGTGGATGCCGCCGCTGCCGGCCAATCCCGGCAACGATGTCGCCGGCGAGATCGAAGCCGTAGGCGCCGAGGTGAGCGGGCTTTCCGTCGGCCAACGGGTGCTCTTGAGCGCGCGCGACCTCGCCCAGCGCGGCGGCTGCTACGCCGAATATGTCGCGGCTCCCGCGGATGCCGTCCACCTGCTGCCCGACAACGTCGCCTTCGAGGACGCGGTTTGCCTGCCGAACTACCAGGTCGCCTGGGCGCTGCTGCACAGATGCGGCGCCAGCACGCCGCCCCACTCCGCCCTCATCATCGGCGCCGCCGGCGGCGTCGGGACCTCGCTGGTGCAACTGGCAAAACTCGCGGGCATGAAGGTGATCGGGACGGTCTCGACGCGCGAGAAGGCCGCCTTCGCGACAAAGATGGGCGCCGACGAAATCATCTTCTATCGCGACGAGGACGTGGTCGTCCGCACAAGGGCGCTGACCGCCGGGCGCGGCGTCAGCCTCGTGCTCGACCACGTCTGCGGCCCGGAGTTTTATTCGTACCTCGGCGCGCTCGACAGATGGGGCACGCTCGTCTCCTACAACGCATTCGCCGGCCTGCCGACGGAGAACGCCATGGGCGAGATGCGGAAATATCTCGATATCTGCCCGGCGATTCGCTGCTTTTCCTTTCACATCTACGATCAGGACCGCGAAGGCCGCCGCGAGATCATGCGAACGGTGATCGGCCATCTCGCCGACGGCGCCATCCGCCCCTCGATCTCTAGGCGCTTCAAGCTCTCGGAGGTGCGAGCCGCGCATGAACTGCTCGATTCCGGTGCGGCGTTCGGCAAGATCGTGATGACCCCGGATTGAGAGGCGCAAGATGCCTTCGATCCAAGCCTTTGCGCGAATTCAGGAGGTCGCGAGATGATCAAGGTCAAGCGGCTGCGGCACGCCACTTTCACCACGGCTGACATCGAGGCGCAGCTCGACTACTACCAATCCATCATCGGGCTCGGCGTCATCGCACGCGGCGATGGCCGCATCCTGCTCGGCACCGAATCCGACGAACTGACGCTGGTGCTCGAACGCGACACCGTCTCGCAACTGACCTCGATCGCCTATGAGGTGGCGCCGGGCCTCGAGCCGGCCGATCTACAGAAGTCGCTGACGAGCCACGGCATCAGATCGGAAATCAGGAGCGATACCGCGCCGGGCATCGCTAAATCGCTGCTGTTCGACGATGCAGACGGGCACCGGATCGAGCTGTTCTCCCGATGGGAGTTCTGCAAGGCGGTCGAGCCGATCCGCGGTCTTGCCGTCGCAAAACTAGGCCACGTCGCGCTGCACTCGCCCGATCCGGAGCGAACCGCAAAGTTCTTCGGCGA
>Ga0081455_10002392_pt1 | contig 22404 bp, 22 predicted proteins | sample TabmetS3T2R1_FD_70207 | JGI IMG/M metagenome (GOLD analysis project Ga0081455, IMG submission 70207) | Tabebuia heterophylla rhizosphere microbial communities from the University of Puerto Rico - S3T2R1 | ecosystem: Host-associated > Plants > Roots > Rhizosphere ...
TTCAGTTTTCTCCTTCATCGATCCCATCAAGGCATTTGAACACTTTACAGAGAACAAGGAGAACTATACTTTGGTTATTTCTGATCTAAGAATGCCAGGTCTAAACGGATTAGAATTACTCAAAAAAGTAAAGACTTCGAATCCTAAAGTAAGAACGATATTGATGAGTGCTTATAATTTTGAGGAAGAAGAATTGTACCAGCAATATATGAAAGAATCAGTGATAAATTCAACTATTGAAAAACCTGTCACAATGAATAGACTGTACCAAAGAGTAAGAGATCAATTAGATGTTAATTAAATAGGCATAAGTAAAAGTCGTAGAATTTACTAAAATTGCAAAACCTAATAGTCATTTATGCTTCCATAGCATTTGGATAGTATACTTTAGAAACTAGTTTATGATAGCAATCATTACATACGAAAATATCTAAAAATTGATTTAGAGAATGGATATTTTTCTTACAATGGTCGCATTTTATACTCTCCATTATATAATTATGGATTTTATATTTTAAATAGATTTTCATTGCTGCAAACTAAGCTATCCAATCAAATACATTTTATGAGAAAGGAGAACCAAGATTACTATTGATCGCAGCAGATGTTAAAACTGCTACAACCGGCCTCTTGATAGGTATAACTATTATAATAATGTCGATGACCAAATTACCACAATAAATCATGTATTAGTTTATGCTGCAATACCATAAAATTTTCGATATGTGTGATAGGAGAAGGAGAAAAGATACTTTGAATGAACTAATGAAAAATATTCTAGAAAATAAAGTCTTTTATAATCATGCTGTTCTGAAGTCATAACATAAAACAACTGGGGCTCCTCGGATAAACAAGAAACAACCAATTGTCCCAGTTGGTGTTTAGGTATACTGTAAATGTTTAATAAAATATATATAGTTTATTTCAACGAGATTATTATATATCATAACCAATTCTTACTATTTTCTATTTTTCTTACCCTTGAAACATTAAGCATATGTTCGACAAATTGTAATTTTCATGATCTAGTATCGGCAGAAATTTGAGTAAAGCTTAAAGTTTAGGCACATACGATGCAAGTGAGTCTATTTATCGAACTACTAGGAATATCATTCCCATCGGACTCGTATTTCCCTAGGCTTTCGTAGAACATGATTGGAAATCCTTATATGAGTAAAAAATTGATTCGATTTACACTAATATGAGTACTGATTTGGTAGTGTTACGTGATTATCATAATCAATTAATGAATCGGAGAGAACTCCAGGTCATTTTTAGAAATGTACCTGGAAATATCAAGAAAAAAGATGCAATTGAGACAATATCCAAGGCAAATAAAGTTGATTCAAAGACAATTGTCCCGATAGAAATCAAATGCAACAAAGGAAGTACTGATGTCAATGCCTTTTTTCATATTTACAATGATGAAAAAAGGGCTAAGGAAACTTTACCACAATACCTATCAATGAGACTTTTAGAAAAGGCGGAAAGAAAAAAAATCATTGACGAAGCAAAAGCTGAAAAACTCAAAGAAAAACAACAAACTTCAGAAAAGGGAAAATCAAAGAAATAATTAAGGAATTTGATTATGTCAGAAAAAAAGAAAGATCCAAAATCTCAAATATATTTATTCTATGATATTTCTGGGGACAAGCTAACTCGGAAAAAGAGAGATTGTCCTCGATGTGGAAAGGGCGTTTTCATGGCAGAACACAAGGATAGAAATACTTGTGGTAAATGTGGCTTTACGGAATTCAGACAAAAGACAAAATAGAACACCACCCTTAGTTAATTTCGCATATAGTGAAAGTTAGGTTACTTAATTGATGGGAACATATTCTTAATTTAGAAAATCACCTTCGCTGAATATATCTAATATATCAAAAAATTCACATATGCATCTTTTGTCCAGTATCTGATATAAATTTGGCGATATACTCTCATCGCCATTAATAAATTTCCTAATTGGAAATCTGTTATCGCATATAATTATTAGTTCAAATTTTTTCTGAGTCTTCAGTTCGGACTGCATTTGATAAACGAATTTCCAACTTTTGTTTCTCTTACTGTAAGATTCGATAATTCTGATTCCTGAATCATTGATTAATTTTAGATCCGATGATATTAGATTATCTTCGCATGTGACAAGTGTTCTGACTTTCTTTATGTAAAAAGGTGGTGCCATAGGTAGAATTGGAAGCTTCTCTTTTATGTTGAATATTAGTCCGTTCGATCGAATTGAAAATCCATGTTTGAATCTAATTAATTTTGAATTCTTAATTGTTATATAGAATGGTCTTCCATTACCGAGCACCAAACTTTTAGGTTCCTCCTTGCCGAGTGGCCAAAAAATAATGGATTCAGAATGAAAAAGAGTCACCAATTTTTTTTTCAAGAGTTTTTCAATATGACGTTGATTAATTTCTAAACAATCATCCTTGTCAGAATTTTTAGATATTGATCGAAATCTTTTTGGTTTCCAGTATCGTCCGCTTAGGATAACTGTACTTGAATTCACAGCTACAGTAGTTTCAAATTTTTTACCTATTTGTAGGTTCACAGAAATGTCGGGAGAATTCAAATCAATTCTCTTATTAGAGATTTTACCAAAAGTTTTTCTAATTTCACGTAAAAGACTTGCTTTGATGTTCTCTTTTCCTCTTATCTTGAATTTTGATCTAAACTTATCTTCATTGTCATAAAAGCTGTGATCTAATGTCAATCCAATCAGGAAGGTATCATATTGATAATCTCTTGTTGCTTCAATTATTTTGTAAGATATTTTGTGTATCTGGTTCTCTATTCCATGACATATTTCACAATCCTCAACTATTTTTTTGAGACGATAGTTTTTAATATATTGTCTTTTTAAGCACCAATTGCATAAGTTGCATTCAAAATTATTTTTCAATTAAGTGTATCTATTTATCCTATTCCCAATCGTCTAAGCATACCTTGCATTTGTCTACCCTTGCTTTGTTTTATCATGCTTTTTGAATTATTGAAATTCTTTATGAGGTCCTTGACATCATGTTCTGCTACACCAGAGCCTCTTCCTATCCTCTTTCGACGTGAATCATTTATTACCTCAGGATTCTTTTTCTCTTCCTTTGTCATCGACTGGATAATATACCGCCATTTCTCCAATTTACCCTGAATCACATCCAATTGATCTTCCTTGACTACCCCTGACAAACCTGGTAGATTATCAATGATGTTTCTAAATCCCATTTTTCCGACACTTTCCATCTGCGAATAAAAGTCTTCTATCGTCATTTTACCGCTGAGTACCCGTTTAGACTGATTTTCATCTGCCTGTAATTCCAAATCTTTAGCTAAATCTAAAATTGCTTTTATGTCTCCCATCCCTAACAATCTTCCCACAAATCTTGTCGGGCTAAACTCTTCAAGATCATCAATCCTTTCACCGTTTCCAATGAAGAAAATTTTTGCACCCGTTACTGCAGATGCCGCCAATGCCCCACCCCCTTTTGCAGTTCCATCAAGCTTTGTTATAATGATACCTCCCACAGGAACCGTATCATGGAATGACTTTGCCTGACTATATGCCTGCTGGCCTATTGTTCCATCAATTACTAATAAAATCAAATCTGGTTTTGAAATATCATACATGCTTTTCATTTCTTCTAAAAGTTCTCCTTCATTTTTGTGTCTGCCAGCAGTATCAATTATTACTACATCAGCTCTTGCATTCCTAAAATAACTAATTCCATTCTTAACTATTGAAGTAGCATCCTTAGTAGATTCGTCTCCAAATACGTCAACATTAATTTTAACGCAATTCATCTTAAGTTGGGTAAGGGCGCCTGGTCTCCAAGTATCTGCTCCAATAACCCCTACGTGGTATCCGTGTTTTGTTAACCATCTAGCCAGCTTTGCAGTAACTGTAGTTTTTCCACTTCCTTGGATACCAAACATCAATACAACATTGAGTTTTCCTGGGGAAAATGAAATGACTTGTTTTTCAGGTTGTTTATTTTGAGGAGCTATATCTCCCTTATAACCCATCAATCTGGAAAGTTCATCATAAAGGATTGAGACTATGTGATCTTTCCTTGACAATCCCTTAGGAGGAGACTCTTCCAGAGATCTTTTTTTCAAATTCTGAGTTATACTTAATACCAATCTGACATTGACATCAGATTGAAGGAGGGCTCTTTGTACATCTTTACACAAAGAATCAATTAATTCTTCGTTGACGTCTGATGCTCCCACTAATTTTTTTAAAGCTGCTCCAAGACTTGAGCGAAGATTGTCTAACATTATTTATCTATTAATTCATAATCTGTTATTTCAAATATTCCATTATTTCCATTCCATTTGACCATTCCTTGTTTGATCCGAAATTTTTTCCTGTATAACGGACAGTCAACAACAATTGTTTCCGCCTCGCCTCCTTCAAAATTTAAGTTAAATCCATACTTCAATGACAATGATTCCAGTTTTTTCACGTTATCATGATCCAACATTGTCCCGAGCCATTCTGGACCCAAACCCAACGCTGAAACACCAACGATAATAATTTCAAATTTTTGGTCTATCATTTTATGAAGATATCTACTTGGATCTAATTTCCATAATGGAGAAAAAACTAACAATCTCAATTTCTTACAGACTGTTTCAAAATTCCTTTTTTGAAAATTGCTTGATATCCCACCATGAACTATCCCCTGTACACCAAATTCATCTTTAATACTCACAAGTGCTTTTTCAAGGACTAGTACCTCATCGCTTAAATCTGAACTGTTTGAATGAAAGTTTCTCATGGGCAACTCAATAGCTTGAGCCAGCATTCTTGTAAAACGAATATTAGGAAAATGAAAGAGTAAACTATCGCTAATCAATGGCATTATAGAAATTAAACATACTACATCATGTCCTCGTTTGTTCATTTCAAAGATAGAATAGTTACTATCTTTTCCCCCAGAATACAATGAAGCTAATTTCAATTTTATATAAGATTATGATGGGTAAACGCATTAGTCTCTTATATTCATTAATCCAAATACAAATAGAAACCTATTGGAAGATTTTTTTACCACTATGTAAACTCATTCTTAGATGAAAATAGTTGAAGGGGCTTACGTTTTATTTTTTTATCAGGCAAATAAGAACTGGTTAACTAGAATAGAAAAAAGTAAGAAACTTCACACGCACATAGGAATTATAGATTTTGATCAGATACTAGGACTTGAGTATGGTTCTTCAGTAATTACAACTAAACAAAAAAAAGTGTACGTGATGGAACCAACAATTTATGATTTTGTGATGAAGTCAGACAGAAAGACTCAGATAGTTTATCCTAAGGATCTGGGATATATTGCAATAAGAACTGGGTTGAAAAGTGGATCTAATGTTCTTGAGATAGGTACCGGAAGTGCATCACTAACCACGTTCTTTGCTAGTCTCGTAGGATCTTCAGGTCACATTTTTACATATGACGTCAATGAACAATTCATGGAAATCGCAAGAAAGAATCTCAAAAAATCAGGTATGGAAAAAAATGTTTCAATGTTTAAACATGATATAACGAAGGAGCAAATGGAACTTTCTGACATTGATATTGCGATAATTGATTTGGGAGATCCTTGGAGTGTCTTACAGATTGTTCATAAATGCCTCAAAAACAGTGGATCTGTAGCAATAATATGTCCGACTATGAACCAATTGGAAAAAACTTCTAAACACCTCAATGAAGTGGGATTTATAGATATAGAGAGCACAGAACTCATGATACGCAATATAGAGGCGAGAGAGGGAAAAACAAGGCCATCAATGCGAATGATTGGGCATACTACATATCTTTTATTCGGTAGAAAGATCCTATAGATATAATTCATGAAGTTAGAAATTGACATCGCTCTAGATGCATATTAAAATACTTATAATCAATAAAATTAGGTAATAAATCATCATCACCGAGTAAGAGAACAATACGATATATTGACGAGATAGGCCCCCAATAGAAATGCGTCGGAGCTATTCTTATAAGGAACCGCCATAAACTTGAATATGTTGGCAACTGAAGGTTATTGTGTAAAATGTAAAGCAAAAAGGCCGATTAAGGGCGAACAACAGGTAATAATGAAAAATGGAAGACCTGCGATTAAGGGGACATGTTCGGTTTGCGGAACCAAGATGTTTAAGATTGGTGGTGGTCCGAGCAAGGCGGTAAAGAAAGGAAAGACGAAACCGAAATCGAAGGCAAAACCGAAATCGAAGGCAAAACCGAAATCGAAATCGAAGGCAAAACCAAGAAGAAGATAAAATCCTATATTTCTTTTTTATCTTTTTGATTACTGTATTAATATTAATTGTATCAAGAATTGGCATTCATGAATCAACTTATTAATTCAATTTATAATGAAAATTTTTCTTCTACAATATCCAATTTGTGAACGTTCCCGCAACTAGATATAAGTTCACGTAGTCTACTCCTTGGAACTTCAGATTTTACCAATTCTCGAGCTATTTTTATTCCGTCATTAATGTCAGTAGTTTTTTCTCCTGCGATTAACGCAATTGCTGCATTGAGAAGTACTATATCTTGTTTTGCGCTAGTAGATTTTCCATATATTGTTTGTAATGTAGTCTTTACAGAACCCTCTTTTGATTTTACTTGAATCTGTTCTTTTTTTACAACTTTCAAATCCAATAGTTTTGGATCTAATTCATGTCTTTCAATATTACCTGATTTTAGAATAAGCATACTATTTCTTGCGGTATTCGACAACTCATCCATGCCATCCATGGAGTGCACAAGAATAATTTTTTTGATATTGGATTTGATCATTGCATTAGATACAAGTTCGAAAAGTTTTGGATCAGATATTCCTATCACTTGAGCAGTGATATTTGTGCAGGGATTACATAAGGGTCCAATTATGTTGAATATCGTTTTAAACCCCAACTGTTTTCTGATCCCAGAAATCCTTTTCAAATTAGGATGAAATTTAGGTGCAAACAAGAATGAGAGCCCAATCCTTTCTAGAGTATTAATTACTACTTTTACTGAAGTATCTAAATTAAATCCTATATATTCAAAGAAATCTGCACTGCCAAACATCCCACTCGCAGATCTGTTACCATGTTTTGCGACATTTATCCCAGAAGCAGAGGCAACAATTGACGCAGCGGTGCTTATGTTAAAAGAATTAGCCATATCACCACCTGTACCACAATTGTCAATAAGTGAACCCGTTACGTTAGGTGTTATTAGATGACAATGTCCAATCATGATTTCTCTTATAATTCTTAACTCATCGTGGCTTACTCCTCTATATGTTATGGCAGTTAGAAAAGAAGCAATTGTAGAGTTAGGAATTTCGTCCAAGAAGATTAAATTTATTGCTTTTCTAAAATCGCTTTCATCAATATTCTCCTTCGATAAAATTTTTCTAGTTTGTTGTTGTAGATATTCTGTGGACATTATCTTTTCAGAATTTCTATGAAATTTTTTAATATATGATAGCCATTTTTTGTTAGCACGGATTCGGGGTGAAATTGAAGACCATATATTGGATATTTCTTGTGTTTCAAACCCATAATCTCAGAATCGTCAAGCGATATTGCCGTTACTTCTAAACAAGTAGGAAAATTTTCCCTAGATGCTACGAGCGAATGATATCTTGTTGCAACAAATGGGTTTGATAGTTTTCCAAATAGTTCTTTATCTAAATATTTTATTTTACTTGTCTTCCCATGTCTTACTACGTGTGCATTGATTACCTTGCCGCCATATACATGTACTATTCCCTGATGACCAAGACATACTCCCAATACAGGGATTTTTGGTCCTATGGTTTCAATAATATCTCCGCATATTCCAAAGGATTTCTTATCTGCAGGATGTCCTGGACCCGGTGATAAAACTATTCCATCAGGTTGCATTTTTTTTATATCCCTTATGCTTATTTTGTTGTTACGAATAACAACTGGTTCTGTGGAAAGTTTACCAAATAACTGGGCAAGATTATAAACGAAGGAATCGTAATTGTCAATTATTAAAATCTTTTTCATTTCAAAACACTGTGATCTATAATTTCATCCCTTAACGTTAATTTTTTAACGGTATTGATATTTAATGGTTATATTTCAATTATAATTAAATCAACTTGCCCTGAGTGTAATCTAGAGAGTACAATCCTTGAACCTAGGAATAAGATCAACGACAATCAGTTAATAATACATTAAATAATCCTTCATTTTCACTAAAAACATTGAGAAATGGTAAGAGTATTCATAAATGGATATGGAAATATAGGTAAGAGACTTGCATCTGCATTTTCTCATGACAAGGAGATTCAACTTGTTGGGATAGGAAAATATTCAATAGATGACAGAGTTGATGAAGCCTTTGCGAAGAAACTTGCGGTCTACGTTCCCGAACAAAAAATACCGGACTTTAGACAAAAGGGCTATGATATTTCTGGGACGATCTCTGATGCAGTTAAAGAATCTGATCTTGTGATAGATGCAGCTAAAGATGGATTTGGTTATACTAATAAAGTAAATTTCTACATACCTATGAATAAGAGTGCAATTTTTCAAGGAGGCGAAGATAGGACGGGCGAAAAAAAAGTTGCCGACATCATTCACAATTCAAGGATCAATTATGATCAGGCAGCAAATCAAAAGTATGTTATTCAGGGTAGCTGCAACGTTTCAGGCATGGGAAGAATAATGCAGCCTATGATTGAAAAGTTTGGAGATAAGATTCAAAGATATGATGTTACGTTAATCAGGCGATGGGCAGACTTGGAAGATACAAAAGACGTTAAGGATTCCATAGAGTGGGACAAAAATCCACACCATCAAGAAGATGTTAAATCGTTCCTTCCATCAGTAAAGCTGTATGTGGAAGCATACAAGGTACCGTCAAGAATGATGCACCTTCATCAAATGACAATTAGATTCAAGAATAAGATACCGTATTTTGATTCGCTGTCTGATATTTATCATGAGGAATTTGGAGTGGCTGTTCTCGATAAAGTAAATGGTACAGCAGATATCCGCCTAAAAGCCCGCGAGCTTGGTTTCGAACATGACGATACTAATATGGTGCACATTCATGAGGAGACAATGAGAAAAAGTGATGACACTCTAAAGATTCTTTATTCTGATGACCAAACAGGTATTGTAATTCCTGAAAATCACCTTCTGTTTCAATCAATGATGTTCGGCAGACCGAAGAATATGGCATATGAACATACTGATTCTCTTTTTCAGATTAGTAAAAAAAGAGATATGCTTGAAAAAGAGTTTAACACATAAGATTTTTTAGTCATCCTCTTTATTTTTATTACGTTAGCTAGCGTGTGGGTCACTCGAAAGAGAGGAAACTCCTCCCTCATAACAGGCACTCAAATTAGCGATAATTAGGTGGAGACATCTGGCAACGGAACAGAAAGGAAATCCAGTTGATCAAAATGATGATGATGGTGAATAACCTGAAGATGTCAATACTGGAATGAAACCGCCGACCTGAGTGGAGCAAGGACAAAAAGGGTAAACATTCCTGTATGATCCCAGGTTGACCGCTCAGTGGAATCCCACTTAGAACAAAAGGAGGGTTACGGCTAGCAAACACATTTCATTTTCTTCTCTGTGGAATAGGTTATCAAAAAAAGCAACATTAATTGCAATTAAGATAAATCCTTGCCGTCACTAGTAGTGAGGATGATAATGATAATAATAGATACTGTGGAAATTACCAAGTTGAGATGCATTATTGTTGGATTTCAAGGTGATTTGTCGTGCTCCCAGCTAAACGAACAATTTTGTGTATTCATTTAAAGGAATTAGTAGAACATTTAAGGCACTATTGGACCAAAAATAAAATGAAGATTTATTTTCTTGCTTTCCACAAGACGAATACTGACACTGCAGCCATCATGCCTGCAAGCACTCCAAGTACCTGTAATGGAAATCCTCCTGTAGAAGTTGTAGTACCCTCTGGAGCATTTGCGGTAACATATGCAATTTCAGAATTTCCGCTTTTAGATACGGTTGAAAAGCCAGCTATTTGAATTTGACCACTTGGTGGAGGAGTACTGGAATGAATGTCGGCATTTGTTCCATCGATTGTTGCCTTTACATCAGATTCTTTTGCTTCCATAACTCCTTCTCTAAAGCTACTTTCGCCTAATGAGTAGATAGAAACTACTCGAGCACCGCCTAGTTCTTGGAATCCTGAACCAGCTGTTGAAGCTTGGCTGCCTGTCGGATCAAATAAAAAGTGCCAACGTTCCATTGGTGTGCCAATATCTTCAAAATTGAATAATGGGGTTTGGAATATTTCCTTTGCTTGTGTTGAATTAAGTTGCTGAGCTAACTCAGGATACTTAACTTGAACCAAGCTCATTGGATAGTTAATACTCATATTACCAACGTTAGGTATTTGTAGTTCAAGCGGTCTTGTAGTGTGAAATCCTCTCCAATCCAAATCAAGCAAAGACGCACCACCTGTATTGTTGCTTGGGAGAGTGAATCCACTTATACTTGGAGTAAATACAACCTTGTATGACATTATCAGCCTATCGGCACTTCCCTTCAACGTTCCAATATAATCAATGGTACCGTTTTCAATACTTATCGGGCTTTGTTTTTCAGTGCGGATATCCTGATTTATTCCAGAGATTAGTTCTGCCATTCCCGGAGTGGAGCTATTTGCTTTAAATCTGACGGTCTGATCAACATTAGCGTATTTTTTTGCTAGCTCACTTCCTGGATCGTATTGCAACGTTATAAACCGGTTTGCTGTAAAAACTGGTTGAGCTTGATTTAGTTGTGGAGACAAGACAGTTGTCATTTGAACAGCATATACATTCGAACTAATTGAAGTAACTGTGAATGTTATCAAAAAAATTACCATAATGAATCTGAAACTATTCACAGGGTAGAGACTAATTCAACCTGTTTATAATCCTTATCCAATATATCATTTTTTGCTGACTCGATTGATATAGCAAAGTTACTAATCCGAGTCACTTACGTCTACTAATTTATCATATCAATTCAGCAAAATTTAAAAAAGCTGAAAAGCCTACAACAGTGTTCCCTTATCTTGATTACACTATTAGCAGGTGGAACAGGATCCGTAAAAATAGCCAGAGGATTATCGAAGACAGCGGATGATTTGATTGTGATTGCAAATATTGCAGACAATATATGGCTCCATGGATTATACATTTGCCCTGATATTGATACCATAACTTATGGCCTAGCCGGTATTTTGGATAAGGGCAGGGGATGGGGTGTAAAAGACGATACATTTGTGTTTATGGAACAGATGAAAAAACTCGGACAGGACCATTGGTTTAGAATCGGTGACAAGGATCTTGCTCTACATTTAGTTAGAACTAACTTCTTAAACGAGGGAAAATCTCTTTCATGGGTCACAGAATGGATAAGAAAAAACCTCTCCGTATCAACTACTATTATACCTGCCTCAGATGATCATATTGAAACTAGAATAGAAACACCTTCTGGTGATATGCATATTCAAGAATATTGGGTCAAAAATAGTGCAGAATTGGATATTTCAAATATAATGTACAAAGGTATCGAAAGCGCAAAGGTTAATGAGAAGGCAGTAGAGTTTATCAAGAATTCAGAGCTAATTATAATTGCACCTGGGAATCCAATTTCAAGCATTGGGCCTATAATTTCATTACCTGCAATACGGAAGGAACTTGAATCGAAGAAAGATAATGTAATTGCAATTAGCCCCCTGATTGGCAATAAAGCAGTTAGTGGCCCAGCCTCAAAGTATATGCAGATAATGGGCATAGAATCATCTCCTTTTGGAGTTGCGTCATATTATAGGGACGTTGCATCAAATTTGGTAATCTCTGAATCTGATAATGAATACGAAAATAGGATTAGAACGCTAGGTATACGTGTATACAAGACAAATATTGTCATGGAACAATTAAAAGACGAAATTATTTTGTCCAATTATATATTAAATATTGTCAATAAAGCTTGATTATCTTGAAAATCGCTGCCTTAGTTCCAGTTAAACAATTCGAGCTGAGCAAAACGAGATTGGAACTTACAAAAAACCAGAAAATTGTATTGACTGAATTAATGCTAAAATTCACAATCATTAATTTGAAAAAATGTAAAAGTATCTCTACCATAGTAACTATATCAGAGGATGAAAGGGTTGAAAAAATTTCTAAAATTTATGAGACCAAATTTATATTCTCTAAGGAAAGAGGTGTGAATTTTGCTATTGGCGCTGGTGATAATTATTGTAAAGAGAAGAAGGTTAAATCAAATATCATTGTCCCTATAGATTTGATATTCCTAAATCCTTATGAAATTGAACTATTGTTATTCGTGGCTAGAAAGCATCACAGATGTTCTATCATTGTTCCTTCTATGAGAATCGATGGGACTAACATACTGCTAAGACAACCATTTAACATGTTTGAGACCTCGTACGATAATAATAGTTATTTTAATCACATACAATCTTCAAAAAAGGCTAAGGCACAGACTGTAATTATTAAATCCGTTAACTTGTCAGAAGATCTGGATACGATGGAAGATTATAATAGAATCATAACTCGGCCTATCAACAAGCTTTCTCAGTTGGTTTCCAGGATTAAGCATGTGATATGAAAAGCGACTTTATCGGATTACGAAAACTAAATGTTTGAAAAGTTTTATGCATGCGAAAATTTAGAAATTATGTTATGCTTGGTAGCGCTGTTTTAGTTAGTTTAGAAATTATTCCATTAAAAGAAAAGTTTACAATGAGAAACCAACCCCACAAATATATCTGGCCGACAATCCTACATGGTCCTTTATGGGTTCCATCAGTATTCAATTGGGTGTCCCTATCTACATTCTCCTGCTTACAAGTTATAAAAGGAATTTCAGGGTGAATCGGTGAAAGAGCAACTACTCCACCGAATATCTGAGGGAAAACCAGAATCCATAACATGAATGATGGTATCATGTAGATAAACATGGGCCTCATTTGTTGTTGTTGAACTTCTAGATTCATTTTATTGACATATGCTTGTTTTTTCTTTAGTTCTGCAATTTGTGCCTTGTCTTGCTTTTTGACAGCAGCCATCATTTGTTTTCTAAATTCAACTGACTCCTTCATGATTTTACTCATTTTTTCAATATCAGTAGTTTTCTTTCTGAGCATTGCGAATGCTACATTCAATCCAATGGCGATAAGTGCTGCAACTATCATTGAGGAAAATGAGAACGGAAACGGAGGATTTTCTGAATAGTGAGTACTAAAAAATAACTGCATGATAACTATGCTAAAGTCCATTTAGAATCTCCAAATCTCTATGATTCAGAGAAGAGTCAAAAGCGGTTTATAAGGATTTCAGTTTAACCAAATAATAATAACAAGTCGAATGCGACTAATGAAAAATTCATTGGGATGGGAATTTTGATAATCAGATAGATATTTTTATTTATCTTCCTGATACTTCCAAACTGTTCTATCCTACTGAACCTTCCATCTCTAATTTTAGCAATCTGTTCAGTTCTACTGCATATTCCATTGGCAGCTCTTTTGTGAATGGCTCCATAAAGCCACCAACTATCAATGACAATGCATCAGATTCTGAGAATCCTCTACTCATAAGATAGAATATTTGATCCTCCCCTATCTTTCCTACTGTAGCTTCATGAGATATTGTGGCATCATCTTCATTTACCTCTACATATGGATATGTGTCAGTTCGCGAATTCTTGTCAAGCAGTAGTGCATCACATCTCACATTTGATTTTACACCAGTCGCACCTTTTGCAACGTGCAATAATCCCCTATACGTTGTGCGTCCTGCATCTTTGCTTACAGATTTACTTGTAATCCTGGACGTTGTATCTGGAGCAAGATGCACCGCTTTTGCACCAGCATCTTGATGTTGTCCACTACCCGCAAAAGCTATTGAAATTACTTCAGCATGTGCTCGTCTACCAAGCATGTAAACACCCGGATACTTCATCGTTAATTTGCTTCCAAGGTTCCCATCAATCCATTCAACTGTAGCATTCTCATATGCATATGCTCTTTTTGTGACCAAGTTGTACACATCTTTGCTCCAATTTTGGATAGTAGTATATCTTATTTTAGCGCCTCTCTTTGCGATTAATTCTACAACGGCAGAATGAAGGGATTCTGTTGTGTATACCGGTGCGGTACATCCTTCTATATAGTGGACTTCTGCCCCCTCATCAGCGATTATGAGGGTTCTTTCAAACTGGCCAATATTTTCTGCATTGATTCTGAAATATGCTTGTAGCGGAAGATCAACCTTTACATTTCGTGGAACATATATGAAGGATCCACCAGACCATACAGCACTGTTTAACGCGGCAAATTTGTTGTCTTCTGGAGGAATAACTTTACCAAAGTGCTTCCTTAAAATATCAGGGTATTTCTTTACAGCACTATCAGTATCTACAAATATCACTCCTTGCTTTTCCAAGTCTTCTCTGAGATTATGATACACAACCTCTGACTCGTATTGCGCACCAACTCCAGCTAAAAACTTTCTTTCTGCTTCAGGAATTCCTAATTTTTCAAATGTGTTTCTTACAGAATCTGGAACATCGTCCCAGCTTTTACTCTGTTTGTCAGATGCCTTTGCATAATAGTAAATATTCTGAAAATCAATGTGTGATAGATCGCCGCCCCAGTTTGGCATGGGCTTGCTAAGAAAAACTTCAAAGGATCTTAACCTAAATTCTCTCATCCAGTCTGGTTCATGTTTTAGTTTGCTAATCTCCTCTATTGTTCCCCTTGAAAGGCCCTTTTTACTTAAATATACGTAAAGTTCAGTTGAATCCTTAAAGTCGTACTTGCTATAGTCCATATTCAGGTCTGATGTCATTGAAAATTATAACGACGTTATTCTATTTATACTGTTTGATATTTTCTATTTAGGTACAGAAACATTCAAATCGAAAATGATAATAATTTTATTGCAAAAAATTCTATGGAATGATTATATAAAGACATGAGCATCAAATCCTTAGTTCATATCAGGTGTTCTTAGTTGATTGTCGATCTTAATGTAAACAACAAAAAGGCAGTCGTAATAGGAGGCGGCACTGAAGGCGTACGCAAAGTGCATGGTTTGTTGGATCAAGAATGCCAAATAACCGTAATAACTAGCAGACTAAATAAGGAACTTAAAAAAATGAGTGATGATGGAAAGTTAAGATTAATAAAAAAGAGAATCAAGGATGTTTCAATTCTTAATGACATTAGTAATATTTTCTTAATTTTAGCTGCAACTGATGACAAAGAATTGAATAAAAAGCTAGTAGAAAAGGGAAGATCTATTGGCGCATTTGTTTATGCAGCAGATGATCCAAATATAAGTGACTTTTCATATGCGTCATTGGTAAATATTGAAGGTCTAATACAAGTAGCTATTTCAACCTCTGGAAAAAGCCCAATAATGGCTAGAAAAATAAGGATGAAAATAGAAAGGATGCTGCATAAGATTATCAATGATTCAGATATCAGCAACATCATTTTACAGGAGTACGCGCGTAAGAGAGCAAAGCAAGAAATAGATACTGTGAAGGAGCGAAAAGAATTTTTATATTCATTAATAAAAGATAAAAATATCCAATATTTGTTAAGATCAAATAAGCTTGAAGAAGCAAAAATGACTGCATTACAAATGTTAAAAAATTGGGAAAAAATGAGTAAAACATGAACTCAGTAATTACTGATGAGCTAAAACTATTGAATGTGAGAATAACTCACAAGAAAGCTCATATTCACGTTCTTGAAAAATTTACGTTCAAGGATATTGCCAAAGCATATCGAATATTTTTGACCAGTGGTGATATAAGAGAATGTGTTATTCTACAAACATGCAATAGAGTAGAGATCTTTCTAGCCTTAGATAAAATAGATGTAGAAAAAATCTTTGAGACTTGGAGAAATATTACTGAAATCAGAGATTTGTCATTCGAACTTGCTGAAATTGATCAAGATAAAGCAGCAATTAATCATCTCCTTAGATTGACATCAGGACTTGAGTCAATAGTAGTTGGAGAAGATCAAATTTTGGGTCAGGTTAAAAGGGCATTTGAATATTCTCGTCAGAATTGCTATGTCGATTCCTTTATTCCTATAATTTTTGATCATGCAATAAAAGTTGGAAGCAGAATTAGAACTAATACCGGTTTGAATAAAGGCAGCATATCAATAGGCTCAATGGCAGTTAATTTGGCTGAAGAATATTTCGAAAATTTCCAGAGTAAAAGAGTACTGCTAATTGGAACTGGTGAGGGAGCAACGCTTGTTGCAAAATCACTCAAAAAGAGGCAAGTGAACTTTGACGTTGCAAGCAGGACTTTTGAAAGAGCAAAGTCTTTTTGCATTGCAGTTGGTGGAACTCCAGTAATGTTTGAAGATGCTATTCATAATCTTGAGAACACAGATATCATTTTTGTTTCGACAACCGCACCATACTACCTAATTACCTACGATAGAATTTTCAATCGGAATAAGAAAAGTGCCGGAATGATGATATTTGACCTTTCTAACCCTAGAACAGTAGACGACAAGATTGCAACAATTTCAGGCATAAAATTAGTCAATATAGATCAGATCGCTGAAATAGTAGACAGAAATTTGAAGCGTAGACATGAAGAGATCAGAATGGCTGAAAAAATGATACAGGTTGGAATGCAATCCATAGATCTGCTATTTAGAAAAATTAAAGCAGAACCATTTGTAGTATCAATATTTAAAATAGTAGATGAAGTGAGAAATCGAGAGTTATCAAAAGCTGCGAGGATGCTTGGTATCAAGAAAGGAATGAAGGAGTTTGAGATAATGGAACAGTTGTCTTACTCAATTGTCGAAGGCATATTATCGACACCTATGAATAATTTCAGAAAAGAAATTGGAAACACAGAAAAAAATGAAGATGTGCTAAATATCGTATCAAGGATTTTTAATTATGAACCTAAATGAGGAATTTGAGTTCAATGGATTTCCAAAAGTAAGACTAAGAAGGTTAAGACGAACGCCTGCCATAAGGGACTTGTTGCAGGAAACAAGATTATCTGTCAGAGATCTTGTGTGTCCTGTTTTTGTTCAAGAAGGAATTGACGAACCTAAAGAAATAGAGATGATGCCCGGAATCTTCAGGATCCCTTTAGAAAATCTAGTCAAAAATATTCAAGAGCTATATGATTTGGGCGTAAAAACATTTTTGATTTTTGGTATTCCAAAATCCAAAAATGACATAGCAACTAGCGCCTATCGTAATGATGGTATAGTCCAAAAATCTGTTAATACACTAAAGCAAAATTTTGGTGATAAAATAGTAACCGTGACTGATGTATGCTTGTGTCAATACACATCACATGGTCACTGCGCGATTATTAAAAACAATGTTGCAAATAATGATGAAAGTTTAAAAGTACTAGAACGGATTGCGACAAGTCATGCCGAAGCAGGAACCGATTTTGTGGCTCCCTCAGCGATGATGGATGGTCAAGTAAAAAGCATTAGAAAAGCATTAGATAATAGTAATTTCAACAATGTTGGTATAATTGGATATTCAGCAAAATTATCGTCAAATCTTTATACACCATTTAGAGATGCCTCTCACTCCACCCCTGAATTTGGAGATAGGAAATCTTATCAAATGCCGTTCCATAACACGAATGAAGCATTACATGAGATAATGATGGATATTAAAGAAGGAGCAGACATCATAATGATTAAACCTGCATTAGCTTATCTTGATTTAATTTACAAAACCAGACAAACTACCTTATTACCAGTGTGTGCCTACAGTGTTTCCGGCGAGTATTCTATTGTGAAGGCCGGCGCGCAAGAAGGATGGATTAATGAAGATGAACTTGTAATGGAGTTTACAACGTGTATAAAAAGAGCAGGAGCTGACATCATAATATCATATCATACAAAGAAAATTGCAGAAATATTAAACAGCTGCTAAAGATACAATTATAACAGTTACAAAATCATGATATCAATGTTTGTCGTCTTCTCTATTTGATAGAGCAAAAGAAATAATTCCTGGCGGCGTGAATAGTCCCGTTCGTTTCTATGAACCGTATCCTTTTTTCGCCTCTTACAGTAAGGGCGCAAAAATTATTACAATAGACCACGATACACTGATCGATTATTGCCTTGGGTATGGTGCGGTCATATTAGGGCATGCGTTCTTTGATGTTATAAATGTTGTAAAAACACAACTGGACAAGGGTAACATTTTCTGTGTTCCTACTGAAAACGAGATCAGATTAGCGGAATTAATAGTTAGAATGATCCCTAATGTAGAAATGGTAAGACTAATGAACACGGGATCAGAAGCGACTATGCATTCTATAAGATTAGCAAGAGCTTTTACAAAGAAAAAAAAAGTTGTTAAATTTGATGGATGTTATCACGGTGCATATGATTATGTTTTGGTTAATCCAGGCTCAAGCGCTTCAACCTCTTCTTGTGACGGCAATTTGGTAGAATCAATGGAACAAACTTTGTTATTGCCTTACAATGACGTTAGTGCACTTGAAAATCTAGTACAACGCAACAATGATATCGCATGCATAATAGTAGAACCGGTTTTAGCAAATATGGGACTCATAATTCCCGAGCAGGATTACCTCAATAAATTAAGAAGAATAAGTGAAAGAGAGGGGATTATACTAATTTTTGATGAAGTTGTCACAGGATTTAGACTATCGCCAGGGGGTGCTTCAGAATATTTTGGTGTCGTACCGGACATTATGACACTTGCGAAATCAATTGCCAATGGGTTTCCCCTTTCAGCCATAGCAGGCAAAAAGAAGATAATGGAATTGTTATCACCAAAAGGAACAGTATTTCAAGGAAGTACATATGCAGGTAATCCAATTTCTGTTACCGCTGGAATTGCAACATTGGAAAAATTAAGGGAGGTAAAGAATGAATTATATCCAAAGCTTTCACGGTTTTCTGATACAATATCAGACGGAATTAAGGATCACATAAAAGATCTAAAAATTAAGGCTAGCATTAATAACATCTCGTCGATGTTCCAACTTTATTTTACAGATGAGGAAATAAAAGATGCATCTAATGTAAGAAAATCAAATAAATTACTTTACAAGAAATTATTCACTGAACTCCTAAAATCTGGGATATTCATCCCTCCATCGCAATTTGAGACTTGTTTTGTATCCTATTCGCACGATGATGATGACATAGACAAGACTATTGAAGCGTTTGCAAAAGCTTTAAGAAAAGTGAACGACAATGAATAGTAGTTATAGGGTAGCTACGCGTGGAAGTAAGTTAGCGTTAATACAGACTGAAATTTTGACGCGCAATTTACACAAATTAGATTCATCTCTGAAATGTGATATAATTAAAATAAAATCGAGTGGTGATATCAATAAGAACAAGTTACTTTTTTCGGTCAACGAAAAGGGAGTTTTTGAAAAGGAAGTTGACAAAGCAGTATTAGAAGAGAGGGCAGACTTCGCAGTTCATAGCATTAAAGATATTCCAACTGAGCTTGATGATGAATTAGTTATAGCGTCAATATTAAAGCGAGAAAAGCCAAACGATGTATTAATTGGAAAATCAAAATTAAATCTTGAACACTTACAACCTAATTCTTATGTTGGTACTAGCAGTTTAAGAAGAGCAGTTCAAATAAAGAGGAAGAACCCAAACGTAAAAGTGATTCCAATAAGAGGTAATGTTGAAAGTCGTGTAAGAAAATGTATTAATGGACATTTCGATGCACTTGTTTTGGCAGAAGCTGGATTAAGAAGACTTAACATGAGTGACTTAATCGTTCAGAGGTTTAATTGTCTTGATTTTATTCCTGCTCCGGGACAAGGAGCCATAGGAATTGTATGCAGAAAAGATAACAAAAAAATACTCAGCATCTTACAAACGATTGAAGACAGACCAACACGATTTGCCATAGATGCCGAGAGGTCATTGATACGTTACTTAAATGCTGGTTGCAGATTTCCTGTTGGTGCGATAGCAATACCTAATTTAAGAACAAAAAGAATTGTATTGCATGCATCTGTCTTTTCTGCTGATGGTTCCAAATCAATTAATGTAAAAAAATCCGATGTTATAAAAAACTCATCACATATTGGAAAGGAATTGGCTAATGATTTACTAGCAAGGGGAGCGGCAGATTTTGCTAAGGAATGGAGGCATGCTCTAGAAAAATGGAACAGCCAAAAGTGAAACCAAAAGGGAAAGTGTATATCTGCGGTGCAGGACCGGCAGACCCGGATTTGTTAACCCTGAAAGCTTCCAAACTATTATCAAAATGCGACGTAATTCTTTACGACAGATTAGTAAATAAAAGAATTCTTAGAATGGCTTCACAACGTTCAAAAAAAGTATTTGTTGGTAGAGAATCCGGTGATGCAACTACCAATCAAAGCATCACGAATGAACTGATGTTGAAATATGCGGGTGATGGTAAGAAAATATTGAGACTAAAGGGAGGTGATCCATTTATTTTTGGACGCGGTGGTGAAGAGGCTGAATTTCTAACCTCAAAGAATATAAAATATGAAATAGTGCCTGGAGTGTCTTCTCTAAATGGTGCGGCAGTATACGCAGGTATACCGTTAACGCACAGGGATTATTCCTCCTCGGTAGTCATATTAACAGGACATGATTCAGCTGATAAAAAAAATTCCTCCATAAGATGGGAGGCAGTAACTAAAGCTGCAGATACAATAGTGTTTTTCATGGGCTTGGAACAGCTACGATACATTACCAAAAAGCTGATAAGCTCAGGGTTGAATAATAAGACCAAAATTGCAATTATTGAAAATGCCACATCAATTAAACAAAGAGTAATAACGGGAAATTTGGATAATATTGAAAAGAAAGTTAAACAGAAAAAAGTTCAAACTCCTTCCATAATCATTGTAGGAAATGTAGTTGGGATTCAAAAGAAAATTGAATGGTTTAATTCAAACCACCAAACGTCAAAAAGTATTAATCTCCTAAAATAGTAATCCTAATGCTTTTATTAGAAGGAACTATTATATTGCTATTGAGTAAAATTTTCCTCGACAAAACGGTAGCGATAACACGCGGGGAAGAGAATAATACTGAATTTGTACGAATAGTGAAAGAGGAAGGTGGTACTCCAATTTCCTTACCAACGATGAAGCTAATCCCTGTCGACTCGCATCATTTTTCCGAAAAATTTTTGGATATTTGCACCAAAGAATATGATTACTATATCTTCATGAGTCCTAACTCTGTTGATTTCTTTGTGAGAATGTTAAGACAAAATAATCTGACTCACCTACTGGATGAACAATTAAAGAAATGTGATGTAATTGCAATTGGTCCATCAACTAGAAAAAAATTAGAACAGAATAATATTTTTGTAAAGTGGCTCCCAAACGATTATTCTTCCTATGGTATTTTAAAACTAATAAAAAAATTATCGCTCGAGCCCGGTACTCGAATTATGATCCCGAGGAGTGGTGCATCAAATTCTTTTCTGAAGGACAAATTAGATTCGATGGGAATAATCTTGGATGAATTTTACATATATTATCCACAAGTAGAAACAATAAATCAAACTTGGATCGATTTTTCCAAGGAAATGGAGATCAATAAAGTTAAAGTAATGATTTTTACCAGCCCATCTGCAGTCCGTTATTTCTTTTCGATAATGCAAAATATAGTTTCGAATTTTAACGAATGCTTTAGAAATATTGAAGCTTTGATAAGCATAGGTCCGAATACAACAAAAGAGCTCGTTTCAAGAAAAGTATTCCCAGTCGAGTCCAAACAACACACTATTGAAGGAACATTAGAATTGGCAAAGCGAATACTATCTGAAAAATGATCGTATAGAAGCATTCAGGAATCCGATAGACAACAACATTTAATCAAACCAAACTATTAGGTATTATTTGATATATACAAATTGCCCGACAGCAGTAATGAAGCGATATTTGAAATTGATACATTAAATGACATTGGTCCTGCAACTAAAACTTCTCTGAAGGAAGCTGGATTTAGATCAATTAAAGATCTGGTTATTCGTGGTCCTACAGATATTGCAGAGGCCACCGGAATAGCCATAGAGAAATGTACATTACTTTGCAACAGGGCAAGAGAAATATTAGAAGAAATTGGTATTTTAGATAAGCCCTTTACTACTGCAAATGAAATTTACGAAAAGAGAAAATCAGAATATCGTATATCCACTGGATCAAAAAATTTAGATGAATTGCTAGATGGTGGAATAGAAACAAGAGCAATTACAGAACTATATGGAGAATACGGTACCGGAAAAACCCAGGTTTGTCATACACTTTGTGTTACTGTACAACAAAGTAAGGCTGAAGACAATATAT
>Ga0081455_10002393_pt1 | contig 22397 bp, 24 predicted proteins | sample TabmetS3T2R1_FD_70207 | JGI IMG/M metagenome (GOLD analysis project Ga0081455, IMG submission 70207) | Tabebuia heterophylla rhizosphere microbial communities from the University of Puerto Rico - S3T2R1 | ecosystem: Host-associated > Plants > Roots > Rhizosphere ...
GGTATCGGCGGGTTCGGAGCCCCCCTGAACGCGCGCCCCCTGGGCGCGGAACGGCTACAGCGCGAGCACGGGGCAGGTGAGCGTGCGCGTGACGCCCTCGACCGACTGGATCGGCATCACGATGGCCTTCGCGAGCTCGTCGAGATCCGTGGCCTCGCCGCGGGCGATGACGTCGTAGGGACCGGTGACGGGGTCGACGGACACGATGCCCTTCACGCCGCTGATCTCGCGGGTCACGTTGCTGGCCCGTCCGACCTCGGTCTGGATCAGGATGAACGCGCTGACCACATCGACCTCCTCGATCTGGGTCTCCGGGCATCGTACGTCAAGGCCCTCACCCGGCGCGAACCGGCGCCCGCGTTCGGGGGGTCAGGGCGCGCGTCGCAAGATCCGGATCGACAGGGCGCTCCCGTCGCGGAGCGGGTGACGAAGGCCCGTGTCCTCGAATCCCAGTCGCTCGTAGAAGCGGGCCGCGCCCTCGTTGGTCTCGGTCACGCCCAGGACCACCGAGTGCGCGCCCCAGGACCCGGCCCACGCGAGCACCTCGCGCACGAGGCGGGCGCCCACCCCGCGGGTTCGCCGGGCGGGGTCGACCCACATCGCGTACAGGTTGGCGCGCCGCTCCCGGTCCGTGCGCGAGCCGACCGCCATCCCGATCCACGCGCCGTCGTCATCGGACTCGGCCACGTACAGGACATTGGTGGCGCCCGGCCAGCCCTCGATCCACTCGACCCAGCGGGCCGGCTCGAACGCTCGCTCCTCCTCCAGCGTCGAGCCGAACGCGTCCGGCGCGTCCTCGAGCGAGCGGAGCCGCAGGTCGCGAACGCGCTCCCACTCGCCGGGGAGCGCTCGCCGGATCGACACGTTCGGGGCCCGCATCCGGACCAGGCTACCGAGCCGCCATACTCTGCGGATGACCGGACGCACGTGGTGGCACGACGGCGTCGTGTATCAGATCTACGTCCGCTCCTTCGCCGACTCGGACGGCGACGGCGTGGGCGACCTGCGGGGCGTGATCGATCACCTCGACCACCTCGAATGGCTGGGCGTGGACGGGATCTGGCTCTCGCCGATCCATCCCTCGCCCAACCGCGACTGGGGCTACGACGTCGCCGACTACCTCGGCGTGCATCCCGAGCTCGGCGACCTGGCCACGCTCGACCGGCTGGTGGCCGAGGCCGGCGCCCGCGGCATCCGCGTCCTGCTCGACCTCGTCCCGAACCACACCAGCGACCGCCACGCCTGGTTCCTCGACGCGCGGTCCTCGCGCGAGGCGGAGCACCGGGACTGGTACGTGTGGGCGGATCCGGGGCCCGACGGCTCGCCGCCCAACAACTGGCTGTCGGTGTTCGGCGGGCCGGCGTGGGAGCTCGACGAGGCGACCGGCCAGTCCTACCTGCACAACTTCCTGCCCGAACAGCCCGACCTGAACTGGTGGAACCCCCAGGTGCACGACGCGTTCGACGACGTCATGCGGTTCTGGTTCGACCGCGGGATCGCGGGGTTCCGCATCGACGTGGCCAACGGCCTGATCAAGGACGCCGACCTGAGGGACAACCCGCCGCCCACCGAGGACGACCCGGCCGAGGTCCGGCGGCGCGGGCAGCGGTTCGTCCACAACATGAACCGGCCCGAGGTGCACGACGTGTACCGGCGTTGGCGCACGCTCGCCGACGCCTCCGGCAGCGTGCTGGTGGGCGAGACCTGGCTGTTCGACCCCGCGGTGCTCGCGACCTACTACGGCCGAGACCTGGACGAGCTGCACCTGTGCTTCAACTTCTCGTTCATGTTCGAGGACCTGGAGGCGGGGGCGCTGCGCGCGATCGTCGAGGCCACCGAGGCCGCCTTCCCCGACGGCGCCCAGCCCGCCTGGACCGCGTCGAACCACGACGTCGGGCGCTTCCCGAGCCGCTGGTGCGCCGGCGACCCCGCCCGGATCCGGTGCGCGCTCATGACGGTGCTGACGCTCCGCGGGACGCCGTTCCTGTACTACGGGGATGAGATCGGCATGACCGAGGTGCCGGTCGAGGGCGACGCGATCCGCGACGAGCCGGGCCTGATCGGCGAGGCGCAGGTCGTGCGGGACCCCGGCCGCACGCCGATGCGGTGGTCAGCCGAACCCGGGGCCGGCTTCACCGGCGGCGATGTTCGCCCATGGCTCCCCCTGGGCGACCCCGCGCTGGCGAACGTCGCCGACCAGCGTTCGGACCCGGGCTCGCACCTGCTCCTGTGCCGGGACCTGATCGCGCTCCGGCACGAGACGCCGGACCTACGCGAGGGCGGCTACGCGTCCCTGCCCGCGCCCGACGGCGTGTGGGCCTGGCGCCGCGGCGAGGACGTCGTCGTGGCGGTGAACCTCTCGAGTGTGGGCGCGGCGGTCCCCGTGGGCCCGGCCACGATCGCGATCGGCACCGACCGTTCGCGCGACGGCGAGCGGGTGGAGCGGGAGCTCAGCCTCGGGCCCTGGGAGGGAGCGGTGCTGCGCGCCGCTCCCGCCTGAGCGCCACCAGGTGGTCGGCGAGCCCGACGCTGGTGAACGGCAGGATCGGCGCCAGCAGCACGGCCGCGTCGGGCACCGAGCGGACCGTGAGGAACGCCCACGCCGTGGCGATCGCCACGCCGAGGATCCGGGCACGCCACGGGCGCTCGACGTCCGAGCGGAGCGCGACGATGCCCCCCGCGCCGATCCCGGCCACGAACCCGGTGACCGCGTCCGCCGCGAGCGCGGAGACCGGCAGCCCGATCGCGATCGCGAGCAGCATCGCCTTGACGACCGCCCCGGGCGCGTTCGAGTGGGCGGACGCGAACGCGAGCACGACGTACACGAACGGGATCAGCATCAGCCCGAACGCGATCCACAGGCCCGGCGCCGCGACGCCGCCGCCCGTGGTCGAGGCGACCGAGACCACCCCGATCAGCAGCGACCAGTAGGCCAGCACCAGCAGCAGGGTCGCGAGCAGGATCGCGCGCCACATGCGGCGGGGGGCCTTCGGGTCCACCGCGTTCGACGCCGGCCGGCGCGAACGGGTCGCGCTCATCCCTTGACCGCCCCCGCCGTCAGGCCGCGCACGAAGTACTTCTGCAGCGAGAAGAACACGATCAGCGGTAACACCATCGAGATGAACGCCGCCGCCGTGAGCAGGTGCCACGTCTCCCCGCGTTCGCCCACCAGCCCGGCGAGCGCGATCGGCAGCACCATCGTCTGCCGCGTCCCGCCCAGGAAGACGTAGGCGACCAGCAGGTCGTTCCACACCCACAGGAACTGGAAGATCGCGAACGCCGCGAGCGCCGGCACCGACAGCGGCACGACCAGCCGCCAGAAGATCGTGAAATGGTCGGCGCCGTCGATCTTGGCCGACTCGATGATCGAGGACGGCAGCGAACCGATGTAGCTGCGTAACAGGTAGATCGCGAGCGGCAGGCCGAACCCGGCGTGCGCCAGCCAGATCCCCATGAACGAGCCGTTCAGGTCCAGGTCCGGGAAGACGATCAGCCGGCCGATCGTCGCGCCGTTGGCGAACAGGCGCAGGAGCGGGATCAGCGTCATCTGGATCGGCACGACCATGAGGCCCACGACCACGACGAACAGCACGTACCGGCCCTTGAACTCCATCCACGAGAACGCGTACGCCGCGAACGCCGCGATCGTGATCGGGATCACCGTCGAGGGGATCGTGACCGCGAGGCTGTTCAGGAACGCGTTGCCGAGCCCGCCCCGGTCCAGCGCGAGCCGGTAGTTCTCGAGCGTCCACTCGGCGGCCCGGAACGGGTGCACGAGCGCCGTCCACCACCCGGACGAGTTCACGAGGTTCTCGGGCCGGAAGGACGTGACCAGTACGCCCGCCGTCGGGATCAGCCACAGCAGGACGATGACCAGGATGGCGATCCGGACGAACCAGCCGCCGCGGCTTGCCCCGGGTGCCTCGTCGGTCGCGGCGACCCTGGTCGACGGGGGAGCCTGGTCGATCTCGGGGACCGGGATCGCGGGGGCGCTCACCGGATCATCTCCTGCTCACGGAAGCGCTTCATGTTCCAGACCATGATCGGGACGATCGCGATGAACAGGACCACGGCGATCGCCGCGCCCCGTCCGCTGTTGTTCAGGATGAAGAACCAACGGATCATCCGCTCGGCGATCACCTCGGTCTTGTTGGTTTCCGCGCCGCCGATGACGAACACGATGTCGAAGACCTTCAGGGCGTTGATGACCATGTAGGTGGTCACCACGACGATCGTGGGCAGGATGCTCGGCACGATGATCCGGCGGAAGACCTGCAGCTCGGAGGCGCCGTCGATCCGGGCGGCCTCCACGATCTCGTCGGGGATCGCCTTGATCGCTGCCGACAGGACCACCATGGCGAACCCGGTCTGCATCCAGACCATGATCACCATCAGCAGGAGGTTGTTCCACGGGGCCGCCTGGAGCCATGCGACCGGCTGGTTGCCCAGGCCCTGCCAGGCGGCGTTGAGCAGCCCGATGTTCGAACCGAACCCCGCGGGCCGGAAGTCATAGATCAGCCGCCACGTGATCGCGGCACCGGCGAACGAGATCGCCATGGGCATGAAGATCAGGGACTTGGCGACGGCCTCCCCGCGGCGCAGCCGGTTGGCGAGCGTCGCGAACGCGAGCCCGATCGACACCGCGACGATCGGCACCACGAGGGTCCACCCGAGGGTGTTGCGGATCGCGCGAAGCATGCTCTCGTCGGTGAAGACGAACTTGAAGTTGTCGAGCCCGACGAAGCTCTCCCCCTGCGAATCCTTGAAGCTGATCAGCAGCGTGTTGATCACGGGATAGACCAGGAACACGCCCAGGATCACGAGCGCGGGACCGACGAACACGTACGGACGGACCCCCTCGCGGTACCGCTCGGGCATGAGATCCACGATCCGGTTCATCGCCCAGTACAGGAAGAAGACGCCGCCCACGCCCACCACGATCGCCACGCCCACCACCAGCAGGCGGTTGGCGTTCTCGTCCCGCATGTAGTCGAACGACCGCCACAGGACGGCGAACGCGATCACGGGGATCGCCACCGCGACCAGCAGGCGCAGGATGAACACGCCCGCCGCACGAGGCTTGGACGGCGGCGCCGTCAGGGTCGCGGTCTCACCCGAGCCTGCGGATGCGCTCATCGCCCGAACGTCCTCATCGAGGAGACGATGCCCCCTCGCGCCCGCCGACGCAAACGAGGAGGGGACGGCCGCGCGGCCGTCCCCTCCCCCTCGGCTCGAACCGGCTCGTCACGCTATCCGGACGGCCAGCTGTCGTCGATGTCCTGCAGGATCCCGTCCAGGGAATCCGGACCCTCCTGCATGTACTGCACCATGCCGGTCCAGAACGATCCCGAACCGACCTCCGGCGGCATCTGGTCCGAGGCGTCGAATCCGGCCTGGACCCCGCCCTCACCCTTCAGCGCGGCTGCGAGCAGCCCGGACGCGTCGGCCAGGACCGGGTTGGCGTAGCAGTCCTGCCCGACGTTCACGTTCGGCGAGAGCCTCGACAAGCCGGGGTCGCCGGCCATCGCGCACTGGAACTCCTCGCCACTGAACTTGTCCAGGAAGTCCTTGATCTCCTGCGAGTTGCGGTACGCGACCGCGATCTCGCCGGCGAACAGGCCTCCCTGCTGGTCGATCGTGGGGAACGCGAACGCGTCGTAGTCCACGCCGTACTCGGTCCCCTCCGGGAAGAAGGCGTTGATGAACGTCGCCTGCCGGTGCAGCCAGCAGCCCGGCGGGTCGTCGAACATCGGCAGCGGCGCGTCGCCGAACGCGATCGACGGCGTCTGGTCGGCGCCGCCCAGCACGTAGCCCGGCTTGAACATCACGTCACCGAAGTCCTGCACCGCCGTTTTGACGGCCGGGTCCGTGAACGGGATCTCGTGGCTGACCCACTGCGTGTACGTGTCCTGCCCGGCGGTGGCCAGCATGATGTCCTCGACCCAGTCGGTCGCCGGCCATCCGGTGGCCGTGCCGCTCTCGAAGCCGACGCACCACGGCGTCCCGCCGTCCGCCACGATCTGGTCGGACAGCGCCATCAGCTCGTCCCAGGTCGTCGGGATCTCGTAGCCGGCCTTGTCGAAGTCGTCCTTCGGGTACCAGATCAGGCTCTTCCAGTTCGAGTTGGTCGGCAGCCCGTAGTGCTCGCCCTCGAACTCGCCGAGCGACATGAAGTAGTCGCCGAACGTGGCGTTCAGGTCGTCGATGTTGTACCCGAGGTCCTCGAGCGACAGCGCGTTGCCGGACTGCGCCTGCGCGAGCACGGCGCCCGGCTGCGGCAGCAGGATCGTGTCCAGCGTGCCGGCCTGGGACCGGATCTGCAACTGCTCCTCGAACTGCTCGGACCCTTCGAACTCGACCTGATAGTCGACGCTGTCACCGTACGTGCTGTCCCACAGGTTCTGGAGGGTGTCCGCCTCCTCGGCGGCCAGCGCGCTCAGCACGTTGACCGTCCCCGTGTTCTCCTCCTGGGCGGGACCGGTCGCTCCGCCGGTGCCACCTCCGCCTCCCTCGTCATCGCTCGTGCACGCAGCTGCGATCAGCACGAGCACGGCGAGGGGGACGATCCACCTCAATCGCCGCATCACGAAGCCCCCTCTCGTTGGTCTGGGTTCATTGTCCCTCCCTCGTTTCGCACGGTCGAATCGGGCCCCGGGGTGGTGCCACGAAGCGCGAGGCTCCGTGAGCCATCGAACGCCAGCGCTCCTCCTTTCCCTCGTCGACGTCCCCCGAGGACCGCACCGTCACGCTCCTCCTGTTCATACGCTGAAGAGCCTTCCCCCCGCTCGGCCCCGTCATGCGGCGGCCTTTCCCACGGTCGAGCGTCGGATCACGAGCTCGGTCGGCAAGATCACGCGCCGCGGCCCGGCGTTCGGGTCGCGGAGCAGTTGGAACAGCGCGTGCGCCGCCTCGACGCCCTGTTGCTGCACGCCCTGGCGCACCGTCGTGAGCGGCGGGTCGAGCTCGGCCGCGAACGCGAGGTCGTCGAACCCCGCGAGCGCGACGTCGCCCGGCACCGACAGGCCTCGTCGCCGGATCTGCTCGAGCGCGCCCGCGGCCGTCGCGTCGTTGGCGCAGAAGATCGCGTCGGCCCCGTGGTCGATCAGCTCGAGGGCCCCCGCGCCCGACGCGCGATCGAACGCGCCCTCCACGATCATCCCCTCGGTGGGGAGCCCGGCGCGCGCCATCGCCTGCTCGTACCCGGCGATCCGGTCCTCGGCCGCAACGGTTCCGCGCCGGCCCGTGATGTGCCCGACCCGCCTGCGCCCCAGCCGCACCAGGTGCGTGGTCACCATGTCGGCCGCCTCGACGTTGTCCACGTCCACGTAGCTCGCCGAACGGTCCGCGCGCCGGTGGCCGATCAGGACCGTCGGGAGCTCGGAGGCCAGGAGCCCGTCCACGAGCGGGTCGTCCTGCTGATGGGCCGTGACGATCACGCCGTCGAGCAGGCCCATCCACAGGATCTGGTCGAGCGTCTCCTCCTTCGACCGGTTGCCGAGCCACAGCATCATCCCGACGGCCTGCTCGGCCAGCGCGTCCGCGAGGCCCTGCAGCAGGCTCGCGAAGTAGGGGTCCTCGAACAGCAGGTGGGGCGAGAGGTGGATCACCACGCCCGCGACCCCGGAGCGTCCCGAGGCCAGGGTCCGGGCCGCGGCGTTGGGCCGGAACTTGGTGCGCTCGAGCACCTCGACCACCTTGCGGCGCGTGTCCTCGGCGACCGGACCCCCGTTGATCACCCGGGACACCGTCGCCCGCGAGACACCGCTCAGGGCGGCCAACTCATCCAGCGTCCGCGCCACTCGCCCCCCTCAGGCGTTGGAAGCGCTCTCACGCTATGCCGGGGCTCTGAAGGCTGTCAAGCGGCGGCTCCGAGCCTGAACCTGGGAGCGCTCCCAGGTTCTCAGCCCGCGACGGGATCGCGGCCGACCAGGTCGGCGAGCCAGGCGGCGCTGTCCTTGGGGGTCCGGCGCTGGGTCTGGAAGTCGACGTGCACGATGCCGAACCGCGCCGAGTACCCCTGCGCCCACTCGAAGTTGTCCAGGAGCGACCACACGAGGTAGCCCTCGAGCGGGGCCCCCCGCGCGATCGCGTCACGGGCGGCCGCGACGTGCGCCCGGAGGTACGCGACCCGTTCGGGGTCGCGAACCCGACCGTCGCCGTCCACGGCGTCGTCGAACGCGGCGCCGTTCTCCGTGACGACGATCCGCCTGGGCGCGTACTCCCGGTGCAGGCGGACCAGGAGCTCGGTGAGGCCGTTGGCGTCGATGGGCCAGCCCAACGAGGTCACGGGCGCGCCGTCGGGCGCGAACGACCATGCGCCGATCGAGCCCGGGAGGGCGTCGGCCCTGCGGCCCGCGGGCGGCTGCGCCGCAACGGTGTGGACGCGGTAGTAGTTCACGCCCAGCGTGTCGAACGGCCGCGCGATCGTCTGCAGGTCGCCGTCCCGAACGAACCCGAAGTCGCTCACGCCGCGGTAGTGCTCGACGAGCTCGGCCGGGTACCCGCGCCCGAACAACGGGTCCAGGAACAGCCCGATCATGTGGCGGTCGGCGAGCCGAGCCGCGGCCGCGTCGGCCTCGGACGAGGTCGCCGGGACCGCCGGCTGCGGGTTCACCGCGATGCCGACGTCACGGGCGCCCTCCAGGGCTTCCAGCGCCAGGCCGTGGGCGAGCAGCAGGTGGTGCGAGGCCTCGAGCGCCAGCCGGTCGTCGCTGCGCCCGGGCGCGTGCGTCCCCGTTCCGTAGCCGAGCCATGCCGAGACCCAGGGCTCGTTCAGCGTGAGCCAGGTCGCGACCTCACCGCGCAGCGCGCCGTACACGATCGCGGCGTACTCGGCGAAGCGCTCGGCGGTGTCGCGGTTCGGCCAGCCGCCGGCGTCCTCGAGGGCCTGCGGCAGGTCCCAGTGGTACAGCGTGAGCACCGGTGCGATCCCCCGCCGGTTCAGCGCGTCGACGAGGCGGCGGTAGTGGTCCAGGCCCTCGGGGTTCGGCGGGCCGGTCCCCTCGGGCTGGATCCTGGGCCACGCGACCGAGAACCGGTACGCGCTCAGGCCGAGCTCGGCCACCAGGTCGGCGTCCTCCTCGTACCGGTGGTACTGGTCGCACGCGACGTCCCCGGTGTCGCCGCCGCGGATCGCGCCCGGCCTCCGGCAGAACGTGTCCCAGATCGACGGTCCGCGGCCGCCCTCGTCGACGGCGCCCTCGACCTGGTACGACGAGGTGGCGGTCCCCCAGACGAAGCCTTCGGGGAACCCCGCGCTCAGGTGTCGTCCCCGTAGACGGCGAGCCCGGTCTCCGGGTCGAAGACGTGCAGGCGGGCGGTGTCCACGGCGAGCACGAGCGTCTGGCGTTCGACGGCGCGGGTCCGCGGGTCCAGGCGCGCGACGAACGTCGAGGTCCCGACCTCGGCCGCCTTCTCGAGCTCCTCGACGGCCACGTTCGTGTGGGCCATCGGGCCGGCCTGCGCCCCCACGAGCTCGCGCGTGTCCTCCGTCAGCACGGGCGGGGCGTCCACCGCGAAGTGGATCAGCACCTCGGCGCCGAGGGCCTCGCGCAGGACCACGTCGACCTTCATCCGCCGGTCCTCGGGGATCTCCGGCATGATCTCGGCGTCCTCCATGTTCTCGGGGCGGATCCCGATGACCACGGGGCGCCCCTCGTAGGCTCGAACGCCCGGGCGTTCGGCCACGACCGAGTCGTCCACGCGCAGCCGGTTGCTGCCGAAGCTCACGAACAGCCCGCCGTCCTCGCGGACGAGGTCGGCCTCGACCATGTTCATCGACGGCGAGCCCATGAAGCCGGCGACGAACAGGTTGCGCGGGCGCTCGTACAGGGCCTGCGGTGCGTCGACCTGCTGGAGCTCGCCCTTCTTGATGACCGCCACCCGGTCGCCCATCGTCATCGCCTCGACCTGGTCGTGCGTGACGTAGATCGTCGTCGTGCCGAGCTCGTCCTGCAGCTTGGAGACCTCCGCGCGCATCTGGACCCGCAGCTTGGCGTCCAGGTTGGACAGCGGCTCGGCCATCAGGAAGGCCTGCGGCTCGCGGACGATCGCCCGGCCCATCGCCACCCGCTGACGCTGCCCGCCCGACAGGGCCTTGGGCTTTCGCTCGAGGAACTCGACCAGGCCGAGGATCTCGGCCGCCTCGCGCACGCGGCGCTCGATCTCCTCCTTCGAGAGCTTGCGCAGCTTGAGGCCGAACGCCATGTTGTCGAACACGCTCATGTGCGGGTACAGCGCGTAGTTCTGGAACACCATCGCGATGTCCCGCTCCTTGGGCGGGACGGTGTTCACGACGCGATCGCCGATCGTGATCGTGCCGCCGGTGATGCTCTCAAGGCCCGCGACCATGCGGAGCGCCGTGGTCTTCCCGCAGCCCGACGGCCCGACCAGCACGATGAACTCGCCGTCGCCGATCTCCACGCTGAGGTCGGAGACCGCCGTGGTTCCGTCCGCGTAGACCTTCGAGACGTTGTCCAGCTTGATCCCGGCCATCGCGTCCCCCGTGGTTCGACTGGCCACATTCAACCGCACGCGCGAGGCCGCGGTCGAGTCGGGGTCCTCAGGCGTTCGCGAGGACGGGCAGCACCTCGCGCTCGCGGACCCGGGTCACGGAGACGGCGAACTCGCGCTCGCGCCGGTCCCGCAGCGTCCGGTAGGTCCGGGCGGCCTCGAGCAGGGACCCCGGGAGGCCCTCCGCGCCCATCGGCCCGAGGAGGTGGTCGAACATCTTGGCGAGCTCGCGCCGCACCAGCTCGTCCTCGCCCTTCTCGGCCTTGGAGGCGAGCCACAGGAGCCAGTCCCACACGTGCTGGTCGATGCCGTCCAGGGTTCGCGCCGAGACCGTCCATGGCGGCAGGGACGCGTACGGCTCGCCGGGGAAGATCAGGTCCACCTTCACCGGCCCGCGCAGCATCAGCATGTAACAGGGGTGGTCGCTGATCCGGTCCCACTGCTGGGCGATCGGCTCGAGCTCGGCCACGGCGGAGGGGAGGTCGCCCGCGACGGCCTCGTACTCGTCGGTCCCGATCACGAAGTCCCAGTCCGACAGGGGCGACGGCGTCCCGGTCGCGCGCGAGCCCACCAGCTCCACGGACCGAACGTGCGGCCGGCCGATCAGCGCCCGCCAGACGCGCGCCTCCAGATCCTCCTCGCCCACGGGGAGAACCTACGATGGGTGACATGCCCGAGATCGTGCTGCTCGAGGGCGACATCACGAGGCAGGACGCCGACGCGATCGTGAACGCCGCGAACGGCACCCTGCTCGGCGGCGGGGGCGTCGACGGCGCGATCCACCGGGCGGGCGGCCCGGCGATCCTGGCGGGATGCCGGGAGATCCGCCGGACCACGTACCCCGCGGGCCTGCCCACGGGCCAGGCGGTGGCGACGACCGCGGGCGAACTCGCGGCACGGTGGGTGATCCACACGGTCGGGCCCGTCTACGCCGGCGAGGCCGATCCCGCGTCGCTGCTGGCCTCCTGCCACGCCGAGGCGCTGCGGATCGCCGACGAGCTCGGGGCCCGGACGGTGGCGTTCCCGGCCATCTCGACCGGCGCGTTCGGCTACCCGGTCGAGGAGGCGGCCGCGGTGGCCGTCGGGGCGGTCCGCGGCGCGCGGACCGAGGTCGCGCAGGTGCGGTTCGTGCTGTTCGGGCGCGAGGCGTACGAGGCGTTCGAACGAGCGCTGGCCGGCTGATTTCCGTCGTTCCGCACCCCGTTGATAGGATTCGCCCGATGACCGACGTCGCGACCGATCTCACGACCTCGACCGGCCTGGCCGAGCACCTGGACGAGGTGCAGGTGGTCGACTGCCGCGAGCCCTACGAGTGGCAGGCGGGCCGGATCGAGGGCTCGATCCACATCCCCCTGAACACCATCCTGGCCGGCGCCACCGGCCAGCTGGACGACGCGAAGACGACCGTCGTGGTCTGCCGTTCGGGCAACCGCAGCGAGCTCGCCACGCTGATGCTGCGGGCCCGCGGGTTCGAGGCGTTCAACCTCGAGCGCGGGCTCGAGGAGTGGGAGCAGGAGGGGCGGCCGCTCTCGACGCCCGACGGCCAGCCCGGCCACGTCGCCTAGCCGCACCGCCGCACCGCACCCCCGCGCTAGCCTGGCCTCACCGTGACCGACGTCGACGACGCGCGGCGCACCCTCGAGGAGGCGCTTGGCCCCGAACGCGTCCTGTCCGACCCCCTCGCGCTGCGCCTGTACGCGCGCGACGCCTCGATGGTGGAGGGCGGGTGCGCGCTCGTCGTCTTCCCCGAGACCACCGAGGAGATCGTGACCTGCGTTCGCGTCGCGAACGCGCACGGGCTGCCCGTCGTGCCCCGGGGTTCGGGCACGGGCCTGGCCGGCGGGTCCACGCCGATCGGCGACGCGGTCGTCGTCGTCACCACGAAGATGACGCGCATCCACGAGATCCGTCCCGAGGATCGGCTCGCCTGGGTCGAGCCCGGCGTCCCGAACCTCGACCTCGCGCACGCGCTCCGGCCCAAGGGCTTCACGTTCGCGCCCGACCCCTCGTCGCAGCAGACCTCGTCGATCGGGGGGAACGTGAGCACCAACGCCGGCGGGCCGCACTGCCTCGCGTACGGCGTGACGTCGAACCACGTCCTCGCGCTCGACGTCGTCCTGCCCGACGGCGAGGTGGTCCGTCTCGGGTCCGAGGGCCCCGAGGCGCCGGGGTTCGACCTGCGCGCGCTGATGGTGGGGGCCGAGGGCACGCTCGGGATCGTGGCCGCGGCGTGCGTTCGGCTCACGCCGATCGCGCCGGTCACGCACACGATGCTGTTCGACTTCATGGCCGTCGCCGACTGCGCCGGGGCCGTGAGCAGGATCATCGCCGACGGCGTCGTGCCCGCCGCGCTCGAGATGATGGACCGGGGCATCGTCGTTGCGGCGGAGCGGTTCGCGCACGCCGGGTACCCCACCGACGCCGCCGCGATCCTGATCGTGGAGGTGGACGGGACGGCCGCGGCGGTCGAGGCGCAGACGCGCGTCGTGGAAGCGGCCGCGGACGCGCATCACGCGCGAAGCGTCCGGGTGGCCGAGGACGACGCCGAGCGCGCGCTGATCTGGAAGGGCCGCAAGAGCGCGTTCGGCGCCGTGGCGACGATCGCGCCGCACTACCACCTGCACGACTGCGTCGTGCCGAGGACGCGGCTGGTCGAGGTCCTGACCGGCGTCTACGGGATCGCCGAACGCCACGAGCTGGTGGTGACCAACGTCTTCCACGCCGGCGACGGCAACCTGCACCCGCTGCTGTCGTTCGACATGTCGGTGCCGGGGACGCTCGAGCGGGTCCTGGCGGCGAGCGAGGAGATCGTGCGCCTGTGCGTCGAGGCGGGCGGCGCGCTCTCGGGCGAGCACGGGATCGGTTTGGAGAAGCGCGACTTCATGCCGCTGGTGTTCACCGCCGAGGACCTTTCGGCGCAGGCGTGCGTGCGATCGGCGTTCGACCCGGCCGGGCGGATGAACCCGCAGAAGGTGCTGCCCGACGGCGCCCGGTGCGGCGACTTCGCGATGGCGCGGGGCTCGGACGCCTCGAAGGCCGCCCAGGACCTCCCCGAGGGCGCATGGATCTGATCCATCCGGCCTCGAGGGCCGACGTGGTGGATGCCGTTCGGGACGCGAACGCGTCCGCGCGCCGCCTGCTCGTCGTTGGCGGCCGGCGGCATCTCGACAAGGGCAACCCGACCGAGGTCGACGCCGAGCTCTGGACCACGCAGCTGGACCGGCTGGTCTCGTACGAGCCCGCCGAGATGATCGCCGTGGTCGAGGCCGGGATGCGCGTGGGCGAGCTCCGGCGCGCGCTCGCCGAGGGCGGCCAGGAGTGGCCGAGCGACGCGCCCGACGACGCCACCGTCGGCGGCGTGATCGCGAGCGGCGCGTCGAGCGTCCGGCGGCTGAAGGTCGGCGCGCTCCGGGACACGGTGCTCGAGGTCGAGGCCGTGACCGGCGACGGCCGCCTCGTGAAGAGCGGCGCCCGGACCGTGAAGAACGTGACCGGGTACGACCTGCACAAGGCGATCGCCGGCTCGCTCGGGACGCTCGCGGTCGTCGTGCAGGTGGCGCTCAAGGTCCGCCCGCTCCCCCGCGCGCGCCGAACGCTCACGTTCGAGGGCGACCTGGCGCTGGCGTCGACGCTCGCGGCCTCCGTCCCGGGCGCAGCCGGCGTCCTCGCCCGCCCGGACGCCGTCGAGCTCCACCTCGAGGGCTGGCCCGAGGAGATCGACGAGCAGGCCTCGATCGCCGGACGCGTCGCGCGCTCCTCCGCCGAGACCGACGGGTTCCCGCTCGAGCGGCCGTGGGACACCTCGCCGGTCGTGGCCGAGGTCGCGGTCCCGCCTTCCAAGCTCGGCGCGGCGGTCTCCGGCGACGCCTGGGGCGCGCTCGCCGGCGTCGGCTTGGCATGGGTCGGGCTCGCGAGCGCGAACGGCGACCTCGACGCCCTGCGCGAACGGGTCCACGCGCTCGGCGGGATCGCGCCCGTCGTTCGGGGACCGGGCGGGCTCGGCTCGCCCCCGATCCCGGCGTCGGAGGTGCAGCAGCGGCTGAAGGATTCGTTCGACCCGAACGGGGTCCTGGCGCCCGGTCGCGGCTGGGGCGGGCTCTAGGCGAACGCCTTGCGGAGGCGCGCGCCCGCCTCCTCGAGGGTCTCGAGCCTCTTGCAGAACGCGAAGCGCACGAGGTGCCGGCCCATCTCGGGCTTCTCGAAGAACGAGGAGCCCGGCACGACCGCGACCCCGACCTCCTTGGTCATGTGCATCGCGACCTCGACGTCGTCGCCGAGCCCGAGGTGCGAGACGTCGGCCATCACGTAGTAGGCGCCGCGCGTCGGGTGCGACTCGAACCCGGTCTCCTCCAGGATCCGGAGCAGCGTGTCCCGGCGCTCGAGGTACTCCCGCGCGACCTGGTCGTAGAAGGACTGCGGCATCCCGAGCGCCACCGCCCCCGCCTCCTGCAGCGGCGCCGCAGCCGCGACCGTCAGGAAGTCGTGCACCGAACGGATGCCGCCGGTCACCGAATCGGGAGCGACGATCCACCCAACGCGCCAGCCGGTCACGGCGTACGTCTTCGAGAGCGCGCTGATCGTGACCGTCCGGTCCTCGAGCCCGGGAACGGCGCCGGGCGGCACGTGTCTGTGGCCGTCGTAGGTGATGTGCTCGTAGATCTCGTCGGTGAACACGGCCGCGTCCCACTTCTGGCAGAGCCCGGAGATCACGTCGAGCTCCTCGCGCGTGAAGACCTTGCCCGTCGGGTTGTTCGGCGTGTTGATCACGATCCCGCGCGTCCGCTCGTTGAAGGCCGCCGCCAGCTCGCCCTCGTCGAACGTCCAGTCGGGCGGAGAGAGCGTGACCGTGCGCGGCACGGCGCCGGCGAGGATCGTGTCCGGCCCGTAGTTCTCGTAGAACGGCTCGAACACGATCACCTCGTCACCCGGATCGAGGACGCCGAGCATCGCCGCGATCATCGCCTCGGTCGAACCGCACGTGACCGTGACGTTCCTCTGCGCGTCGACCCAGTCCATGCCGTAGCGGGTTCGGTACTCGTTCGCGATGGCCGAACGAAAGGCCTCGGCGCCCCAAGTGATCGGGTACTGGTTGATGTCGTCGGCGATGGCCTGGCGCGCAGCCTCCTTGAGCTCCTCGGGAGCCGGGAAGTCCGGGAAGCCCTGCGAGAGGTTGATGGCGCCGTGTTCGTTCGACAGCCGGGTCATCTCGCGGATCACCGACTCGGTGAAGGAGGACGCCCTGCCCGAGGGACGGATCTTGGTCATCCCGCGATGGTAGATGGTCCGCGGGTCCGAAGGTGCCCATCAGATGCCCGAAGGACGCATCCGGGCGACCAGCACGCCCGGGATCTCCGTGTAGACGAAGCCGGGCGACTCCTGTTTGCTTCGTTCGGGATCCCGAAGCGGTTCCTCAAGGCCGTCGAGCACGAACCCGTGAGCGAAGAAGGGGCGGAAGAGCTCGACGATCGGCCGGTCGAAGTACCACTGTGGGACGGGCTGCCCGGGGATGGCGACGCCCTCGCTGGTGGAGGGCCGCCCGTAGGAGGAGACCTTCACCGAGTACGTGGTCTTCAGCTCACCGTCCACGAGGGCCCGCTCGATCGTTTGCACCACCTCTCCCCCGTTGAACGCCGGATGGCTGACCGAGAAGACGAGTCGTCCCCCCGGTCGCAGGAGCCGGGCCGAGGCCGACGCGAACGGCTCGATCGAGGCCATGTCCATGAGCGCCATGCTGCAGACGACGGCGTCGAAGGATCCGGCCTCGCCCAGACCTAGGAGTTCGGCCTCCTCGGTGGCATCGACCAGCCGGTATTCGATCTGCCCACCGCGCGCCCGGGCTCGCTCGAGCATCCCCTCGCTGAAGTCGGTCGCCAGCACCGACGCCCCGAGCTCGGCCATCCGCCTGGCGAGCTCCCCGTTGCCGCAGGCGATCTCGAGCACCCGCTCGCCGGCCCGAAGCTCGAGGAGGCGCTCGAGGGCCGGCTGGATCAGCCCTCGCTGCCAGGTGTTCCCCGCCTCCATCTGTTCGTCCCAGAACCCCGCGAGCGCGTCCCAGGAGGCGCGGAGCTGGTCGCCGGTCGGCGTCGAGTCGTCCACGGGAGCACGACTGTATATGGGTCCACGGAGCAGCCTCGCCTCGGAGGGCCCACTCGTTACCATCGGTTCGGCGTGCTCACCGAGGACCCGAACCCACTCGGCGGCGAGATGCCGCAGGGCGTCCGCTTCATCGGCCGCCTCCCGGGCGCCGAACCCGCATGGCGCTTCCCGGCCGACGCACCCACCGACCAGGACCTCGCTGCGTGCGTCGCCTGCGGCCTGTGCCTGCCGCACTGCCCCACCTATCGGGTCACGGGCGAGGAGTCGGCGTCCCCCCGTGGACGGATCGCCGCGATGCGTTCGGTCGCCGACGGCCTCGCCGAGCCCGACGAGCGCTTCTCGGGCTTCATGGACCTGTGCCTCGCGTGCCGGGCGTGCGAGGACGTGTGCCCGTCGCACGTGCCGTTCGGCCGGATGATGGAGCGCGCGCGGGTGCAGGTCGAGCCCCTCAGATCACGCCGCGCGCGAACCCTCCGGTGGCTCGGCCTCGATGTCGTCCTCCCGCATCGCAAGGCGCTCTGGCTCGCCGCCGCCCTGCAGCCGATCGGCAAGCTCCTGATGCCGAAACGCGTTCGCGCGATCACGCCCGCGCGTTCCGAGCTCTTCCGGCGACTGCCGCGCCTCACCGAGCCGCAGGGCGAGGCTCGCGGGACGGTCGCGATGCTGAGCGGATGCGTGCAGGACCGGTGGTTCCGAGACGTGAACCGGGCGACGATCCGCGTTCTCGCGAGGAACGGCTGGCGCGTCATGGTCCCGCGCGGCCAGGGATGTTGCGGCGCGCTCGCCGCCCACAACGGCCGGCTCGACACCGCCCGCGCCCTCGCCGAACGCAACCTGCGCGCGTTCGCCGACGCCGACGTGATCCTGGTGAACGCGGCCGGGTGCGGCGCGCACCTGCAGGATCTCGGCGACCTGCTCGAGACCGACGAGGCGCACGCGTTGGGTCGCAAGGTCCGGGACGTGACGGCGTTCCTGTACGAGGAGGGCCTACGCGAGGAGCCGGCGGGCGATCCGGGGTTCGGGGCGGTCGCGTACCACGACGCGTGTCACGCGCTGCGCGTGCAGCACGTGCGCGAACAGCCGCGGGCCCTGCTACGGACGATCCCGGGCGTCGAGGTCGTCGACATCGAGGGCGGCGACGTGTGTTGCGGCGCGGCCGGCCTCTACAACGTCGTCGAGCCCGAGATGTCGTCCGAGCTACGCCATCGCAAGGCCGAGGCCGTGGCCGCGACTCGCGCATCGGTCGTGGCGAGCGCGAACCCCGGATGCACGATGCAGATCGCGGCCGGGCTGAACGAGCTCGGGACGCCGATGCCGGTCCTGCATCCGATCCAGATCCTGGACCGCGCGTACGCGGCCGAGCCCCCGGAGGCGGCCCCGGCCGCCCCCGGTGAGGCGTCTCACATGCCGAGCGCCTGACGCGCCTTCTCGTTGTCGCTCGTCACGGCGACGGCGCGGTTCTTGGTCGCGAGGTACACGACCTGGATGTTCACGCCGGCATCGGCCATCGCGCGGGCCATCTTGCCCACGACACCCGGCTCGTCGATGCCGTCGGAGGGCAGGTCCGAGACCAGCGGGTCGGCCTCGCCCTCGACCTTGATGCCGGCGCCCTCGAGCGCCGTCCGAGCCGCCGAGGCGTCCTCGACGAGCACGTGCCCGATCGCACGGCCCTCGAACGCCACGACGGTCATCCCCTCGATGTTGACCCCGGCCTTGCCGAGCGCCTCGCCGAGATCGGCGAGCGTCCCGGGCCGGTCCTCGAGGGAGACGGTGAGGTCCTTCATCGGCACCTCCTTCGTTGAGTCCCGCCCAACCCGTCACGTGTCGGCATACGCCCGACGCCCGGAGACGTCAAGCCGAAGTGCGCGGCGGCGCAACCCGTTCGGAGGATCGGTTATCCGAGCGCGGTCCGGAGCGCGCCGGCGTCGTCGGAGGAGAAGACGAGCCTGGACCCCGACGCCACGTAGCACGCGGCCAGGTTCACGCCGGCCGCGCCGATCTTCTCGGCGAGCTCGGCCAGCTTGCCCGGCCGGTCCTCGCTGGACAGGTCGACCACCACGGCCTCGCGCTCGCCCTCGACGCTCACGCCGGCGCCCTCGAGCGCCGTCCGGGCGCTCGAGGCATCCTTCACGAGCAGGTGGACGTGGCCGTGGCCTCCGCCGCCGAGACCGGCGATGCCCTCGATGTTCACGCCCGCGCCGCCGAGCGCCTTGGCCGCCCTGGCCAGGCCGCCGGGCTCGTCGGGCAGGGAGATCGACAGATCGGTCGCCATCCGAACGCCTCCTTCGGTCGGGGAGCCTCGGTTCGTATCCCGGGCGGGCCCGCCGCGTCAAGGCCGTAGCATGCGCCGGTGCGCGTGGCGGAGCGATGGTTCGAGCACCGGACGATCGACGAGGGCATCGTCCTCATCACCGAGCCGAACGTCGACCCGTTCCTGCAGGCCAACCTGTTCCTGGTACGCGGCCGCGATCGCGACCTGCTGGTCGACTCCGGGCTCGGGCTGGCGTCGCTCCGCGACGAGCTCGCCGACCTGTTCGAGCGCCCGGTGGTCTCCGTGGCCACGCACCGGCACTTCGACCACACCGGCGGGCTGCACGAGTTCGACGAGGTGGTGGTGCACCGCGACGACGCCGATGCCGTCGCGAACGCGGAGGGGTTCGCCTCGCTCCGGATCGAGGACTACCCGCCCGAGGAGCTCTCGGGCTACGAGCCCCCGCCCTCACTGCTGACGGCGCTGCCGCGGGACGGGTTCGAGCTCGCGTCGTACACCGTCACGCCGGTCAGGCCGACCCGCGTCGTGGACGAGGGCGACGTGGTCGACCTCGGCGACCGGCGATTCGAGGTCCTGCATCTCCCCGGCCACACGCCGGGCGAGATCGGCCTGTGGGAGGCGGACACCCGAACGCTGTTCTCGGGCGACTGCGTGTACGAGAGCGGCGTGCTGCTCGACGAGCTGCCCGAGTCCGACATCCCCGCCTACGTCCGGAGCATGGTTCGGCTGCGCGACCTCCCGGTCCGGATCGTGCACGGCGGCCACGACGACAGCTTCGGCCGCGAGCGATTGCTCGAGCTGATCGACGGGTACGTGCGGGCGCGAGGATGAAGCCGACGTACTTCCGGACGGCCGCGGAGTTCCGCGCCTGGCTGAGGCAACATCACGCGACCGAGACCGAGCTCTGGATGGGCGTCTACAAGAAGGGTTCGGGGCACCCGAGCATCACGTGGTCGGAGGCCGTGGACGAGGCGCTCTGCTACGGCTGGGTCGACGGCGTTCGACGCGGCGTGGACGACCAGCGCTACATGAACCGGTTCACGCCGCGAAAGCCCACCAGCAACTGGAGCGAGGTCAACATCCGTCGCGTCGAGGAGCTCACGCGGCAGGGACGGATGCGCGCGGCGGGCCGGAAGGCGTTCGAGGACCGGCAGCCGAAGGCGGCCGGGGCGGTCACCTACGAGCGGCGCCACGAGATCGAGCTGCCGCCGGAGCTGGAGCGGCGGTTCCGCCGGAACGAGAAGGCGTGGACCTGGTTCCATGACCAGACCCCGAGCTACCGCTCGATGGCGCTGTACTGGCTGATGAGCGCGAAGAGGCCCGAGACGCGCGAACGCCGCCTGGACACGTTGATCGAGGATTCGGCCAACGGCCTGAGGATCGCGCCGCTCCGACGAACGGGTCGGCGCTAGAGGTGGCTGCGCAGGCCCCAGAGCTCGGGGAAGAAGCGCTTGTCCAGCGTCGAGCGCAGGTACGCGACGCCGGAGGAGCCGCCGGTCCCCTGCTTGGCGCCGATCTCGCGCTCGACCATCAGGACGTGGTGGAAGCGCCACTGCGCGAAGGCCTCGTCGTGGTCGAGCAGGCCCTCGGCCACGCCGAACAGCGACGCGTGCTCGGGCTCGCGCGCCATCCGCAGTAGGCTCGCGAGCCGGCGAGCCTCGTCGTCCCCGGGCATGTCGAGGCCGTTGCCCTGGAGCAGGGCGACGAAGCCGTCCCACACCGTCGGCTCGTCCAGCCGGCGCGCGAGCCGTGCCTTCTCCTCCGGTGACGCGGCGAGGTCGTTCAGGTAGCCGCGCTGCTTGAGGCCCGACAGGAACTCCACCTCCCGGAACTGCGCCGACTGGAACCCGGACGCCGGCGAGAGCAACGACCGGAACGCGAGGAAGTCCTGCGGCGACATCGTCTCGAGGACCTGGATGTGGTCGATCAGGATGCGTTCGATCGCGTGGATGCGGGTCAGGTAGTGGCGGGCGCGCTCCGTGTTCCCCTCGAGCATCCGGTCGCGCACGCTCTCCAGCTCGAAGATCACCTGCTTGAACCAGAGCTCGTACGCCTGGTGCACGACGATGAACAGGAGCTCGTCGTGCACGGGCGGGTCCGAACGCAGCCGCTGCAGCGAGATGAGCTCGGGGACCGCCAGGTACTCGCCGTAGGTGAGCAGGCCCTCCGCGGTCGGCTCGGTGAGCCGGCCCATCCGCCGGACGCGACCGCCGGTCCCTCTCGCTGCCTCCTCGGCGGGCTCGGTCACGGGCCCATCCTAGAGCGCGTCGTCAGGCCGATCGCAGGAACGCGAGCACCGCGAGGACGCGCCGGTTCTCGTCGGGGGCGGGCAGCAGGCCGAGCTTGGTGAAGATCGCCCGGACGTGGGCCTCGACCGTCTTCTCGCTCAGCGACAGGGTGGCCCCGATCGCGCGGTTCGAACGACCCTCCGCCATCAGCGCGAGGACCTCTCGCTCCCGGTCGGTGAGATCGGCGATCGGGTCGACCGCGCGGCGGCGTCCGACGAGCTGCGCGATCACCTCCGGGTCGACCGCCGAGCCCCCCTCGCCGACCCGACGGACCGCATCGCGGAACCCGTCCAGATCCGAGACCCGGTCCTTGAGCAGGTAGCCGGTCCCGCCGACGCCGTCCCCCAGGAGGTCCATCGCGTGTTCGGTCTCGATGTACTGCGACAGGACCAGGACGCCGATCTCCGGGTGCTCGGCTCGGATGGTCTTGGCCGCGATCAGGCCCTCGGTCGTGTGCGAGGGAGGCATCCGGATGTCGACGACGGCAACATCGGGCGTCCGGCTCGAGGGGGCCTCGCCGACGATCGCGAGGAGCTCGTCGGCGTCCGCGGCCTGACCGACGACGTCGAAGCCCCCGTCGGAAAGAAGCCGCGCGAGGCCCTCTCGGAACAGCACGGCATCGTCCGCCACCGCTACCCGCACGGGATCTCCGCGTGCACCGTCGTGCCGGTGCCCGGTTCGCTCCGCACCTCGATCCGCCCGCCGACCGCCTCCACGCGATCCGCCAGTCCCCGAAGTCCTGAGCCGCCGTTCAACCGGGCGCCGCCGACGCCGTCATCGCCCACCTCGATGGCGAGCCGTCCCCCACCGTCCTCGACGGCGACCCATGCCCGGGTGGCCTCCGCGTGCTTGGCGACGTTCGCCAACGCCTCGGAGACGAAGAAGTAGGCCGCCGCCTCGATCTCGAGTGTGAAGCGGCGCTCCGGGACCGAGCGCACGCTCACGGGAACGGCCGACCGTTCGGCGAGCGAGCGGAGCGCGCCGCCGAGCCCGCTCTGCGTCAGGATCGCCGGGTGGATCCCTCGCGCCAGCTCTCGGAGCTCCGCGAGCGAGCGCGCGAGCTCCTGCTCCGCGGCGTCGAGCCGGGTCGTGAGCTCCCCGTCGCCCCGTGCGGCGGCTCGGTCCCGCGCCAAACGCAGGTCCATGGACAGGGTCACGAGTCGCTGCTGCGCCCCGTCGTGCAGGTCGCGTTCGAGACGCCGTCGCTCCTGGTCCTGCGTGACGACCAA
>Ga0081455_10002394_pt1 | contig 22397 bp, 25 predicted proteins | sample TabmetS3T2R1_FD_70207 | JGI IMG/M metagenome (GOLD analysis project Ga0081455, IMG submission 70207) | Tabebuia heterophylla rhizosphere microbial communities from the University of Puerto Rico - S3T2R1 | ecosystem: Host-associated > Plants > Roots > Rhizosphere ...
GTTCGACGCCGCCCTCATCGCCGAGCTCACGGAGACCTTCTCGGACGTCGGAGACGCCCGCGCCGTCCTGCTCGCGGGCGACGGCCCGAGCTTCTGCGCCGGCGCGGACGTCGAGTGGCAGCGGTCCTCCATCGACCTTTCCTACGACGAGAACGTCGAGGACGCGATGCGGCTCTATCGCATGCTCGAGACCGTCGACGGCTGCCCGGCGCCGGTCGTCGCGCGCGTGCAGGGGTACGCGCTCGGCGGCGGCTCCGGGCTCGTGGCCTGCGCGGACATCGTGCTCGCGGGGGACGACGCCGTGTTCGGGTTCTCGGAGGTGCGCCTGGGGATCATCCCCGCCGTCATCTCTCCGTTCGTCCTCCGCCGCATCGGCGCCGGGCTGGCGCGTCGCCACTTCCTCACGGGCGAGCGATTCGACGCCGCGACCGCGCTCAGGATCGGGCTCGTCCACGAGGTCGCAGCCGACCTCGACGAGGCGGTCGAGCGTGTGCTGGGCGACCTCCTCGCCGGCGGCCCCGAGGCCGTGCGGGCGGCGAAGCGCCTCGCGCGCGAGCGGCCCGAGGCGCTCGAGACGGCCCGCATCGCGGCCGAGCGGCGGACGAGCGAGGAGGGCCAGGAGGGGCTGCGTGCGTTCCTCGAGAAGCGGGCTCCCGCATGGAGATCAGGAAGCTCCTCGTAGCGAACCGGGGGGAGATCGCGGCGCGGATCTTCCGCACGTGCAGACGGCTCGGTATCGGCACCGTTGCCGTGGCCGCGCCCGACGACGAGGGCGCGCTCCACACGCGGCGGGCCGACGAGGTGGTGCCGGTCTCGTCGTACCTCTCGGTGGAGGCGCTGATCGGCGCGGCGCAGGAAGCGGGCGCGGACGCCCTGCACCCCGGCTACGGCTTCCTCGCCGAGGACGCTCGCCTCGCGGAGGCCGCGGAGGCCGCCGGCCTCGCCTTCGTCGGCCCGCCGGCGGCGGCCATGCGCGCCGCGGGTGACAAGCTCGAGGCGAAGCGGATCGCACGCGAGGCCGGGGTCCCGGTCGTCCAGGCCGGCGAGCCGGAGGAGCTCGGCTTCCCACTCATCCTCAAGGCGGCCGCGGGCGGGGGCGGACGCGGGATGCGGGTCGTTCGCGCTCCGGAAGAGCTCGAGGGGGCGCTCGAGTCCGCCCGCCGAGAGGCGACGGCCGGCTTCGGCGACGGGAGGGTGTTCTGCGAGCGCTACGTCGAGCGCCCGCGGCACGTCGAGATCCAGCTCCTCGCGGACGCGCACGGCACGGTCGTCCACCTGGGCGAGCGGGAGTGCTCCGTGCAGCGGCGCCATCAGAAGGTGCTCGAGGAGAGCCCCTCCCCCGCGCTCACGCCCGAGCTGCGGGCGGCGATGGGCGACGCGGCGGTGGCGTTCGCAACGGCAGTGGGCTACCGAAACGCTGGCACGGCGGAGTTCATGCTCGACGGGGAGAGCTTCTTCTTCCTCGAGCTGAACGCCCGCCTCCAGGTGGAGCACCCCGTCACGGAGCTCGTGACGGGCCTCGACCTCGTCGAGCTCCAGCTCGAGATCGCAGCCGGGGAGCCGCTTGACCTCGCACCCCCAAGTAACAGTCTGTTACTTGGCTCGCCGCGGGGGCCCGAGGGGCACGCCGTCGAGGTGCGCCTCTACGCCGAGGATCCGCTCAGCTTTCTCCCTCAGGCCGGGCGCGTGCAGCGGCTGGAGCTGCCGGAGCGAATCCGCGTGGACGCCGGGGTCGAGGCGGGCGACGAGGTCCCGGTCGCCTACGACCCGCTGATCGCCAAGCTCATCGCCCACGGCGAGACGCGGGACGAGTCCTTCGCCGAGCTGTCGCGCGCGCTGCGCGAAACGCGCGTCGCGGGCGTGACGACGAACCTCGGCTTTCTCCGCTGGCTCGTCGACCATCCGGAGGTGCGGGCCGGCCGGACGACGACGGCGTTCCTCGACGAGCACCCGCCGCTCTCGCGGGAGCCGACCGTCCCGGCTTCCTGGCGAACGGCGGCCGACGCCGCGGGCCCTCCCCCGCGGGTGGAGGACTTCGCGCACGCCGAGGCCGGCGGCGGAACGAGCGTGGTCGCAGCCCCGATGCCCGGCGTCGTCATACGCGTGCTGGCGGCCGAGGGCGACCACGTCGAGCCGCGCCAGCCCCTGCTCGTCCTCGAGGCGATGAAGATGGAGACGCCGCTCGTCTCGCCCTACGAGGCGGTCGTCCGCCGGGTGCACGTCGCCGAGGGCGACCAGGTCACCGGTGGCGCCGCCCTCGTCGAGCTGGAGGAGTGAGCGAGTGGACGAGCGCGACCTCCTCGCCGACCCGCTGGAGCAGTTCCGCCGCTGGTTCGGGGAAGCCGTCGCCGCCGGGCTCGACCTCCCGGAGGCGATGACGCTCGCCACGGCAGACGGCGCGGGCGTTCCTTCGGCCCGCACGGTCCTCCTCAAGGGCGTGGACGAGCGCGGGTTCCTCTTCTTCACGAACTACGAGAGCCGCAAAGGGCTCGAGCTCGGCCTCAACCCGCGGGCGGCACTCGTCTTTCACTGGGCGCAGGAGCCGCGGCGGCAGGTGACGGTCGCGGGGTCCGTCTCGCAACTTCCGCCCGACGAGTCGGAGCGCTACTTCCGGACGCGGCCCCTCGGGAGCCGGCTGGGCGCATGGGCCTCGCGTCAGAGCAAGCCGGTCTCCGGGCGGGCGGAGCTCGAGCGAGCCTACGCCGAGGCCGAGGAGCGCTTCGGGGCCGAACCGCACCGGCCCCCGTTCTGGGGCGGCTACGTGCTCGCTCCCGAGCGGCTCGAGTTCTGGCAAAACCGGCCAAACCGGCTCCACGACCGCTTTCGCTACACGCGCGACACGAGGGGCGACTGGCGGATGGAGCGCCTCGCCCCGTAACCCGCCGAAGTCACGTTTCCCACCCTCCGGCGAGGGTAGGCGCGCCGCGAAAGCGAATCCAAGGAGGGATTAGTCGCATGGGTAACGAGCTCAACGGCACAAGGATCGCCTTCCTGGCGACCGACGGCGTCGAGCAGGTCGAGCTCACCGAGCCGTGGAAGGCGGTCGAGCAGGCCGGCGGCGAGCCCGAGCTGGTCTCGCTCGAGAAGGGCAAGATCCAGGGCTTCGAGCACTTCGACAAGGGCGACACCTTCACGGTCGACACGGCGGTGGGAGATGCCGAGCCGACCGACTACGACGGGCTCGTGCTCCCGGGCGGGGTGTTCAACCCCGACCTCCTGCGCACGAACGAGGCGGCGATGGACTTCGTCCGCACGTTCTTCGAGCAGGGCAAGCCGGTGGGCGCGATCTGCCACGGCATCTGGAGCCTCGTCGAGACGGGCATCGTCAAGGGCCGCACGGTCACCTCCTGGCCGAGCCTGAAGACCGACGTGCGGAACGCGGGCGGCACCTGGGTGGACGAGGAGCTCACGATCGACCGCGGGCTCTTCACGAGCCGCAAGCCCGACGACCTTCCCGCATTCTGCGCGAAGCTCGTCGAGGAGTTCGGCGAGGGCGTTCACTCGGAGCAGGCCGAGGCCGCCAGGGAGGCGGTCCGCTCCTAGCGAGCGAAGAGGTCGCGAAGCCGCATGGCGAGCGCCATGTCCCCGGTGACGCGGATCTTGCCGGTCAGGAAGGCGCCCATCGGGTGTAGCTCGCCGTTCGCGACCCGCAGCAGGGTTTCCTCGGAAGCCTCGAGAACGCAGTCGGCGACGGCGTCGCTCTCCGTTACGGAGACGGCGCCGTCGTCGATGCGGACGAGCCAGCTGCCGGCCCCGTCCACGTCGAAGCGATACGTCGCGCGCAGGCCGCGCGTGCGCAGCGATCCTCCCGCGCTTCGCGTGCGGAGCCGCTCGAAAAACTCGCCGGCGGTCTTCGCCTCGTCCACTACACGGACGCGGTGACGGGCTCCCCTCTCCGCGCGGGCTGCCGCGAAGAGGGCAAGAGCAGCGTGAGGAAGATGCACAGCGCAGGGCCGACCGCCGTGGCGAGCACTGCCGTCTCGAGGTCGAGCCCGTCGGCCAGTGCACCGAGCGAGAGCGCGGCGATCCCGCCGAGGCCGATCGCCATGCCGATCGAGAGCCCGGAGGCCATGCCGACGCGACCCGGCATGTACTCCTGGCTCATCACGAGGCTGACGCCGAATGTTCCGATCACCGCGGCTCCCGACAGCGCCAGCGCGGCGACCCCGAGCGGGCCACCGACGAGGACGTACACGATGATGAGAGGCGTCGCTGCGATGAAGCTCCCAAGCAGGACCGTGCGCCTGCCGAACCGGTCGGCGAGCGGGCCGCCCAGAAGCGTCCCGACGGCGCCGGCGAAGAGGAAGAGCGCGAGCAGCCGAGTGCCGTAGGCGGCGCTGTTTCCGCGCTGGATCTCGTAGAGGGGCACGAACGTGAAGAGGCCCATGTGCGCGAGGCTCCGGAGGCCGACGACGGCGAGCAAGAGCGCGAGGCCCCGCGGCTGATTCGGCTCGTGGCGGCGAGTCGACCGCCCTTCGCCGGCCGGAGCGAACCGCCCCAGGTGCGAGAGCGCCAGGACGAGGAGCGCCGCGACAACGAGGCCCGGCACGGCCAGGAAGACACCCCCCTCGAGACCGAGCCCCAGCGTGATGACAAGGAACGAGGCCAGGAGCGGGCCGAGCGCGAAGCCGACGTTGCCGCCCACGGAGAAGAGCGACATCCCGCTCGCTCGCCGCCGGCCGCTCACGTAGCTCGCGAACTTCGAGCCCTCCGGGTGGTAGGCGGCGACGCCGACGCCCGATGCGACGACGGCGAGCATGGCGAGCGCATACGTCGGCGCCAGCGCCGCGAGCGCCATGCCGATCCCTGCCACCGCGACGCCGGCCGGAAGAAGCCAGAGGCCGCCGCGGGCGTCCGACCAGAGCCCGAAGGCCGGCTGGATGATCGACGAGCTGATCGTCGCGGCGAGCACGATGGCGCCCACCATCGTGTACGAGAGCTCGAACTTGTCCGCCATGAACGGCAGGAGCGCCGGGAGGGAGCCCTGCGCGAGGTCGGTCGCCATGTGCCCGGACGAGAGAGCCGCCATCCCCTTCCTGTCGACACCCGCATGCACGGGCGGAACGTTACCCGCGGGTTACCTTAGGAACTCTTAGCCGGCCGCGTGCAGCGCCCCGAGGGCGCGCGCGAGCTCCCGGTGCGCCCGTGCGATCTCGCGGCGGTTGTGCTCGAGCCGGAACGGGGCCGCGCCGGCGCGACGCAGGTCTTCCCTCTCCAGCAGAAGCCCTCCGAGGAGATCCTGGAGGGCTTCTACCGAGGAAGGTCGCGGCCCCCATGGGGAGGGGGAGGGGGCCGCCTGGTGGGAGGGAAGTGCTGCGCTCATCGCGCATCCCTTCTATCGGCCGGACCGGACGGCGGCCCATCCCCCGAACGGGGGCACGACAATTGACCGGAGTCCGATACCATCGCGCTCGCCCATGGAGATCGCCGTCGTCCAGGCGCCGCCCGAGGGGGTCGAGGCGGACGCGCTTGTCTTCCCGGTCGGCGATCCTGTCGCCCTTCCCGAGGGTGCGCGCGAGCTCGACCGCCGTGTCGAGGGCCGCCTCACCCGCCTCGTCGACGAGGGGGAGCTGAAGGGCGACGCCGGTGCGCTCACGCTCCTCCACTCCGACGGCCGCGTGGTCGCGTCGCGCATCCTGGCGGTCGGCGTCGGCAACGGCGCCGACGAGGCCGACCGCCTGCGCACCGCCGCCGCCGCCGCGGCCGCGCGCACGAGAGACGTCGGCGGGCGTACGGTCGCCTGGGTCCTCGATCCGAGCACTCAGCTCTCGGCGGAGGAGCAGGCGCGGGCGATCGTCGACGGCACCGCCATCGGCCCGTACCAGGCCGGCCGCTGGAAGACGGACGGCGAGGCGCGGGCCGTCGTCGAGCGGCTCCTCCTCTGCACGCCGAACGGGGAGGTCGCCGACGAGGCACGCCGTGCCGGCGTCGTCGCCGAATGGACGAACCGCTGCCGCGACCTCGTGAACGCCCCGCCGAACGAGCTCACGCCGGAGCGCATGGCAGCGTGGGCGGAGGAGACGGCCGGGCGCGTCGGGCTCTCCTACGGAGTTCTCGGCCCGGACGAGATCCGGAGCGCCGGGATGGGCGCCCTGGCCGCCGTCGCGCGGGGAAGCGACAACGAACCGCGCTTCATCACGCTGCGCCACGAGCCGGACGGCGCGCGCGATGACGTCGTGCTCGGCCTCGTCGGCAAGGCAATCACCTTCGACGCGGGCGGCCTGTCCCTGAAGCCGGCCGACAGCATGGAGGACATGAAGTCGGACATGGGCGGCGGCGGCGCCGTCCTCGGCGCGATGGGCGCGATCGCCGAGCTGGCCCTTCCCCTGCGGGTGCTCGCGGTGGTCCCGGCGTGCGAGAACATGCCCGGCGGGCACGCGTACCGCCCCGGCGACATCATCACGGCTCTCAACGGCAAGACGATCGAGGTGACGAACACCGACGCCGAGGGTCGACTCATCCTCGCCGACGCGCTCTGGCATGCGCGCGAGTCCGGCGCGACGCACCTGCTTGACCTCGCCACGCTTACCGGCGGCATGGTGGTCGCCATGGGCGACTACTACGCCGGGCTTTTCTCCAACGACGACGCGTGGCTGGAGGAGATCCGCGCCGCGGCCGAGGCGAGCGGTGACCACGTCTGGCCGTGGCCGCTGCACGACACCTACCGCCGCTACATCGAGTCGACCTTCGCCGACATGAAGAACTCCTCGGAGCTCAGACAGGCCTCGCCGATCCTCGCCGCGCGCTTCCTGCAGGAGTTCACCGGCGAGGGCCCGTGGGCACACCTCGACATCGCGGGGACGGCGTATCTCGGGCGGGGCCGAGGCGACTACTACACGGGCTCCGGGGCGACAGGCTACGGCGTCCGCCTCCTCGCCGAGCTGGCGCGACGCCTCAGCTCGCCGTAGTGGACTTCGACCTCTCGGACGAGCACGAGCTCCTGCGCCGCACGGTGCGCGAGTTCGCCGAGCGGCGGATCGCACCGGTGGCCGAGGAGCTCGACCACGAGCACCGCTTCCCCTACGACATCGTCGCGGAGCTGGCCGAGCTCGGGCTCATGGGGATCCCGATCCCCGAGGAGTACGGGGGCGGCGGCGGCGACACGCTGTCCTACGCCATCGCGATCGAAGAGCTGACGCGCATCGACTCCTCGGTGGCGATCACGGTGGCCGCGCACACGTCGCTCGGCACGATGCCGATCCTGCTGTTCGGGACGGAGGAGCAGAAGCGCGAATGGCTCCCCGACCTGGCGTCGGGCAGGCGCCTGGCCGCGTTCGGGCTGACCGAGCCCGGAGCCGGCTCGGACGCCGGCGCGACCCGGACCCGGGCCGAGCTCACGGACGGACAGTGGGTCGTGAACGGCTCGAAGATCTTCATCACGAACGCCGGCACCGACCTGAGCGCGTGCGTGACGATCACCGCCCGCACGGGCGAGGGCGAGATCTCGAACCTCATCGTCCCGAACGGGACTCCCGGCTACGAGATCTCCGCGCCGATGCGCAAGATGGGCTGGCGCGCATCCGATACGCGCGAGCTCTCCTTCCGGGACTGCGCCGTGCCCGAGGACAACCTCCTGGGGGAGCGCGGCGCGGGGTTCCGCCAGTTCCTCGAGATCCTCGACGGGGGAAGGATCTCGATCGCGTCGATGGGGCTGGGCCTCGCGCAGGGCGCGTACGATCTCGCGCTCGCGTATGCCAAGGAGCGGGAGCAGTTCGGGCAGCCGATCGCCCGCTTCCAGGCGATCCAGTTTCAGCTCGCGGACATGGCCGTCGAGATCGAGGCCGGGCGCAACCTCGTCTACAAGGCGGCGTGGCTCAAGGACCAGGAGCGGCCCTTCGCCCAGGAGGCGGCGATGGCGAAGCTCTACACGGGCGAGCTGTCCCAGCGCGTCGTCGACCGGGCGCTCCAGATCCACGGCGGTTACGGCTACATGGACGAGTACGCGATCTCCCGCCTTTACCGCGACCAGAAGGTGCTCGAGATCGGCGAGGGGACGAACGAGGTGCAGCGGATGGTGATCGCCCGCCACTTGGGCCTGTAGCACGGGGGCGTTAGGATCCGCTCTCTTGTCAAGACGCGAGGGAGGTTGCGGTGCCCCTGTACATGGACGTGCACACGATTGGCAGCGAGGTGTCCGTCAAGGACGTGGCGGATGCCCACATGAAGGATCTCCAGGAGCAGGCGAAGCACGGCGTCGACTACAAGCGCTACTGGGTCGACGAGAAGGCCGGCAAGATCTTCTGCCTCGTCGAGGCGCCGAACGCGGACGCGGCGATGACCGTGCACCGCGAGGCGCACGGGCTCGTCGCGGACGAGATCTACGAGGTCGAGGAAGGCACCTAGGCGCGGGCGCCGCGGGCGCGCCCTCGCGATCCCGGGTCTACGCGGAGGAGGGCTGATCCGAGCGCTCCTCTGGGGCCACCCCGGACCACCACCCGCTTTCGAGCGTAGCGCTGCTGCGATCACGTGTCTCGCGCGCTTCGTGACGAGTTCGCGCCGGCGCGCGTCCTGTATCACTTCCGGCGATGTCCGACGCAACCCGACGGGGAACGCTCTACGCCGGCTCGTCCGGATTCGCCTACCCCTCCTGGCGGGGCGGCTTCTACCCGCCTGACGCGCGGCCCGACGAGTTCCTCCGCTTCTACTCCAGGCACCTCCCGGTCGTCGAGCTCAACACGACGTTCTACCGCCTGCCCGCCGAGGCCCAGTTCGAGCGCTGGGCGGAGCAGACGCCGCCCGGCTTCCGCTTTGCGGTGACCATGAGCCGGCGCGTGGTGTCGTTCGGCCGCGTCGAAGGCATCGACGCCTTCGCCCAGACGGTGCAGCTCCTCGGCGACCGGCTCGGGCCGGTCCGGATCAAGGTGCCGCAGAAGCGCGACGACGGCTTCCTGCGCCTGCTCCTGGACTCGCTCGACCCGGCGCTCGCCGTCGCGCTCGACTTCCGGCACGACACGTGGGACGCGCCGGACGTGCAGGCTCGCCTGGACGACCGGGGTATCGCCCGTGTCGGAGCCCTGGAGGGCGCCGCGTCGTTCCGCTACGTCCGCCTGCGCGAGCCGCCCTACGACGAGGCCGGGCTCGCCGCGTGGGCCGAGCGCCTCCGCACCTGCCTCGCCGCCGGCGTGGACGTCTTCGCGTTCTTCCGCCACGAGGACGAGCCGACGGCGCCGACCTACGCCAGCCGGCTGCTCGAGCTCGCAGGCTAGGGAGACCGCGCGCCTAGGGGGCGTCTCAGCGCATCCGCTCGACGGTGTAGCCCCACTCGCTCAGGCGCTCGAGGAGCTCCGCGCAGTGCTCCTCGTCCCGCGTGGCGAGCGTCAGCTCCACCTCGGTGCCCGTCACAGGCAGGTCGATGCCCTCGCGGTGGTGCTCGACCGAGAGGATGTTGACGCGCTCGGCGGCGAGCATGCCCAGGAGCTTCGCCAGGGCGCCCGGACGGTCGTCGATTCTGGTGCGCAGCACGAGGAAGCGGCCCGCCCGCGTCAGCCCGAAGCGGGCGACCTCGATCAGGAGCGAGGCGTCGATGTTCCCGCCCGAGAGAACGGCGCAGGCGGGGCCGCTCCCCGGCACCTTCCCGCTCAGGAGCGCCGCGACCGACGCTGCGCCGGCTCCCTCGACGACGAGCTTCACCCGCTCGAGCAGGAGGACGATGGCCTGCGCGATCTCCTCGTCCGTCACCGTGACGACGTCCTCCAGCAGGTCGTCGAGGATCACACTCGTCAGCTTCCCAGGGCGCTTGACTGCGATCCCGTCCGCGATCGTGAAGCCGCTCCGCACGCCGCCCGCGAGCGGCGCGCACGAGGCCGCCTGCACGCCGACCACGCGGATCTCCGGGCGAAGCTCCCTGAGCGCGATCGCGATCCCGGCCGCCAGCCCACCCCCGCCGACCGGCACGCACAGCACCTCGACCTCGCCGATCTGCTCCGCGAGCTCGAGGCCGAGCGTCCCCTGGCCCGCGATCACGACCTCGTCCTCGAACGCGTGCACGAGCGTGGCGCCGGCCTCGACCGCCTCCTGCGCCGCCGCCTGCGACTCGTCGTAGCCGACCCCGGCGAGGACGACCTCGGCGCCGTAGCTGCGGGTGGCGTCGACCTTCGTCATGGGCGCGTCCTCAGGCATGAAGACCGTCGCCCGGACACCGGCCTCGCGCGCAGCGAGCGCGACGGCCTGGCCGTGGTTGCCGGCGCTCGCAGTGACGACGCCCGCCGCGCGCTCCTCCTCGGAGAGCACGGCGATGCGGTTGACCGCGCCGCGGATCTTGAAGGAGCCGGTTCGCTGGAGGTTCTCGGCCTTTAGCACCACCGGGCGCCCGCTGCGGCGCCCGAGGGTCTCCGAGGAGGACACGGGCGTGACGCGGGCAAGGCCGGCGATCCGCCTGCGCGCGGCCCGGATATCAGCGAGTGTCGGAGCCGTTCGAGTCGCCATGGCCCTGTCCGACCTTGAATACCTTTTCCATGATTTCACGAACCGCCGTGAGCGGATCCAGCTCGCGCCGCTGCACCTCGCCGAGCAGGCGCCGGAGCTCCTCGTCCTCCGCGACGGCTTCCTCCAGGTGCGTCTTCGCACGTGCGCTCGCCACCGCGAAGACCTCGCCCGCGAGGTTGCGGGCCCGCCGCTCCTCGAGCGTCCCCGTCTCCTCCAGGTGCCGGCGGTGGTCGGTGATCGCCGCCCAGAGCTCCTCGATCCCCTCGCCGCGTACCGCCTCGGTCAGCACGATCGGCGGGCGCCAGTCCCGCTCCGAGCCGAGCGCGAGGATCGAGCGCACCTCGCTCACCATCGTCTTCGCCGCCGGATGGTCCCGCTTGTTGACCGCGATCACGTCGGGAATCTCCATGATCCCCGCCTTCAGCGCCTGGATCGAGTCGCCGGAACCCGGCATGAGCACGAGGACGACGGTGTCGGCGATCGTGATCACCTCCACCTCGCTCTGTCCCGCTCCGACCGTCTCCAGGAAGACGAGCTCCTTGCCGGCCGCGTCGAGCACCAGGGCTGCCTGCAGCGTCGTCTCCGCGAGGCCGCCCAGGTGGCCGCGCGTGCCCATCGAGCGGATGAAGACCTCCGGATCGAGGAAGTGGTCGGCGAGCCGGATTCGGTCGCCGAGCAGCGCGCCCTTCGTGAACGGGCTCGACGGGTCGACGGAGATGACGCCGACGCTCGCGCCTCCTTCGCGGACGTGGCGCACGATCGCGCTCAGGAGGCTCGACTTGCCGACGCCCGGGGGCCCGGTGACACCGATCGCATAGGCGCCGCCGGTCTCCGGATAGACCTCGCGGATGAGGTCGTAGGCGAGCGGGTCCGAGCTCTCGACGAGCGTGATCGCCCGGGCGAGAGCGCGGCGGTCGGCCTTCCGCACGCCCTCGACGAGCGTGTCGAGCGTCCAGGTGCGCGCCATCAGACGGGGGCGCTCTCCTCGACGGGTCGCGCGCGCTCGCCGGAGGGCGCCCCGACGCGATCCTCGACCCTTCGCAGCATGAGGAAGCCCACAACGGCCGCCCCCGCATAGAGCCCGCCCGCGATCGCCCAGACCGTCCGGGCGCCCGCCTGGTTCGTGAGCGGGCCGGCCGCCGCCATCCCGAGCCCGAGGATGCCGAAGCCGACGCTCATGACGACGGTGAACGCGCGGCCGCGCAAGCGGTCGGGCGCCCCGCGCTGCACGAGCAGCGCGTTGCAGACGATCGCGGCCCCGTTGCCGATCCCCGCGAAGGCGACCAGGGCCGCGGCGACCCAGACGTTCGGCGCGGCCGCGGCGGCGCCGAAGCCGAGCGCCATCAGGCCGATGGACACCGCGTAGGTGGGCCGCATCCCGCGCTGCTCGATCCACGTGCTCCCGTAGAGGCTGCCGACGACGAGGCCCACGCCCGTCGCGGCCAGCAGCACTCCGTAGCCGAAGTCGCCGGCGTCGAACTCCTCCTTGGCGAGCACGACCTCGGCGACGGTCACCCCCGCGTTTCCCAGCATGACGATGCTCCAGGCCACGAGCACGGTGAGGAGCGGGCGCGAGCGTACGACGAGGCCGAGGCCTTCGACGAGATCGCGGAGCTGCCCCCGGCTCGGTTCACGCTCCGCCTCCTCGAAGGTGCCCCGGATACGGAGGATGAGGAGGGCGGAGCCGAGGAATGTGGCCGCGTTCAGCCAGTACGCGGCGTCGGGGCTCGTGGCAGCGACCAGCGCGCCTCCGGCGAGCGAGCCGAGCGCCCAGGTGAGGTTGTCCGCGGACTGGAGGAGGCCGTTCGCCTGCGGGAGATCCTCGTCGCCCACCAGGTTCGGCAGCCCGGCGTAGAGCGCCGGGCGAAAGAAGCTCGTCGCAATGCCGGCAGCGAGCGCGAGGAGGACGATCTGGAGCGCGCCTGCGGCGAACGGGAGCACGCAGAAGACCGCGAGCCGGGCGAGGTCGGCGCCCACGAGGATCGAGCGCCGTGGGAGCCGGTCCACGAGGGGCCCTGCGAGGAGCCCGACGACGACGATGGGGAGGAACTCGACGATGAGGAGCGCGCTGACCCAGGTCGCGTCCCCGGTGCGGTCGTAGACGTCGACGACGAGCGCGACGAGCGCGAGCCACGTGCCCAGGCTCGACGCGAGCGTGGCGAGGAAGAGCAAGCGGAACCCCGGGGCGCCCCCCAGCAGCCCCAGCCGCGCTCCGAGCCCCAGGGTCACGCGAGCGCCATGACGCGGCCGAGGGCGGCCCCGAAGAGCTCGTTCTCCTCGGCCGTTCCGACCGTCACGCGAATCGCGCCGGGGGCGCCGAACGGCGCGAGCGGGCGCACGATCACCCCTTCGCGCAGAAGCGCCTCGAAGACGGGGCGGGAGTCCTCCCCCACCTCCACGAAGACGAAGTTCGCCACGGGTGGAAGCGCGACCGGGAGCTCGAGGCCCGCCGCCGCCTGGACAACCTGCGCGCGGCCCTCGGCCGTCAGCGCCCGCCGGCGCGCGATCTCCTCGCCGCCGTCGAGGCTCGCGAGCGCGGCGTCCTGAGCCGTCTGGTTCACGTCGAAGGCGTTGCGCACCTTCGTGATCGCGTCGACGACGGGCCTGGGCCCGATCCCGTAGCCGATCCGCAGCCCGGCCAGCCCGTAGATCTTCGAGAACGTGCGCAGCACGAGCGCGCGGCGGCCGGCCTTCACCTGCTCCTCGATCCCGTCGGGATAGTCGGGGTCCGCGATGTACTCGAAGTACGCTTCGTCGAGGACGGTGAGGACGTGCTCCGGGACGCGTTCGAACCAGGCGTCGATCTCGGCGCGCGTGATCATCGTCCCGGTCGGGTTGTTGGGGTTGCAGAGGTACGTGATCTTCGTCCGCTCGGTCAGGGCGGCGAGCATCCGCTCGACGTCGTAGCGGTGGTCGGTCAGGCTCACCTGCACCGGGACGGCGCCCATCGCCACGGCGTCGAGCACGTAGCTCGGAAAGGACGGCCAGCCGCAGACGATCTCGTCCCCCGGGTCGAGCGTCGCGAGGGACAGGTAGCGGATGACGGCGTCGGCACCGGCGGCCAGGGCGACGTTCTCCGGCCCGACGCCGTGCTTCTCCGCGAGCGCGTGGACGAGCCGGTAGGCGCCCCCGTCGGGGTAACGGTTGAGCTCGACCGCGCCGCGGGCGATCGCCTCGAGGGCGGCCGGGAACGGCCCGAACTGCCCCTCGTTGGACGCCAGCTTCACCACTCGGTCCAGCCCGAGCTCCCGCTGCACCTCCTCGACCGGCTTGCCGGGCTCGTAGGGGACGAGCTCGGAGATCGCTGGGCGGAAAAGCGCGTCCGGCATCGCGAAAACCTTAACCTGTGCCGTCCATGGACGAGATCGGCCTCTTCCCGCTCAATCTCGTGCTCCTCCCGGGGGAGCAGGCGCCGCTCCACATCTTCGAGCCGCGCTACCGCGAGCTCATCGGCGAGTGCCTCGACACCGGAGAAGAGTTCGGGCTCCTCCTCGAGGACGACGGGGGCATGCGCGAGGTCGGCACCCGCTGCGGCGTCGTCGAGGTGCTCGACCGGTTCGCGGACGGCCGCCTGAACGTCGTCGTGGAGGCGCGCGACCGCATCCAGCTCGTCGAGGAGACGGAGGGCCGCGCCTTCCGCACGGCCGAGGTGGAGGAGCTCCCGGACGAGGAAGACACCCCCACCGACGAGGAGGTGGAGGAGTGCCTCGCCGCCTACGCCCGCGTCGTCTCGGCCGCCGAGGCGGACCTCGAGGACCTCGACTTCGACGCCGACTCCATCGCGTACCAGATCGCCGCCCGCATCGACTTCGGCCCGGAGATCAAGCAAGGCCTGCTCGAGACACGCTCCGAGCGCGAGCGCGTCGTCCGGCTCGCGCCCATGCTGACCCGCGCCGCCGACGCCGTCGAGCGCGAGCGCGAGATCCGCGAGCGAGCGGGCGGCAACGGCCGGGTCGAGCCGCTCTAGCCAGACCGCGCGCGACCGCCGCCGGCCCGCCCCGCACGCGCTGCTTGTGTTCCACAGTCACAAGCGCTTCGGCGCCTTGGGCCGCACCGATCCCGCTGCCCTCCGCGAGCGCGAGCTTGTGCGCGTGGAACACAAGGTTGAGGAGCGCCGGGGTGCGTCAGGCCCGAGTGCGCCCTCAGGCGCTGCGCTTGATGCCGTGCACCGGGCGGCCCGACGCTTCCCACGCGTAGTAGGAGGCGCTCGGGCCGAACGCGGGCTCGTAGCCGACGATGCGCGGGTTGCGCCCCACGTCCTTCGCGCGCTGAGCGTGCCAGAGCAGGTTGGGGTCGTCCCGCTCCTCCCAGACGAGAATGAGATGCACGGCCGTCATGAAGTCGGCCACGAACGAGCAGTCGGCGGCCGGGCACGGAAAGGGGTCCGTGCGCACGCAGAACCACCCGGAGTGGTCCGCGTCCGGGTCGTCCGTCCAGAGCTCCTCCTCCTCGGCGAGCTCCTGCTCCTCGAAGACGGCGGAGCCGGGACGGGGTTCCAGCGGGCTCTGGCTCATTCCGCGCGGATCACGTTACCGTCGGGGTCGAGCTCGACGAAGTGCTCGGCCTCGCCGGAGCGGTAGGCCTCGCACTGGTTCTCGGGCCGATCGTCCACGTCCTGGCGAGGGTCGTGCGCGACGTCCGCGACCCAGTTCGGCAGGACCGTGCCCAGGCACGGGCCGCTGGAAAGGTCCTCTCCCTCGGCCTTCGCCTTCACGTACGCAGCCCGAGCGGCGGCGATGGCGGCTTCCTCCTCGGCATCGTCCGCTCCGCCGCACCCGGCGAGCACGAGCGCCGCGACGGCCGCGAGAACCAGCGTGCGGACCAAAGCGTCAGAGCTCCTTCGCCATCAGGATCGCGTCCAGGAGCTCGGCGCCGCGCCGGTAATGGCGGCGCCGGAAGCCCTCGCGCTCGTAGCCGAGGCGCTCGTACAACGCGATGGCGGCCTCGTTGTGGGGAAAGACGTGCAGCTCGATCTTGCGCACACCCGCGGAGCGGGCCCAGGCCTCGGCGGCCTCCATGAGCGCCCGCCCGATGCCGCGCCCCCGATGGTCGTGCGCGACCATGAGCCCGAGGTCGGCGACGTGCTCGCTCGCCGGGTGCGGATCGCGCGCCACCGAGAGCCGTCCGACGATTCCCCCCGGCGTCTCGGCGACGAGCACAGCTGCATGTGGGTGTCGTCGCAACGCGCGTAGGTAGCGACGCTCGTCTGAGGCCGTGCGCCACTCCCCGTCCGTGATCAGCCACGCCTCGGGCTCGGAGCCCACCGCCCGGGCGAGCTCGACGAGCGCGGCCGCGTCCCTCGGCGTCGCGTGCCGGATCGTCGCCCCGGTCACCCCACGACGACCCCCGCGCCCTGGCGGCGCGGGTCTCCGGCCGCCTCCAGGCCGCCGTCCTCCCGGAAGGCGACCGCCGAGGCGCCGCCGAAGTACAGGTTGGGCTCGGCCCAGAGCGCTGTTCGGTACCCCCACTCCTCGAGCTGCCGCGCGGCGCGCTCGTCGATGCCGCCCTCGAGCTGGAGCACGTCGTCCGCGAAGTGCACGCGCGGCGCGGCGACCGCCTCCGGGGCGTGCAGTCCGTGGTCGAGGACGTTCACGACGATCTGGAGGATGGCCGCGCGCAGCCGGATCGAGCCCGCGCTGCCGACGACCAGCCTCGGCCTGCCGTCGGCGAGCACGAGCGAGGGCGCCATCATGCTCGTCAGGCGCCGGCCCGGCCGCGGCGCGCTGCCTTCCGGGTAGAGATCGTGCTCGCCGAGCATGTTGTTCAGCTGGACACCGGTGCCCGGCACGACGAGCCCCGAGCCGCAGCCCGTCGACGTCGAGAGCGAGGCCGCGTTCCCCGCGGCGTCCACGACGCTGATGTGAGTCGTGGAGGGAAAGCCGGACGGCTCCGGCGCCGGCCCCCCGAGACGCTCGCTCGCCGTCCGCGCGGCGGCCTCGACCCGGTCCTCCCCGAGCAGCCTGGAAGCCGCTCCGCCCCGGTAGAGGTCGCTCAGGAAACCCCCGAGCCGGGCCTGCGCGGATGCGCGCATCACCTCGGCGAGAGCCGCGAGCGCTTCCGGGCTTCCCGCGGGCGCGGGCAGGCCGAGGCGCTCGAGCACGCGCAACGCGAACGCGATGAGGATCCCGCCCGACGACGGCGGCGGGTTGGAGACGAACTCGTACCCGCGGTAGGCGGCCCGAACGGGACGGCGCTGGATGACCCGGTACGAGTCGAGGTCGTCGGCGGTGACGCGGCCGCCGGCGGAGCGCACTGCGGCGACGATGCGCCGCGCCAGCTCGCCGCCGTAGAAGGTGTGGGGGCCCTCGTCGGCGAGCCACTCGAGCGTCTCCGCCAGATCCGACATCACGAGCCGGTCGCCCTCGACGAGCGCGCGCTCGACACCGTAGATCAGCCGTCCCTCCTCCTCGGCCCGCAGGGCTGCGTCGAGGATCTCGTGCAGGAACGACTGCGCCGCATTCAGCTCCACGCCCGCGCGGGCGACCTCGACAGCGGGGGCGAGCAGCTCGGCCCACGGAAGGCGGGCGTAGCGGCGGTGGGACTCGGCGAGCCCGGCCACGATGCCCGGGACGGCGCACGAGGCCGCCCCGATGCGGAACACCTGCCACGTTCGCTCGTCGAAGGGCACGACGACGCGCACCATCTCGGCGCCGTCCTCGGAGCCGAGGCCCCGCCCGGGTATCGCCACGAAGAAGTCGAGCAGCCGGTCGCTGCGATCTCTCGCCCGGTGGACGAGCATGAAGCCGCCGCCTCCCGGTCCCGTCAGCGGGCTCTCGCTCACCCACGAGACGAAGCCGGCGGCGATGCACGCGTCGACGGCGTTCCCGCCTTCCTCGAGGATTCTCGCGCCCGCCTGGGCGGTGAGCGGGTGCCCCGCTGCGATCGCGCCCTTCATGCGCAGAGCCTAGCGCCGCGCTGGAGAAGCGCTCTAGGGCTCGCTCAGGAAGCTGGGCGGCTCGAGCGGTTCCGGCTCTCGCTCCACGGCTCGCTCCACGCGCCCCGGCCCGGCCGCGGGCGCGCCGATGCCGGTGGCGATCACGGTCACCCAGAGCTGACCCGTGAGGCGTTCGTCGATCGTCGCTCCGAAGATGATGTTCGTGTCCTCGGTCGCTCCGCGGCGGATCACCTCGGCCGCCTCGTTCACCTCGAGCAGGGAGAGGTCCTCGCCGCCCGCGATCGAGAGCAGGATGCCCTGGGCGCCGACGAGCTCCGTGTCGATCAGCGGCGAGCGCAGGGCCCGCTCGGCGGCCTCCTGGGCGCGGTTGTCACCGGTGGCGAATCCGATCCCCATGAGCGCCGAGCCGGCGCTCGTCATGATCGTGCGCACGTCCGCGAAGTCGAGGTTGATGAGCCCCGGCATCGTGATGAGGTCGCAGATGCCCTGGACGCCCTGCCGGAGGACGTCGTCGGCGATCCGGAACGCGTCGAGCATCGACGTCGAGCGGTCGAGCACGTCGAGCAGGCGGTCGTTCGGGATGACGATGACCGTGTCGCAGACCTTGCGCAGCTCGTCGACGCCGGTGTCGGCCTGCGCGCGCCGCCGCGTGCCTTCGAAGCGGAACGGGACCGTGACGATGCCGACCGTGAGGGCGCCGACGTCCCTGGCGAGACGCGCGACGACGGGCGCTGCGCCGGAGCCGGTGCCGCCGCCTTCGCCGGCGGTGACGAACACCATGTCCGATCCGCGGAGGACGTGCTTGATCTGATCCTCCGCCTCCTCGGCTGCTCGCCGCCCGACCACGGGATCCGAGCCCGAGCCGAGCCCCTGGGTCAGCTCGCGGCCGATGTGCAGCTTGATCGGCGCCTCGCACATCTTCAGCTGCTGGATGTCCGTGTTGACGGCGATGAACTCGACCTGCGACAGGCCGGCCTCGATCATCCGGTTGACCGCGTTCAGGCCGGCACCGCCGACCCCCACGACGCGGATGACGGCCAGGTACGCGCTCGAGTCGGGCCGCGGCGTGGAGCGCATGCGCGGCGCGGGTTCGATGAAGCTGCGCTCGGGCAGTTCGGCTGCCTTGCCCGCCGGCTTTCTGGACTGCGCGCGCTCCTTGGTCGGGGTCTCCGGCCCTGGCCCGGCCGCGGAGGCCGGAGGCGTCGGGCCGGCGTGCTCGACGGTCGCCTCGTCCGGCTGCGCCGGCTCTTCCTTTCGCGACCGCTTCTTGTCCGGTTGCTCCTCCTTGTCGGCCTGCCGCTGTGCGGCCTCGGTCGAGCGGAACAGCTCGGCCAGCGGCCCTTCACGCATACTTGCGCGGCGTCGCGCCATTGAGCACCTCCTTCGCGAGCTCCCGGTATGCCTCGGCGGCGGGCCCGCGCGGGTCGTACTTGAGGACCGAGCTACCCTGGACTGGGGCCTCCGCGTAGCGCACCGTCTTGCGGATGCGGGTGTCGAAGACGAGGTCGCCGAAGTTCTCCTTCAGCATCTCGACCGCCTCGCGGCTGTGCAGCGTGCGACTGTCGTACATCGTCGGCAGGATGCCCCGGATCTCGACGGTCGGATTGAGGTTCTCACGGATCATGGAAAGGGTGTTCTCGAGCTGGACGAGCCCGCGGAGCGAGAGGTATTCGCACTGCACCGGGACGATGACGCCGTCCGCCGCCGTCAGGGCGTTGATGGTCAGCAGGCCGAGCGAGGGAGGCGTGTCCACGAGGACGTACTCGTAGCGGGCTCGCACCGGCAGCAGCGCCTTCTGCAGCGCGCGCTCGCGGCCGATCATGGCCGAGAGGGCGAGCTCGGCGCCGGCCAGGTCGATGGAAGACACCGCGAGGTCGATCTCCGCGCGGACGATGACCTCCTCCATGGGCAGCGAGTGCACGAGCACGTCGAACATCGAGCGCTCGACCGTGTCGGGGTCCATCCCCTGGCTCATGGTCAGGTTGCCCTGCGGGTCGAGGTCGACCGCCAGGACGTCGAAGCCTTCCTCCTTGAACGCGGCGGCAAGGTTCAGGGTGGTCGTCGTCTTGGCCACGCCACCCTTCTGATTGGCGAAGGCGATTACCTGACCCAGCGTTGCTCCTTGAGAGGGTTCCGTCCTGTGAAACGGACGTGTGAGGATTCCAGAAAGGCCCATCGAGGGCTCCTGTTTCGTGGCAGCCTACCACAATCCTTCCGCCGTCCCAGGACGCTCCAGAGCCGGGAAACCCGCTCGCCGCGCTGGATTGCGGCGCAGGCTCAGCGTCTCCAGGCGAGGAGAGACAGCATCTCGAAGCAGGCGTTCGCGGCCACGAACGCCGTCACGTTCGCGGGGTCGAACGGCGGCGCGACCTCGACGCAGTCGAAGCCCCTGAAGTCGAGGCCGGCCAGGGAGCGCACGAACGTGAGCGCCTCCCTGCTCGAGGGCCCGCCCACCTCCGGGGTCCCGGTGCCGGGCGCGAACGCCGGGTCGACGAAGTCGATGTCGAAGGAGAGGAAGCACGCGGCGTCGCCCACCCGCCCTCGCACGCGCTCGGAGAACGCTGCCGGCCCGAGGGCTGCGAGCTCCTCGAAGGTGAGCGCGTCGATTCCGAACCGCTTCGGGAGGTCGGCGTCGTCCCGCTCCGTCAGGGACCCGCGCAGGCCGGCCTGAATCGACCGCCCGGGGTCGATCAGGCCCTCTTCCAGCGCCCGCCGGACGACGCTCCCGTGGAACAGCTTCTGCCCGAAGTACTCGTCCCACAGGTCGTGGTGGGCGTCGAGCTGGACGAGAGCGAGCGGCCCATGCACGGCGGCGAGCACCCGCAGCTCTGCGAGCAGCACCGTGTGGTCGCCCCCCAGGCAGAGCGGCGTCACGCCTGCGCGGGCGACCGCCTCGAGCGCGGCGGCGGAGCGCTCGAGCGAGTCCACGGTCGAACCGGGGACCGTGGGCACGTCGCCGTAGTCCACGAGCGAGAGCCGCTCGACGACGTCCACGCCCAGCAACGGGTTGTAGTTCCGCAGCATGACCGAGGCGCTGCGGATGCCCTCGGGCCCGAAGCGAGCGCCGCTCCGGTAGACGACGGCCCCGTCGGTCGGGATCCCGACGATCGCGACGTCGACGCCCTCGAGGTCGCGCACGTGCGGCAGGCGCATGAACGTGCGCGGCCCGCAGAACCGCGGCATCTCGAAAGCGTCGGGCGGCCCGTGACGCGGCATGCGGCGAATCTATCCGACGCTGCCCGCTTCCCTCGGCGCCACCTCCCCCCGCTCGACGCGGCCTCGGCAGCGGTCCAGGGCTCCGAGCGCGAGGTCCGCCCCGTTCCCCTCGGCGGCGATCCAGGCCTCGCCGTCCCTGAGCAGCTGCCGCACCTCGGCGAGCAGCGCCGCGGCCGGCGCCTCCGCCTGCTGCAACGCCTCGATGCGCTCGAGTCGCTCCATCACCCTGCGTGCCTCGTCCATGCACCCGAAGCTAGCGCGGTCGAGCGCACGAGTGTGTGACCTACTGCGTCGAGTTCTCCTCCTCTAGATGCCGACATTCGCGCCGGTACAGGACGGCGAGCGCGGTGACGCCGACGACCGCGGCACCGAGGGTGATCCAGCTCGGCTGGAAGATGGGGAGCAGGACGCCGAGCACCATTGCGAAGGCGAGGATGCGGCAGCGGCGGCGGCGCAGGATCTCGCCACGCTTCATCCGGTGGCGAGCACGCGCGCGGCCGTCGTCACCTGCGTGCGGGGCCGCAGGCCGAGCAGCGCCTCGTCCAGCGCGGCGGCGAGCCGCTCGCGCGAGCCCTCGAGCAGGGTCTCGACGAGGGCGCGGCGCACGGCGTCCTCGGCCCGAGCACCGGGTCCGTCGCCGTCCAGCAAGGCGCGCAGGGCAACGAGCAGCTCCTCGCGCTCCCGCGCGGTTTCTCCCAGGAGCACTGCTGCCCGCATGGCGGCGGCCCACGGGCCCTCGTCGCAGCCGAGGAGCGCGTCGAGCGCCTCCCGAAGCTCGTCCGAGCGGTGCGATCCCTCGTGGAAGAGCGCGAGCTCCCAGCGGTCAAGCGCCTCCAGCAGCTCCGCGGGAGCCTCGGCGAGCCGCTCCTGCAGCTGGACGACGAGCGGCGCCCGGAAGGGATCGAGGCGCGTCGGCTCCCCGGGCGGCAGCTGCGCGGCCGTCGCCGGCATCGGGCGTACCCCGTACGGCCGCCAGTCGAGGCGCTCCAGGACGACGGGCCCGGCCGCCACCGCACCCGGGGTGGCCAGGCGAAGCGCGCTCACCGTCCGGCCGAACTCGCCCGGCGCGTCGGGGACGCGGCACGCGGTCGACTCGAGCTCGCACTCGAGCTCGAGCAGGAGGGTGCGGTCGACCTCGCGGCCGAAGTCCCGTGGGAGCAGACGGGCGGCCTCCGGCCACGCGGCGGTCAGCTCCCCGCCGGCGGCCGGTCGGACGCGCACGCCGCGGCCGAGCTCGATGGGCCCGCCCGCCGTGAGGCCGACGACGGGCGCGAGCGCCGTGTAGGGCCGCCGCTCGCCGAAGAGCGAGCGCTCGAGCTCCGCGTAGGCGCGCTCGAAGGCGGCGTCGTCCCAGTCGAAGTTGCCGCAGGCCTCCGCGACCTGCACGAGGAGCGGGACGAGGACCGTGCGGCGGAGCGCCTCGTCCTCGCCCACGCGCTCGTCGGCGTGCGCGCGCGCGAAGATCCCCGCGGCCGGCTCGTCCTTCAGCGCGTTCAGCGCCTCGTGCGCGTCCTCGCGCAGCGCGAGGCGGCCCGCGCGCTGCTCGACGAACGAGCCGACGAGCGGCCGGTACTCGTAGAGCGTCGGACGGTTCGGGCCGGCGTGCTCTTCCAGGGCGACCGGAATGTCCGCTCCGCGCTCGAGCTCGAGGCCGAGATCGAAGAACGCGCCGAGGCAGAACGCGCGCAGCGCGTGGAAGAGGTCGGGCGAGCGGACCGCTTTCGACATGCCGGGACCGTTACGCGCCGGCCGCCCGGTTCCTGCCTGGAGCTCCTCTCATGATGGGGCCTCGGCACAGAGCCTCATTGTGAGAGGGGCTCCTGACAGTGATCGCACCAGTACGCCGTGCGCACGTTCTCGC
>Ga0081455_10002395_pt1 | contig 22384 bp, 19 predicted proteins | sample TabmetS3T2R1_FD_70207 | JGI IMG/M metagenome (GOLD analysis project Ga0081455, IMG submission 70207) | Tabebuia heterophylla rhizosphere microbial communities from the University of Puerto Rico - S3T2R1 | ecosystem: Host-associated > Plants > Roots > Rhizosphere ...
TAGACCGGCACCGTCAGGAGCCGTAGCCGCCGGAGCAACGACGGGTACGCGTTGGTCGCCAGTGCGACCGCGCCGGCGCGGACCGTACCGCCAGGCGTCTCGACCCGTACCTCTCCCCCGCTCCCGGACAACCCCGTCGCCGAGGTGCGCTCGTGAATGCGGACTCCAGCGTCGAGGCAGGCCCGCCGCAGTCCCCAGGCGAGCCGGGCCGGCTCGACGAGTGCGACCTCCGGCGCGTGCATCGCGCCGAGATAGGTCGGCGAGTCGACCAGCTCACGCAGCCGCTCCGGCGGCAGCCACTCGACGTCGACCCCGTGCTCGCGCTGGAGCCGGATCGAGTCGCGAAGCTCGTCGACCTGATAGGGCTGGGTCGCCACGTCCAGCTCGCCGGTGCGTTCGAACCGGCAGTCGATGCCGTGGCGCTCGACGGTCGCCTCGATGGCATCGAGGTTCTCCGAGCCCAGTCGCAGGAGGGCATTGGTGTCACGGGGCCAGCGGGACCAGCCGTTCTCGAAACCGTGGGTCAGGCTGGGTGAGGTGAAGCCGCCGTTGCGGCCGCTCGCCGCGGCACCGCAGGCGTCCGCCTCCAGCAGCACGACATCGCGACCGGGATCGCGTTCCTTGGCGAGCAGCGCCGCCCACAGTCCCGTGTAGCCGCCGCCGACGACGACCAGATCGGTCTCGGTGCCCGACTCCAGCCGCTCGGTCGGCTCCGGCCGGCTCGGGTCGTCGAGCCAGTACGGCACCCGGGCCGCGTCGGCCGACGCCCTCGCGTACGGCGACGTCATGCCACGGCACGCGCTCCCCGCCGCCCGCGCAGGCTGACCGCGAGCACGATGAGCACCGAGATGAGGAACATCGCCGTGCCCACCACGTTGATCTGCATCGGGATCTCACGTTGCGCCGACCCCCACACGAACATCGGGAACGTCACCTCGTTGCCAGCGTTGAGGTTGGTGATGATGAAGTCGTCGAACGACAGCGAGAACGCCAGCAGCGCCGCGCCCAAGATGCCCGGGAACACCAGCGGGAACGTCACCCGCCAGAACGTCTGCCACTCGTTGGCGTAGAGGTCCATCGCGGCCTGTTCCAACCGCGAATCGAGCCCGGCCAACCGGGCCTTGACCGTCACGACGACGAACGAGAGACAGAACATGATGTGCGCGATCAGGATCGTCCAGAATCCCAGGTCACCGCTGAAGCCGGTGCCGACGAACAGTGCCAGCAGCGACGAACCCATGACGATCTCGGGCGTCGCCATCGGCAGGAAGATCACGAGGTTCGTCGTCGCTCGGCCGTGGAACCGGTGCCGGACGAGCGCGAACGCCATCAGGGTTCCCAAGATGGTGGCGCCGAGCGTGGCCAGCAGGCCGATCTCGATGCTGACCCGGACCGCGGCGCACATCCCCTCGGGCTCGCACGGATTCGCCCAGTTGCTCCAGGTGAAGCCGTCGAACTGGTAGGTCAGCCGAGCCGCGGGATCGTTGAAGCTCATCAGGACGACGACCGCGATCGGGACGAAGGTGTAGGCCAGCACCAGCAGCCCGATCATCAGGATCAGGTGGTCGGAGATCCAGCGGCCGGGCCGCCCCATCGCACTCATGCCCGTCCTCGCTTCGCTGCGGGCGGCCACGAGCGCAATAGCGCAGCTGTGTTCACGGTTCGCTCGCTCCGCTCGCTCATACGAGGTCCTCCGTACCGGCCCGTCGGACGTAGAAGATCACCATGACGAGGATCAGCGCCATCAGCACGAGCGACAGTGCCGCCGCGTCGGGGTAGTTGTTGCCGCCGCCGAAGTAACCCTGGATGACGTTGCCGATCATGCTGTCACTGGGCCGGCCGAGCAGCTCGGCGTTGATGAAGTCGCCGGCCGCCGGGATGAACGTCAGCAGCGTGCCGGCGACCACGCCGGGCATCGACAGCGGCAGGGTCACCTTCGCGAAGCCGCGGATCGGGGACGCGTAAAGGTCGCTGGCCGCCTCGATCAGCCGGGGATCGATCCGCTCCAGACTGGCGTAGAGCGGGAGCACCATGAACGGCAGGAAGTTGTACGTCAGGCCGGTGACCACCGCGATCGGCGTGTTGAGCAGCCGGCCGTCCTGGCCCAGGATGTGCAGCCACTGCAGCGTCTCGACGACGAACCCGTTGTCGGCGAGGATCAGCTGCCACGAGATCGTGCGGATCAGGAAGCTGGTGAAGAACGGCGCGATCACCAAGACCAGCATCAGGTTCTTCCACCGGCCGGCCTTGAAGGCGATCGCGTACGCCAATGGATAGCCCAGGAGCAGACAGAACAGCGTCGCCAAGCCGCCGAACCAGAACGATCGGAGCAGCGGCTGCCAGTTCTCGGTGATGGCGGTGGTGTAGTTGCTCCACTCCCAGGTCACCTCGTAACCGGAGAAGACCGTGCCCGCCGGGTCGTAGAGGCTGGTCGCGACCAGGGAGTAGAAGGGGATCAGGAAGAACAGCCCGAGCCAGAGGATGCCGGGAATGATCAGCACGTAGCCGGTGTAGCGGCGGCCGCCCTTCGGCTCGTCGACTTCGGCCGGCTCGGGCTCGTTCTCGATCTCGCTCGCGACCTGCCCCAAGGCACTCATGGGGTGTCGTCCACCGTCTCGACGCCGGCCGTGGCGTCCTGTTCGGCGTCGAGCACGAACGTGTGCGGTCGGGACCAGTGCAGATCCACGGTCGTCCCTGGAGAGAACACCTTCCGAGCGCCGGTGTTCTGCTCGAAGACGGTCAGCTCCTGGCCCCAGGGCATCCGAACGAGGTACTGCGTACTGACGCCGATGAAGCTCGTGTCCGTAATGGTGCCGCCGACGATCGTGTTCGCGTCCGTGCTCTCCTCCTCGCCGGTAGCCGAGATGTAAACCTTCTCGGGCCGGACGCCGACCCACACCGGGCCGTTCTGTACGCGAGAACGCTCCCGAGAGACGCCGATCTTGCTGCCGTGGATGTCGACGACCAGCTCGCCGTCGCTGCCGCTGGCCAGCTCACCACGGATCAGGTTGGACTGGCCGAGGAAGTTCGCGACGAAGGTCGTCGCCGGATTCTCGTAGAGCTCCGACGGCGGGCCCATCTGCTCGATCACGCCGCCGTTCATCACCGCGATCGTGTCGGCCATCGTCATGGCCTCTTCCTGGTCGTGCGTGACATGGACGAAGGTCTCTTCGACCTCAATCTGGATCCGCTTGAGCTCGATCTGCATCTGGCGGCGGAGCTTGAGGTCGAGGGCGCCGAGCGGCTCGTCCAGCAGCAGAACCTCCGGCTCGTTGATCAGCGCCCGGGCGAGTGCCACCCGCTGCTGCTGGCCGCCGGACAGCTGGGCCGGCTTCTTGTGCGCCTGCGACCCGAGCTCGACGAGTTCGATCATCTCGTTCACCGCGCTGTCGACGTCCTTGCGGCCGCGGCGCCGAAGTCCGAAGGCGATGTTGTCGAAGATCGTCAGATGCGGGAACAGGGCGTAGTTCTGGAAGACCGTGTTGACCGGTCGTTTGTACGGCCGCAGGTCGGTGACCTCGTCGTCGCCGAGGTAGATCTGGCCCTGCGTGGGCTGCTCGAGGCCGGCGACCATCCGCAGGGTCGTGGTCTTGCCGCACCCCGACGGGCCGAGGAGGGCGAAGAACGATCCACGCGGCACCGTGAGGTCAAGATCCCGCACCGCGACGAAGGTGCCAAAGGACTTCGTGAGCGACTCCAGTCGCAGGTCCCGAGTGGTCTCGGGCGCTGCCGTCGACGACTCCGGAGCCGGAGCGGCGGCGTCGGCTGTGGTCATGGCGATCAGCCTCCGGTCAGCAGGTTCGTCCAGTCGTTCTCATACGTCTGGGTCTGGCTCTCGTTCAGCGGCATCATGGTCTTGGCGCCCTGGAGGGACTCCGGTGTGGGGAAGATCAGAGTGTTGTCGACCAGGCTCGGGTCGATCTTTTCCATCGCCTCCTGGGCTCCCACTACCGGGCAGATGTAGTTGACCCAGGCGGCCAGCTTCGCCGCCACCATCGGGTCGTAGTAGTAGTTCATCCACTCCTCGGCGTTGGCCTTGTGGTCCGCGAGGTTGGGCACGAGCATGTTGTCGCTCCAGGCCGAGAGGCCCTCCTCCGGCTCGACGAACTTGATGTTCGGGTCGTCGAACTGGGCTTGGATCACGTCGCCGGACCAGGCCTCGCAGGCGGCGATGTCGCCCGACTTGAGTCCACGAAGGTACTCGTTGCCGGTGAAGGCCCGGATCTGGCCGTCGCTCACGGCCTGATTGAGCCGGTCGAGCGCGTTGTCCCAGTCGTCGTCGGTGAAGTCCAGCGGATCGGCGCCCACGACGAGCAGCATGAACAGCATCGTGTCGCGCATCTCGGTGAGCACGGTGACCCGGCCCTTGAGGTCGGATCGGGTCAGCAGCTCCTCGAAGCTCCCGACCGGGTCGGTGACGCTGGCGTTGTACGCGATCCCGGTGAGGCCGCTCTGCCACGGCACGGAGTAGTCCCGGTTCGGATCCCACGGCGGGCTCTTGAGGGCAGGCAGGATGTTCGCGTCGACATTCGGCAGGTTCGCGTGATCGAGCTTCTGGAGCCACCCGAGGTTGATCATCCGGGCGGCCATCCAGTCGGTCAGCATGAACATGTCGCGATCGACCGGCTCACAGGCCCGCATCTGGTTGACGATCTTGCCGAAGAACTCGATGTTGTCGTTGACGTCGTCGGTGTAGGAGACCTCAATCCCGGTCTGCTCCTGGAACACGGCGTACGTCGAGTCCGGATTGTTACGCGGGTCGATGTAGGCCGGCCAGTTCGAGATGATCAGTTCTTTTTCTGACGCCGACAGGTCAGTGCTTGGGCAGGTCTGCGGGGTCTGTTTGGCCCCTTGCAGTTCGAACATGGGAAGAACCGCGGCGCTGCCGCCGAGAAATGCCGCGGCGCCGGCACCCTTCAGGAGCGTCCGCCGTGACACCCGAGCCATCTAGCCAGCCTCCTGCCCTGGGGTACGACCGACCCTCGACCGCATCGTGGCACGGCGTTCGGGCGCTGACAAGGGATTCCGTCGTCGCGATACCTGCTTGCAACGGAAACCTAAGGCGAATCACGCATCTTGCGCAGGGATCAGTAGATCGGGTCCGTTACGCTAAGTCCGTGGTAACCCGCAAGGACAAGGCGCTCACGCGCCGCAACAACGAGCGTGGCATGATTCTCGACGATGTGTCCAAAGCCATCATCGAGGAATTGCAACAAGACGGGCGGCGCCCGTACGCCGCCATCGGAAAGGCGGTCGGCCTCTCCGAGGCAGCGGTGCGTCAGCGGGTCCAGCGACTCCTCGACAACGGCATCATGCAGATCGTCGCGGTCACCAACCCGCTCGAGGTGGGGTTTCCGCGCCAGGCGATGATCGGCGTCACGGTCGAAGGATCCGTGGAGCAGGTGGCTGACGCCCTCGCGGACATGCCCGAGATCGACTACGTCGTGATCACCGCCGGGGGGTTCGACGTGCTCGCCGAGGTGGTGTGCGAGAGCGACGAGCACCTGCTGGAGGTGCTGTCCAACCGGATCCGGGCGATTCCCGGCGTGCTGCGTACGGAGTCATTCGTCTATCTCCGGCTGCGCAAGCAGACGTACGCGTGGGGGGTGCGCTGACCGCGCCATGTCCTCCGCACCGACCTACCGCCGGTTGTCCTTCTGGCACGCAACAGCGAACGACCTGCTCGAGCCGCGCCCGGCGCTGCCGGAGTCGATGACGTGCGACGTGGCCATCGTCGGTGCCGGGTTCACCGGGCTGTGGACGGCGTACTACCTGTCCCGGCTCGATCCGAGTCTCCGGATCGTCGTGCTCGAACGCGAGATCGCGGGCTTCGGCGCGTCCGGCCGCAACGGCGGCTGGTGCAGTGCGCTGTTCCCTGCGTCGCTGTCGGCCGTGGCGCGACGCGGCACCCGCGACGGCTCCATCCGGCTGCATCGCGCGCTGCACGACACCGTGGTCGAGGTCGGCCGGGCGGCGGCCGAGGAGGGGATCGACGCCTACTACCAACGCGGCGGAACCGTCGTCGTGGCCCGGTCCAAGGCGCAGCTTCGACGGGCGAAGGCAGAGGTCGACGAGGCCCGCGAGTGGGGATTCGGGCCGGAAGACCTGCGGCTGCTCGACGCGTCCGAGGCCCGCAAGCACCTCGACGCCACGCACGTCGTCGGAGGCACCTACACACCGCACTGCGCGGCGATCCATCCGGCTCGCCTGGTCCGCGGGCTTGCTCGAGCCGTCGAGGATCGCGGCGTTCGGCTGTACGAGCAGACGCCGGTGCATTCGATCGAGCCGGGCTCGGTGGCGACCGACGCGGGCCGGGTCCGGGCCGACATCGTCGTACGCGCGACCGAGGCCTACACGGCGCGGTTCCCAGGGCATCGACGCGTCCTGGCGCCGGTCTACTCGCTGATGGTCGTCACCGACCCGCTGCCGGAGTCGTTCTGGGCCGACACCGGACTCGCCGAGCGCCAGACCTTCAGTGACGGGCGCCATCTGCTCATCTACGGCCAGCGCACCCACGACGGCCGGATCGCCTTCGGCGGCCGCGGCGCGCCCTATCACTTCGGCTCCTCCGTACGACCCGACTACGACCAGGAGCCGCGGGTGTTCGCGGATCTCCGCAAAACCCTGATCGACTTGCTGCCGGCGCTGCGCGGCGTGACCTTCACCCACGGCTGGGGCGGCGCGATCGGGATGCCGCGCGACTGGCACGCCTCGGTTGGCCTCGAGCGAGCGACCGGCATGGCCTGGGGCGGTGGCTACGTCGGCGACGGCGTCGGCACGTCGAACCTCGCCGGCCGTACGCTCGCCGACCTGATCCTCGATCGTGAGACCGATCTGGTCGATCTCCCGTGGGTCGGCCACCGCAGCCGGCAATGGGAGCCCGAACCGCTGCGCTGGCTCGGCATCAACGTCGGACTGCGCGCGATGACCCTGGCCGACGCGGAGGAGGCGCGCACCAAGCGGCAGAGCGTGGTGGCTCGGGCGGCCATGCCGCTGCTCCGTCGACAGTGAGGTCTTGACCTCGCGCCTGGCCCACTCGATCCCCAGGCCGCTCGACCGCGGCGGACATCCACAGCCCACCGATTCCAGGCGCAGCCGCTGGTCGCTTCGGGCCACGCTCCGAGGCATGAGACCTCGTCACCGCACCCTGCTGCTCGCACTCGCCGCCACCCTGCTGCTGGGATCGGTCGCCGACACGTTCGCCACCACGGCGTCCGCTCGACCGGGCTCCGGTGGTGAGCGCTGGGGCTGGCCGCTCGCTCCACGTCCCGAGGTCGTCAGGACCTTCGACCCGCCGGAGGACCCCTACGGCGCCGGCCATCGCGGCATCGACCTCTCAGGCCGGATCGGCCAGTCCGTCCTGGCCGTGGCCGACGGGCGAGTCCGGTTCGTCGGCATGGTGGCCGGCCGCGGCGTCGTCGTGATCGAGCACGGCGACGAGCGATCGACCTATGAGCCCGTGATCGGGGCGGTCGACGTCGGCGATCGAGTACGGTCCGGCCAGGTCGTCGGCCGACTGGAGCTGGTCGCGAGTCACTGCTGGCCGAGCGCCTGTCTCCACCTGGGCCGGATCGCCGGCGAGACCTATCTGGACCCCTTGGAGCTGCTGGTCGGCGGGACCGGGCCAGTCCGGCTCTTGCCGTTCCACGACGCGGCCACCGCGGATACAGCGTCCCGACGACTCGTCCTCGGCGGCGGGACGATGATCGGAGGTGTGCTGGGCGCGGGCTGACCGGCGCTGAACAGGAGTGAGCCAGGTCCGCGGGTGAGGGCTGGACCCGAGCGTCATGGCCCTGCTCGCGGCCCAGGCGGTGCACGTGATCCCAGCAGCGCACCTGATCCCAGCAGTGCACCTGATCCCGGCCGCGCAATCGAACGCGCCAGCCGGGAGTTCGGCCAGTCGCGCTTCAGGCTCGCGGATGCGCCAGCCGGTAGGCCTTGCGCAGCCGGTCGCCACTGACGTGGGTGTAAAGCTGGGTGGTCGCGAGCGATGCGTGGCCGAGCAACTCCTGAACGCTGCGCAAGTCGGCTCCGCCCTCGAGAAGGTGCGTGGCCGCCGTATGCCGCAAGCCGTGCGGCCCGATGTCCGGCGCGCCGTCCACCGCGGCCAGCCGTCGATGAACCATCCGGCGGACCGTGCGCGGATCGACTCGCCCGCCGCGGGCGCCGAGGAACAGCGCCGATCCACTCCGCTCCGTCGCCAGCTCCCCCCGGGATCGACGAAGCCAGGTCTCGAGGGCCTGCCCGGCCGGCGCACCGAACGGCACCGAGCGCTCCTTGCGTCCCTTGCCGAACACCCGCACCAGATTGCGTTCGCGGTCGACATCGTCCATGTCGAGGGCGACCAGCTCGCCCACCCGGATGCCAGTCGCGTAGAGCAGCTCCAGGACAGCCACGTCGCGGCGGCCGATCGCGCCGTCCTCGACGGCAGTCGCCTCGGTGGCGTCCAGCAGCTCTCGAATCTCAGACCCGCGCAGGCTCGGTGGCAGCTTGCGATGGCGCTTGGGCGACGCCAGCATCGCGCCGGCATCCTCGCTCGCCCGGCCGGTCCGCACCAGCCATCGGGTGAACACGCGAGCGGCCGCAGCCCGGCGGGCCAGCGTGGTCCGAGCCTTGCCGCGGGTCTGCAGATTGGCGAGCCAGCGACGCAGCACCTGGAGGTCGAGGTCGGCCGGGTCGTGCCGTCCCAATCGCTCGGCGTGCTCGGCCAGCGCGATCAGGTCGGTGACGTAGGCGCGGACGGTGTTGGGCGACAAGTCACGCTCGTCGCGCAGGTGACGCTCGTAGACGTCGATCGTCGCCGACCACGCTTCGCCGCCCGGTTCGGAGGCACCGTCGCTCGATCCGTCACCCACCCTCGAACCATGCGTCCTGGTCCGGTAGATCGGCAACCCGACGCGCCGCCGTCATCGACGCCGCAGCCTCTGCGCGCGTCCTGGTCCTCGGATCGGCCGCCCGGGGCGCCGCCGTCATGCAGCGGTCCGCGCGCATCGTAGCCCTGCGGATCGGCAACCCGACCCGCCGCGGTCATCGATGCCGCAGCGCCTGCGCGGCCTGCGGAGCCAGTCGCCAACCGTCGCCAGTGCGCTCCACCAGGCCGGAGCACAGCAGCCGACCCAGCATCGTGATCGCGGTCGCCATGTCGACGTGGGCGTCGGCGGCCACCGTCGCGACACCGGCGGCGCGGCGCAGGGGCACCGCCTCGAGAACCGCGAGCTCGTCCGCAGCCAGCCCGTCGGTGAGTCGCCGCTCCCCCGGTGTCCAGCCGACCGTTTCGGACCCGAGTGGCGCCACGACCTCGGCCACCTCGTTGCCGCCGGTGACCAGCACGGCGCCACCGTCGCGGATCACCTGGTGCACACCGGCCGATGCCGAGCTGGTGACGGGACCGGGCACGCCCATCGTCGGCCGGCCGAGTCGACTCGCCCAGTTGACGGTGTTGAGTGCTCCGCTGCGACGAGCGGCCTCGACGACCACCGTGCCGGTCGCCAAGGCGGCGATCAGCCGGTTGCGAGCCAGGAACCGCACGCGAGAAGGCCGCGCGCCAGGGCACAGCTCGCTCACCACCAGTCCCTCCCGGGCGATCCGCTCGAGCATCGGCTGGTGGGCCGTCGGGTAGGCCATGTCGACGCCGCAGGCCAACACGGCCACGGTCGCGCCACGCAGGGCCAGTGCCCCGCGATGGGCGGCGGCGTCGATGCCGTAGGCCGCTCCGGAGACGACGACAATGCCGCGGTCAGCGCAGTCGGCCGCGATGTCACCGGCGACCTGGGCGCCGTATTCCGTGCAGGCACGAGCTCCCACCACCGCGACCGAACTGTCGGCCGTCAGCAGCTTCGTGCTCCCACGGACCCACAATCCGAGCGGCACTCCGCCCCGGTCCTGGAGGTTCTCGACATGCGCGAGATCGTCGAGCCGTTCGGGCCAGGCGTCGTCGCCCGGGCATAGCCAGCGATGGTCGCCGTCCTCGGTCTCGCGCAGCAGGCTCTCGGCCCGCCGGACAACATCGCGACTCATCGCGGCCTGCCAGGCGGGTGGGATGGCGTCACCACCGTGCCGGATCCGCTCGAGCGCCTCGACCGGGCCGACGGTCGCGACGAGATCGGCGAGCCGGGGATGCCCGGGCTCGGTGACCAAGGAGAGCACGAGCCGGGCCAGTCGCTCCTCGGCCGGGCTCGACGTGCCCGCTGACGGCAAGGCGGGCGGCTCGCTGCCGTCCAGGCGCCGACCCGATCCGGAACTCATGCGACGCCCTCGACCGGGAGGCTTCGCGCGACCGGCAGTGACCCGGAGCTGCGCAGCTGCATGGCGTTGTGGACGTCGTCGTCGCTCGGCTCGGCCCGGTCCGCCAGGTCGGCCAGCGTCCAGGCCAGCCGGAGAATCCGGTCCGCTCCCCGTGCGCTGATCCGCCCCTCGGCGAGCCACTCTTCGACCTTGCCGACCTTGGCCGCGCGCACCGGCCAGTGCATGCGCAGCATGGTGCCCGGGACTTCGGCATTGCGCCGCCACGGCGTGCCGGCGTAGCGAGCGCTCTGGCGGTCGCGGGCGACCCGCACCCGCTGGGCGACCGTGGTCGTGGTCTCGACGAACGCCAGATCGCTGTGCAGCTCGTGGCGGCGCACCGGCTGGACCTTGCGATAGATGTCGATGCGGTCTCGCACCGGACCCGAGATCCGGTTGCGATAACGGCGCTTCCCGCCGGGTGAGCACTCGCAGCGGTCGCTTCGCCCCCAGTCGAATCCGCAAGGACACGGGTTGGCGGCCAGCACCAACTGGAACTGCGCCGGGAAGGTGGCCGTCCGCTCGGATCGTCCGATGTTGATCTGACCGCTTTCGAGCGGTTGCCGGAGCCCCTCGAGAACGTGAGCGGCGAACTCCGGAGCCTCGTCCATGAACAGCACTCCGCGATGGGCCAGCGACATCGCGCCGGGTCGCAGGATGCGGCTCCCACCGCCGACGATCGAGACCAACGACGCCGTGTGATGCGGATCGAGGAACGGCGGCCGGGTCAGCAGCGGCCCGTCGGACGGAAGCGTGCCGGCGATCGAGTGCACCGCGCTGACCTCGAGCGACTCCTCCGGCTCCAGGTCGGGCAACAGTCCCGGCAACCGCTCGGCCAGCATGGTCTTGCCCGCTCCGGGCGGCCCCTCCAGCAGCAGATGATGCCCACCGGCGGCGGCGACCTCGACGCTCCAGCGGGCCTCCGCCTGGCCGAGCACCTCGGCGAGGTCCAGTCCGGCGATCCGGTCCTGGCCGGACCAGATCGCCCGCGGCGAGTAGGCCAGCGGCGGCACCGGCGGATCGTCCGGCTCCGGCTCGCCGGTCAGCAAGGCGATCGCGTGTCCAAGCGAGCGCAGACCGATCACCGAGACCCCGTCGACGGCGATCGCTTCGGCGGCGTTGGCCTCGGGCACCATGACCCGGGTGTAGCCGGCTTGCGCCGCTGCCAGGGTCGCGGGCAGGACCCCGGGAACGGCCCGCAATCGGCCGTCCAGCGCGAGCTCGCCGAGCAGTACGGCCTCGCGAATCGGTTCGTCGGGAATCGTGCCCGCGGCCGCGAGCACTCCCATCGCGATCGCCAGGTCGTAGATGGCGCCGCTCTTGGGAACCGAGGCGGGCGACAACCCGATGGTGAGGCTGCGATTGGGCCAGGAGTGACCGGAGTTGATCACGGCGGCCCGGCATCGGTCGCGCGACTCGTTGAGCGCCGCGTCCGGCAGTCCCACCAGGACCGTCTTGGGAAGTCCGGGCCCGATGTGCACCTCGACCTCGACGACCGTGCCACGAACGCCCTCCAGCGTGACGGCCCGGGTCAGCGCCAGTGCCACTCAGGCCACCGCCTGCAGGTGCTCGATCTCGGGTGCGCCGGAATGGGGCACGAAGACCGAGACGACGTCGATCCGGACCTCGCGCGGCCGCACGGCGTGCTCGGCCAGCCAGCGCGCGGTCAAGCGGCGCAGCCGAGCCGCCTTGGCTCGGGTGACCGCGGCGACCGGCGGCCCGAACAGGTCTGTCGTCCGCGTCTTGACCTCGACCGCGACCAGAACATCGCCGTTGCGCGCGACGATGTCGAGCTCGCCGAGATCACAGCGCCAGTTGCGATCGAGGATCACGAGACCGGCCTCGGTGAGACGTCTCGCGGCCAGATCCTCACCCCATTGGCCCAGCGCTCGCCGAGCGTCTGCCGTGGTTGCCATGGCTCCACCTCCACCCGCCAGCGTGGCGACGAGGTGGATCGGCCGGCGGGGCCTGCGGCCGACTGTGGAAAACGGTCGCGGTACGGGCGGCTGGGGACAACCGTCGAGGGCGTGGACGTCGCCGTGGACCGGCTCTAGCGCCTTCTGCGTACCCGGACTACGCCATTCCACGGACGATCATTTGCGCTGCTTCCGCCCACACTGGACACGCTGTGAAGCGCTCGAGGGGAGTGACTCGAGTATGAGACGTGCGCCGAGAATCATCATCGCCGGAGTCAGCGCCTGGCTCGCCCTACTCGGAACGGGCAGCCTCGTAGGAGCCACCGCGACCTCTGCCGCGGAATCGATCCAGACTGGCGGCGCTCAGACCGCCGGTCCGTTGGAGCCGATCCGGACGTTCGCCACCGTGGAGTACGGCGTGCGCCGGCCCAGCGGGCTGTCCTGGGACGCCGCGTCCGGACGACTGGTCGTCCCCGGCGCGCGCACGTCCAGCGGCACCACCGTTGTCTCACTGACACCGGCGGAGAGCCGCCGTACCTCCATCTCGCTGCCATGGCTGCGAGCCGGCCGCGAGATGGCGGTCAACCCCACGGACGGCGCGATCGCTCGCGTCCCGGCCGGCCGATCGGGTGTCGACGACCCCGCCGCCGCGACCTACTCCAACTCGGGCACCCTCGTCGTCCTTGACTCCGGCCCGGCCATCGCCCGCATCGCGCCGGACGGCTCCGTGACCCGGACCGCGATCAGCGGCGCCGACGGCCACGCCATGCGCGGAGTCGCCCTGCGCCCGGGCTCGCCGCTCACCTACACCTATGACGCGACCGCGGACGAGCTGCTCGGCATCGGCCGCAACGGCGCGATCAAGGAACGGCACGACGCCTCCGGCCTGGACCTCGCGAACGTACGAGGAATCGCCTTCGCGCCCTCGGCCGACGCCACCGACGCGCCATCGACGACGAACCTCTTCATCGCCGACGCCGGTGCCGGCAAGGTGACCGGCGAGATCACCGAGGTGACCCTCGAGGCGACCGCCGTCGCCGCCCTCGCCGCGACCACGGGCACCCTGATCCGAACGGTCGCCACGTCGGCGTACAACCCGCCGAGCCCCGACCCCTCAGGCGTCACGTACCTCCCCGGCCCGGATCGGCTGTTCATCGTGGACGGCGAGGTCAACGAGATGTCGATCTTCCAGAACGTGAACTTCTACCGGACGACACGCGCCGGCGTGCTCGACGACACCGGCGTGTCATTGCCCTGGTCCGAGGAGCCGGTCGGCACCGGCTACATCCCGAGCAACAATCACCTGATCGTCAGCGACGACGACGACAAGGAGATCTTCGACGTCGCGCCCGGCGGCGACGCACGGTACGGCACCGGCGACGACACCGTCACACACTTCGACACGGCGAGCTTCGGCAACACCGACCCGGAGGGGATCGACTACGACTCGGCGACCGGATCGATCTGGACCGTCGACGGAGTCAACACCCAGGTCTTCCGGATCCAGCGCGGCAACGACGGCCAGTTCGGCACCTCCGACGACGTGCGCAGCAACTTCGACGTCGCCGTGTACGGCGCCCGCGACCCCGAAGGGCTCGGCTACGACGCAGTACGCGACACCATCGTCATCGTCGACGACGGCTCGGACACGATCTACGAGCTCGACAAGAACGGCGCGCTGCTCAACACGATCAGCACCACCTCGGCCAGCATGGTCGCCGCCGCGGGTCTCGCAGTCGCACCCGGCTCGAACAACCCGTCGATCCGGACGTACTACGTCGTCGCCCGTGGCGAGGACAACGACTCCCATCCCACCGAGAACGACGGCCGGATGTACGAGCTGTCGGCGTCGCTGCCCCCGGTCGGCTCCACCAATCAGCCGCCGCAGGTCAGCGCCGGTCCGGATCAGTCCGTCATCCTGCCCGCGTCGGCATCGCTGGACGGCACCGTGACCGACGACGGTCGGCCGACTCCGCCAGGCACGGTCACGACGACCTGGTCCAAGGTCACCGGTTTCGGCACGGTCACCTTCGGCAACGCCAACGCGGTCGACACCACCGCCACCTTCTCCGAACCCGGGACGTACCACCTCCGCCTCACGGCCTTCGACGGCGAAGCCACGACCGCGGACGACATCGAGGTCCTCGTGCTGCCCGTGGGCAGTCCGGCCGCCATCGAGGTACGGGTCGGGGCGGGCTCCGACGACGCCGAGCAGGCGGTGAGCGGGTCGACCGCACTCACGAGCTCCGACCTCGAGTTGACCACCGACGGCAACACCCAGCAGATCGTCGGCACCAGGTTCACCGGCCTCCAGCTGCCCGCCGGCGCCAGCATCATCAACGCGTACGTGCAGTTCCGGACCGACGAGGTCAGCACGGGCGCGGCCAACATCACCATCCGCGCCGAGGCGAACAACAACGCGCCGACCTACCAGGCGGTCAGCGGCAACCTGGCGTCCCGCGCGACCACGACCCAGAGCGTGTCCTGGACTCCGGCGGCCTGGAACACGATCGGTGAGAGCGCCGCCGCGCAGCGCACTCCGAACATCGCCAGCGTCATCCAGGCGATCGTGGACCGGCCGGGCTGGGTGCAGGGCAACGCGCTCGCGCTGCAGTTCAGCGGCACCGGACGGCGGACCGCCGAGGCCTTCGAGGGCGGCGGGCCATCTGCGCCGCTGCTGCACGTGGAATACAGCACCGGACCGGTGACGAACCGGGCGCCCACCGTCGACGCCGGCTCCGACCAGTCCGTGATCGTGCCCAACGCGGCCACGCTCGACGGCACCGTCACCGACGACGGCCTCCCGACGCCACCGGGCGCGGTGAGCACGACCTGGACCAGGATCAGCGGACCCGGGACGGTCACCTTCGGCAACGCGAACGCGGTCGACACCACCGCCACGTTCTCGACCGACGGTCAGTACGTCCTTCGCCTCACCGCCAACGACGGGGAGCTGACCACGTTCGACGAGGTCACCGTCAACGCCCAACCGGCCGGGACGAGTCAGTCCCAGGAGGTCCGGGTCACGGTCGGTTCCGACGACGCCGAGCAGGCGATCAGCGGGTCGACGGCACTGACCAGTGGTGACCTCGAGCTGGTGACAGACGGCAACACCCAGCAGATCGTCGGAACTCGCTTCCCCGGCCTGCAGATCCCGCAGGGCGCCGCGATCACCAACGCCTACATCCAGTTCCGCTCCGACGAGGTCAGCACGGACGTCGCCAACCTCACCATCCGGGCCGAGGCGAACAACAACGCCCCGACCTACCAAGCGGTCAGCGGCAACCTGGCCGCCCGGGCGACCACGACCCAGAGCGTGAGCTGGACGCCACCGACCTGGCCCACCGTCAACCAGGCCACCACCGCCCAGCGCACGCCCAACATCGCCACTCTGGTCCAGGCGATCGTGGACCGACCGGGATGGAGCCAGGGCAACGCGCTGGCCATCCAGTTCCGCGGCACCGGGCGGCGCACCGCCGACGCCTTCGAGGACGGCGCGGCGTTCGCCCCGCTGGTGCACGTCGACTACAGCGCCGGGCCGGTCTCGAACCGAGTCCCGACCGTCGACGCCGGGGTCGACCGCTCCGTGGTGCTGCCCAACGCGGTGTCCCTGGACGGCACCGTCACCGACGACGGCCTGCCGGCTCCTCCGGGCGCCGTGACCACGACCTGGTCCGCGGTGAGCGGGCCCGGGACGGTGACGTTCGGCAACGCCAACGCGGTCGACACCACCGCGACGTTCTCCGGTCCAGGCAGCTACGTGCTGCGGCTCACCGCTACCGACGGGGAGCTGACGGCCTTCGACGAGGTCGCTGTCGACGCGCAGCCGGCTGGCTCCGGCCAGACCTTCGAGGTACGGGTCGCCGCCGGCTCCGACGACGCCGAGCAGGCGGTGTCCGGATCGACAGCGCTGACCAGCTCCGACCTCGAGCTGACCACCGACGGCAACACGCAGCAGATCGTCGGCACCAGGTTCGCCGGCATCCAGATCCCGGCAGGGGCGACGATCACCAGCGCGTACGTCCAGTTCCGTACCGACGAGGTCAGCACCGGCGCGTCCAGCCTCACCATCCGCGCCGAAGCAGCCGACAACGCGCTCACCTACGTGGCCGTCAGCGGCAACGTCGCCTCCCGGGCCACCACCGCCGCGAACGTCGCGTGGTCACCACCGGCCTGGAACACGGTCAACGAGACCGGCGTCAACCAGCGCACGCCCAACATCGCCAACGTGATCCAGGCGATCGTGAACCGGGCCGGCTGGAGTCAGGGCAACGCACTCGCGCTGCAGATCAGCGGAACGGGACGACGCACCGCCGACGCCTTCGAGAGCGGCGCCGCGTTCGCCCCGCTGCTCCACGTGGAGTGGCACCAATAACGCCGTGAGTGCCTAGGAGTCGCGAGCCAGCTCTTCGACGTTGACGTCCTTGAACGTGAGCACCTTGACGTTCTTGGCGCGGCGAGCCGGACGGTACATGTCCCAGACCCAGGCGTCGTTCATCGTGACCTCGAAGTACGCGTCGCCGCTCTCGGCCCGTACCTTCACATCGACCGCGTTGCAGAGGTAGAAACGCCGATCGGTCTCGACGACGTACTTGAACTTGTCGACGACCTGGCGGTACTCCCGGTAGAGCGAGAGCTCCATGTCGGCTTCGAACCGCTCGAGGTCGTCGGTGCCCATACCCGCCATTGTGCCGACGACATCAAGTCGACGGGTGTCGCGACATGCCGCCGCGCCAGTGCTCGGGTACGGCGATAGCGCCGTCTGGTCCCGGATCGTCCATCATGCGCCGTACCATCCGTTTGAAGTTGGGGCATTGAGCGATGTCACCCGCCCGGCAGCTCATCGCATGCTCGACCATCTGCTTGGCGGCGGCGATCTCGGCCATCCGGCGGTCGAGCTCGTCGGCATGGTCCGAGAGGACCCGGCGCCGGTCCGCGGCGCTCGGAGCCGCGAGGAGATCGCGAATCTGCGGCAGGCTGAGCCCACCGGCCTTGCTGCCGATGATCGTCGCGACCCGGACGACGTGGTCGCGGGTGTAGTAGCGCCGTCCGTTGACCCGCTTCGCCGGGCTCAATAGACCCATCGCCTCCCAATGCCGGAGCACGTGGGTGGCGAGCCCGAAGCGCTGGGCCAGCTCGCCGATCGTCATCGTCGACTCGGCACTTGACTTCATGTTGACATTAACTTGCAGAGTGGAGCCAGAGTCAAGCCAGCTGGGGCGGCGGCTGACCGACACACCGACAAAGGAGATCGACATGTATGACGCCATCGTCGTCGGAGGCGGGCCGGCCGGCCTGTCCGCCGCCCTGACCCTCGGCAGGGTCCGTCGCACGACACTCGTGCTCGACTCGGGCGACTATCGCAACGCTTCGGCCGAACACGCCCACAACCTCTTCACCCGCGACGGCACCCCGCCTGCGGAGCTGCGCCGGATCGGTCGCGACCAGCTCGACGCCTATCCGACCGTGGAGGTCCAGTCCCACGTCGCCGAACAGGCCCGGTCCATCGGCGACGGCTTCGAGGTACGGCTCGCCGACGGCTCGACTCGGTCGGCGCGTCGACTGCTGCTCGCCACCGGCGTGGCCGACGAGCTCCCCGACATCGACGGTCTCGCCGACCTGTGGGGCCGCAGCGTCTTCCACTGCCCGTACTGTCACGGTTGGGAGGTCCGCGACCAGGCCCTCGCCGTGATCGGGTCCGGGGCCCGCTACGCCGACCTCGCCCTGCATCTGCGTCGGCTCAGCGACGACGTCGTCCTCTGCACCCACGGTGGTGCGGACCTGGATGCCGATCTCACCGCGCTGCTCGCCGATCAGGGTGTTGCTGTGCGCGATGAGCCGATCGCCCGGCTGGTCGCGAATGACGGCGCGCTCGACCGGATCGAGTTCGCGGACGGCGAGTCACTGCGCCGGCAGGCCGCGTTCACCAGCTTCACACCGCACCAACGGTCGCCGTTGCCGGAGCAGCTCGGCTGCGCGCGCTTCGACGACGACGCGGTCGACGTGGACGACTTCGGCCGCACCAGTGTCAGCGGCGTCTACGCCAGCGGCGACATGGCCCGCCGGGCCAGCATGCCGGCGCCGTTCGCCGCACTGAGCGCCGCCGCGGCCAGTGGCACGATCGCGGCCGCCGCACTCGACAAGGATCTCCTCGCCGCCGAGCTGGGCCGGCCGTCGGCGTTCACGCCAGCGACGTCAACTGCTCCGCAGCTCGTACGTTGACGAACCGGCGCCGGTGCTCGGGACACGGCCCGTGCGCGGTCAGCGCCTCGTCGTGCTCGGTGGTGCAGTAGCCCTTGTGCGTCGCGAAGTCGTAGTGCGGCCAGCGCTCGTGCAGCTCGAGCATCATGCGGTCGCGCGTGACCTTGGCGATGATCGACGCCGCCGCGATCGAGGCGCTGACCCGGTCGCCCTTCCACACCGCGAGGGTGGGTACGCCGAGCCCGTCGACCGTGAAGCCGTCGGTCAGCGCGTACGCCGGGCGAATGGTCAGTCGGGCCAGAGCCCGCCGTAGCGCCTCGACGTTGGCGACGTGCATGCCGAGCCGGTCGCACTCGGCGGCCGGGATCGCCACCGCGGCCCAGGCCAGCGCCCGGTCGCGGATGAGGTCGTAGCAGGCTTCGCGCCGGGGCGCGGTGAGGAGCTTCGAGTCGTTCAGGCCTCGGATCTCGCCGCGCTTGCCGGGCGGGAGCACGACCGCGCCGGCGACCAGCGGACCGGCGCAGGCGCCTCGGCCGGCCTCGTCGACACCGGCGACCGGCGTCAACTCGACCCGGGCCAGGGCCCGTTCGTAGCCGTACAGGCCCGCATCGCGGCGGATCGTGGATCCCTTGGCGAGTACGGTCATCGGCGGAGTGGTCCGAGTCTAGGAGTGGTCCAGCTCGGGGTTGTTGAACGTGTCGGGTCGATGGATGAACCCGGCACGCGAGGCGGGCCACACGATCGCCCACACCTTGCCGACAACATCATCGGCCGGGACCGCACCGCCGCCCGGTGCGCCGAGGTGGGCCGTCGAGTCGGCCGAGTTGGCCCGGTTGTCACCCATGACCCACAAGTGATCGTCGGGGATCCGTACCGAGAACTTCTGACCTTGCATACCCGCGGCCGCGGCGCAGGGTCGCACGGTGTCGGGGAGGTAGTCCTCGTCGAGCGGAACCCCGTTGACCCGCAGCCTCGCGTTCGGGCCGGGGCACGACACCCGGTCGCCGCCGAGCCCGATCACTCGCTTCACCAGATGGCCACCGGTCGGGTAGAGACCGACGATCTCGAGGCCGCGCTGGATGAAGTTGTTGGCGTGGGCCTCGTCGGCCGCGCTCAGCCAGCCGCCGGGATCGTCGAAGACGACGATGTCGCCGCGGTGGATGTCGCCGTTCCAGTAGGAGACCTTCTCGACCAGGATCTTGTCGTTGGTCATCAAGGTCGGCTCCATCGACGCCGACGGGATGTAGAACGCCTGGAGGAAGAAGGTCTTGACCAGGAGCGCTAGGACGAAGGCCGTGGCGAGGAGTGCGATCAGCTCCTGCCACCACGGCAACGGACGCCGCTTGGGCTGCTCGGTCGATGACCCGTCGGAATCGGACGTGGTCGGAGGTGTTTCGTCGGGCGCGACACCCGATCGATAGTCCGGCGACTGCTCGGGAAAGGAGGACCGCAGTCCGGCCCCGCGGTCAGTCGGCTGACCGCTTTCGTCGTATCGCGCCACTCGGTGAGCCTAGCTCTGGACGCTCAGCTACCGGAGGGGGACTCGCGACGCTCGCGGATCTTGGCCGCCTTGCCCCGCAGGTTGCGTAGGTAGTAGAGCTTCGCGCGGCGCACGTCGCCACGGCTGGCCACCTCGATCTTTTCGATGATCGGCGTGTGGAGCGGGAACGTGCGCTCGACACCGACGCCGAAGGAGACCTTGCGGACGGTGAAAGTACGTCCGATGCCCTTGCCCTGAATCCGGATGCACACTCCCTGGAAGACCTGAACCCGGGAGCGGTTGCCCTCGATCACTCGTACGTGGACCTTGAGCGTGTCCCCGGCGCGAAACTCGGGGATGTCGTCTCGTGCGGCAGCGGCCGCCAAGGTGTCGATCGCGTTGGTCACGGTCGTTCACTCCTCGCCGGTGCCACAGGTCACCCACGGATATGGTTTCCGGATGCTGTTGGGGCGGCGCCCCGACGTCGAGCGCGATCCCCTCCCCTGTGGCAGAGCGGACCGTCGGCGATGGCCGAAACATCGAGCGCCAGCCCTCAAGTCTGCCACAACCCCCATGACGAGCCGAAATCAGGCTCTGCCTCGGCGCCCGTCGGGATACCACGTTCTCGTGGTAAGTGCGCACTCCGCATGGCCTCGATCCCATGCAGAGTGCGTACGGGCCGTGCAGAGTGCGATGGATCGACACGGACCCACGCGGACTCGTGCCGGGTCGCTACGCGTCGTCGAGCAGGTCCGGTCGGCGCTCCGCGGTCCGCTTACGGGCCTGCTCTCGGCGCCACTCCGCGACCTTGCCGTGGTGACCCGAGCGCAAGACCTCGGGTACGTCGAGCCCACGCCACGACTCGGGCTTGGTGTAGACGGGGTACTCCAGCAGCCGCTCGCCGCCGCCATGCGACTCCTCGGCGAGCGACTCGGGATTGCCCAGCACACCCGGCACCAGGCGTACGACGGACTCGACGACGACCAGCGCCGCCGCCTCGCCGCCGGCCAGGACGTAGTCGCCGATGGACAGCTCCTCGACCGGCATCCGGGTCGCCGCGTGATCGACGACCCGCTGGTCGATGCCTTCGTATCGGCCGCAGGCGATGACCAGCCACGGCTGGGCCGCGAGCCGCTCGGCGTCGGCCTGGACGAACTGCCGGCCGGCCGGCGTCAGCACGATGAGAGTGGGCGGCTCCGCCGCGTCGCCGACGATGGCGTCCAGAGCCTCCCCCCAGGGCTCCGGTCGCATGACCATGCCGGCTCCGCCGCCGTAAGGAGTGTCGTCGACCGTGCGATGCCGGTCGTGGGTCCAATCGCGCAGTTGGTGGGCGCGGATGTCGACCAGTCCCGACGTCTGTGCCTTGCCGACCAGGGACAGATCGAGCGGTGCGAGGTACTCCGGGAAGATCGTGACGATGTCGATGCGCATCGGTCAGGTCTCCTCGAGCAGGCCGGGCTGGTCGTCGATGATCACGACGGCACTGTCCAGGTCGACCGACGGCACCAGATCGCGTACGAACGGGATCAACGCCTCGGCGCCATCCGGCTTGCCCACCACCAAGACCTCCTGCCCCGGCAGATGCAGCACGTCGACGACGGAGCCGATCGCCCCACCGTCCGGTGTACGGGCCTGCAAGCCGATCAGCTGCCGGTCGTAGTACTCCTCGACGTCGTCGGGCCGCTCGTCGTCGGGGACGTCGGCGTAGAGCGTGACACCCTGCAGCGTCTCGGCCGCCGTACGGTCGTCGACGTCGGCGAACCGGACCAGCAGCGCTCCGCGATGGACCCGCATCGTGCGGACCGTGAGGACGTCACGATCGCCGCCGTCCGCACGGAGCACCGCCCCGGCGGCGAACCGGACATCGGCGTTGTCGGTCCGGCTCTCCACTCGTACCTCACCGCGGATGCCGTGCGCGCGGCCGACGCGGCGACCATTGATTCCAAGCTGACGGTGATCGGCGAGGTTGCGGCCATAGAGCGTGAGATGCGCGCGCCCCGGACCCATGTTTACTTGTGTCGTCACGCTCGCATCGAGCAAATTCTGCGCAGGCGCTTCGACGCGCGGATCGTTACGCGGCACGACGATCACCCCTGTCGCAGGCGGCGCTGTGCTCAAGCCGTTCGAGATCTGCTGGTCGTACTTGGCAATGTAGCGATAGCCCAGATTGGTCCGCACCTCGCCAAAGCCGGTCGGCACTTTGTATTCCACGCCTAGCGAGCCGGTAACCTTGGGTGCATAGATGAGATTGACATCGGAATAGTCGAACGTGCGCAACGCAGTCCCCACCAAAGCCTGAGTCAGGAAATCGTTGAAGTGGGAAGACAACAGACCGAGCGAAGCATTCAAGCTGAGATTGTTGACGGGACGCGCGATCAGCTCGAATTCGGCTCCCTTGATGACTGCGGAGCCGACGTTGGTTACAACCGTCTCGTTGCCCGTCGGGCCGCCCGGAATGGTCGTCGTCTGCTGCATATCTTTGTACTTCGCATAGAAGAACGCTGAA
>Ga0081455_10002396_pt1 | contig 22378 bp, 14 predicted proteins | sample TabmetS3T2R1_FD_70207 | JGI IMG/M metagenome (GOLD analysis project Ga0081455, IMG submission 70207) | Tabebuia heterophylla rhizosphere microbial communities from the University of Puerto Rico - S3T2R1 | ecosystem: Host-associated > Plants > Roots > Rhizosphere ...
CGAAGCCATAGTCCGTTACCTGGTTGCGCCGCGCGAAGCAGGCCGTGTCAAAACACGCTTGATTAAAAAGCTTCTCGAAGCGCTGAGTGCGGCGCCAGAGAAAGTGATGTTCCCGGCAGGGGCAAATCGTTAGCGTTTGTGTTGTGCCAGTAACCTAGGCTCCCACCTTTTCAAGGACGGTTCGTAACTCCTGAAAGTCTACCGGCTTGATCAGATGGAAATCAAATCCAGCCTCTTTGGACCGACGCAAGTCTTCATCTGCGCCAAAGCCAGTGATCGCGACTGCCTTGATCGGACCCTTTGCCTTGGCTTTTGATACGACGTCATAGCCGGTTCCATCAGGAAGACCAATGTCACACAAAACCAAATCGAACCGTTGAGACGCCAGCACCTCCAAGGCACGTCGGGTACTATCCGCGACCGAAGTTTGATGGCCAAAATGGGTTAACAGGCGCGACAGCGCATGTCGTGTGTCGCGATGGTCTTCCACAAGAAGAATGCGCAACCGCTTTGGCGCGCGTTTCTGAGAGACAGCATTCGTCGAAAATTCCGTGGCTCCTTCTGGAAGCGTATCGAGCGTTATCCTAAAGGTGGTTCCAAAACTTCGGCCGCGGCTCTCTGCTTCGATTCTACCGTTGTGAAGATCGATGAGATGCTTTGAAATAGCGAGACCCAGGCCAAGGCCACCGAACTGGCGGCTCACGGACGGATCGGCCTGTTCAAACGGCTTGAAAATCGAAACCAGCCGCTCGCGCTCAATTCCAATTCCATTATCGGTGATCTCGAAACGAAAATGGCCGACGCTATCATTATAGGTACGGAGAGCAATCTGTCCGCCAGGTGGCGTGAACTTCACGGCGTTGTTAATCAAATTCCAAAATATTTGCTGAAGGCGGATCGAGTCGGCGCGGATGTGGTGTTTCTCCGCGTCGAGCTCAGTGGAAACTCTTAGTTGCTTTGAAAGAATTGCTGAATTTGCGATCTCAATCGCGTCGCGGACAACGGCATTCGCGTCAACAAACTCCAAATGGAGTTGCAGTTTGCCGCGAGTGATCCGGGTGAGATCCAGCAGATCGTCAATCAATCTCGCCTGCAATCGCACGTTACGCTTGATGATCTTCAGGTCTTCCACGAATTCCGATGGAACTTTTGACGCATTGCCTGACAGGTAGTTCGCTGCCGCCAGGGCTGGTGTCAGAGGCGTGCGCAATTCATGGCTGAGCGCCGCTAGAAAGTCGTCCTTGGCCTTGCTCGCTTTTTCGGCGGCGATTTTCTCTGCCTCAACTTCACGGATATGAATCTGGTCGGTGATGTCGCGTGTGACTTTGGAAAAGCCCCGAATGTTGCCGGAGCCGTCACGCAGAGCAGTCAGGACAATTTCCGCCTGAAAGACGGAGCCGTCCTTACGAACACGTGGGCCTTGATCTCGAATATGCCCTCTGCGAGCGGCCTCGCGCAGGTTGCGTTGTGGCTTCTCGGCAGCGACATCTTCGGTTGTATAAAAGCAGGCGAAGTTCTTCCCAATAATTTCTTCCGAAGTGTACTGTTTGATTTTCTGTGCGCCTGAATTCCAGGTGAGTATGTTCCCAGCCGCGTCGAGCATGTAGATGGCGTACTCTTCGACGCTATCTACCAGAATATGAAACTGTTCCTCAGTTTGCTGTAGCGTCGACTTGCCCGATCGATCGTCCTTCATGGAGACACTAATTCTGCCTGTGAATCGGAGCGATACGCTTACTTGGTTCCCCGGGTACGCCGAATTTTAAAGAAAGACCCTCACACCCGCACTTCTTTGGCCAAACACCCGGCAACGATCAGAGGGAGCACACACGGCGATTTCGATAACCAATGGCTTATCGATCAGCAAATCTCGATTTGACGAATGATCGTGCGAATTCACCCAAGCGCGGTACCAGGTCTGGCGCGCCTTCCAGTTCCTCGATTTTGCGAACGATGGCGCTTCCGATAACTGCGGCGTCTGCAAAACGCCAGACCCGCTGAACCTGTTGCGCCGTTGAGATCCCAAACCCGACTGCGATCGGCAAATCGCTCACTGCTCTCATGCGTTTCACCATGGATTCGGCCTCGCGTGGCATTTCACGTCGCTCGCCGGTAACACCCGTGCGCGAGACAACGTAAATAAACCCGCCCGCCTGCTGCGCAATAAGCGCTAACCGTTTGTCCGATGTTGTGGGTGCGATGAGAAAGACAAGGTCCATCCCGCGACCACGAAACGTTTCAACCCAGGGCGCTGCTTCTTCCAGGGTCAGATCGGTGACGAGCACCGCATCCACGCCGGCGTTGGCGGCTTCGTTCGCCAGGCGATCCTTGCCGAATTTCAAGAGGGGATTGAGATAACTAAAGAGCACGATGGGCACATCGATGCGCTTTTTTGCCTGAGAAACGCACAGGAGAATGTCGGAAAGACTTACACCCTTTTTTAGTGCGCGTTCAGAAGCTCGCTGAATTACGTTACCGTCGGCAACAGGATCGCTGAAAGGGACACCAAGCTCGATAATGTCTGCTCCTGCTTTCGCGAGTTCGATTAACAACAATTCAGTTGTCTTGAGATCGGGGTCGCCAGCGGTCATGAACGGGATCAGGCCGCCGCGTCGAGCGCGCTTTAGCCCGGCGAACGTGTCGTCGACTCGACTCATTGCGGCGGTAGGTCTGCAACGACTTGTACGTCTTTATCTCCCCGACCGGACAAGTTGACAATGATGCTCTCGTTTTGGGGCAGATCGCGCGCAACGCTGATGGCAGGCAGAATGGCGTGCGAGGTCTCCAGGGCGGGAATGATTCCTTCCAGCTTGGCGCAGAGTCGAAATCCCTCGAGCGCTTGAGCATCGCTCGCGCGTGTGTATTCGGCCCGGCCACAGTCATGGAGATAGGCGTGTTCGGGCCCAATCGCCGAATAATCGAGCCCGGCTGAGATGGAATGAGTCGTTGCAATCTGACCGTTCGCATCCTGCAATACATAGGACATCGTGCCCTGAAGTACACCGACCTGGCCGCCGCCACTAACCTTTCCGCAGTGGAACCTTGCAGCATGCTTACCTAACGAGTCTCCCTGTCCTCCTGCTTCTACGCCGATTAACCGAACATCGCGGTCTGCAATGAAAGGATGAAACAAACCAATTGCATTTGAGCCGCCGCCCACGCATGCAACCAGAGCGCGCGGCAACCTGCCCGTCGCAGACAAAATCTGCTCGCGCGCCTCGCTTCCAATGACGCTTTGAAACTCGCGTACCATTAGCGGGTATGGATGCGGACCAAGGGCGCTGCCTAACAAATAATAAGTGTCACGCGCGTTCGTTACCCAATCTCGCAACGCTTCGTTGATTGCATCCTTCAAGGTACGCGTTCCGGCTTTCACAGCGACGACCTCGGCGCCGAGTAATTGCATTCGGAAAACATTCAGAGCTTGCCTCCGCATGTCTTCCGCACCCATGTAAATGACGCACCGCAATCCGAACAAGGCGCAAACGGTCGCAGTTGCCACACCGTGCTGCCCCGCGCCGGTCTCGGCGATGATGCGCTGCTTGCCCATTCGGCGGGCCAGCAATGCCTGGCCTATGGCATTGTTAATCTTATGCGCACCGGTGTGCAAAAGATCCTCGCGTTTTAGATAGATTTGCGCGCCGCCGGCGTGCGCCGTCAGTCGTCGCACATGAAACAGTGGTGTTGGCCGTCCACAATAACTTCGCAACAATTGGTTGAGTTCGTCGCGGAAGCCCGCACTCTCGCGCGCGAGCATGAACTCGTTAGTCAGTTCGTCGAGTGGTGCCACTAATGTTTCTGGAACGTAGCGTCCACCAAACTTTCCCCAATGCCCGTGCTCGTCCGGTTCACTTGTTGTAATCTGTGGTTTTTGCATTCGAACTGCCTGTCAAGGGAAGCGGTCAGCGGGAATCCGCCGTTCGCACGGCCCGGATAAAATGCTCGAGCGCGTGATGGTTCTTTGTCCCGGGTGCGCTTTCCACACCGCTGCAAACATCAACAGCGTGCGGCGAAACGGTCGCAATAGCCTCAGCGACGTTTCGCGCGGTTAAGCCTCCGGAGAGAATGAGGTATCGCGCAAAAGAACGCGCTATACGCGCAGCTTGCCAATCACAAGTCCGACCAGTTCCGCCACGAAGGTCTGGATGGTGCGCGTCAAGCAGCACGTCGCAATTACCAAACAAAGAAACCTCTTGGGGGCGAAACTGAAAATCCGTCGAGAACGCCCGGATCACACGAAATTCGCGAGATACTTCGCGGCACCTAGCTGGCGATGTTGGCCCATGCAATTGCACACATCGAAGTCCAGCTGTGTGTGCGGTGTTTCGAATCTTTTGGGCATCGGCGTCTACAAAAACTCCGACCGCACAGACTCCAGTCGGTAAGGCCTCGATGATTTGTCGGGCGCTGTGTGGTTCGATGTAGCGTGGGCTTTGCGGATAAAAGTTGAACCCAATCATGTCGGCGCCAAGTTCGGCGCACGCTTTGGCGTCTTTAATATTCGTGATGCCGCAAATCTTGATTTGTACGCAACGATGTCTGTAGGGCGTTTCTGTGAAACGCCGTGGCGTCTGACACAGACGCCCTACAATTTCGTCATTTACCGCCCGCTTATCTTCAGCAGTAGCGGCCATTAAATTCTGAAGAGCTATTTCCGGATCGGGCGCGTGCATCAACGCTTCGCCGATTAGAAACCCGCGAAATCCCAGTTTATGAAGGCGAATCAGTGCGTCCGCATTTTGGAGTCCACTTTCGCTGATCACGATTCGGTCGCGCGGAGCTTCAGCGATCAAACGCTCGCTGGTGTTTAATGAAACCTGAAACGTTCTGAGATCGCGATTGTTTACACCGATGATTTTTGCACCTGCGGTCAGGGCGCGATGTAATTCCCCCGACGTGTGTGTTTCGACCAGGGCATCGAGTCCCAGTTCGTCCTCGGCAACCGCGCGCAGTTCGGTTAATGAGGCTTGGTCAAGTGCGGCGACGATCAACAACACGGCGTCAGCTCCCGCGAGCGCGGCTTCGAAAATTTGGATGGGATCGATGATAAAATCCTTGCGCAAAAGAGGCAGCTTGGTGCTAGATCGGGCTGCAGAAAGGTGCGTAATCGAACCGCCAAAATATTGTTCGTCGGTGAGAATTGAGATCGCACAAGCCCCTGCGCGTTCATAGCAGCGAACAACATCGCTGACGGTTAAATCGTCGCGAATGATTCCAGCAGAAGGCGATTTGCGTTTGAACTCTGCGATGATTTTTAAGGCGAGGTCGGCGTGCGGCGCCGTCCCTACCAGCGCCCGCAGTAACCGATGTGGTTCAGCGTTCTTTCGAATTTCCAACGCCCGCTCGCGAAGATTTCGCGACGACGGGTCCCCTCGCAGCTTGGTGACGGCCTCACGCTTTTGATCCAGGATTTGGGAGAAAATATTTTCGATCATCTGCGTCGATTAGTCTCCCGGACCAGCAACTCCAGTTTCGACGCGGCTCGTCCGCTGTCGATGCTTTCACGAGCAAGGTCAGCCGCAAAACGCAGGTCCCGGGCTACGCCGGCGAGATGTAGCGCGGCAGCCGCATTAATAATGACCAGGTCGCGCGCGACACCTATGGGACCAGTCTTGTCGCCTCGCAAAACTGCGCGGATCAGGTCGGCGTTTTCCTTCGGTTTCTTTGCGCGAAATCCGTCGCAGGTCCGACGTTCCAAGCCAAAGTCTTCAGGCGACACTGCAAACGTTTCCACTTTCCCTACGGACGAACACGCGGCGACGTACGTTTTGTCCGCGATGGTTATTTCATCCAGGCCATCGGCGCCATGCACTACCCACGCCTTGTCGGTGCCCAGGCGCCCAATTGCCGAGGCGACGCGTTCAAGCAGCGAGCGCTGCCAGACGCCCACGAGCTGAAAGGGTGTCCGCGCGGGATTGGTCAGAGGCCCGAGCAGGTTGAATATTGTATGCACTCCCAGCTCGCGGCGTACTTGCGCCACGCGAGCCGTGGCAGCATGAAACAATGGCGCAAAGATGAAACAGATTTCATGCTCGTTAAGGCACCGTTCCACGGTTTCGACCGGAGCGGCAGTGTTGACGCCTAACGACTGCAGCACATCGGCGCTGCCGGAGCGCGAGGTTGCCGCCCGCGAGCCATGTTTCGCTACAGGCAGACCAGCGCCAGCAATCACAAAAGCCGCCGCTGTCGAAATATTAAAAGTTTTTGCGGAGCTTGATCCAGTACCCGCGGTATCGATGAAACGCTTGTGACACGATCGTAATGGTAGCGCACGATTCCGCATTGCTTCGGCGATTCCGGCAAGCTCATCGAATGTCTCGCCCTTTGCGGCGAGACTGATAAGTGCGGCCGCTATTTGCGTGTCGGTAGCGATGGGATTGAGCAAACAACCAAGAAAATTTGCAGCCTCAGCTCGGCTGAGATTCTCGCCGCGCATCAGGCGCAGCGTTAATTCGCGCAATTCAAAATCGCCGACCGCGCGTCCTTTCCATCCGCGGTTATCCTTTCCCGCGGGCCTGACCTGTTTTGCCATTGCGAGCGCTTTTGCCATCGCAGCCGCTTTGTTGACGGTCTCCTCGTATTCCGAATGTGGATTTGAATCTGCGACGATGCCTGCCCCGGTTTGAAAGTACGCTTTTCCGTTTTTTAGAACTGCGCAGCGCAGCGCGATGCAGGAATCAACGTTGCCGTCGAATCCAAAGTAGCCAATGGCGCCCGCATAACAGCCGCGCCTGGTCTTTTCCAGTTCGCTAATAATTTGCATGGCACGAATTTTCGGCGCTCCGGAAACAGTGCCTGCAGGAAAGGTTGCTTTCACCAAGTCGAACCCGGCGCAACCCGCGCGGAGGCGACCAGTGACGTTCGAAACGATATGCATTACGTGGCTGTAACGCTCGATCCCCATCAGTTCGGTCACGGTCACGGTGCCAAATTCCGAGACCCGGCCGACGTCGTTACGCGCGAGATCGACCAGCATGATGTGCTCGGCGCATTCCTTGGGATCTGCGAGAAGCTCGGCCGCATTGTGCTCGTCCTGTGCTGGGGTGGCCCCGCGCGGGCGCGTACCAGCAATCGGGCGAATCTCCAGCGCGTCATCAATCAATCGGACGTGCATCTCCGGCGAGCTACCAACAAGCGCAAAGTCATTTCCCAGCTTGAGATAAAACATGTACGGCGAGGGATTGATGAAACGAAGGCATCGATAAAAATCGAGCGCGTCGCCGCTAAAATCAGATTCGAAGCGTTGTGACAAAACTACCTGGAAGACGTCGCCTGCGCGGATGTAATCCTTGGCCCGCTCCACTGCACGTATGAATTCCTCAGGAGTAAGATTGCTTTGGTAGGGACATCGCGCTGCGATGGCCGGACGGCGCGGCGCGCCGTCCCTACCAAAAGGTTCCACTTCAAAATCCCCCGGCGGAACAAGGGGAAGATCCACAGGCTTCGTGAGCCGGCTCTTGATTTCATAAATTGTATCGGTGGCGATCGCATAGATTTCTTCGAGCGGACTGCCATCAAGGAATGCATTCGCAACGATTTTCAGAGTCCGCAGCCGATGATCGAAAATGAGAAGGCTGCTCGTGATCATGAAGATCATTTCAGGCAATTGCAGTTCATCGCGTTCTGCGAGCGGAACCTTTGGTTCGAAGAAATGGATTGCGTCGTAACCCAGGAAACCAACAGCGCCCCCGCTGAATCGCGGGAGTTCTGGACGCGCAACAAACCGATAGCGCGCCATCAACTTCCGGACCTCGTCTAATGGGTCACCTGTTATTCGGACCCGCCGTTCGACTCCCGATTCGACGATCTGGAACTCGGCCCCGCTAGTTTTGATAACGATCCTTGGGTCGATACCAACAAAAGAGAAGCGCCCGGATACGTCGTTTTTCTCAGTCGATTCAAACAAAAAACTGTAACCCGCCTGAGCCGGGTCTAGCTTCTTGAATGTTGAAACAGGTGTTTCATTGTCGGCGATAAACTCTGCAAAAACCGGGATGACGTTGCCGTGCCTGGCTAGCTCGGCGAATTCGTCGAAACCTGGTGTGAGATGGGTTGTCATCAGAGGCAGTGCATGGCCCTCGGCGTTGCAGGCACGAGAAAAGTTGCGAGGATTTTCCTGCCTTCGTGTGTGAGAATTGATTCCGGATGAAATTGCACGCCGTGCACCGGAAACTCGCGGTGGCACAGGGCCATGATCTCGCCATCCTCGCTCTCTGCCGTAATCTGAAGACACGAGGGAAAAGAACGCCGCTCGACGCTCAATGAATGATATCGACCAGCTTCAAACGGGTTGGGCAGATCTATGAAAAGACCGCTGCCATTGTGCCTGATCAGCGATGGCTTCCCATGAACGAGTTTGGAAGCATGCCCGATTTTTGCGCCGTATGCTTCGGCGATGCATTGGTGTCCAAGACATACGCCAAGGATTGGAACCTTCCACCCAAAGCAAAGGACAATGTCTTTGCTAATTCCTGCTTCTCGCGGCGTGCAGGGGCCGGGCGAAATGCAAATGTGCTCGGGAGCTAACCCGGCAATCTCGTTAAGCGAGATTTCGTCATTTCGCTTAACAACGAGATCGCAACCAAGCTCACCAAAGTACTGAACAAGGTTGTAAGTGAAAGAGTCGTAGTTATCGATCAAGAGAAGCATTACTGTACTCGTTAGGCGACTTTGGTTTCTATTCGACTCTGGCCGGCAAACGGGGTGGTGACCTCGCGGATCGCACGGACTTCACTGAGGAGTTGAACATACTCCGAGGGCGTCAGCGCCTGTGCGCCGTCGGAAAGGGCGAGTTCAGGTCGGTTGTGCACCTCCACCATGAGCCCATCCGCTCCTACCGCGACGCCAGCTCGCGCGAGAGGAGTAACCATGTGCGCGCTACCTGTGCCGTGTGATGGATCCACGATGACCGGTAAATGAGAAATTCGCCGGATCGCCGGCACGGAAGCGAGGTCCAGCGTGTTACGCGTGTGCTGGGTGAAAGTTCGAACCCCGCGCTCGCACAGGATTACGTTGTAATTGCCCTCCGCCATGATGTATTCGGCCGCGAGCAACCATTCTTCCAGTGTTGCAGCCATTCCTCTCTTCAACAGGACTGGTAGCTGTGATCGGCCGGCTCGCCTGAGGAGCGAAAAATTCTGCATGTTTCGGGCGCCGATTTGAATGACGTCGCCATACTGTTCAATCAAACCGACGTGAGGTTCTTCCAGCGCTTCGGTGACGATTTTTAGCCCAAACGCTTTACGGATCTCGGTGATGATTTCCCAGCCCTTTTCACCCAGCCCCTGAAATGCGTACGGGGATGTCCGGGGTTTCCACACGCCACCACGAAAAAATCGCGCGCCGCTTTTCTTCACCGCTTCAGCCACGGCGAACGCCTGATCCCGGCTCTCAATCGCACACGGACCTGCGATGATTGCCAGGTCGTTTCCTCCAATAGTGGCATCGCCAACTCGCACTACTGTCTTTTCCGGGCGCAGATCGAGCGTGACCAATTTGTACGGTTTGGTGACTCGGATCACGTCCGCGACGCCTGGCAGATTTTCAAAACGTCTGCCGTCGATGGAACCCTGATTACCGGTGATGCCAATGGCTGTTCGTGTCGCGCCAGGCATTGGATGCGCCCGAAGCCCAATTTCTTGAATGACGTTTACAACTCCTTCGACGTCCTGCGCTGCAGCGCTCGGTTTCATTACGATCAACATGGGTTTACAAGAGTTTGGGTTATAACATTGGTGTACACGCCAGATCTCTCGCTTGAGAGAAGGGAGAAATCAGCGTTCCGTTGAGAAACGGTCGCTTTCTATCGCCACCACACGAGCGCCAAGGCGAAGGCGGCGGGCCTTCGAGGGTCTGTCGAATAAAGAATGTCGACGCTCATCGACGGCTACAATAACGGCGACCTGGCAAATGTCGATCTTTAAATTTCAGAAGGATCACACTGGTATTGCATTCGCTTTGCTGCGCGGGCCCTTGTGTGGCGAGGATGTCACGACCGATGGTAAGTAGCCGCTGAGCTTTCCCGCATACCTAAATTTCACTCGACTACGTAAAACGCGCCGAGGACCCCACCGAAAAGTGTATGCGCGATCAGCACAGAAATCGGGGTGCGAAAACCATAATGCATGCCGAGGAACCCCGGAGGCTCTAGTTGGCGCACGACCGTCGGTCCGTACTCCTCATTGGCCATGCGCGGGTGCAGCGCGGGCAAAATCGGCAGCAGTACGGTGAGAACAAACGTGGCTTGAACCAGCCCGACCAAAGCGCCAAACCACCACGTGGATCTTCGAACAAGCTCAAACGCCGCAACGTAAATAAGAGAAAAAATCCAGCCATTGGCGAAATGGAAAAAAAATCCAATGAACTTTGCGCGGTCACGATTCGGCGTGAACATGGTGCCGAGCATGTATGGAATATTCATCCGCGTCAGTCCGATTCCTTGGCTGCCGGCAAGGACGGAAGTGAGCAGTACCGTGCTGGCAAAACCCCAGATTAACCAACTGCTCCAGTTCATGCGCGTCGATTGAACGTGTTCACTCGGCTTTCACTGTCGCGCAAACAGAGCGCCGCATTGATCAACCCCAAATGGGTGAATGCTTGGGGGAAATTTCCCAGCGAATCTCCGGTTTCCGGATCGATTTCTTCCGCAAAAAGATCGACATCATTGGCATAATCAAGCGTTGCTTCAAAAACTTCGTGCGCTCTCTCCAGATTTCCGCCGCGCGCTAGGAAATCGGCTTCCCAAAAGCTGCAAAGCGCGAATGCGCCTTCGCCCGATTCGACACTACGCTCATTTCGATAAACCAATCCCAAACGCGGAACTAGTTTTTCGCGAATTCGCTCGTGTGTTTGCTGCATACGTCGCGACGAAGCTTCTTCAAATCCGTAATAAGCGAGGAGCAACGCGCTGGCATCGAGGTTATCGCCACCACAGGTTTGCACATAGGCTTGAAGCTTCGGATTCCAAGCCTGCGTTTGGATTTCTTTGTCAATGCGTGCGCGTTCCGTCTTACATTTTTCGACATCAATACCGTTCAGTTGAGCGCGAGCCTGCATTCTAAGAATGCGGTCGAGCGCCACCCAGCACATCAACCGCGAATGCGTGTAACGTCGGCGATTGTCCCGATATTCCCACATCCCGTTGTCCGGTTCGTGCCAGTGTTGGCAAACATATTCGGCGCATTGCCGCAGCAGTTTTTGCGTGTCGCGGTCGAGTTGTTCGTCTCCGCCGATAAAATGCGAAACAGCTTCAACCACTTCACCGTAAACGTCGAGTTGCAACTGCTCGCTCGCCGCGTTGCCGACTCGAACCGGGCGCGAACCGGCGTAGCCGATTAAATGGGGTAGTTCCTGTTCACGCGGTGGATTTTCTCCAAAGACGTCGTAGACGATCCGCAGTTCTGGACGCGTCAACCGAGTCGCATGCAACAACCAATCAACGAACGCTTCGGCGTCATCTTTGTACCCAAGGCCGAAAAGGGCATGCACGGTGAACGCGGCATCGCGGAGCCAGGCGAAACGATAGTCCCAATTCGAATCACCGCCGATCGATTCTGGCAGTGAAGTAGTCGGTGCTGCGACGATCGCGCCTGACGGTGCGTACGACAGAAGTTTCAGCACAAGTGCGCTACGAGCGATCTGGCGCTCATACGGCCCGCGATAATTGGATTGGGCGGCCCAACTTCGCCACCAATTGATTGTGAGACCTAATTTCTCAGTAACCGATTCGCCGAGCGGCGGAATGACCGCTGGCGCTTCCTCCGAATGCGAACAAGAAAACGCAACCGTCTCGCCAGCTTTCAGAGTAACTTTCCCAGCCAGACCGTCTCCGCGCCCACCGAGCTTGACCTCGCTCCGCAGTATGAAAATGGACGTTCCGATGTCGATCTTCCAGCCGAGTTTGCCATAATCTTTGATTCTGGCAGCCACGCGACCGTAATTGAGGCGTGGGTTAACATCGATAATTAATTCCACTTCGCCCGCATCGCATTTTACTTGTCTAACGAGTTCGTGCTCTGGCCAAAGTTTTTTCTTTTTCTGCTCTTCCGAGGCAACCGACATAAAATCAGTCAAAACAACCTTTCCCGAGGCGGTGGAGAATTCAGTTTCAAGAACGTTTGTATTGTGGATGTAACGCCTAGCTAGTTCGGAAGCTTGCGATGGCCGAATGCTCCAATGACCTCCAATTTGCGGATCGAGGACCGCGGCGAAAATTGAGGCGCTATCAAAGCGAGGCCAACAGAGCCAGTCGATCGAGCCGTGGGTTGAAACAAGCGCGGCCGATCGCCCATCGCCAATGATCGCGTAATCCTGAATTTTCGCCTGGTGTATGTTCATGCTCTGTAGGAATTAACGCTCTTGCTCAACTCCCCTCGAGGTTGACATTGCAACCGACCAATGAATGACACGAGTGAAGTTGTCGTTGTTACCGGTGCTTCCGCGGGTGTTGGCCGCGCAACGGTTCAAAAATTTGCGAAAAGGGGTGCACAGCTCGTATTGCTCGCGCGCGGGCGGGACGGATTGGAGGCGGCGCGGAAGGAAGTGAACCAGCTCGGTGGCAAAGCGCTCGTGCTGATTGTCGATGTAGCCAACGCCGCGCAAGTCGAAGCCGCAGCCGAGCAGATCGAAACCGAATTTGGCAAGATTGATATCTGGATCAACAACGCAATGGCCTCCGTATTTTCGCCGATCAATCAAATGACAGCCGACGAATTTCGTCGCGTGACCGAGGTTACATATCTTGGCTCTGTCTACGGCACGCTTTCGGCGCTCAAGTGGATGTTGCCACGCAATCGCGGTGTAATTGTGCAAGTCGGGTCGGCGCTCGCCTATCGTTCGATTCCTTTGCAAGCGGCTTACTGCGCGGCCAAGCATGCAATGCAAGGATTCACCGAGTCGCTGCGCTGCGAACTGATTCACGACAAAAGCGACGTACGCGTGACGATGGTGCAACTTCCCGCCCTTAACACGCCGCAGTTCGGCTGGGTAAAAAGCCGGCTCGGGTGCAAAGCGCAACCGGTTCCGCCGATTTTTCAGCCGGAAATTGCGGCGGAGGCAATTTATTTCGCCGCGCATCATCCGCGTCGTGAGTTTTATGTCGGCTGGTCGTCCGCCAAAGCGATCATTGCCAACAAAATTACGCCCGGATTGCTCGATCATTTTCTTGGGCGCACGGGCTACGACTCACAGCAGTACGACGGAGTGGAAGATGACAGTCGCATGCATAATTTATGGGAACCTGTTCCGGGCGATCACGGAGCACACGGGAACTTCGATAAGCGTGCGAAGAGCTGGAGTGCTCAATGGTGGATGAGTCAGCATCGCGGTTCCATCGCTTTGGTCATCGCAGCGCTTATGATCGCTGGCGTCCTAGTCCTTCTTGCAAGCAGGTAGGGGCTCGACATCGCGTCACTGCAGCGAAGATCGGCCGCCGAAAATAGCGCGGCGACCAGGATGACCGTCTTCATTGGATAACTCCTTTGCAGTTTCTTCAACATTCGCCGCTAAAGAAAAAGCTGGTCGTATTAAATCAAGAGATTATTTGACTTATTGTGATAATTATGTCTGAGTCACTTTTCGCAAATCTGTCGCAATTTCGGCCGACACACCAGGCCCGAGAGGTGCTTAAGACTTATTATAGCAGCAGGTTAACCGCAATTATCGCCACGCCTACGCACGCGAGCTCAGCAGCAGGTAACTTTCGTGTTACCAAATTGCGAGAATCAAGCTACCCGATCACGCAACCTTGTGCACCACACTTCTCGATACAGGTGATACGCATGTTATTGAAAAAACTGGCAGTCTTTTGCGTAGGCTTTGCCGCTGGATTGTTTATCACACCGATCTTTGCGCTCGAGGTAACCGAACCTGCGGGCGCTGCTCATGGTTATCCGGGACTGTATGATGCGACTGGAAAAAAAATCGCCGACGGAGAGTTCAGACAATGGGTGGAAAACAAGCGGCTACATGTGATTATCACTTACAAGTTCTCCGCCGGAGAAGTTTATGAGGAACGGGCGCAATTTCGACAACAGCCAGAACTGATTCAGGAAAAATGGTCTTGGAAGGAATCGAAGAATGGGAAGTCGCAACGTGAATTCGCCGCAGATTTGCTGTCCGGAACCGCCAGCGCACACCTCCGCGGAGAACAGAAGGACGTTTCCGAAAAAATAAATGTTGAGCTGGGTCGTACATTTGCCGGATTCGGATTTGCCATTGCATTGAGTAATCTCCGCAAACGCCTGCTTAGTGGCGAACAAGTTCAGCTCAAAGCAGTCGGTTTTTCGCCATTCCCGACACTTAGCCCACAAGTTGTCACCGTAACGGTTTCCCACGGTGGGCTCGACCGCATGAGAATGTCCGGGCGCTTGCTGAAAGGCGATCGTTTCATCGTTCATCCGGAAATTTTTTTCCTCGCGAAATTGTTCGTTGAGGTGCCCGACACAAACATTTGGCTAACCAATCCTGCACCTGCTGGCTTCCTTCGGTGGGAAGGCCCAATTGTGTTGCCGAACGATCCGTTCATTCGGGTAGATTTGCTTTCTGCATCTAAAAGCGAGTCGGCGCAATCTTTAGAGGCGAACAATAATCGCTAACATTGTCTTCAAGCCGTTGCCCCGAGAAAATATCATGATCAATGGCGCGGCCATCATGCGTAGGCCAACTCTTGCGCCCTTCAGCGCCCTGATAGAGATATAAGCTTGATTTTGTGACGCTTTTGTTGCTTTGATTGAAGGGTGCTTGCCAAGGATAACGGGGTGTCACCGAGCACGACTGGACCGGACGCCGCTCCCGAACACAGCGTTACCGAATTTGCCACCACTCATTGGAGCGTCGTGTTGACCGCCCAGGGCGAATCGCCGACGGCATGCGAAGCGCTCGAAAACTTGTGCCGTGCCTACTGGCGGCCGCTGTACGCCTTCGTGCGACGCCAAGGTTACAGCCATGAGGAAGCAGAGGATATTACTCAAGGTTTCTTTGCAGTTTTCCTGGAGCGCAGGGACTTTGACACACTGCGCGCAGAGAAAGGCCGGCTGCGTTCCTATCTGCTGGTGTCGTTAAAGCACTTTTTGGCTGACGAAAGACGGCGGGCTACAGCACTGAAAAGGGGTAAGGGACGGCCACTTATTCCGTTGGAGGATCTACTTGCGAGCGCTGAAGAAAGCGTCGGACCATCGGATCGATTAACCGCAGATCGAATTTACGAACGTCGCTGGGCCTTGACCCTTTTAGACCATGTGTTCAGGCAGCTGCGAGACGAGTATTGTAAGGCCAACAAAGCAGCATTATTCGATTGGCTGAAACAATTGCTGCCCGATGAGCCCGGAGCACCTTTGCAGGCAGAAATTGCGGCAAAGCTGGGGACGACTGAGAACGCAGTCAATCAGGCGTTCTACCGATTTCGCCAGCGTTATCAGTCCTTACTCCGTGAAGAAATCGCACAAACGGTAGCTATGCCGAAGGATGTTGAAGATGAGTTGCGTCATCTGATTTCAATATTACGAGCGTAAGTTTTAAGGGAATTTTACGCAGTACATCATTGGAAATTGCAGAATAGGTCTCGGCTAATGGCGCGTGTATTGAGAGTTTGCAAAAAGTGCGGTACCGCGATTTTCGCCGACGAACCGGAAGGCCTGTGCGCCGCTTGCCTGCTGGAGACGAGTCTTGGGATTATTCACCAGGAAGCTAATGGAGCAGCAGTTCCGGAGATGCCGGACGAACTGGGCGACTACCAATTGATGGAGGAAATTGGCTGCGGTGGTCAGGGCGTTGTTTATCGCGCACGCCAGAAAAGTCTCAACCGCATAGTCGCATTAAAGGTCATTGGCCTCGGGCGTTGGGCAACAAAGGCGCACATCAAACGGTTTCGCCTCGAGGCCGAAACCGCGGCGAGCCTGGACCATCCATGCATCGTCCCGATTCATGAGATCGGAGAAAGCAACGGTTCTTGCTATTTCAGCATGAAGCTCGTTGAAGGACGAAGACTGGATGAAGCTATCAAGCGCGACCCATTATCGCCTCGACGGGCGGTGGAACTCATAATCAAGCTCGCGCGTACTGTTCATTATGCACACCAGCGAGGAATCCTGCATCGGGATATCAAGCCGGGAAATATTCTGATAGACGCACACGGTAAACCACATCTCACGGATTTCGGTTTGGCGCGACTCGTTGAGCGCGAAAGTACCATCACTGGGACCATAGCCGAAGCGCTCGGTACACCGAGCTATATGGCGCCTGAACAGGCTGCTGGCGATGCTGCACAACTCACAAGTACTACGGACGTTTATGGACTCGGCGCTGTCTTCTACCACTTACTTACCAGGCATGCGCCTTTCGTTGGAGAAACGATTTACAAAACTGTTCAGCTGGTTTTGGAGAACGATCCTCAACAACCGCGTGCGGTAAATCCGAAACTAGACCGCGACCTGGAAACAATTTGCCTGAAATGCCTCGAGAAAGATCCACAACGCCGTTATCCGTCTGCCCTCGCACTGGCCGAAGATCTTGAACGCTGGCTGCGGCACGAGCCGATTCAAGCCCGACCTACCGGAGCTTTCGCTCGGGGCAGCAAATGGCTGCGACGTAATCCAGCGGTGGCGCTTTCAGCGCTCTCCTTGATTGCATTGGCCGCGACTGTGGGTTTGATGATCTCTAAAAGCGAACGTGCCCGGGCGCCAACAACCGGGATTGCAGTGCTTCCGTTTGAAAATCTGAGCAACGACAAAGAGGACGCATTTTTTGCTGATGGTCTTCAGGACGATATTTTGACCAAGCTTGCCAAGATCGCCGACTTGAAAGTCATTAGTCGGACGAGTGTCATGCAGTATCGCGGTAAACGCGATGCACACCAGATCGCGGATGCTCTTCAGGTGTCTCACCTGCTCGAAGGCAGTGCGCGTAGGACAGGCGACCGGATTCACATAAACGCCCAGTTAATCGACGCGCGCACAGACACTCACATCTGGGCCGAACAATACGACCGCAATTTGCGCGACGTGTTCACAGTCCAGAGTGAGATCGCACAAAAAGTCGCCGAGCAGCTTCACGCAAAGGTCTCCTCCGCGGAAAAGCTGGCCATCGAACAAGCGCCGACCGTCGACCTTACAGCGTTCGATCTCTACTCACGCGCGACAAATCTTCTTTTGACCACGAGCGCGCATGTCAGCGGAAGAGCGAACTTACAGGAGGCCGCTAATCTATTGGACCAGGCCGTCATGCACGATCCATCGTTCTTCCAGGCATACTGCCAGCTCGCTAACACGCATGACCGTCTCTATCACCTTGGGTACGATCATACACCAGCTCGCCTTGCGCTTGCTCAAGCGGCTACCGAGGCCGCCTTCCGACTGCGTCCGGACGCAGGGGAAGCGCACCTTGCGCGCGCGGAAAATCTTTATCGCGGATACCTCGATTATGACGGAGCGCTTGCCGAGTTGGACACGGCTGCTCGAACTCTACCTAACAATTCCCACGTCTGGGAGCTGAAGGGCTACATCCAGCGCCGGCAAGGTAAGCGGGAAGAAGGCTTGCGTAGTCTCATCCGCGCAGCGGATCTCGACCCGCGCAACGTTCTTCTCTTACAACAAATCGCACTCAGCCTCAGAGCATTGGGACGCTATTCTGAAGAAAAATCCGCCTGGACCCGTGCACTCAGCATCGTTCCGGATGACATCCATACGAAAGTAGAACTCGCAAACGTGGAATTACAATGGAAGGCAGATATTGGACCTCTGCATCAACTGGTAGAGTCGGTCCGATCTACAGATCCGGCCACTGTACCAAGCATTGCTGACGTTTGGCTTCTTTGCGCATTGATGGAGCGCAACCCCGCCTCTGCAACAGAGGCCCTTCTTCTGCTGGGTGAAACACCCTTTAGTGACGAGGCTATTCAATTCAATCGTCCATTTTTGGAAGGCGTTGTCGCTCGAATGATGAATGATAACGTCGCGGCACGCTCCGCTTTCACTGCTGCGCGCGCACAACAGGAGAAAGCTATCCAGGCGGAGCCGAACTACGGGCCGCCGCTGTGTGTGTTTGGGTTAATTGAGGCTGCTCTCGGGCGAAAGGAAGAGGCATTACGCCAGGGCCGGCGCGCTGTTGAACTTCTTCCGATCGAAAAAGATTCAATCAATGGTCCGGTTCTAGTCGAGTATCTGGCGATCATCGCAGCATGGGCCGGAGATAAAGATCTCGCCTGCCAACAGCTTGCTCGCGCCAGCCGGGTTCCAGGGTGCGTCAGTTATGGCCATTTGAAGCTGCTTCCGTTTTGGGATCCACTTCGTGGCGATCCGCGTTTTGAAAAAATCGTCGCCTCCCTAGCGCCCAAATGATGTATGGCGCGCACACGCCGTTCGATTATTGGTTCCTGGCGATTTAAAACACGTTCCGTTGAGGTCGCCGCGAGAAATTTTGGCTTAGGGCAATTTTCTTCGTAAGAAAATCGCCGGTCTTCCGCAGTACACCAGTAGAGGCTCAAAACACTCGATCCAAAAAAATATCAAAGAAGGTCGAAGCAATGAATCGTCAGGGGGATACTTATGAAAACAAAATCCAGTTCTCAGTCTGCTTTTTTTAATGTCCGCATTCTGAGTCTGGTTGGTCTCTTCACAGGCATAGCTACTGCAGTGCTTTTCGCCGTATCCGTTGGAGGGCGTACTGCTCGTGTTGAGACAAATGCGCTTTCCGCGAGATCTCGTCTTCCGAGCGGCCCCGGCGGTGGAATCAACGAATCACCGGGGACGACTGCCGGAGGCGCTCAATGGGTCTGGCAAAAACCTCTCCCTCAGGGAAATCCTCTTAACGCTGTTTCCTTTACTGATACAAACAACGGAACCGCAGTCGGCGAAGGCGGCACAGTTCTGAGAACGACCGATGGTGGCGCACACTGGACCATTCAAACAAGCGGATACGAGGGAACGGGAATCATTTTACTGGGCGTGTCGTTTACAGATCAAAACACTGGAATGGCGGGTGGCGCGAATCTCTCCACCGGAGATACAGCCGTTATAAGAACTACGGATGGCGGGAACACCTGGGTCACCAAGTATAGCAATCCAGGGTCTTATATTACGGGAGTTTCCTTTACAGATGCGAACACAGGGACGGCTATAGGTGTAGATTTTAATCTTGGTCAGACGCTAATTTTAAGAACGACTGATGGCGGAGACACCTGGGTCAATCAGACAGGGCCACTTGCTTTCTATTATGGAATTTGTTTCACGGACGCCAACAACGGAACCATCGTTGGTGGTGGCGGCCTAATCGTAAGGACTACCGATGGTGGTGCTAATTGGGTTGAGCAGAATAGCGGAACAACAGGCGATCTTTATGGAGTATCTTTTACGGACGCCAATAATGGAACAGCTGTAGGCGCAGACTTTGACACAGGCAGCGCTGTCATTCTGAGGACGACTGACGGAGGCGCCACGTGGGCTGGCCAATACAACGGACCGACGGCACAATTTTCCGCCGTCTTGTTTACTGACACAAACACCGGGACAGCTGTGGGCAGTGGTGGAACCATTGTGCGAACGACCAACGGGGGAGACATGTGGGTCGAGCAATCAAGTGGAACCTTAAACCTCCTCCAGGGAGTTTCTTTTACAGATGCAAATAACGGCACGGTTGTCGGTCTGGCCGGTGAAATTATTCGGACTACGGATGGCGGCGCAAACTGGACGCTTCAATCTAGCGGCACAACTGCGGATCGAATGGATGGTGTTTCTTTCACCGATTCATCTACGGGCACCGTAGTCGGCCCAAACGGAACGATTCTCAGAACAACCGATAGCGGAAACACCTGGATTAACCAGGTCAGCGGAATCACTAGCGAGCTATTGGCGGTTTCTTTCATCGACCAAAATCACGGCCACGCATCCGGTTATGGTGCGATCCTGGGAACGACTGATGGCGGAGGAAGCTGGGCTATTCAACATACCCACGAGTTTACTGGCTATTTCAGTATTTCTTTTACCGACGAAAATAACGGGACAGCTGTTGGACAGGGTCCGGAAGCCTTGGATGGGGCACTGATTGTAAGAACGACAAACGGAGGGAATACATGGGTGACTCAGGCTAGCGGCTTAAAACAAGCTACTATACTTTTTGGAGTCTCCTTTACTGACGCGAACATTGGAACCGCCGTCGGGCAAAACGGGACAATCATTAGAACGACAAATGGCGGCAGTAATTGGGAAACCCAGATAAGCGGCACTATTGCTGATCTTAATGGTGTTTCCTTCAGCGATGCGACGAATGGTACTGCAGTTGGCGGAACATCTGACGGCCTGGGAGTGATCCTCCGAACAACAGATGGTGGGAGTAGCTGGATCGATCACACCCCACCGGGAACGTTTACACTCACGGCGGTTTCTTTTGCGGATGCAGCCAACGGAACGGTTGTTGGCTTCGGAGACACAGTCCTGAGAACAACAGACGGTGGACTGACTTGGAACAGGGAGTTGAGCCGAGTCGCGGAAGGACTTTGGAGCGTTTCTTTCCCCGATCCAGATAATGGAACGGCAGTTGGGACATTTGGTGCCATCATAAGAAGGGTCGCAGGGACGCCAACGCCGACACCTACAGCTACGGCTACTCCCAGTTTAACTCCAACAGCGACGCCCTCAGCAACTGCTACGACTAGTCCCACCGCGACACCCACTGCTACCGCGACACCGACTGCCACAGTCATACCTACTGCAACACCCACACCGACAGCCACACCAACAACAACGGCAACGCCAACACCGACAACTACGGGGACGCCGATACCTACAGTGACACCACGACCTAATCCAACGCCGAGGGCTCGCCCCACTCCGCTGCCTCGACCGACACCGCCTCGCTAAAAGAAGTAACTATCAGCGCCGTATGGTTGGTACCAGTAGAAGCTAAGGTTCGAAATTCGACCCGCTTCAGGCGGCTCAAAGCCCTCAAAAATAGAGGAGCACGGTGGACGGCAAGGCAGCGCTTGACGCTGTCCTGCCTTTTTACATTCAGTCGCCTGCCTGCAGATTATGTTTAATCTGTCAGCCTAATTTGACGTTTGCGAATCTCAGTGAAGCGGAACGCGCGTTGCATTGTTGAAGCGCGATTCTAATTAAACAGGAGGTTTATGGCTGAGGCATCGCAAGACCTGGAAGGCCCGGATTTCGAAAAGGGCTGCGATATCGACAAGGTGCCCGATGGAGGAATGCTTTTGGGGCACGCTTTTGGTGAATCGGTTCTGGCGGCCAGGCGGGGTGACGAACTCTTTGTGATCGGGGCAACGTGTACGCATTATGGCGGTCCACTGGCAAAAGGTTTGATGGTTGATTGTACCGTTCACTGCCCATGGCATCATGCGCGGTTTGATCTGCGTACAGGCGAAGCAATTGCGGCGCCGGCGCTGAACAATGTGGCGTGCTACAAGCTCGATAAGCGCGGAAAGCAGTTTTTTGTCACAGGCAAGATCGATGAGAAACCGGTGCGCAAACCGAGGTCATTGCCAGCGAACGTGGTGATTATCGGCGCAGGCGCAGCCGGCGGCGCTGCCGCTGAGATGTTGCGGCGCGAAGGTTATGACGGGGCGGTGACGTTGATCGGCGCCGATAAGTTTTTGCCGTACGATCGGCCGAATCTTTCCAAGGATTATCTTGCCGGGGCCGCGCCAGAAGAATGGATCCCCTTGCGCCCGCCGGACTTTTACCGCGAACAAAAGATCGACACGATAACAAGCACATCTGTCACGACGATCGATCCGGGAGCCAAACAAGTGACGTTGTCAGATGGCCGCACGTTAGGCTATGGCGCACTGCTGCTAGCAACCGGTGCGACACCCATCCAACTCTCGATTCCGGGACACGATCTGCCGCACGTTTGTTATCTGCGAACGCTCGCTGACAGCCGGCAAATCATTGAGAAGGCGAAAAGTGCGAAGCGCGCCGTCGTAATCGGCTCGAGCTTTATCGGTCTGGAGGTGGCTTGGTCCTTGCGGGAGCGTAAGTTGGAAGTTGCAGTGGTCGGAAAAGATTCGGTGCCGCTGGAAAAAGCTCTTGGCCGCGAACTGGGTGAGTTGGTTCGTAAAACGCACGAGCAAAATGGCGTTCAATTTCATCTCGGTCGAACGCCGGCAACGATTGAAGAGCGATCTGTGCAGCTCGATGACGGGACCAAATTGGATTGCGATTTGGTGGTGGTGGGGATCGGCGTACGTCCAAACATTGCCATTGCTGAACAAGCGGGCATCGCGACAGATAACGGTGTAGTGGTCGATGAGTTTTTGGAGACGAACGTGCCTGGCATTTTTGCGGCCGGCGATATTGCGCGCTGGCCCGATCCGCGCGCGGGACGGATCCGGGTGGAACACTGGGTGGTGGCGCAGCGCCATGGCCAGACC
>Ga0081455_10002397_pt1 | contig 22374 bp, 30 predicted proteins | sample TabmetS3T2R1_FD_70207 | JGI IMG/M metagenome (GOLD analysis project Ga0081455, IMG submission 70207) | Tabebuia heterophylla rhizosphere microbial communities from the University of Puerto Rico - S3T2R1 | ecosystem: Host-associated > Plants > Roots > Rhizosphere ...
AGCTGTCGTCAGGCGAGGGTCCACGCACGGGTCCGAACATGTTGCGGCCCAGGATACACGCGCCGATATTCTTGAAGCCGCGCATCCATCATGCGATGAGCGGGCTACTGCTGCCGTTTCTAGATCGGCCGGATCTCGATCTCCGAAGGCACGGGCATCGGATTGGGGCAGCGCTTCACCCAGGCAACCGATCACCCAACTTGCGTAAGAGGTTCAGACCCGATGAAACTCTATCTATTCCCAGCCGGACGTGCGAACAGCGTGCTGTCATTGAAAACTACCTGGGCATCGACTGCGAGGTGCACCGCCTCGACTTCACCCGTGGCGATCACTGGGATGCCGAGTCGGTTGGTATGGTCTCGTTTGAGAAAGACTACTCGCGGTGACGACACTAACGAGCGCGCCCTTCGCATGCCCTGCTTGTCATGCCGAGACAACTCGTTATTTCCCCAAAATCTTCTCCATCGCTTTGCCCTTTGCCAACTCATCGATCAGCTTCTGCAGGCCACTTCCGCCGGCAGCTCATTGAGTTCTCACCTACACGCCTCTTCTTCGAGATCGCGAGGGCGAAAGACAAGTACGTCGAGGTGGCCTATCACCTGGACGCGAAGAAGTGAGGTGCAGCGCATCATAGACCCACAACGGCCATCGGGCCTCGCCCAACGAGCCATCACGAGCGCCGGAATTGGATGACTTCTACAAGCAGTCGCGGTGGCTACTCGATCACCTCTGACATTGACCTTGCCGATTGCACATGCCTGGAATCGATTTTTCGCACCGTTAACCATGTGGTGATTCTATTTTTTGATGCGCAGGTGGAAGCGGATGGCGGTCGCTAGACGCCTGTCCTGAGGCGACGACCAAGGTCGGCATCAGTGTTGGCCTCCCGCCTTGTCAATTCCTACCGCTTACAAGGGCGTCGCCGTGGTAACTGTGGGAGGAGTTCAGTAGCATAGCTCTGGTCTCTGCCGATAAGAGTTGGGTGCTCCACGCGTCTGTACGGCCCCTCTCGGCAGCACACCAGTTGGCATTCCCTAAAGGCAAATGATGAGTCAGCGCATGTCCAACCAATTCAGTGAGCATGTGGTGCGATTTTGCGGAAGCGTGGATCAATTGCGCTCGGCTCAAAGCGTACTCACCGCGCTCAACGAGACCGTGTCGTTAGCAGGCACCGTCTCAGTCCTTGGAGCAGCGCGCATTCCGCTCAACGCTGCAGATTGGGACGCACTCATCCTGGGCAAGTCGGTGTTTGTCCTAGAGAAGGTGGACTATTGGAACGAGTACAGCTTGTTGGCGCGCAAGTTTGGAGATCCAAAAGCAATGATGGCGCGGTTTAGCCTCGCCCCGTTCACTTGGACCGAGACCATGAGGGCACTTGAACTCGTTGCTGCCGACCGGTGGGCATTCGAATTGGCACTCAGGCATAACATCCGAGACGGCTTCACATGTCCAGTTGGGGGACGCTGGGTCGTCGGATACTGGTCCCGGCGAGTGCTTACGAACGCATTATCGTACGAAGCTCGCGCGTTACTCCTGCTCGCTGCGAACTTTGCGGCAATCCAATTGGATCGGCTAGTCACGCCTGATGCGCGTAGGATCGGCAAGTCGTCGCCGCTTTCTCCCAGGGAACTCGCTGTATTGCGTCTGCTATCGATAGGCAAACGCACGCTAGCGATAGCTCAACATCTAGCGGTCGGGGAAGAAACCGTTCGCACCCATATTAAGAGGGCACAAGTGAAGCTTGGGGTGGCTAATCGCACTCACGCAGTTGCAGAAGCGATGCGCTTGCATCTGCTTGCCTAGTTGTCATCCCCGTCTGCAACACCCCAAGATGGCGTGGACGGGGTTGTGACCCCAGCCAACGCCACGTGCCATGCTTGGACAAAAATTATTTCTCTAGACTTTTTTGATTGGGCTCGTCCCGTCGCGCTGAATGAGGCACCATGCAGGGCTGGCAAGTTTTGGACGCTTGCAGCGCCTTCGCCAATCCTTGGAATCGTACTCAAGCAGTGTACCCGTCGCGAGACGCTTTTCGGTCAAAACGAGGCCGCAGTCAGGCAGGCCAACTCTGTAGCTGACATTTGAGCGAACCCATTCCTAACGCTAGGAGGTGGGCCGCAACCTATTGAAAGCCCTGAATGGGCTTGTCCCCAGATTGAGGGACAAATCGGCAGACAGAATTCAATCGAGCCTGAGGTGTGGCATACGCGCCGTGCATCACCCCCGATCAGGCGGACGGTGTTGGGGTCATTTGACGGATCACCCCCAGCCATTTGGTCGCTGGCCGAGGAGTCCGTCCGTGGCCACAGTGAACATCGGCGCTGCCGGCGCTGCCGCGTCCGTAATATGGGGGGTCATCTGACACGCCAGGAGATCTTTGGGATCCGGCTGCGGTGACCGTGCCTGACCGATGCTGTCGAAAAAGGGCTTGAGAAGGCCTGCGAACCGTGATCCCGGTGTCTGATTGATCATTGGCATTGGAGGACGGGGCGATGATGGGGCGGCAGCGGCGGGATCAAAGCCGCCTGTTCTACGAGTTCCGGCTCGAAGATCGGATCCCCGAGAACCATCTGCTGCGTCGCATGAACGTGTTTGTGACAGCGGCGCTCGCCGACCTGCACAAGGAACTCAAGCCCTATTACAGCGACATCGGCCGTCCCTCAATTGATCCGGAGTTGATGATCCGGATGCTCATCGTCGGCTACTGCTACGGCATCCGTCGCGCACGGCCATACAGGGACGCTTCTGCCGGGTTGAACCCCTCGAGCCCGAACGTCACGCCGACGACCTCTTTGCCGCCAACCAGCTTGAGCCCACGGGACGCAACTGGACCTATCTTTTCCAAGAGCCCTTTCGCACGCTTGACGCCTACGCAGGACGAGTGAACTCCGTACCCTCGGCCACGCGTTCTCGGGCCGAGTGACAGACAAGGACTTGCCAATGCGTCAATGAGAGGCGGGTGCTCGCGAAGGAGGGAGAATTCCTTCTGTTCGCGTCGGTGCTTGCCGATCTTCCAGCTGATGATCGCCAAGCCCCAACCCTGGCTGCAGGAACCGAACGGTGCGATTGCCGTTGGCAGAGAGCCGCCCATGGATTCCAGATGACCGGAAGCCGCCCGACCTCAGGCCTTCCCAGTTTTGAGATCCTGCAAAGATGCCACGCATCTTGCCCACCTCGGGCCAAGAGCGTGACGTCGTAGCTGACCGCCAGGAGATGACCGCATGAATGTCAGCAGCGAAAAAAGCACCTCGCTGTGGATGCGCACTAAGGTGGTAGACGACGCTCCAGCCCTCAATCGCAGCGAGAAAGCCGACGTTGTCGTGGTGGGCTCCGGCATCGCCGGAATGTCCGTCGCATACGAGCTGGCCAAGGCTGGCAAGGACGTAGTCATCATCGATCGAGGTCCGATCGGCAAGGGCATGACCTCGCGCACCACTGCGCATCTCAGCGCCCAGTGCGACGACGGATTTCATCAGCTGATCGGCCGACGCGGCGAGGAGATGGCCAAGCTCTGGTATCAAAGCCAGGCCGCCTCAATCGACCGGATCGAATCCAATGTGAAGAATTTGAGCATCGATTGCGACTTCCGTCGGCTCGACGGCCATCTTTTCCACGCGCCCGGCACCGATGCCGGCATCATCGACCAGGAGTATGAGGCAACGAAGAAGGTCGGCATGCCTATCGCGCGCGAGACGGGCGTGCCGTTCCGAACCCACGAAAAGACACCTTCGCTTCGATATCCGCACCAGGCAACGTTCCATCCTCTCAAATACCTAGCCGGACTTGCCACTGCCATCCGCAAGGTCGGCGGCCGCTTCTATGCCGAGACCACGATCGATCACGTCGAGGAGGATGAAAACGGCGTGGCGCTGAGAGCCGGCAAGCACCCGGTGCGGGCGCAGCACGCGGTGGTGGCCACCAATGCGCCAATCAATGATAAGTACGCGATCCACACCAAGCAGGCGCCGTACCGGACCTACGCAATGGCGTTTTCCCTGCCCAAAGGCGCACTTCCCGACGGCCTCTACTGGGATACGCTTGAGGCGTATCACTATGTGCGGCTGCAGCCGAACGGGAAGAATGACATCCTGATTGTCGGGGGTGCCGACCACAAATCTGGCGAAGCCGATGACGCTGACACCCGCTTCCTCGCGCTCGACGCGTGGATGCGCAATCTGCTGCCGGATCTCGGTAAAGAGCTGCACCACTGGTCTGGCCAGATCCAGGATACGATCGACTATTGCGGCTTCATCGGCCGCAACCCGGGTGAAAAGCGCATTTTCATCGTCACTGGCGATTCAGGTCAGGGAATTACCCACGGTGCGGTCGCTGGACTGCTCATCAGCGATCTTATCCTCAAGGGGAAGAGCCCCTGGGAGGAAGTCTATGATCCCTCGCGAAAACCGGTAAAGGCGGCCGGCACCTTCCTGAGTGAGAACTTGACGACGGCCAAGAACTTTGCCGAGTACGTGGCCCCCGGGGAGGTTGCCTCGTATGACGAACTGAAGCCCGGTCAAGGGGCAATCGTCCGCAGGGGTCTCCGCAAGATCGCCGCGTACCGCGATGAGGCAGGCAGGCTTCTGCTGCATTCAGCCGCGTGCTCGCATCTTGGGTGCCACCTGCATTGGAATAGCTTCGAGCGGTGCTGGGATTGCCCCTGTCACGGTTCGCAGTTTGCGCCGGACGGCACCGCCCTCAACGGGCCTGCGTTTTCACCGCTGGAAAAGTTCGAAGATTGACAAATCGAGGATGTAGCATGAAGCGCAAGGCGAGCAAGCGGGAATTCCTCGCACCCGGCGGCGACAAGCGGTACATTCGCCGCGATGAGAAGGGGCGCATCAAGGAGAGCGACGATCAAAACAAGTCATTGTCGCAGGATCGCCGCCGCAAGGCAAAGAACACGACCAAGGCGGGGCAGGGTGACCGCGGCGACCGAAAGTCGGCTGGCAAGGCTGACCGTTCTTAGTGTCCATTCCGTTCGGGGGAACGCCGCCTTGTTTCTCCGAGGGGCAGCGGCGGGGCTAACGCCACTGTCCCCATGACTGTGCTCAGGCTCGCGTGACACCGGCTTCTTCCGGCGCCGCAGCGATATCCGCTTCCGCAGAGCCTCATCACCGAGATTATGGCAGGCAGCGCGAATGCCTCTGAGCAGACGCTCCGTATTCGGGTCCGATTGGGCCCCGCCACGCTCGCCGCTCATTTTGGCTTTGGCGCTGCGGCGGGCGCGCCACGGCCACTCGTCAATTCGACCTACTTACTTTGATCTACCTCTGACGCACCTCACTCCCCAAACGTCAACTGCGCCGCTTTGGTCATAGATCCCGCCCACGGAACGGGCGCCTGGACCTCGCGTTGATGGCCAAGACAGGCTTTAGGAGAGAATCATGGCACAGCCGGGACCTTCCGACCATCGCGAGCAGACGCGCAATGTAGGCCGCGAAGATCTGTCTGACGGTATCATGGACCATGTGAGCGAGTCGGCCCGCGACATTAGCGAACGGGCTGGAAGCATCGCCGAAGAGGTGGTCAACGCAGTCAGGGAGCGGCCTTACACAACTCTCGCGGTCGCCGCGGGCTTGGCTTTCGCGATCGGCGCGGTCTGGAAACTCGGGCAAAGACCTGAGCCGTCTCGGCTTGACCGACTACTAGCGCAATTGCCGGATCTGCGAGGCCGCGACCGCCTCGAGCGCTGGTGGCGTTGAATACCTAGTGATAAGTCTCCGCAGGAAGTAAGCCGTCAGGCTCGTCGTGCCGGCTGTTCGGTTGGCGGCGAAAGCACGCTTCGATTGTTTTGAAACTTTGCGAGCAGAGAACAGGGCAATTTGGAATGAGCTATGGAAGGGGCGGATCCACCTGATAGGCACCGAAAAGCGGTGGCAAGCCTTGGCAGATACGGCTTTCTTTTACCTCAACAGTTCAGTTCACGCGTCTTCACCTGCCTCAACTTCGATCTTCGGTTTGGCAACGTGGCACGATTATCACTACTACTATGGCCATGTCATGTGGGACATAGAGGCGTTTTCCGTGCCTGTGCTTATGGTTTTGGAGCCTGAAGCAGCAGAGAGCATCCTCGACTATCGATTTCGAACGTTCCACGCAGCTCGCGACAACGCTCGTCTCATGGGGCGGCGTGGTGCGCAATTCGCGTGGGAAAGCGCCCCGTCGACAGGTTGCGAGGCCGCGCCTTTGCCGGGAACGGCGGCGTGGCACGAGGATCACGTCTCCCTCGATGTGACCCGCGCCTTTGCTTTCTATGCCCACGTATGCGGTGAGAACGACTTTTTACGCGACAAAGCCTGGCCGGTTATCTCCGGTGTCTCAGAATGGCTGACTACGCGCGCCGCTAAGACTCGCCGAGGCTACGAAGTGCGAGCCTCAATGGGCATCGCGAAACGCGAGGATCCGGTCAAGAACGCTGCCTTCACGAACATGGCGAGCGTGGTGGTGCTGCGGGAAGCGTTGTCTGCCGCCAAGCAGCTCGGACGCGAAGCCAATCCCAAGTGGGCCTTGATTGCTGATGCAATGGCGGTTCCGCTGCGGGGAAAGGTGATTATATCCCATGACGGTTATAGGCGCGACGCCAGATCCGCTCATGGGCCTTTGGCCCTTGGGTTATCCAGCCGATTCGGACGTTGAGCAAGCGACCCTTAACTTCTAGCTCGAACAGGCTGAGGGCTACTTGGGCAGTCCGATGCTCTCGCACTCTATGGCGTATGGGCAGCGCGTACGGGAGACCGGAAGCTCGCGCTCAAGATGTTGCAGGAGGGCTATGCCACCTTCGAATGTGGCAGGTTTTCGCAAACTCTCGAGTATCGGCCAGATCGATTTCCAGAGCAGCCGCAAGCAGCCCCATTCTTTGCAAACTTGAGCGGGTTTCTCGTGAGTCTGCTCTTCGGATTGCCGGGCATTGAGCACAATGCTCATGATGTAGGGAGCTGGTGCACACGTCGCGTTGCCCTTCCAGAGAGATGGCGCGCCATTGAGGTCGAGCGCCTTTGGGTGCGAGGAAAGCCCTGGCGGCTGACCGCGCATCATGGTCAATGTGCAAACCTTGACGAGCTGTAAGAAGGGAACGATGGACGAGCCGGCGTGGTGGAAAGAAGCCGTCATCTACTGGATCTATCCACGCTCATTCTACATGCCAACGGCGACGGCGTAGGCGATCTGCGGGGCATATTCGAAAAATTGCCCTATTTGGCTGATCTCGGCGTGGATTCTGTATGGCTATCTCCCGTTTTCAACCGCCGATGTTAGATTTTGGCTACGACATCTCTGATCATTGCGCGATCGATCCTTTATTCGGTTCTACCTCCCCTGCAAACCCCTTCGAGCGGCTCGGAACTGATGATCTGGATGCACATTGTCTCCTGATGTACCGGGTCCGCTAGCATCCCGGCAGAAAATGAGAGGACCGAAGATCGCCGCCATGATGCGAGGCTGCGCAAGCTAAGAGCAGTCATTTCCACGGGAGAAGAGCGATGTTTACCCCGAGCGTTGCCGTCGCCGAACTCATGGTTCGGGCCGCCTTGATCTATATGTTTGTTTTCATTCTCCTTCGAATGCTCGGCAAGAAGCACGTGGGCGAGATGGCCCCGTTCGACCTCGTCATCTTGCTGATCCTGAGTGAATCTGTGCAGAACGCCCTGGTGTCCGACGACAAATCGGTCACGGGCGGTATGATTGTCGCAGCGACCTTGTTCGGTTTCAGTCAGCTGATCGGCTACATCGCCTGGAAGAGCAAGAAAGCCGAGCGATTTCTTGACGGTGCTCCGCGGATCCTGATCCGGCACGGACATGTCCGCACGGAAGCTCTGGCCAGCGAGCAAATCACCCATACCGAGCTGCTCGAGGCCTTGCGTCGGGAAGGCTGCACGTCGATCACGAAAATACGATACGCGATTCTGGAAAACGACGGTGCCATTACCATCGGTTTGCGCGCGGATACCGGGAGGAGCGAGTGATGAGCCTAGGCGGCGCCCCCTTACCACACGAGGCCAGCACCACGCTGATGACTAGAGATGCGGCCAGCGCCACGTAGAGCCGGGATTTTCCCGCTCGACCTCGATATCGCGGGGAAGCGGTCAAGACCCCGTCCTTCCGATCTATCACACCGTTTACGGCCAACGTGCATATAGATGAGTGCAACACAGTTCGATGCACTCGGTATGAAAGCTGACGAAAAAGCGGACCTTTCCCGCACTGGGAAGAAAACAAACTTACAGCAGGCTATCTGGCGAATCGGACGCAGCATGGACCCGAGCTCTTACACATCACCGACCAAAGCCCAGCGGGCTGGTGCGGCACGTAGCCCGACGCCTCAAAGAAGCCATAGACACAATTGCGAGCGTTCCGGGGTTGGTTCGTAAAAGCGGCCTCATCAACGCGCGACCAATCTCCCGCCCTCGCTCCATGGCCAAGCTGAGTGGGGTGCTGCGCGTGCGGATGTACGGTTCTGCCAAGTCCGGAACAAGCGGTGAAACCGCGCGTTCGTTCATGCGAAGCCGCAACGGTGACGGGCGAAGGAGAACCCGGATGACACAGCAGAAGGCGAACTACCCACTAAACTATGGGCAGGACACCGCAAAGGATCGCCAACAGGGGATGGCGGAAGCAACCGCCGACAAAGTGAAAGACGTCGCCGCCAACGCTCAGGAGATGGCTGGCAAGGTCGCGGACCAGGCCCGCGAATATGGGGAGCAGGCGCAGGAAGCTGCAAAGCAGATCCGGCCCTTCATGGAAAAGTCGCTGAAGGAGCAGCCGATAGCGACGTTGACGGGCGTCGCCATATTCGGATTCTTACTGGGCGCGCTCTGGAAGAAATAGGGCGAAACGCCGTGGCGGAGCCGCACGCTGGCACTGTGCCGCACAAGCTGGGCAAAAGCGACGCCGCCCTGTACGCCGGGAAACCAGCGCTTAGCAAGGCATGGCTCAATTTTCTGTTGCTCAAGGTGGACGCCGCGGTTTGATCCGCCGACCGCCGAGACTTCCGCCTGCGCGGGCGCCCGGCCAGGTCGCGGAAGGCGAGCGGGAATGCTCCTGCTAGCGCGCCGGACGGAGGGACCATGAACACTGCTGCTGGGCGTGTCTGGGTCGCATAGTCGCATTGAGGTCTGCTCTGAATTTGCCGTGACGCAGGCGAATCAGCTTGGAACCTTCGTGGGTCAACGGTTCGCGTACTAAACGTGTCTGCGGGCCGAGCGTCGAAGTTGGCAGCTACAAACTCGAGATCGAGGACGATGTCGGTTTCCTCCCGCGACGAGGCGAGTAAGAGCGCCGCCGACGTCGATGTTTTGATCCAACCTGCTCCATAAGCCCCCTGAGGGGGCCTCATCCGCGCCGCTCACCTGCTGCCCCGTGGATGCTCGAAGGGCACGATGCGATGGCACGTCGACAAGGAGCCTGACCTCTCTAAAGCTTGCAGCCACGGCTTAAAGCTTTCATTCGGTGGTCTTTGACGACCACTGGTTACGCCGTCGCCGTCTTGCGCGAGCGGAACGCCACCGCCTGTTCCGTACATGCCTTTCAGCGCCGTTGCCTGCAGCTGGTTCACGAACTAGCGACCCGTTGGCGGGTTGCTCAGACAGGCCAATGGAAGTGAGGCCGATGCAGGTTGAGCTGATCAACTTCGAGGAAACCGAGGGAGGCGGGCATGCGGCAAGGTCCAATTCTGTACAACCGCTTGCTGCGCTTTGAGCATGCTCGAAAAAGCCTGAGCTAGCCCCTTTTATTCACGAGCAGTGGGAATTGCCATGATGGGTGTCGACGAAGTGGTTGGTTTGGCGTAGCATTCTGGTGTCGAGAGCGTTCGTTTCTGGCGGGCCCATCGGGCGAAGTTGCTCACGGACGGGATCGATTACCTCCTGTCTTCCGACAGGGCCGCTCTAACGTTCCGCAGAAAGTCGGTGTACTTCACGCCGCTTGCCCTGATAACGACTTGCTGCGCAACAATCAATCCGAACAGCATGTAGAGAAATGCGAACAGCCAGGAATGTGGCTGCATCAGATCATGACGAACCGCATACGCCAAACCGTAAATCGAGATCGGGAGCAGAACGACGACGGCCGTCGCCAGGCCCGGAGAGTAAAAGCGCGGCAGTCGGAACATCTTGATCATGGCGAGGTGCATGATGGCCTCCAACACTCCCAGCATCATGGTAGCCATGGCGAGGAAGGGTACATTCGGAAAGAACAACGGAACAAAGGCGATCACCAGCACATAGGCGGCTGTGACGATTTCGCCAAAATGTCGATCTCTGGCCGTGAAATGCAAGTGCTCTGTGATCAACTCGACGAAGCCGCCAGGGAAACGGCCTTCTTCCCAGAGATGCATCACAAGCCCAACGAAGAATATTCCAACCAATCGCTGAAGAACTGGCATCGAAGACCAGTTGATGGCGAGATACGTGGCAACGGCGACGCCGAGCGCCGCCATGATGTAAAGATTGTTCCTAAGAATGAGCTTTACCATGCCTGTGCTTATAGGTTGGGGGGCACACATGCCCTGCAGCGCCCCACGCGGCAAGTGCGCTCAATCGTCGAGCCATGAACGTATCATGGCCCGGCAATTCAAAGTTGTCATCGGGTAATCCCCCGATTACGGCTAGGACACAATGCTGTAAGAGACCTATGTCGCTATACCGGCCATCAGCAGAGACGCTTCATGCCTATGGCAGCCTTCGCTATCCCCGAGCCCACTGCATTCGACCACCTGCTGTCTCTGAAGGGCCGCTGCGCTATTGTCACCGGCGGCACGCGTGGCATCGGCGAGGCCATCGTGCTGCGGTTTGCTGAGGCGGGCGCATCCGTGGTCCTGACGGCGCGGGGAGAAGAGGGTCTCAAGAAAGTTCAGGCCAAGGTTGCCGCAAAAGGTGGCCGAGCGATTGGCGTCCAAGCAGACGCCGCAAAAATGGAAGATGGGCAACGGGTCGTTGATACTGCTGTTAATACGTTCGGCAGCATCGATGTCCTCGTGAATAACGCAGCGGTGTTCCCGCCGCGCCTGTCTATCGAGATGACGGAGCAGATCTGGGACGATACGGTCGATACCGACCTCAAGGGGCCATTCTTCCTTTCCAAGCTTGCTGCCCTGCAAATGATCAAAGCTGGGCGTGGTGGCCGCATCGTCAATGTACTCTCGACCGAAACCATTCGGCCGACCGGCATGCTCGCTCCTTACGGCGCGGCTAAGGCTGGCTTGATGGCCATTACCCATTCGATGGCGGTCGAGCTCGGCCAGCATGGCATTTATGTCAACGCGGTCATCCCCGGGGCGACGATGACGGCAGAGCGCATTGCCGCGATGCAGTCGAACGCGATGAAGGCACCGTTTGCTGCCGCGCCGGAAGATGCACCCCTGACCCTCGCGAAGCAGCGCGAATTACTACAAAAAGGTGGCTTAGCTGCGCACCTAAGCAACATGCCCCTCGGGCGCATCGGTTACCCCGATGATTTGGCGAAGGCCGTCCTCTTCATGGCGTCAGACATGGCCAGTTACGTAAACGGTACGTCGCTACTGGTCGACGGCGGCCAGACCCTGCGCTGATCGAATGTGGATCTTGCTACAAGCGGTGTCGTGAGAGCCTGGCCGCATCAAACATCAGAGTGAGTGAGGCGCGATACCAAGCCAAGCCAGCAAGGCCGCAACAACAAACGCGACCCAGCTCACCCAAACGGGGATGGCGGTCCCGGCGATAGTCACCGGCCAGCCCCCCAGTGCTCGTACAAGCTGCAAAATCGCAACAATTGCGAAGATAAGGCCGGCAAGACGCGAATAGCTAATCGGGTCCATTGCGCCACTCCTCTCGCCTCTTTTTTCAGAACTGAGATGATGGGCGGCGACAAAGCGGTTGGTTAAGCCTAGCACTCTGGTGTGGAAGTAGAACATTCACGTCGCCATCAGCCAGCAACCGCCCTTCGTCATGATTGCTACACCGTTTCTAGCCGGTCTGTCGCCCGTCAGGGCGAAGTCGCTCACAGCTACGTTCGATGCCGGCCGCATGTCATCGGACGGCGGGCTAGTCATCTTGCGCGAGATCGAGCTGCGCCTCGGTCTGGCCGATATCGTCTCCGCCCCGTTACGCGACGACCGCGATCCCGCCCGGGTCCGGCACAGTTACGCCGAGATGGCGAGAGCGCGGATGTTGATGATTGCGGCGGGCTACGAGGACTGCGACGACGTCGATGCGCTCAGGACCGATCCAGCGCTGAAGATGGCGGTCGGCCGCGCGCCCGAGACCGGCGCCGACCTGATGAGCCAGCCGACGCTGTCGCGGCTGGAGAACCTCGCCGGCTGGCAGGCGCTGGCCCGCATCGGCCTCGGCCAGATCGACCTTTACTGCCGCAGCTTCACGAGGCCGCCTGCGCGGATCGTGCTCGACATCGATGACACCGATGATCCCGTGCACGGCCAGCAGGAGCTGGCGCTTTTCAACGCGCATTACGACTGCACCTGCTTTCAGCCGATCCTGATTTTCGACGGGGTCTCGGGCAAGCCGATCCTCGCGCTCTTGCGCCCCGGTAAGCGGCCGTCGGGCGAGGAGGTCGCAAAGGTGTTGCGCCACGTGATCCGCCGCATCCGGCGCCACTGGCCGCATGTCGCCATTTTGGTGCGCGGCGACAGCCATTACTGCAGCGAGCCCGCATTGGCACTGCTGGAAGCCATGCGCTGCGACTACATTATCGGCTTCGCGATCAACTCCAGGCTTTTGGAGATCGCAGCGCCCTGGCGCACGCAATGCGACATGCGCCGATCCAAGCTTAAGCCAACGGTGCGCCGCTTCCATCAGCTCCCGTATAGAGCCCGGGAATGGAGCCAGTCACGCAAGCTCGTCGCCCGCGTCGAGGCCACGAGCCTCGGCGCCGACGTGCGCTTCATCGTCACCAACCTCGAAGGGCGCGGTAAGGCGCTCTACGAGAAGGTGTTCTGTGCGCGCGGCACTGCCGAGAACCTGATCAAGGACATGAAGCGGTTCACGCGCTCCGACAAGACGGCGTGCTCGCGCTGGCAGGCGAACCAGTTCCGCCTCTTCCTGCACGTCGGCGCTTACTGGTTGTTGCACACGCTGCGGCAGGCAGCGCCGAAACGCTCGCGCTGGCGCGGCGCCACGTTCGAGACTATCCGGCGCACGTTCGTGAAGATCGCCGTTCGCGTCGAGGAGCTGAAGGGCAAGATCAAGCTCGCATTCCCGGTGAGCTACCCTCAGACCGCGATGTTGGCTGTGATGACCGGGGCCATCACAACCCGTGCCCCTTGAATGCCGCGGCAAGTGCCGCAGGAGCCCAATCGATCAACCGCCAACGCGTCCCCAACGTCACAAACAAGCCGCCGTCGCTACGGCCGATCAGTCATGCCAGAACTCTTCTCGCGATATCTTACGAATAGAAGGGGCTAGCAGGGTTTGCTGGCGCAGCATAGTGCGCCATGGCGACCAGCTCAGCATTATCTCGTAAATCTGAGCCGTTTGCGGGAATTGGGCAGAGGTTTTGCCTTTACGATGGTCCGTAGTCTGCGGGTTGCGCGACCCCCGCAGCCTAGGCTCTGCCACAGCCAGGGCCATAGTCTGAGGTTTTCTTCGCGCCTTCGCCCTTTTGCCATTCGGTTTGCTTTTCGCCTTTGACATGAGAGTGCCTTTCCATTGTTTTTGGCCATCCCTGCGCCTGAAATCCTGCGGCGGTATACATTTTACGGCGGTATACATTTTACCTATCCAATGAAACATCATCTTCGGCCAGGCCGGACCGGACAGGCGCGGAAGGTCCGAAAAACAGGCCGGCGCGCGCTCATCACAAATCGACCGCGCGGGAAGGAGTGCAGGGTGCAGGAGAGCACCAGCTGGGGCTCCCCTGCAAGAATGAGTGACTAGGCGCCTTTAACACGCTTGGGCCGCTGATTTTCAGTTCGGCTGTCCTCAACTTCAACTTCCGTGTGACGAACGTTATCGCGAACCGTCTCGGTGCGTTTGCCAACGTTCTTCCGGAGCTGAACCTCTTCTTTTACCCGCGCCTCTTTCTGCACGACCGGCTCTTCTGTGAGCTCCTGCGCTTCGATGACACGATCCTGCATGGCATCGGTGCCCGAAATTGGCCGGTTCACCGGCCGCCGATCGACGCTGACCCGCTCCTCGCGCAAGGAGACTTGTTCTTCCACTGGCCGCTCCACAACATGGCTGTGCACCCGCACGCGACCCGTGTCCATGGCTCGCTTGCCAACCTTCAGCTCTTCTTCCACTACGGGGATGGTGCCCTCTTGCTTGACCGCACGGCCGCTTTCCATATCCGCGCGACCTGCTGACGGCATGCCTCCGCCAAACTGACCGCCCCAACCTTCGTTTCTCCAGGAGGCCTCGCGCTCGTTCATATTTACCGTGCCTTCGACGTCGAGAATATCGATGGCACGGTCGGCAAGCGGCTCCTCCACGCGCGCTGTCACCAAAGTACCTCCACGACGAATACCTTCGGCGTAGGCATGTGCGTCTTTTTCGGACAATCCGGCATCGGTGAGCGCACCGATGATGCCACCAGTCGCCGCACCCGCGGTCATTCCGACCAGCGTGGAAGCCAACCAGCCGGCGGCAACAACTGGCCCAAGACCAGGAATGGCCAACATGCCAAGGCCGGCGAGCAAACCGGCGCCACCACCGATGGCCCCGCCAATCGCCGCACCTTTGCCAGCATCGTTGTCATCATCGTCATCATTTGTTGCTGCGGAGGAGGACGTCCGGGACCGCGCATCACCGCCTACCAAGCTGATGTCCGCTTCGGGAATACCCGCCTCTTTCAGTTGTGACACAGCGTCTGCGGCGTCAGCATAGTCGTCAAATAGGGCTGTTATCGTTCTTTTGGTCATGTCTTTTTCCTACCGCGTTACTGCGTTCCAACGTTGCCTTTGAAGTCAAGTCCGACGGTGACAGCCTTGCCGCTCTTCTGAGCCTTGGCGCGCCAAATACCTTGTTCGTCTTTTTTGAGATCCGTCACGTTTTGAAAGCCTGCTTGTTCTATTTTCGAGCGCGCTTGGCTTTCCGTGAAGCTGTTCGAACCTGGCTCAAGGCGGGCATCTCTAGCATCGCCCGCAGCCGCGCCCCGCGCGCTGGATTGGTCCGAGTTTGGTGTTGGGCTCTTTACCGCTGAATTGCCCTGTGGCTGGTTGCTTTGTGCCACAGCAACCGTGGCGCTGAGCATTGCTGCCAGCGCAATCAATATTAGATTTTTCATGGAGTACTCCGGGTAAGTGGTTGGAGAGGGATGTTGTTTTCGTAACGGTCAGCGCATCTGGTTGTTCCCAAAGGCGGACTCTCATTTCTTCGCAGGCGTGCGTTCGACGAGCACGCGCTGCGAACGGCGAGTGACGGGAATGTCGACCTCTTTACTGGTGCGTCGGCGACGGATGTGAAGCTCTTCCTTCAGCATCAAGCGTCGCTCGACGACGACGACTTCTTCAAGAACGGGCACGATAAGTACGTCACCCTCTGTGCGCACGGGGGGCGGTTTGTCGACCGGTAGCTCCACCGGGACGCGCTTTATGTCAACGACGTCCTCATGCACGGTGACGCCGGCAACTTCCTCCAACGTTTCCGTGCGAATCTTTACACGCACGCCGCTCTTCGGAACCTTGCGCGTATGGAGGTTGAACTCTTCTTCCAGCACCGGGATAGATTCCAGCACATCCGTTGACTGCTCGCCTTGAGCCGCAACATTCGCCTTATTTTTTCGGGCCATGAGCAGCCAACGACTTCTTCTGCGCGCGGTTCCACAGCGTCCTCCCATCTCCGCTTTGAGCCAGCACAGGTCGCAGACAAGCAACGGTTTCGCCGCGCGAATTAGCGATCTAACTGCGGTTCCGACAATCCGATATTTTATTGGCCTATGCCACGATCGTTTCGAGTGCGGATAGGACGTTTCGCTCGTCAGGTTTCATACCGACCAGCGCTTCGTGTTCGACTAATACGGATGCAGATGGGTTTGCGCGTGGCGGATGCCATGGAAGAGGAAAGCGGCTGGGTGCGTCCGCTTCCGTGCTTCAAGCCCTCGCCTCCGGGCCAAGTGTCGAAAGTAGTGGTGCCTTTAACGTCTGACAATTCAGTCAACGGCGCCGATGTCGGAACGAAAACATCGCAAATTGCAGAGGACGGACCGGAAACTCTGCTGCGGTACGAGCTAATTTTCCTCTTGCAGCTCCCCGATGGTCCCTCAGCCCGGGAGGAAGAGACGGAGCGCGTGAAAAACGCGCACGCATAGTCCGCATTACTAATCGGGGATTAGTCCAACTCATTTTTTCAGTTCTCATAGGAACTTGGTTCTTTTCGTCGCGTTCGCCGAATACCTAACCCTGCCGACTGCCCACCTGCAATTCCCCCGGAGAACACCAATGACATGCAACGAATTCGGCTGCTCCCCCGGGGGGGACGGTCCGGCGCCCCTATGGGCGCGCTCGACGTTGACGAAATTTCGGCCGCGCTGAGCGGCATCGACCGACCTCTTCCACGCTTTGGAGTGCCCCATGTACCATCACGTCAAGAAACTTATGTACACCGTCCGCGTCGACGAGCCCGATCCCAAGTTTGGCAACATGCTGCTCGAACAATTTGGTGGCGCCAATGGGGAACTCGCGGCAGCCATGCAATATTCGGTGCAGGGGCTGAATTGCGAGGATCCGGCCCGCAAGGACCTCCTGATGGACATCGGCACCGAGGAGCTGAGCCACCTTGAGGTCGTCGGAACCTTGGCCCGACTTCACCTTGCGCCCATGAAGTTCAAGCGTGAGTTTGCCGAGGCAGATCCGCTCATCGCCATAGCCGGTGGGGGCGGGGTCAATTTGTTCAACTCGATGGGCGACCCTTGGACCGCTGACTACCTCAAGATCACTGGTGAACTCGACGTGGATCTGCGCAGTAACATTGCCGCCGAGGCGCGCGCAAAAATTGTCTATGAGCGCCTGATTAACTTCTGCAACGACGTCGGCACGAAGGATGCGTTGCAGTTCTTGATGACTCGCGAGATCACCCACATGAAGGCCTTTGCCGCCGCTCTGGATAGCATGGGCAAGGACCGCTTCTCGATCGGTAAGATCGCCCCATCGAAGCCATTGGTCGACCAGTACTTTAATGACTCGACCGGAGAGGGCGATAGAGGCGAGATCGACACCACTGGTCCGTGGAACGAAGGCGACAACATCGAGATTGTGGAAGCTCCCGCTTTCGAGGAAACGAGGCCAAACGGATCTGGACCGCAAATCGCATCAGAAGCATCTGACGCGTCCGATCCCGAGACCATTCACCAGCTGATTATCGAGCAGCTGCGGGATCTGTTGCATGCAGAAAAGCAGCTCGTGAAGGCTCTCCCAAAAATGGCGAAGGCTGCCAAATCAACCGCGCTCGGCGCGCTGTTTGAGCAGCACCTTCAAGAAACCGAAACGCACGTTGACCGCTTGAACGCAGGCCTTAAGTTGCTTGATGCTCCAATCCGCGCAAAGACATGCAAAGGCATGATGGGTCTCCTCGAAGAAGGTGACGAGGTCATCGCGGACGGAAATAAGAAGGACGAAGCGGGGGCCGACCTGGCGCTCATCGGCGCCGCTCAAAAAGTTGAGCATTATGAGATTGCCGGCTATACCACGGCGCGAAACCTCGCCCAGCAGCTCAAAATGCCGGCGCTCGTCCAGTTGCTGCAGCTAACGCTCGCAGAAGAGGAAAACGCCGACCAACTTCTCAATCAAGTTGCGCGACCACTTATGTCGACCGCGAGGATGCCCTTGGTCGTGGAGAGCGTGGGCAATGGACGAGTGGCTGCGTCCAAATAAACAAAGTGTGGCTTTGCAGCTCTGATTACGGGCGATGAATACCCAGTGAACGGAAGGGCACTCTGAGATCAGCCGATGGGCCGCCTAAGCGCGACCTAGCGTCAGCGGCGCTGCGCGGGGTTGAGCCCGACACCGGCAAATTAGAGCGCAGCCAGCGTGTCGTCATTCGCTAACGACTGACGTGAGAGAAATGGCGAGGCAGTCGAAACCACATCCTCGCCGATTGATCGAGAAGCATCCTGAGCTAAGCCCCTCTTTTTTCGGATCGGGACTAGAGCCGCGGCTGGCAGCAACAACAATGTGCTGGGCTCGGTGCCTCAGGCCGCGGGCGGGCGCACGCTGCCGAGGCGGGCGCAACCCGCGTTGCCCAACGCGGCGAGACAGCGCCCACAGGCTCGAGGAGTGCAGCTACTTTGCGCCTTCCACCGTTGGACTGGGTGCATTGTCGTTAGAGTTATCGGTGCTCTCACCGAACGCAAAACACCCTTCACGCACCTCCCCGAACACTAGCGTGCGTTTCCGCGCGACGGTATGGAAGAAGACCAACGAGAAAGGAATTGGCAAGGATCGAACGATCCCCACCGCGGCGCGTTTCCCTTTCCGAACAACGCTTTGTCCACGCGATCGCAGATGTCATCGACCCCCGTCGGAGCCTGCGTGCGCGAGCCGACACGAGGAAGAAGACCATGTCTACCGTTGGACCAGACACGCCCCGCACCCGTGGCGACCACACCGCTCCTCACTCTACTCCGGTGACCCCGGAAGAGGATATGCGCACGATCCTGATCAATCGCGTGTCCTGGGGCGCTGTAGCCGCCGGAGTTGTCGTTGCTCTCGTCGCGCAGCTTATTCTTAATATGCTCGGCATTGGGCTTGGAGCTGCGACGTTCGATCCCGCGACGGGTAACAACCCCTCTGCGAGCAGTTTTTCGATCGGCGCGGGACTATGGTGGGCACTTTCCGGCATCATAGGTGCGATAATTGGAGGTTACACGGCTGGACGGTTGGCCGGACAGCCGAAGGAATCCTCGGGAGCATGGCACGGGCTGATCTCCTGGGCGCTCACCACGCTGCTCGTGTTTTATCTTCTCACCAGCACCCTCGGAACGATTGTAGGGGGTGCATTCCGGACCGTCAGCGGTGCGGCAACTGGGGCAGCACAGACGCTGGGTGCAACCGCGCAGACGGCGGTACAGGCCGCAGCGCCGAGCCTCGCGAACACCGCTGACCCCTTTTCAGCAATCGAGCAAAGGCTGCGGGACGCCAGTGGCGGAACAGATCCGGCGGCCTTGAGGGATGCGGCCATATCTGCAATTCGGGCGCTGGTCAGCGCCGACCCTCAGCAGCAACAGAACGCTCGCGAACGCGCGGCTCAGGCCATTGCGAAGGCGCAGAACATCCCCGTCGATCAGGCTCGCTCTCAGGTAGCCGAATTTGAGCAGCAGTACCGGCAAACCGTCGACCAGGCCAGGCAAAAGGCCATCGCCGCAGCCGACACAGCCACGAAGACGGTCTCTCGCGGAGCTCTCTTCGGGGCGCTCGCGCTAATATTGGGAGCTATCGCGGCCTGGTTTGGAGGGAGAATGGGTGTGGTCCACCCAACGCTGACATCGGAGATGCTCATGCGTACGCAGCGCCGCTTGCATTGAGTCAGCAAAATCCTTCGTCCGGCATGCAAAGACACGGTGGTTGACGAGAATCGAGAACTGTCTCGTCAACCACCGGCTGGCAACCTTTCAAAATCAGCGGCAAAGCGCAGCCCTTCGCAGAAGTCAACACATGAAGATCGCACAGGTCTCTCCACTCATCGAGAGTGTTCCACCACGCCTATACGGCGGCACCGAACGGGTGGTCTCTTACCTCACTGACGAACTTGTACGGCAAGGGCACGAAGTTACGCTGTTTGCAAGCGGCGACTCGAAGACATCGGCGAGGCTCGTACCGTGCTGCAAGCAGGCGCTGCGCCTCGACGCAGAGATTCGGAACCACATCCCCTATCATTTGATGATGTTCGAAAGGGTGAAGCATATGGCTCACCAATTCGACATCCTCCACTTCCACACAGACCTAATTCATTTTCCGGTATTCGCCGGAACTGACAACGTGACGCTGACGACCCTGCATACTCGCCAGGACGATGTTGAACTGAAAAATTTTTATGAAGCTTTCCCCGGGATGCCCTTGGTATCGATATCGGATGCCCAACGCAGGCCGATCCTGAGCGCAAATTTCGCGCGGACTGTCCCCCATGGTTTGCCGAAAGACCTGCTGCCGGCGAGCCTCGTCCCGACAGGAGGATACCTGGCGTTCGTCGGTCGGATCGCGCCCGAGAAGCGGCTCGACCGCGCGATCGAGATTGCAAGCGCCGTGGGACTTCCGCTCAAGATAGCTGCCAAGGTCGATCGCGCCGACGAAGGCTACTTCCGCGAGTACATTGAACCGCTGCTAAAGGCGGAGAGCGTGGAGTTCATTGGCGAGATCAACGAACGGCAAAAGGCGAGCTTCCTTGGTGGCGCGCGCGCCCTCCTCTTCCCGATAGACTGGCCGGAGCCCTTCGGTCTGGTCATGATCGAGGCGATGGCATGCGGCACACCGGTCCTGGCGTTCCGGTGCGGGTCGGTACCTGAGGTGATCGACCAAGGCGTCACTGGGATTGTCGTCGACAGCGTCCGCCAAGCCGTCAAGGCCATGGCCGCCTTGCTGGCACTGGACAGGCGCCGCGTTCGACGCCGCTTTGAGGAAAGGTTTACCGCGGCGCGGATGGCTAGGGACTATCTGCGGCTTTATGAAATGCAGCTGGGCACGCGCGAGCGCAAATCATTGCCAAGGCCGGTTGTTCCGAAGTCCATTCTTTTGCCGGCTCCGGTACAGAGGGGAGCGGAGCAACCAGCATCAATGTTGAGCGCCCTGGCTTCGGATGAAGCGTAACTCGCAGTGCGTCGTGGCCCTCGCTAGCAGGGCCAACGATCAGGGTCGACGCCGTGTAGAAACTGGTCGATTCCGTCGCATTCCAGGAACGGTCGCTGCAAATCGTGTCGCGTTGCCGCGGTTTGCCGCGGAGGGGATGTCGGCGGATGGGGCGTTCGTCGACGGCAGTCACGTGTCACAACATATTTGTCGACCTGTATTACCTGCAGATGATCGTGCGCCACGTCTCGACGATTATTGGTGACCGGGCGTCGCCACGGCGGCTCGCTATTTCGAGACCAATCTCGGTTGGCGACCGCATGCGAACGGCATGCCACGGCGACTACGTGCGCTGCGTTTGCCCGATCCGCCGGTGAACGCTGGGAACTCGGCGGTATGCGAAGAAGATCCCGTTGGCATTCCTAGCGGCGACCAGATCATCCATGAAGTGTAGGAACTCGGCCGTGTCAAGGCCGCACCCTCGGTGGCGTCGCTGCTCTCAAGACCGTTCTGAGCGCGCACTCGATTTCCGAAACCTAGTGGGCATGGCTGGAACAGCCACTACGCGGATGAGCGCGATTGCGTGGATCATTCGTTCGTTAGGCGACGATGAGTAAATAGGAGTGGCTGGCATGGGAGATCATGACTGCCGTCAAATTTCAGAACAGGTCGCCGACGGAACGCACGGAACGCACGTTCTTCAGGACCGCGCATCGCCGTCATCTCGTCCAGGCCTCCCATTTGCACTCAGCAACTTGGGAACGCATTTTCCCTGCGTTCACCAAGCAGACCGACAGGAATCATCATAGCCCAGCACAGAGAAAGACCACCGTCCGACTGGGATGCGAAGCCAGCGCGAGCAAAGCTCCCTGAGCCTTCGGGTAGGTTCGGTCCCCGACCCGGCAACTTCCCCCTATAGAACCGATTGATCATGACACTTCCTCGTCCCTGTTGGCCATGGCTCCCAGGTCGATTATCCGGTCGGTAAATTACGCCCTCAGCTTTTTCTGCGCCGTCGCGTTCGGGACCGGCGGCCCTCCGGACGCAAGGCGACCTCGGTTACGAGGAACAGGCCGCTGCCTAGGGCTAGGGGCACTAGGAAGTAAATGATGCGGAACGCCACGAGCGCCGATTAGGTCCGCCTGAGGTAGCAGGAAGGCGACGACGCTTTCAATTACTCCGAGGCCGCCCGGAACATGGGTTATCAACGCGCTGACGTTCGCGATCACGTAAGATGGCAGAAGCACTCCGAAAGCCGACGAAGGGGGCAATAATGAAATTGACCCGGAGGAGACCCGGCCAGAGCGCGCATTTGCGGCGCACCAATCGTCGCATCGCTGCATCGCTGCTCACGATACTGCTATCTTGATCCGGTTGCTGAGATGAGCTGATTGGGAAGGCGGCGGGCATCGCGACTGGCGTGGGCAACGCATCGCTGGCGCACGGCACGAGTTCGCGTGTCTCGTCCGGACTCCACATCTGGATGCCCCGGTGCAGGGGCGTTTCCCGTCTTTGATTATTGGAGAGTGACATAGCCATCGGGGCCGCGTTTTCCGAACGCGTACTGGTGTTCCTTGGTGCAGAAGAACCAAAGGTGCCAGCTGTCTTCGAACTTGAAGTAGACTGGCTTCTCGGTTTTCTTGCCGCACAAATCACAGCATGGTCTTTCCAGC
>Ga0081455_10002398_pt1 | contig 22372 bp, 19 predicted proteins | sample TabmetS3T2R1_FD_70207 | JGI IMG/M metagenome (GOLD analysis project Ga0081455, IMG submission 70207) | Tabebuia heterophylla rhizosphere microbial communities from the University of Puerto Rico - S3T2R1 | ecosystem: Host-associated > Plants > Roots > Rhizosphere ...
GCGGCTGGTCCTCCATCTGCCTTGCTCTGGCGACCTTTGTAGAAGCCGAAGTACCAAATGACGGCGATGACAACTGCCGGCCCGATGCTGAACGGACTGAGCCAGCCGAAGATGGCGAACATCGCAAGGCTGGCCACGACTACGAGGGTGATCCACAGCTCCTTCGGCCATCGCCGGACCGATTCACCGAAGAGATCATCGACCAGGGCCTTGTCGCTGCCCTCGACCGGGATCAGCAACCAGCCCGCGAGATAGAGAACGAGGCCAATCCCACCGCTCAGTGCCAGCAGAGCCCAACCGACACGAACGAGCACGGGATCGATCCCCCAATGCTGTGCCACGCCACCGCAGAGACCTGTGAGCTTGACGTCAGTCGCGGAGCGACGAATCGACCAGATCGAGCTCATGCGATCCATCCTGCCGAGCGGGCTACCCTCGAACTATCAGGGACGACCCCCAATGCTCCCGGCTGTTGTGAGTAAATACGGACCGTTCGAGCCGACGTAACGTCCAAGTTCGTTCGGGCTAGGGGAGAAGTCGGGGACCACCCTGCTGGCCGTACACCAATATGCGTGTGAGGGTAGGAAATCATGACTGCCACCGACTCGAGCCATCTCGAGCCTGACACGCACCCCTCCGCGGCTGCGCCTAGGCAGAATGGCGAGGCAACTGGTGACGGCCCAGCATCGACCGCCGATATCAAGTCACCACAGCAGACCGCGAACGACGGCGTTGCGGACCCTGGCCCGGCAGACCCCGACGACAAACCCAGGGCCACGCGCGTCGCCGAAGGAGCCTGGTTAGGAGGTGTCTGTACCGGACTTGCACGGCACCTCGGTTGGCCGGTGATGGCGGTGCGGATCGCCTTCGTTGCTCTGGCGACCTTCCAATTCATTGGAGTGATCGCGTACGGCGCCTTGTGGCTGTTATTGCAGCCAGAGTCGACTGTGAAGGCTCCTGGATTGGAGTCCGCGAGCCGGGCAGGCCTGAGGGACAAGAGCAGACCCAAGCGCCGCATTGATTGGGGCATGCTGCTGGCCTTGATCGCTCTCGGTGTGGGCCTGCTGTGGATCATGCAGAACACCGGTCTCGGTATCAGCTCAAAGTTGTTCTGGCCCGTCGCTTTTGCCTGCGCCGGAGCTGCGCTGGTCTGGCGCCAGGCCGATTCCGAGCAACAGAAGCGTTGGCGTGACGAAGCGGGCGGCAAAGCTTGGTTGGCTCCGTTCGTGGCTCGCGGCGGATGGCCGGCGCTCGTCCGAGTGATCGTCGGTTTGGGCTTGGTGGGCGCGGCATTCGGCATCGTCATCGCCCAGCAAGGCCAGATCTCTCACCTGCCCGAAGTCATGGCCATGACCATGCTCGCGCTCGCGGGGCTGGCGATCGTCCTCGCACCCTGGTTGCACCGCTCGCGCTCCGCGCTCAACCAGGCGAGGGCTGAGAAGGTCCGGGCAGACGCGCGTGCAGACATGGCCGCTCACCTACACGACTCGGTTCTGCAGACTCTGGCGATGATCCAGCGTCAGGCTGATGACCCGAGGGCCGTGCAGCAATTGGCGCGCCGTCAGGAGCGGGAGCTGCGCAACTGGCTGTATGGCGACGAGCTGCACGAAGCGACGCTGAAGGCCGCGCTGACCTTGGCCGCCGCAGAAGTTGAAGACGAGCGAGGTGTCCCAGTCGAGCTGGTCATGGTAGGCGACTGCGATACGACGGACTCGATCCAGGCCCTGGTACGCGCCGCGCGCGAAGCAATGGTCAACGCCGCCAAGCACTCGGGAGCCGACAAGATCGACGTCTACGCCGAGGTCGATGAGGAAACGGTCGAGGTCTTCATCCGAGACCGCGGGAAGGGATTCGACGTGGACTCAGTTGCCGATGACCGGATGGGTGTCAAGGGAAGCATCATTGACCGAATGGCGCGACACGGCGGCACCGCCACCGTTCGCTCCGCACCTGACGACGGCACTGAGGTACGACTGGAGATCAAGAGATGAACGAGACAACAAGCCAGCCCGGTGGACTGGGTACAACCGGCCAGCCCGATGCCCAGAGCCCGGACGTCCAGCGCAAGCCGTACAGTGTCGTGATCGTCGACGACCATGCCATGTTTCGCACCGGCGTCAAGGCCGAGATCGGCCGTTCGGTCGCCGTTGTCGGCGAGGCAGCCGATGCCGATCGGGCTATAGCCGTTGTCTTGCAGACACAGCCGGACGTCGTGTTGCTGGATGTCCACCTCCCGGGCGGAGGCGGCGTCGAGGTCATCCGCAAGGTGCACGAGAAGAATCCTGATCAAAAGTTCCTCGCGCTGTCGGTCTCGGACGCCGCGGAAGATGTCATTGGTGTCATCCGCGCAGGTGCCCGAGGCTATGTCACGAAGTCGATCAGCGGCAGCGAGCTAGTCGATGCGATTCGACGTGTCGCCGAAGGCGATGCGGTCTTCTCGCCCCGCCTGGCCGGCTTCGTGCTGGATGCCTTCTCTGGGTCGATTGATCTTGCCACGGTTGATGAAGATCTCGATCGACTGTCCCAGCGGGAACGTGAGGTGCTGCGGCTGATCGCCCGCGGCTACGCGTACAAGGAGGTCGCACGAGAGCTGTTCATCTCGATCAAGACCGTCGAGACGCACGTGAGCAGCGTGCTGCGTAAGTTGCAGCTCTCCAATCGCCACCAACTGACCAGGTGGGCCACCGACCGCCGGCTCGTCTAACACGCTGTCAGACTTGCTCGCTCGCGGCGAAAACTCGGGCCCTTCGGGCATCAGCTTCAACGATTTGACCGACCGCGGCCATTAGTGTCGGGCCATGCAGCTCGCATCCCAGATCTTGGTGCTGGTTCACCTGATCGGCTTTGCTGCACTATTCGGCGGATTTCTCATTCAGCTGAGGTCCAAAGAGCCTGAGGTCAACGCCGCCATGTTGCACGGATCATTGACGCTCCTGATCACCGGACTCGCGCTCGTCACATTGCAGGAGATCGGACCCGATCCGGTAAACCACCTCAAGATCGCTGTCAAGTTGATCATCACCGCGATGATCGTGCTGCTGGTCGTCAAGAACCGGAAGTTCGCATCGATTCCGCGCGGGCTCTGGGCGCTGATCGGCGGTCTCACGATTGCCAACGCCGCCGTAGCCGTGTTGTGGCAGTAAGGTCGGTCGTGAGGTGAAGTCGTGACCGAACATTGTGGTGCCGTTAGGGGTCTACTCGGATGAGGCTTTCGGCTCGAGTGGACTACGCGCTTCGGGCGATGTCAGAGCTGGCCGCAGCAAGCGCGCCGCGTACCGTGGAGCAGCTATCCGAAGCGCAGCGAATCCCGAACAAATACTTAGAGAGCATCCTTGGTGAGCTGCGTCGCAGCGGCCTGCTTCGAAGCCAGCGCGGCCCGGAGGGTGGATACCGGCTAGCAAGGCCGGCTGACAACATCAGCATCGCCGACGTGATCCGGGCCCTTGATGGAGAGCTGGCGAACGTGCGCGGGAGTCGACCAGAGAACTTGGCTTACACAGGCTCGGCTGCTGCACTGCAGGAGGTCTGGATCGCTCTGCGCGCCTCCGAGCGGGCGATTCTGGAAGGGGTCACCCTGGCCAACGTCGTTACCGGTGAGATGCCGAAACCAGTCGCCGCCCTCGTCGCAAATCCTGCAGCTTGGAGCTGATTGCTCCGGCCGCCGATAGCGCGTCCGCTTCTTGAGACCTACGTCGACCGTACTTTCCGAGATCCGGTACGGTTCTCTCTAATCCCTAGCGACTGTATAGGCAAAGTCTCCAAAAGGTGCTTCAGTGCGAAAGCTCATCGTTCTCGGCGTGGTTGGGTTGGTCGCGCAGCTGGTTGACGGCGGCCTGGGCATGGGATACGGCGTCACCTCGTCGACGTTGCTGGTTATGGCCGGCCTGACACCGCTCGCCGCATCAGCTTCGGTGCACTTCAGCGAGCTCGCGACCAATCTCGCTTCGGGCGTGGCGCACTCTCGATTGCAGAACGTCGATTGGCCGGTCGTCTTCAGAATCGCTGGGCCAGGTGCCGTCGGCGCGTTCCTCGGCGCGACGGTTTTGTCTGCTTTGGCCACCGACTGGGCGAAACCCATCATGTCCGTGGTGTTGGCCTTGCTCGGCGTCTACATCATCATCCGCTTCGTCGTCGGCATTCGGCCCCAGCTCAAGAAGCAGCTGACCAGCAAGTTCTTGGCCCCACTTGGCCTATTCGCCGGCTTCGTCGATGCTACCGGTGGCGGCGGCTGGGGTCCGGTCGCGACGCCAGCGCTGCTCAGTGGCGGGCGGATGGAGCCACGTAAGGTCGTCGGCTCGGTCGACACGGCCGAGTTTGCGGTTAGTGCCGCGGCCAGCGTGGGCTTTCTTATTGGCATCGGCGCGTCAGGGATCAACTGGGGCTTCGCCATCGCGCTCCTGGCTGGCGGTCTGATCGCGGCTCCGCTGGCCGCCTTGCTGGTCAGAATCGCGCCGGCCCACCTACTTGGCGTAGCGGTGGGTGGCCTGATAGTGCTGACGAACTCGCGGACGCTCCTCGTCACATTCGAGGTGCCCAACCCGGCCCGGATTCCGGTCTACATCGCGATCGCGCTTGTTACCGCAGCGGGCCTCTATGTGGCGGCCTTACGTGCTAAGCGAAAGGCCGCAACCGCTCCCGCGGACGTGGCACTGGAAGCGGCACGCGCCTGAGAGGTTGACGCCCGACGCTAGAGCAGCGGGCGTAACGGGGTCAGCACTGTTTCGGAGAACTTCACCATGGCGTGCCGGCGCTGCCAATTGTCAAGGGTCAGCTCAACGGTGTTAGTGGAGTCGATAGCAAAGATCTCCTCCATCTGCCGGGCCACGTCCCGGTTGAACGCCTCCATGTTGATCTCATAGTTGCCAAGCAGGCTTATCCGATCGATGTTCGCGGTTCCGATAGTCGACCACTGGCCATCGATCGTGGCGGTCTTGGCGTGCACCATCGCCCCCTGATAAAGCAGCAGCCGTATGCCGTTGCGGAGCAGGTGGCTGTAGAACCCTCGCGACAACCAGTCAGCCACAATGTGGTTGGACTCTGCCGGGATGATGATCCTTACGTCGACACCTCGCCGCGCCGCGCGTACCAGGCCGGACAGAACATCAGTGTCAGGGATGAAGTAGGCGTGCGTCATGTAGATGTGGTGGGACGCGCGGTCGATCGCATTCAGATACATGCCACGAATCGGGTAGACCATGTTGCGCGGAATGTTGCGATGAATTCGGATTTCCGACTGCCAGCTTGCGCTGCCGAAGTCGGGCAACGCGGCCCGGTGCCGTCCTGACCAGAGATTCCAGAAGTCCACGAATGCGTTCTGCACATCCCAGACGATGTCGCCGGTGAGCCGCGCGTGGGTGTCACGCCAGTCGGTGGCGTAAAGGCTGCCGATGTTGTAGCCGCCGAGGAACCCGACGTGGTCGTCGACCACCAGCAGCTTGCGATGGTCTCGCCCGGTGTTGCGTGGAAATCGGAAACCGGAAGCGATGAGCGGATGGCGGCGTACCGCAATGTTCTTGGGGAAGACGAAGAAGGAACGCGGGACGACCAGATTGGCGAACTCGTCGAAGACCACATAGACCTTGACGCCTCGATCGGCCGCAGCAATCAGCGCGTCCTTGAACGCTTGACCGACGGCATCGCCCTTCCAGATGAAGCTCTCGAAGAAGATCCGCGACTTGGCCTGATTGATGGCATGCAGCATGTCGCGATAGAGGTCCTCGCCGTAGGTGTAGACGGTCACCTCAGAGCTGCCGACAGTCACCGAGCGCGGTGAGACGCGCGGGAAGGCCGCGGGTTTGCGGAGTTTCTTGCGTCGATAGTCGACAACTGCCAGGGCGAGTAAGGTGGCTCCCTGCACTACGACAACCGCCTGCACAATGCGCTTGAGCAGCGTACCGAGCGATATTGAAGGCACCGGCATAGCGCCAATTTACGCTGGCGATGAGCGGATTTACCGTGGTGATGCTATGTCGTTGCTGACGTTTAGGGTGGGCTGGTCATGAAGAGACATCGCGGGAACACAGCAAGCTCCTGCGCCGGTGACGAGTGGCGATGACGAGTACGACCGAGGCCAGACCCGCCCGAGCCCGGCTGACTGCGGATCAGCTGCTCGAAGGACTGAACCCGCCGCAGCGGGAAGCAGTGCTGCACGAGGGCGGCCCCGTTCTTGTGGTGGCCGGCGCAGGCTCGGGCAAGACCCGAGTGCTGACCCGGCGGATCTGCTACCTGGTGACGCAGCGGCGCGTTCACCCCGCCTCGATTCTTGCCATCACCTTCACCAACAAGGCGGCAGCCGAGATGCGCGGCCGGGTGATGGACTTGGTGGGCAACCGCGCCAAGCTGATGTGGGTCTCGACCTTCCACTCGGCGTGCGTTCGGATCCTGCGATCGGAGATCGGTCGATTCAATATCTCCCGAACGTTTTCGATCTATGACGACGCGGACTCCAAGCGCCTGATGCAGCTGGTGGCCCACGATCTTGATCTCGATCCGAAGCGCTTCCCGGTGCGCGCGATCATGAACTGGGTGTCTGGCTGCAAGAACGAACTTGTCGATCATGAGTCGGCGGCCTCACGAGCGCGCTCGCCCATTGAGGAGAGCTACGCCGAGGCGTACCGGGAGTACCAGAGACGGCTGATCGCAGCCAACGCTCTCGACTTCGATGATCTGATCATGACGACGGTGCATCTGTTCCAGGCTTTTCCTGACCTTCGTGAGCAGTATCGTCGGCGGTTTCGTCATGTGCTCGTTGATGAGTACCAGGACACTGACCATGCTCAGTACGTACTGATCCGGGAGCTCTGTGCGGCCGATCCTCAAACCGATCCAGATGTTGTCGCTGTGGAGGCACCGGAGCTGATGGTGGTCGGGGACTCGGATCAGTCGATCTACGCGTTCCGGGGCGCGACGATTCGCAATATCAACGACTTCGAGTCCGACTTTCCGGGCGCGCGGGTGATCTTGCTCGAGCAGAACTACAGGTCGACACAAACCATCCTGAGTGCTGCCAACGCTGTCATCACCCGCAACGAGAACAGGAAGCCGAAGAACCTCTGGTCCGATGCCGGCGACGGTGAGCAGGTCGTGGGCTACGTCGCCGACAGTGAGCACGACGAGGCGCAGTTCGTGGCAGCGGAGATCAGACGCCTCAATGACGGGGGCGGGCACAAGTACGGCGATGCAGCGGTGTTCTACCGGACCAACGCCCAGTCCCGAGCCTTCGAAGAGGCGTTCATCAGAGTGGGCATGCCGTACAAGGTGGTTGGTGGCGTACGGTTCTACGAGCGGCGGGAGGTTCGGGATGCGATCGCCTACCTGCGCGCAATTGCCAACCGGGCCGATGACGTCTCGCTGCGACGGATCGTGAACGTTCCCAAGCGAGGGATTGGTGATCGGGCGGAAGCCGCCGTAGCCGATCTGGCGAGTCGGGAGGGTATGAGCTTCGGTGATGCGCTGCGCCGCGTCGATGAGATTCCGGGTTTGGCGTCCCGGTCACTGAATCAGCTCAAGACGTTCGCCAGGTTCCTTGACGACCACGAGGCCATGGTGGCCGAGGGAATGCCGGCTGATGCCATCTTGACAAGCGTGCTGGACCGGTCGGGATATCTGGCCGAGCTGCACGAGTCGACGGATCCCCAGGACGAGACCAGGCTGGAGAACCTCAAGGAGCTGATCACAGTTGCGCGGGAATTCGTCACCGGCGTCGCAACTCTGACCGTGCCGGAGGATGAGCTGGATGCCTTCGGGTTGCCTGGCGACGGTGAAACCCCCGACGGTGACCTTGCCGTCGCACTGGACCCAGAGGCGGACCTGGCGGCGGGCGCGGCAGAACCCGATGCGTCGCTGGGCGCCTTCCTGGAGCGAGTGGCGCTCGTCGCCGATTCCGACCAGATACCGCATGCTCCGGACGAGTCAGATGCCGGCGTCGTCACGCTGATGACGCTGCACACCGCGAAAGGTCTGGAGTTCGACACGGTCTTTCTCACCGGCTGCGAAGACGGTGTCTTCCCGCATCAGCGGGCGATTGCCGACCGTACCGGCAACGAGCTGGCGGAGGAGCGGCGGCTCGCGTACGTCGGTATCACACGCGCCCGGAAGCGGCTCTACATCTCTCGCGCCATCGCCCGGTCGTCCTGGGGCTCCCCGCAGCACAATCCGCCAAGCCGGTTTCTCAACGAAGTGCCGAGCCAATTGGTCGATTGGCGGCGTACGGAAGCAGCAGTCACCAGTTGGAGAAACACCTCAGCGACAGCCACCCAGACCTGGCGCAATGTGGTGGGGTACGGGGCGAAGCCGACTATTCGCCAGATTCCGACGTTGGTGGCTGGAGACAGAGTTCTCCATACCACCTTCGGCATGGGCACAGTTGTCGCAACGTCCGGCGAAGGCGACAAGGCTATGGCTGATGTGGACTTCGGGTCTGCAGGACTCAAGCGGCTTTCGTTGCGGTATGCACCGCTCGAGAAGCTCTAGCGGTAGCTCTAAAAGAAACGGCGTTACGGGCTCACGCCATGGGCGTTGAGCCACGGAACTGGGTTGACCGCGCTGTAGACATCGCCGGGTTTCACGCCTGCGGGGTAGACCTCGAGGTGGACGTGGGGCCCGAAAGTCCGGCCGGTCAGGCCAATGGCTCCGACGATCTGACACGCAGACACGGTCTGGCCGACGCTGACCGAAACGGTCGACATATGAGCCATCAGCGTGTGAGTGCCATTCGGGTATTTGATGGCGACATAGTTCCCGGCCCAGCCACTGGCGGGCCCGATTCCGGCGTTGGTGACGACGCCTGTCGCGGGGGCGTGCAGCGGGGTACCGACGGGGGAAGAGAAGTCCAAGCCGGTGTGGTAACGCGCCCAGGGGCCGACCTGGCCGAAGCGGGCCGCAATGCTGTAGCCGCTCGTAACGGGCAGGCAACCCCTGCCGCCCGAGCCGGCGTTGGCGTCAAGTTGCGGTGACTGCGGGTCGTTCCGATTCGCCTGCCCGCGTGCGAGCAGTGCCCCCTGCCGCCGGGTTGCGTCCGAAACAGCTTCAAGGGCTTTGTCGCGCGCCCTCGCCGATTTTTCCATGGAGGCCTCGGTCACCTCCGAGTCGATCTTGCTGAGCTCCTCCGCCCGCTGATCAGCGAGGCTCCTGAGCTTGGCTGGATCGAGACGGCCCCGCTCGGCTCCGCGACTCGTTTGCTTGGGTAGCTCGTCGGTCGCCACGGTGGCCGTCCAGGTGGTGTGCTGTGCGGCACCCGTCAGGACCACTGATCCAGCGACGCCGAGTCCCAGTAGAGACACCGCCAACGCTGCGACTCCATGGCGCAGCCAGCTTTTTTTGTCCTCTTTGACGTCTTCGATGAAGACGCGACGCGCAGACGTGCGCTCCGACGACGAGCTTGGCACTCCAAATCTCCTCGTACGACGACAGGTTCCCCGAGTCCTGCCTCTGCCGCAGTACAAGTCAGTGATCGTTCTGCTGCTGGAGGCCCGCGTTTCGACTTCAAACGGTGGACGCTTGGGCAACAATAACGGATTAGTAACGGGGTGCAAGTCAATCTGGCTAAGTTGCGGCGTGTCGTCTTGCAGTGTGGCGAAAAGCTCACGAGAAGTCCGGAGCCGAGGTGCTCGCAGCTCAGTGCGTGGTTACTCCGTTGGCCTTGAGCCAAGGTTGCGGATTGATCGCCTTGTACACATCGCCGTACTTGACGCCTGCGGGATAGAGCTCGAAGTGCAGGTGCGCGCCGAATGCCCGCCCGGTCTCGCCCACGCGGCCGATGACCTGCCCAGCTTGCACAGTCTCGCCGGCGCGGACTGCCATCGAGGACATGTGTGAGGACATAGTGGTCTTGCCGTCCCCATGCTTGATCGCGACATGGTTGCCCGCCCAGTCACCAGAGTTGCCGGCGTAGAGGACTACCCCTGACTTCACCGCACGAATCGGGGTGCCGTACGCGGCACGGAAGTCAAGCCCGGTGTGGTAGCGCGACCAGCTGCCGTATTCGCCGAAGTGGGCACCGATGACTGCTCCCGGAACAGGTGACACGCCTCCGCCGCCAGTGCCGCCAGAATCATTACTACCGGCGCCACCATTGCCGTTTCCTTGGTCTGACTTGGAGGAAGACACCTCAGGATCGGTCGACGCGCGTTCGACCGCCTGCCGCCGGCCCGCTGCCGCCACACGGGCCGCGATTGCCCTACGCAGGTTCTCGGCCGCAATTTGAGCTCCTGCCTCACGACTAGCCCGGTTTGCCGCCGTAAGTTCCCTTTGACGCGCATCGCCGCTAGCCAATTCCGCGGCTCGGCTCACCTCATCTGCAGTCTTGGCGAGTAATTCGGCGCGTTGAGCGGCCTGCTCCTTCAGAATGGCGTCCCGAAGCGCGGCAGTCCTGGCGGGTCGATCGGTCGGTGCCTCCCGTCTGGCGAAAGCCGGAAATGCCTCGGTCTTCGGTGCAGACTGCTGATCGGCTGCCTTTTCGATCGGCGCTACGAAGGTCGAGGTTTCGGGCAGTGCAGACAACTCGGCACCACTGGTCTGTGCCTCCGTCGTAAGACCGACTGCGCTCGCGACGACGAGGCCCAGGGCAGCAATGCCGAGTGCGGCGAATCCATGCCAGAGCCACCCCCGGCCGGCACTGGGCTCAGCTGGAGTGCTGACGTCTGGATCTTCTGTGTGTTCGGTTCGCTGTTCCCCGGACAGCTCCCTCGCCCCTCATCGATCGGCGCTGGCACGCGATCAAGCCCTAGGCCCGATCCGCATCCGGAGATCCAAGAACTCCTGGAGCGTGCGCCAACTGTGTCTGATCTAATTCCGTTCTTGACTGGACCCCCGAAGTAGGCCAGACATCCTGAAAGATAACAAACAGGTTACGGAACCTCAACGGTCCGACCGAATTTGTCGGGCCTAAGCGTTAAGTGCTGCCGCGCTTCCTTCGTGATCAAGCTGTCGTAGCGCTTGAGCGATGGTGAATGCGATGTGCCCGTTGTTTGGCATTGTGAGATGGCCGACTCCGTGCACGGCGATGTTTCGTACGTTGAGGTCAGGATGGTCCAGCCGGGCATTGCGGGTAGGCACGACGAGGTGGTCGATATCACTGTGAAATGCAATGAACCGGGTACGGCAACCTGCTGCCGGCTGGGCGAGATCCCGAATCACCGGTGAGCTCGGAGTGAGCTGGCGGATCAGCGGCACGAGGGGCGCTGCCCACGCCAGCTGGGTGCCGTGATGCGGCGTGCCGAGACTGACCAGGGTGTGTACGTGGCGGTCGCCTCCGAGGCGTTGCACGTAATAGCGGGCGATCAGCCCGCCGAGACTATGCCCGATGATGTGTATACGGTCGTAGCCGGTAGCTGCTGACAGTTCCTGGACGGCCTCACCCAACCGCACGGCTGCCCGCGGGATGTTGTGGGTGAGCAGGCCGTAGTCGTAGGCGGACAGCGTTTGGAAGCCGCGCCTGCGAAGTGCGCGCTCCATCATGGTGAAGATCACGTGGTTGTCGATGATCCCATGCACCAGCAGAATCGGCGTCTCGGCCGCATCCACGTCGAAATGGAAGAGTCCGCGTTGTTCCGGGCTGAGCCCGCTGAGGTTGTGATGTCGCGGTCCACCGGGGAGACGAGTCGACGTCGAGAAAAATCCGAGTGGATACATCACCAGGTGTGCCGTGGCCCAAGCAGCCTCAACCATTAGTCCTGTTGCAATGTGCGGCGTCACAAATCGTGAGAGCGCCGCGGGTGAAATGCCTCCATCGGCACTCTGCCGCACAACGAGATATTACTCGGTAGTAGTTTGGCGTCGTGGAATCTGATGTGGAGTCGTACTCGGCTCCACTGCGGATCGTTGTGGCAAAGCCTGGACTCGACGGTCACGATCGTGGCGCCAAAGTGGTGGCACGAGCCCTGCGGGACGCCGGCATGGAGGTCATTTACACCGGACTGCATCAAACGCCGGAACAGATCGTCGCAACTGCGCTGGCGGAAGATGCCGACGCTGTCGGGCTCTCGGTCCTCTCGGGCGCCCATATGACGCTGTTCGCCAAGCTCATCAAGTTGCTCAAGGAGGCGGATGCCGATGACATCGTTGTCTTCGGGGGCGGCATCATCCCCGACGCTGACCGAGACGAGCTCGCGGAGATGGGAGTCGCCGCGGTCTTCACTCCAGGGGCAACGATGAGCGAGATCGTGTCCTGGGTGCGTGCCAATGTGGGGAATGCGCGCCGCGTTGACGCGAGCTGAGCCCTGCCGAAGTCTGGCTCAGGCGAATTGAGGGCGCCCCGGTCTACTTCGGCATAGCGAGGGGGCGCCACCGGGACCAGGCCCCGGAGGACGCCCCCTGATACTGCTAGCCAAACAATTGATTGACCTGGTTGTTGGCCTCGGTGAGTGACGCGACGTCTGCCTTGCCAGACAGCACATCGTCCATGGCGGGCTTCATGATGCCCTCGATCTGCGAAGCATGATCAGTGATCGGGAACAAGAACGTGGTCTTGTCCTTTACCTGGATGGTGAACGGGGTGGTGTCGATGTTCTTCGCCTTCCAGGCCGCTTCGGCTTTGTCAGTCGCTTCCGGGATAGCCGGAAAGACAACGGCGGCCTCGCCGACGATGTTCTGGCAGTCCGGCGAGCCGAGGAACTCCACCCACTTCGCCGCCGCGGGCTTGTTCTTCGAGCCGACCCAGATGGAATCGGCCAGCCCGTTATACATGCTGGACCGTTTGCCGCTCGGACCGGCTGGAAGCGGCGCGACGCCGGTCTCAATTCCCTTGGCGCTGAACATGCTGTTGATCATCCACGAGCCATTTGTGATCGTCGCGTACTTGCCGGCGGCGTAGATGTCGGATGCGCCCTGGCCGGTGACTGCGGCGACAGAAGGCATGTAACCCTTGTCGATCAGCGAGGCGAACCACTTGATGGTGTCCTGGAAGGCGGGCTGGTCATAGTTGTAGTGGGTGCCCCAGGGATTCTTGTCGGTGTACTGCCAGTTGTTCGAGCCGGTGTACATGCTCCATTGGGTCTGTCCAAGCCCAGCGCCCGAACCGCCATCGAGTCCCAGGCCGTACACCTTGATCTTCGACTTATCGAAGCCCGGCTCATCCCCGCGCTTCCCGGCCTCGTCAACCGTCAGGTGGGCGAGGGTCTTCTCGTACGTGCCGCCATCGGTGGGATTCCAGGTGAGATTCTGAAGATCGGCTTCCTTGATTCCGGCGTCGGAGACCAGTTTCTTGTTATAGAAGAGGGCGATCGTGTCGAAGTCCTTTGGCAGGCCGTAGCGCTTGCCGTCCGGTCCCTTCCATAGGTCCGCCAGGCCCGGCTGGTACTGGTCGACGTTGAAGCCATCCTTGGTAAGTGTGTCGTCTAGCGGGACCAGCTGCTGCTGAGTGACGAACTCCGGATACTTGGCCAGATGGTCGGTGAAGACGTCGGGCGCGTCGCCGGCTACGAAACCGTTGGTGAGCTTGGCCCAATAATCGTCCCATCCGTACTGAGTGATCTTGACATTGATGTTGGGGTTAGCCTGCTTGAACTTGTCGGCACATGCCTGGTAGGCCGGCTGTTGGTTGGCGTCCCACAGCCAGTAGCTGACGTCACCGGAGGCGGTGCTGGTGTCGATCGCGCCGCCTTCGGCGCCAGCTTCGCCTTCAGAGCCACCACCGCCGCCACCACAAGCGGTGAGAGTCAGGCTCAGGGCGGCCGCGCCTACCAGCACGGCTCCCAGCTTGTTGCGCATTCTTGCCATCGTTGGCAGTTCCTTTCGGGTTTACCTCGGCAAGATCACCGGGGTTGTTGATGGGTCGGACGTCACTTCACGCCGGAGAAGCCGATCGAGTTGACGATCTTCTTCGCGAACGCGAAAAACAGGATGAGGATCGGCAGCGCGGCCACGAGTACCGCGGCCATCAAACCGGCCCAGTCCGGGCTGCCCTGCGGGGTCTGGGATCGGAACACCCCGATCGCGACCGTTAGCACACGCACCTGGTCGTTCGCGCCGACCAACAAGGGCCAGAAGTACTCATTCCACTGGGTGATGAAGGTCAGGATGAACAAGGTGATGATAGGCGCCCAGCTCATCGGCAAGATGATCCGGAAGAAGATCAGCCAGTGGCTGGCGCCGTCGAGCTTGGCAGCTTCCTCGATCTCCCGATTGATGCCGAGGAAGAACTGCCGCAGGAAGAAGATCGCAAACGGCGTCATGAAGAAGTAGGGCAGGATCAAGCCGGGGAAGGTGTTGAGCAGTCCGAGGTTCTTGATCAGGATGAAGTTCGGCAGCATGACGAAGATCGGTGGGATCATCAGCGCGGTGAGGAACAGGAAGAAGATCTTGTCCCGCCCGGGCCAGCGCAGCCGGGCGAATGCGTACGCCGCCAGAGCGCTGAAGAACACCTGACCAGCCGTGGAGAGCGTGGCGTAGACGATCGAGTTACGCAGGAACAGCCAGAAGTTGACCGCTGCGCCGGATCCGCCCTCCGCTTGCGCCTCGGCGGGAGTCGCGAGCCCCAACACGCGTTTGAACGCACCCCAGGTGAAATCGACTGGCAGTAGCGACGCTGGGTCGGAGAAAAGCGACTTCGACGTGGAGAACGCGGTGCGCAACATCCAATAGAACGGGAACAGGGTGATCAGAATGAGGATGATCATTGCGGTCCACGCGGCGACGCGGCCGACGTTGATCCGCCTGCCTTTGGCCTCGGGCTCGGTTGCGACGTCAGCAGCCCGAGAGGGAACAGTTGCGGTTGCCATGACTAACCCCTCTCAGGCCAAGTCGGATTCGCCGGCCCGCAGAATCCTGAGCTGGAAGAGCGCGACTGCGGCAAGAATGATAAACAAGATCACCGAGAGGGCGCTGGCATAGCCGAACTGACCTTCGGTAAAGCCCTTCTGGTAGATGTAGTACTGCATGACACGGCTGGCGTTGCCGGGACCGCCCTTGGTGGTCACCGCAACGGTGTCGAACACCTGGAACGACCCGGTCACCGTGATCACCAGCACCAGCGCCAGGATCGGCCTGAGCAGCGGCAAGGTGATCCGCCAGAACGACTTCCACTCGGTACTGCCGTCGACCGAAGCCGCCTCATAGACGTAGCCCGGGATCGTCTGCAGTCCCGCGAAGACCAGCAACGCCGTATAGCCCATATGCCGCCAGACGTTCACCACGGCAATCGTCGGAATCGCCCACGCGGCGTCTCCGAAGAAGGCGATGCGGTCCAGCCCGATAGCGGAAATGAACGAATTGACCAGGCCGATCTGGTAGTCCAGCAGCCAGAACCACAGCATGGCCGCGATGACGTTGGAGATCAGGAACGGCAGCAAGATCAGGCCTCGGACCACCGTCGACTGCGTCAAGCGGTGCATCAGCACCGCGATTCCTACGGCCAAGACGGTCTGCAGCACAATGTTGATCAAGACGTACTCGACAGTCACCACAAGCGCGTTCCAGAACAGCTTGTCCTGGAACAGCCGAGTGAAGTTGTCTATGCCAATGAATGTTGGCGTCCCGAGCAGGTTGTACCTGGTCAAACTGAAGTAAAAGCCGCGGAAGAACGGGTAGACGTAGAACACCAGGAAGCCGATGGCGGCCGGCAAGATGAAGATCAACGCCATCCCGAGATCACCGCGGCCCGGAGGTCTGTCAGTCCCTCTGATGCCGGACTTGTAGTCGGCTGCGACGACGGGCTCAACCGTGTCGGTAGTCATGCGGCAGGCGCAATCGTGTAAGACGTCATCGTCTGTTCCTCTCCGGCTCAAACGCGTGGACCGTTGGGACGCCAAGCTTGGGAAAAAGTTGCGTTGCGCGGGAAGTTACACCTGTAGATGCATGACGAGCAAGACTTTGCAACAAGTTGTATCCAAGAATTTGCAAGAGCTTATGACGCCCTCGCGTTGGTCACTATCGCAACCAAGATCAGCTGCGCCGCTCACGCCCGCCTTAGTGACTCCTGAGAACAAGTGCTCTCAGAATCGCGATCGCCTTCATCGATTACCCGGGATTCTTTCGAGCCGAGGCAAATCCATGGGGCTTTGCCTATGCGTTTACTGAGAAGGCTGAGGAACATAGCCGGCGTAGATCACAATGTCATTCTGGCAGTCGCGTGGCTCGGCGGCACGGTCACCCAACGAGCTCGCCGTCGAGCCCAGTTGGGGGCGTCCGCGATTGACGGGATCGCGGCGGTTGCCGAGGGTGCTTGTCAAGGATTGATCTACACCTGTAGATTCTGCAATACCCATCGACGACGACCCGAGGGACCGAGGAACATGGTCGCGCAGTCAGGTCTACGCCGTGCACCCGAACGGCCCTCGCATCATGTCTGATGGACAGGGCGTACGGCCTAAGCCGCGACCTCCCACGAGAGCAGACGTCGCCCGGTATGCCGGTGTCAGCACAGCGGTCGTCAGTTACGTCGTCAACGACGGTCCTCGGCGCGTGGCACCCGAGACTGCCGCGCGCGTCCGAGCGGCAATCGAGATCCTGCAATATCGGCCGAACATCAATGCGCGTGCGCTCAAGAAGGGCTCGACCGACATGCTTGGGTTGGTTCTTCCGGACATCACCAACCCCTTCTTCGCAGAGTATGCGCGGGCTTTGGAGGTGGCTGCGGCCGCTCACGGCTACGTTCTCGTGGTAGCCAACTCGGATGCAGACGAGGCATATGAAAACCGGATCGTCAGCGATCTCAGCAACAGACATGTCGACGGCTTGATCATGCGGACTGTGCTGCTGCCGTCCGGTTTCCGTGCCGTGACGCTCCCGGAACGCCCGATAGTCCTTATCGACTGCCCCGCGCCGTTCCCGGGATATGCAGCAGTAGGCTCGGACGCCCGGCAGGGTGCTCGAGCTCTGGTCGAACATCTCATCACCGTTCATGGCCACCAATCCATCCCATTCATCACGGGCGACGAGTCAAGCGCGGAACCTCGCGAGCAAGGGTGGGCCGATGCTTTCCAGGCCCACGATCTGCCGCCCGGGCCGATCATTCGAACCAGCTTCACCCTCCGTGGAGGCTATGAGGCAGCCCAGCGACTCTTGAGCTGGCCGACTCGGCCAACCGCGATTTTCGCAGCATCGGATCAGTTGTCTACTGGTGCCCTCAAGGCAATAAGGGAAGCCCGATTGCGCTGCCCTGATGACATCGCCATCGTGTCTTACGACGGAACGACGGAATCGGAGTACTGCTCGCCGCCACTCACGGTCGCTCGGCAGCAAGTTCAGGCCATGGCCGAAGCAGCGGTCTCCGCTGTTCTCAACATCGGTTCAGCCGCCGACTTCCAGCTCTTTCCGACCGAAATTGTTATTCGCGAATCATGCGGATGCGGTGCGCCACCGCCGTCGACCTAATCAGAGGCCGCGAGCGCTCGAGCGGCCAGATTCGTCATCCACATGAAGCCGATAGCGATCGAGGTCCGCTGCAGCGCTCCGGCGATCTCAACAAGGACCGGCCGTTGTCTGAAGCCCACGCTGGCAAGGGCGTACGTGGTCAGCATGCCGACGGCGGAAGCGGCGGAGTACGCAGCCCAACCGGCCTCACGGTGCTTGAGGAAGGCGCGGGCGAAGACCAGCTCCGCTGCCGGTACGCACAAAAAGGCTGGCGCGGCGAGGAGTTCGTGCAGCGCGCCGAGAAGGGTCGTGCGTACGGGGATACTGGGCGTTTCCGGTGGATAGCCGCTGACCGGATCGGTGGGGAAGACGCCTGCGCCAAAGATTCCGACGGCGGCGGCGGCAAGGAGTACTGGCCCGAGGCGCGTGCGAATCTGACAACCGAGCGTACGAGAAAGCCCGAAGACAAAGCCCAGCGAAAGACCACCGGTGACCGCGAAGCTGGCGCTCTGTAGCCAGCCGTGAGGGCCGAGCGAGAGGGAGCTAACCGGGTGGCGTAGGGGGGAGTAGTCAGCTCTGGTGTGGCCCTGAACCAGGACGCTGCCAATGAACAGCGGACCGGCGATCAGCCCACCGCGCAGCAGGACCCGGTTGCTCAGACCCATGATCAATTCCTATAACGAGGTTCAACACTCAGCATCACGGCCCAGCTGCGAGTGCAGCGCGCGGAGCGAGCCATCAACTTGGTAATCGCGCGCCCGCCGTGCTGAAGAGGAGTGAGCCAGTGGCGGATCCCAGGTGAGCGATCCGCGAGCAGGTCTCAGATCTTCATGGATAGGCTTCGGTTCGTCTGTCTGGCGGACCTGGAGGCAAGTGTGGATCTGTACGAGTACCAAGCGCGAGACATCTTCGAGGCCCACGGAGTGCCGGTGCTGCGCGGCGTCACGGCCACTACCCCTGCCGAGGCCAAGGAGGCCGCCGCGGCGATCGGCACCCCCGTGGTGGTCGTCAAGGCACAGGTCAAGACGGGCGGTCGGGGCAAAGCAGGCGGCGTCAAGATCGCCAAGAGTCCTGATGAGGCGGAGGCGCGGGCAGCAGAGATTCTCGGTCTCGACATCAAGGGACATGTCGTCAAGACCGTCATGATTGCCGAGGGCGCGGACATTGCTGAGGAGTATTACTTCTCGTTGTTACTCGACCGAGCTGAGCGTCGGTATCTCGCCATGTGCTCGAAGGAGGGCGGGATGGATATCGAAACGCTCGCAGCTGAGCGCCCCGAGGCGCTGGCGCGTATTCCGGTCGACCCCCAGATCGGCATCGACGAGGCCAAGGCCGATCAGATAGTCGCCGCAGCCGGTTTTTCGGGGCCGGATGCCACGGAGATCGCGCGCGTGCTGCAACTACTTGGCACTGTGTACGAGGAAGAGGACGCGACGCTGGTTGAGGTGAACCCGCTGATCAAGACCGCTGACGGCAAGATCATCGCGTTGGACGCCAAGGTGTCTCTCGACGAAAATGCCTCGTTCCGCCATCCCGATCATGCGGCGCTGGCGGACACGTCGGCCGAGGATCCGCTCGAGGCGGCAGCGAAGGCCAAAGGCCTGAACTATGTCAAGCTCGACGGCTCAGTCGGGATCATTGGCAACGGCGCCGGCCTGGTGATGAGCACCCTTGATGTTGTCGCGTATGCCGGGGAGGAGTTCCCGGGATCACCGAAGCCGGCGAACTTCCTCGACATCGGAGGAGGTGCGAGCGCCGAGATCATGGCCAACGGCCTGGAGATCATCATCGGCGACGATCAGGTCAAGAGCGTCTTCGTCAACGTGTTCGGCGGCATCACAGCCTGCGATGCGGTGGCCAACGGGATCGTGCAGGCTTTCCAGCTGCTGGGCAGTCGCGACGAGCATGTCGACGTCCCATTGGTGGTACGCCTGGACGGCAACAATGCGGAGTTGGGCCGGCAGATCCTGGCGTCGGCGAATCTGCCGGGCCTGGAGCAAGTAGACACGATGGACGGTGCGGCCCGCCGGGCCGCCGAACTGGCGGCGAGCTGAAGGGCAGGCGGGTCATGGCTATCTTTCTCAACTCCGACTCCAAGGTCATCGTCCAGGGAATGACCGGCTCGGAGGGTCGCAAGCACACGCACCGGATGCTGAACGCCGGTACCAACGTTGTCGGCGGCGTCACCCCTGGCAAGGGTGGACAGGTGGTGGAGTTCGCGCGCGGCGGCGTACGGGTGTACAACTCGGTGGGCGATGCGATGGCTGCGACGGGAGCGAATGTCACCGTGATCTTCGTGCCAGCGAAGTTCACGCTGTCTGCGGTCGCCGAGGCAGTCGAGGCCAGCATCCCGCTCGCGGTGGTGATCACCGAGGGTGTGCCGGTAAAGGACACGGCGAAGTTCTTTGCCTTGTCGCAGGAAAGCTCGACTCGACTCATCGGGCCCAACTGCCCCGGGCTGATCTCACCCGGGCAGTCCAATGCCGGCATCATTCCGGCCGACATCACCCAGGCGGGCCGAATCGGCCTGGTATCCAAGTCAGGCACCTTGACCTACCAGATGATGTACGAACTGCGCGACATCGGCTTTTCCTCCGCTGTGGGAATCGGGGGTGACCCGATCATCGGCACCACTCACATCGATGCGCTCCAAGCGTTCCAGGACGACCCCGATACCGACGCCGTCGTGATGATCGGAGAAATCGGGGGCGACGCCGAGGAGAGGGCTGCTGACTACATCGCAGCCAATGTCAGCAAGCCCGTGGTCGGCTACGTTGCCGGATTCACCGCACCCGAAGGCAAGACCATGGGACATGCCGGTGCCATCGTCTCCGGCTCATCGGGAACCGCGGCCGCCAAAAAGGAGGCCTTGGAGGCTGCCGGAGTCAAGGTCGGCAAGACGCCGAGTGAGACCGCCTCTCTGATGCGCGAGATCATGACAGGTCTCCGTGCCGCGAGCGTCGGGAATCCCGCGAGCGGCGGAGCAAGGAGCGCAGCGACCTCTACGAGCGAAGATCAGACTCCATAAGATAGGGGTTCGCGAAGACTGACGACATCGCCAGCTGCGCGGCGCTACGCGCGAGCGCCCAAGGACGGAGTGCGCCGTCTTCCTCAGGTCGCCTCAGTCCACTTGGGTCGCGCGCTCCCCGGCACGTTCGGCCACTGTGTCCCATTGACGGCTGGTGAAGTCGTAGTCACCCCGCGGGTTCAGGAAGGTGTAGACCACCTTCGATCCGGCGGCAACGATCCCGACGCGATATTTGGCTACGCCCTGCGTAGACTTCTGCGATACCACCGCCGTCCAGCCAGCGATCTTGGTGTTCTGGGCGCCAATGCTGGTGACCTTCTCAGGCTTGGCGACGCGTGCGGTGAGCACCCGTTTCTTACAACGCGTGAGGTTTGACTTGATCCTGTCCACCTGCTTGCTGGCGGCCTCGGAATTCTTCATGACCAGCACGATCTCGTTTAGGCCGAAGAAGTTTGCGCCACTCTCCTGGATCAGGTAGACCCTTGAGCTCTTTGACTTCGCCGAGATGGTCTCCCAGTTCACGTTCTCGCACTGGGATCCTTTGAAGTCATCTTTCGGCACCTCGACGGGCGTAGCTACCCACGGAGCGATCTTGTTCTTAGGAGGAGGAAGGTCTCCAGTGGCGAGGAACCCAAGTTCATCTCCACCCATCGGTGGAGGCCCATTCTTGACGGCCGCAGTGCCTCCGCACTCGCCGCCGGCTGGACCGCACTGAACACTGTTGACCTGTCCCAGCGCCTTGGCGACAGCGAGCATTGCAATCGCCTCGGACGGCTGCGCAGCATCGACGATGTTCATGACACGGCCGGTGCGGTTGAGAACGACGCTGTGGGCTTGGCCCTTCGAGGCGTCGATGACTACCACGCCCACAGCCTGGTTGCCAACGCCGCTGACAGCGTGCCCAGATTCGATGTAGGAGCCGGTGACAGCGCAGCCGCCAAGAGTCCTCGAGGCGATCGCGTACGCCTGGGTGGCGTCCTCGGGCGAGTTGTACGCCGTGGCCTCATGGAGCGCGGTCGGGCTTTTCTTGCCGCCGCTCTCCAACATGCGGAGGATCTTCTGCTGTGGGGTTGGCTGGCCTACCAGTGCCTGGCTACCGAAACACGCCGCCATTGGCGCACCTTCGGCCGGGCTGGATTGGGTCAACCCGATCTTCCAGGTGCGATCGCGGTCGAGAGCCTTCGCCTGGTCCGGATTCAGCATCCCAGCCTCGGTCAACAATGCTGTCCCGGTCTGATCAGGGCTTTGACTGCCGTTGGCGGAGGTGGCACTGCCGCCGTCGACGCGTGGCCGGCCCGCAAGCTGGTTGTCGGCACCAAGGACTGCGTACGCGATGACAAGGCCGATGACGACCACCACGGCGACTGCCCCGATAAGCAACGCCAATTTGGCCCGCTGCCCCAAGGGCCGTCGCTCGTCCTCGTCGAAGTCGTGGATTGTGTCGACAGGCGGTGGGGTACGGCGCTGACCCGCGCGACTGCGAGGCAGGATTGCGGTGCTCTCATCATCGACCGCCCGCGGCCGCCGTGGCGGGGCGCTGTTGGGCCGCAGAGCTTCCTGGCTGGGTGGATCAGCAGGCGGAATGGGAGCTGCGGGCGACACGGGAGGGGACCAGCCATTAGTTCGTGTCTCGTCCCGGTACAGCGGCTTTGGATGATCCTCGTCGTTGGCAGGAGGCGGGACGTGCCACCCGCTGCCGCGAAAAGACTGTGTCGGCTGCTCTGGCTCAGCTGGCTCAACGTCGGGTTCGATGAAGGCTCGCCGCGGCCGATAGGTCTCGGACTTCTGGTCCACCATGCTGAACTGCTCCCCCCCGGGTCTTGGAGCGCCATCACAGGCTGACTGGGCCGACCCCCGGATCCCTCGAACGCCGGCGATCTCGGATGACTTTACCCGGCGTGGCGTGTCTCGCCCACTCTTAGCCGTGAGATGAGCAAGCATAAAAGGGCCCATGCCTTCACTTCCTTCCTCCCGACGAGCCATTGCAGACCTCTCGCTGCACGTGACTTCTGTGCGGAAAAAAAGTGGCAGAGCCGCTGTGGCCCGAGCCTCCTC
>Ga0081455_10002399_pt1 | contig 22364 bp, 18 predicted proteins | sample TabmetS3T2R1_FD_70207 | JGI IMG/M metagenome (GOLD analysis project Ga0081455, IMG submission 70207) | Tabebuia heterophylla rhizosphere microbial communities from the University of Puerto Rico - S3T2R1 | ecosystem: Host-associated > Plants > Roots > Rhizosphere ...
AGGAACCAAGATCAACAACCAGTAGAAACGTCCGAAGAAGTGGGGACTTTCAACCGGCCACTAACGGAGACCACGAACTGGCCATTGACACTGGATCGTCAATCGCCCAACCTGGGCTCCGCCAGCAAGGTTGACAACATCAAGACGCCAATTCCCGCCCTGTCGCACCTTGTCCGGTCGGTCGAGCGAAACATGCTCGAATGGCTGCGGTGTCAAGTTCACCGCAGCGGCAACAGTCGCTAAGTGAGAAGCGCAATGCGTCGCGGGATGAGGTCGCTAGGTGTGGGATTGCGACACGATGCCGCATCAAAGAACGATCACATCCCACGCAGATTTCTCGCGTAGTATCCAATCTCCTCGGGCAAACCCCAAATCGCAATTACCAGTAGCGTACGGGCACCTAGTCGGCACCGGTGGATCTCACGCGGTGAGGACGCGGCTAACCTGATTGCGCGCAAGGCCTGAAGGCGTGAGTGCCAGACGAGCGACCTGAGACCTAGCGCAGAAAGCCGCCCTACTAGGGCCGGTGATGACCCGGGAGCATAGCTCAGTTGGTTAGAGCACTTGCCTTACAAGCAAGGGGTCAGCAGTTCGAGTCTGCTTGCTCCCACTAGTGAAAGACCTGGTCAGGGTATGTCCGGGCAAATCCTGAAGGGCCTGGTCAGGTCAAGGTTCACGAGAGGTACACACCGCCGCGCGCGAGGGCCGCCCCGAGGGCACTGGCGGCAGACCTCGCGCCCTCTTCGGTGGGCCTCAGATAGGTGTTGATGTAGACCCCTACCGTGTGCCCGAGCAGCGGGGCGGCATCGACCGGTGCAACCCTCATCTTGTTGGCCAATGCGTGGCAGACCAGATGAGGACGGATGGCCCGGACTCCGCCTCCCGCAACAGGCGGCGGTAGTGGTCGGAGTACCGCTCAGGCCTGACGGGCCGTCCCAGAGCATCCACCAGCACCAGGCCGGTCTCCTGGGTAGTCGGCCCCAGGACGAGCTTGTCGGCGGCATGACGGGCCTTGGGAGCGCGGAACAGGGACCGTGCCGGCAGGATCTGCTCGATCGCCACGGTTCTCTATGAGGCCTTGGACTTCGGGGCGTCGATGGTGGTGCGGTGTCCATCCCAGGCCACGCCCATCACCTCGGAGCGGCGGAGACCGACCTTGAACGCGGCGAGGTCATGATCACTCAGGGCCGGGTGCTGCTCGGTCGAACGTGAGCCGCCACAAGGCCGCCCACTCGTCGGTATCGGCTACGGCCGGAACTGGTCGTACTCCTGCTCTCCGCCGACTCTTCTAACGGCTCGTTGCCGACGGCGCCGTGCCCCACACCCAGACCTATTACCAGCGGCTAAGTGGGGTCGCCGCCGAGGCGAAGGGCGGGCAGAGATGTTCCCCACCCTGCTCGACCGCACCAGTCGCATCGAGTGCTTCGCCACCTTCAACGCGGCCGATGCGGTGCTGGCACGAGGGGTGGCTCTCGACCGTTGCGCACCAGCTTGGCCCCTACTCTCCATATGGTCCTTGTCATGATTCCTGCAGCCGTAGCGAGCATGGTTATCGCCATCATCGCGGCCAGCATTTTGGCTGCAAAGCCCTGGCAGAAGTGGGATAAGGCGCCCCAGCGTCTACGATCTGATTCGCCCACTGAGCATTTCTGTAGTGGTGCTTGGCCCCGCGGCTACTTTCTTAATCCTTTGCCTCAGCTCAGGGATATTCCGGCAGATGCTGACCTGCTTTGGGTACGTCCTCGCTCTCCTGAGATCGCCGCCCTTATGACTTTCCTTGTGCTGCTGTGGAAGGCGGCACCGTCACTCTCAGATTGCAGACTGAGGGCGTTGGGGCCGAGCGCGGATCAGGTCGACGGCCTAACTGGAGCGCCCTTCCAGGCGTACCTGGTCGCGCCGGATTCGCCGATCAAGGTTGCGCTGGAGCCGGTGAAGCTCGTCAAGTGCTCCCGTCAGGGAGGCCGCGATGTCGGCAGCCGATTTGTGGGCCAGCCCCTCCGCCTGGATTAGCCGTGCGCCAGTAGCCGCATTCCCAAGCGACCTCTTGAGGTTCGAGCGGTCTGGGCGTGGTCACCTCGCCGGTCAGCCCGCGGTAGCGGCGGCGTGCCGCATCATTGGCGTGGCCGCTCCGCCTTAAGTCGCAGTTCGAGCCGCAGCTCTTGCTGTTGGGTAACCTCTATTTTCGCGGAGGAGGGTGCGCAACCTTCGGCGACACATGCCACCTCGTAGCTGCCCGCCGCCGGAAGACTCAGAGTAAACCGGCCATCGGCATCGGTGAGGGCGGCGACGTCGGGTACCGGCACCGGACCTCTAGCGATGAAGACACGCGCCTGCGGCAGCTTTTCGCCACCGGGACCGCGCACCACGCCCGCGACGATGATCGGCTTTGCCGGCATTGCGGGCGTCCTCTCACTATCAATGCGTGGAGGTGTGCTCCTTACGCCTTCCAGGCAACCATATTGTCGTAGACCGGCTGGATGATGCGAGTCCCTGAGTTGGTCGTCGCCCCCCCATAGGCATGGATCGCTACGCCGTAGCGGACACCGTTGATGATCCGGTACGCCGCACTCCCGCTCTGACCGCCTGCCGTGTCGATGTCGTAGAACACCTTCCGGGCGTTCACCGATGCGATTGTCCGGTGGTCGTACCACTGGGTTCCCGCAGGCTTGTCACCGGGATAGCCAGAGATGTTGGCAACGGCCGAGAGGAGATCTGCGTCCGGCCAGACGCCGAAGCCGAGCCATCCCACGGTGCTTCCAAGATCGGTGGGGATAATGATTGCGCCGTAGTCGTAGTTCTCATCTCCGCTGTTGGCCCATCCGTTGACGGTCCGGAAGTTGCTGCTGGTCACCGAGCCGTAGGGCAACGAGCTGCCGTTCCGGCCGGGCATGACGTTAATGCTCTTGACCCAGCCGTCGCGACCTGGCACCCCGCTGTTCTTGATATAGACGACGTGCCCAGCGGTCATCAGCGTGTGCGGCCCGATGAACCATCCGGTGCCGATCCAGAGGGAATTGTCGGCCGCGGTGATGAGCAGCGATGCATGCACCCGCCAGGGATAGATCGCAGTGTTGGTGATCTGGATTCGGTCGTCTGGACCGTGCACCGTTTCGGCTAGCGGCGGCGGCGGGCCGAACGACGCCTCTCCGATGTCGCGTAGCAGCGTGGTCGCCGGCGCCGTGAAGAGCTCGGAGAGGGCAGCTTCGGTCCGAATGTGCCCCTCGACAAGCTCCGTGCCGTCCGCCGCGCCGGCCGCTTGGGAATCGGTGCCCTCCGACGGCGGTTGGATAGCGAGTTCGATGGGAACCGATACCTCGGGCTGGTTGGAGATCGCGGTGTCCGGGTCGGCCGACGTGGCAGGCAACGCTCCGTTCGACATCAGGACCTCCAGTCCGCGGAGATGTATGACATTTTTAATGCTCCTTTCCTGCGCGGTCTTTGCGGTGAGCTCCAACCGGATGGACGGGTTGTCAACGACCAGAGAGCAGCGCAGGTGTCGCTGATACATCGTGGTTCGGCAGGTCGTGAGTGAGCTCAGCCCGAGTGGGGGCTCGACCAAGATGATCAGCCACAGCCGCACGGACGCCAATCGCGATGTTCTGGTCAAGCGCGCAGGCGAGTACCTGCTGCCAACGGCCCAAGCGTGAGGGCTTAGGCGGCAGTGCCTTCCGATAGCGGCTCCAGGCACCGGAAACCGTCATATCGATCTGTTCTGCGATCTGGGTCCACGTCAAGCCTTGGTCAGGCAAGTCCAGGATCTGTTGAGTAGATGCGGGGATTAGCAGGAGCGCCGCGACGCATGGCCACGCCAGCCCGACGAAGCTGGTCTCACTGTGGTCGAGGAAACGCCCAGCTCGGCATCGATCTGGCGCAGGGTCCACCCGTGCGCGTACAGGCGCTCAACGTGCACGGCGTCACGGTCGTTGGTACGTCTTGAAGTCGCACCATGCACTACGGCGCTAATCGTCGTTCAGTCGGGCGTAACACGCTCTCGAATCAGCCGCCATCTTCCTGTGTAGCGCGATCCTCCGCTACGAAGCGAGTCCAGTCTGCAACCCGCTCGCGTAACGCACGCAGCTGATCCAATCCAAGCGGCATTACATGTCGACCAAAGGCCCGCGCTCAGCGGTCGGGCCCCGAGCACGTGGTCCGCCTGGGTGATCGCGTCGCCGCTACGATTCGGCCGGGTCTCGATACGCAGTCGCTCTTAGCGCTATCGCTGCGCCTGCACGACGGGAGGTTGTCCGATGAGCACCGAAGGGAAGCGAGATGGCTGACGATGTCCAAGTGGTGAACCGACGACTCGACGCGAGCGGGAACGAGGCTCTGATCGGCATGGCGCGGATGGGCGCGGATGCGTTCGGGTACAAGGCGGACTTGCGGATCGACCGCCAACTCGCCGAGCTCCTGCGCCTGCGAGTTTCGCAGCTCAACAACTGCACCTACTGCCTCAACCTGCACTACGAGGCGGCGCGCGCAGCGGGCATTCCCCGGGCGAAGATCGACACCCTGACGGCGTGGTGGGAGACCGAGCTTCACTCCGAGGCCGAGCAGGCAGCTCTGCGCTATACGGAGGCCCTCACCCGTGCCGCCGACACGGATCGGGACGCGGAGTTCCAGCGCTTCCACGACGCGCTTGCCGAGAGCTTCAGCCTGGAGCAGATCCTCGAGATCGTCGGCATCGTGGTCAATATGAACGTGTGGACGCGGATCAAGCTCGCCGAGGGCGCGATGCCGGGCGCCCGGCCACACTGACATCTCGGGCGGACATGCGACGATCACCCCGTGAGAACGCGCAGGAGCGTACCTGCGGTCGCTTCGGGATGAGGTCGAGCAGAGCGGCTAACCCGCACGAGGCAGCACCCGAGCCGACCGCACGCCTGATCGCTCGGCCGAGCTCAGAAGCACGCTCAGACCTCGTGTCGAGACGACTACGGCGTACCGGGCTGTGCGGTCGGTTGCGCCGGCACAGCCCCGCCGCCCGCCGGCTCCGGCACCGCAGGTCGCCGAAGGGCAACGAAGGCAAATCCGGCCGCGATCAGCATGAGCCCGCCGCCGATAAGTAGCGCCACCTGCAGGCCGTCGACGAAAGCGCTGTCCGCGATTGGTTCGGCAGCAGCGCCAAGTTGTTGTGCGACGGCGCTGCCCTGTCCCCCGCTCACGTCCTGGACGATGTCGTGGGCACCCGCTTGGGCTGAGGTCGGCAGTTCGGCGGACTGGGCTGCCCAGGCGTGGCGGGTCACCGCCAACCCGACGGCCCCGAGCGTCGCCAATCCCACAGCTGCACCCACCTGGCGAGCCGAGTTCAGCACGCCGGAGGCCAGTCCACTGTGTTCCGGGGGCAGCGCCGAGACCGCGACAGATGAGATCGTCGGCACCGCCATCCCGTAACCCGCCCCGATCAGTACGTAGCCCGGCGTCGCCGCCAGCAAGCCGGCTCCGGGCGTCAGGAATGCCAACGTGACGACGCCGAGCCCACCGAGCAGGACGCCGAGCCAGCAGGTGGCGGTACCGATCCACGCCGCCAGGCGGCCGGCAAGCGCTGACGCGATAAGAAATGGCGTGTTCATGATCAACCAGGACAGGCCGACGTCGAGGGCCGACCATCCCTCGACATTCTGGAAGAACAGCGTGACGAAGAAGAAGGTCGAGGCCAACGCGAGGTACATGATCGCATAGACACTGCAGGACACGGTGAACCGAAAATCCCGGAACAAACCGAGCGGCACCATCGGCTCACGAACCCTGGATTCGACCACTACAAACAAAAAGAGCAGCAAGCCCGCGGTGACGAGCAGCGCGATCATGGTCGGTGACGTCCAGCCGAAGTGCTCGGACTCGATGATCGCGAAGGTCAGGACACACAGACCCGTCGCAACGAGCACGGCGCCAAGTAGGTCTAGCCTGCGGGCATGCGGGTTGCGCGACTCGCGGACACCGGTGATCACGAGGACCAGCCCGATGATCCCGACGGGAACGTTCACCCAGAACACCGCTGACCAGGAGAACCACTCGACCAGAATGCCGCCGATGACCGGCCCGGCACCGAACCCCAACCCGGCGGCAGCAGCCCAGATTCCGATAGCTGTGGTACGACGCTCCGGTGGGTAGGCGTCAACCAAGATCGACAGGCTGAGTGGTGCGACGAGAGCGGCACCGACGCCCTGCGCGGCGCGAGCGGCGATGAGCGCGGACTCGTTCGGCGCGAGCGCGCAGGCGGCAGACATCGCTGTGAAGATGGCCAGCCCGACAAGAAACACCCGCTTGCGGCCGTACCGATCCCCCAAGGTTCCGCCTACCAGGATGAGCGAGGCGAGGGCGAGGACATAGGCGTTGACGACCCAGAGCAAGTTGCCCGGATCCACGTCGAGCTCACGCTGAATCGACGGCAGGGCAACGTTGACGATGGTGTTGTCGAGCAGGATCATCCCCTGGGCGACGCACATTGCGGCGAGCGTCACGACGCGACGTCGGGCACTGAGTGGTTGCCCAGCCACGTTCAAAGCCTGACGGGGGACCGACGGGCCGTCAACAGCACGACGACGCATGGCCGAGCCTTAACCCGATTCGACTTCAACTTCCCCCGCGACGAACAGCCAGCAGTCTTCGCTGCCGGGGAGGCTGCCTTCAGACGAAGAGCGGCTCGAGCCCGAAGGCCGTCTCCAGCTCACTCATCTGTTCCTCGGTTGGCCGTTGCGTAAAGCGCTCGGCCGCGTCGATCACCATTGGCAAGATGTGGATGTCGCCAACGGTGTTGAGGAAGACTCCATCGCGGCCCAGTACCCAACTCACCGCAGTGTCGATGGCCCCTTGATCGGTCAGCGGTTCGTACCAGGTGTTGGCTGTCTGATTCTGATCACCCCATGGCCCGCGGGTGATGGCCTTGATCGTCTGGACAGCCGCGCCACGTTCGGCGCACACCGCCAGCAATGCCTCAAAGTCGGCGATGTAGCCGGCATTGCGGGACATCGGGAAGTTGTACGGCAGCAGCACAGAGTCGAATGGGAACTCCTCCAGCGAGCGCCGGTGTTGTGCGGCGACCGTGACACCGTGACCGGTGACTCCGATGAAACGGACTAGCCCTTCCTCCTTGGCTTGCACCACCGCTTCCAGAACTCCGCCTGTGGAGAACGCCGTCTGCCATTCATCTTCGTCGACGAGATTGTGCAGCTGGATCAGATCCAGCCGGTCGGTCCGCAACCGTTCCAGCGAGCGTCCGATCTCTGCGTACGCCTCCGCGCGCGTTCGCTCGCCAGTCTTGGTGGCCAGGAAGAACTCATCTCGGTGGTCCTGCATCCAAGGCCCGAGCCGCAGTTCGGCATCGCCATAGCTGGCAGCCGTGTCGATGTGGTTGATCCCGTGGTCACGGATCAGCTCCATGGTCTGATCCGCCTCAGACTGGCTGACACTGCCGATGGCGGCGGCGCCGAAGAGGAGGCGTGTGCTTTCGTGGCCGGTGCGACCGAACGGCTGAAGGGCGATCATGGACCCCATTCTGCAGGGTCGGAATCACCTACTTCCGCTCGGCCAGCAGTACGGGTATCTGCCGCTCGGTCCGCTCCTGGTATTTCGCATACGTCGGGTAGGCCTCGATCGCCCGCTGCCACCAGATCTCACGCTCGTCGCCCTCCAGCTCTCGCGCGGAGGCATCGAAGCGGTCGCCACCGTCCTGCACCATCAACGCATCAGGATCAGCCTTCAGGTTGAGATACCACTCCGGATGCTTCGCCCCGCCGCCAACTGAAGCGACCAGCGCGTATTTTCCGTCGTGCTCCACCCGCATCAACGCGAACTTCCTGATCTTGCCGCTCTTGCGGCCGAGCGTGCTGAAGACGACTACCGGCCGACGGGTGCCGGCCAGCGTGTTGGCTTCGCGCCCATCTGTAGCTTCGTAGCGCTCGACCTGATCTCGCACCCATTTACGCGGGCTCGGCTCATACTCCCCTGTCAACGGCATCTGGTCATCCTAGATTCGCCGTCGCCGCGAGCACTGCGGTCAGATCACGAGGTTCGTTGATCTGATTCACCTGCTGCCAAGAGATCATCCCTGCGGAGTCCAGCACAAAGGTGCCGCGCCGCGCGCATCCGGCCTCGTCGTCAAAGACGCCGTACGCCTGGGCAATCGCACCATGCGGCCAATGATCACTCAATAGATCGAAGGCAATTCGCTCCGCGTCGGCATAGGCGCGCAACGTGTACATCGCATCGCACGAGACAGCCAACACCCGAGCGCCGAGCACGCGGAAGCTCTCATGATCATCACGGATTGCGGCGAGCTCGTCACGGCAGACACTGGAGAAGGCCCAGGGATAGAAGATGATCACTGCTGGAGCACCACGCAAGCCATTCACCGTAAGCAGCTCGCCGTACTGGTTGCGAGCCGTGAAGGCCGGGGCCGGCTGACCGAGCCCCAGCGTCTCCGACGCACCCGATTGGACCCGACTCACCGACGCGAACCCCTGGGTCGTACCAGCTTGGCGGCGGTCCAGTCAGACGAGACAGGCACACTGTTGGTCAGCGCCAGACCGGCGGTTATCGCCGATTCGGCCACATCGGCGGCATCGACGTAGCCGCTGCGCCCGACCTTTGGGGTCATCAGCCAGATGTAGCCGGCGTCGGTCAGGTCGGTCAGCGCATCGACAAGGCCGTCGACCAGATCGCCGTCGCCATCGCGCCACCACAGCAGCACCAAATCGACAGCCTCCATTGCGTCTTCGATGAGCTCGCCGTCGATCGCGTCCTCGATCATGATCCGTACGTCGTCGTCGACGTCCTCATCCCAGCCGAGCTCTTGCACGACAAGGCCGCGGGAGAGGCCCAGCTTGTCACTCAGATTCCTTGATCCCCCGGCACCAGCTGTGGAGGTCACACAGACCCCCACGACGTTGACTCGACACAGTGGCGGCCGCAACCCACCTTGGGGCTCTGATCACGGCGAGAAGAGATCCCGCTCATCCCGGCGTGCCGCCTCCTTTCAGCCGTAGCTCCAGCTAGCACCGAAGCCATGAATTCAGTCCGGGTGAACCTCTTGGGCACAGCCTGCCAGAGGCATGCTGCCGCGCGTAACCCCACCACACCCTTGGGGCGCCGAGCGAGCTCGGCGAGGGAGGCAACGAACACGATCGCACGCCGCTGTCTTGGACGAGCGGGGAGACACGCTTCTTGTCTTGGAGGGAGGACGACGGCAGCGGAACCCAAAGGGCGATCCGCCGGGACGAAGAGCGTCGCATCTATCCCCCATCTAGCCCAACCGGTGATCATGCGGAAGTGACAGGATGGAATGTGCAACGTTGCGAACTGCACCCAGCCCCCACCGGAGTTGGTTGAGACGTAAGGAGCTTTCGGATGGCTATGTCTGGGCCTCATCCGGCCATCACTGCCGCCGGTTTGACCAGCCAATTGCCCGACATCGATCCCGATGAGACTGGCGACTGGCTGGAGTCACTCGACGGCCTCCTCGAGGATAAGGGCAGGAACCGTGCCCGGTTCATCATGCTCAAGCTTCTGGAGCAAGCGCGAGCGCGCCAGGTAGGCCTGCCTGCGTTGCGGAGCAGCGATTACATCAACACGATCCCTCCTGAGTCCGAGCCGTGGTTCCCCGGGGACGAGCATGTCGAGCGACGGATTCGCGCCTTCATCCGGTGGAACGCCGCGATCATGGTCAGCAAGGCAAACCGCAAGGGCCTGGAGGTCGGCGGCCACATCGCGACCTACCAGAGTGCGGCCAGCCTGTACGAGGTCGGGTTCAACCATTTCTTCCGCGGCAAGGACCATCCCGGCGGCGGCGACCACGTCTTCATCCAGGGCCATGCGTCTCCTGGCATCTACGCCAGGGCGTACCTGGAAGGCAGGTTGACCACCGATCACCTGGATGCCTTCAGGCAAGAGGTCTCCCGTGGGACGGGCAACGGACTTTCCTCGTATCCGCATCCCCGGCTGATGCCTCATTTCTGGGAATTCCCAACCGTTTCCATGGGTATCGGCGCCATCAACTCGATCTACCAGGCGCGATTCAACCGCTACCTGCAGAACCGGGGCATCAAGGACACATCGCAACAGCGCGTCTGGGGCTTTCTCGGCGATGGTGAGATGGGTGAGCCGGAGTCACTTGGGGCCATCGGGCTGCCCGCGCGGGAAGAACTCGACAATCTCACCTGGGTGATCAACTGCAATCTACAGCAGCTGGACGGGCCGGTGCGCGGTAACGGCAAGATCGTTCAAGAGCTGGAGTCGATCTTCCTCGGTGCCGGCTGGCACGTGATCAAGGTGCTGTGGGGCCGTGACTGGGATCCCCTGCTGGCTGCCGACGCCGACGGTGTTCTGGTGAACAAGATGAACACCACACCTGACGGTCAGTTCCAGACCTACCTGGTGGAAGACGGGGCCTACATTCGCAACAACTTCTTCTCCGATCCGAGACTGCAGAAGATGGTCGCAGGGATGACCGATGATCAGATCAAGGTACTGTCCCGGGGCGGGCATGACTACCGCAAGGTCTACGCAGCGTTCAAGGCGGCCACTCAGCACGTCGGCCAGCCAACGGTGATCTTGGCACAAACGGTCAAAGGCTGGACCATCGGCGCTCTCGAGGGCAGGAACGCTACCCACCAGATGAAGAAGTTGACCACCAAGGATCTCAAGGCTTTCCGAGACCGGCTGTATCTGGAGATTCCCGACAGCCAACTCGAGGATGCTTACAACCCGCCGTACTACCACCCGGGCAACGACTCGGAGGAGATCAAATACCTGCAGGAGCGGCGGCGGGAGTTGTGGGGTTATCTGCCCGAACGGCGGGTGCGACCGACCGTCATCAAGCTGCCTGGCGACGAGGTCTACGCGCCTCTCATGGAGCCGGCAGGTGAGAAGACCAAGGTCGCAACAACCCAGGCCTTCGTACGGCTGCTCCGGGACCTGATACGTGACAAGGAAATCGGTCACCGGATCGTACCCATCGCACCTGACGAGTTCCGTACCTTCGGCATGGACTCGATGTTCCCGACCGCCAAGATCTACAGCCCACATGGCCAGACCTACGAGTCAGTCGACCGCAAGCTTTTGCTGTCGTACAAGGAATCCGAGAAGGGCCAGCTGCTGCACGAGGGCATCTCGGAGATCGGCGCCATGGGCTCGGTGATCGCTGCCGGATCCGCGTACGCCATGCACGGCGAGCCAATGATCCCGTTCTACATCTTCTACTCGATGTTCGGTTTCCAGCGGTCCGGCGATTGGATCTGGGCGATGGCGGATCAGCTCGCCCGCGGCTTCCTGCTCGGCGCGACAGCCGGGCGTACCACACTCACCGGCGAAGGCCTGCAGCACGCGGACGGCCACTCACCGCTGCTCGCCAGCACCAACCCAGCAGTCGTTCATTACGACCCGGCCTTCGCATACGAGATCGGTCACATTGTGAAGGACGGGCTGCGACGGATGTATGGCCACGACGACCCGGACCACCCGGAGGGCGAGGACGTCATCTACTACATCACGATGTACAACGAGCCGGTTGCCCAGCCAGGCGCCCCAGAGAACCTGGACGTCGAAGCGTTGCTGCGTGGGATGTACCACTACGCAGCTTCGCCGTTGGAAGGGGAGCGGCCCCATGCCCAGGTCTTGGCGTCCGGCGTGGCGATGACGGCAGCGCTCAAGGCGCAACAGATGCTGGCCGATGAGTGGGGCGTTGCCGCCGACGTCTGGTCGGTCACCTCGTGGAACGAGTTGCGCCGCGATGCGGTCGATACCGAGAAATGGAATCTCATCCATCCCGGGGAGGAGCGACGCCTGCCGTATGTCACGAGCGCGCTCGATGGCGCACCAGGACCGGTGATCGCGGTCAGCGACTACATGCGTGCGGTCCAAGATCAGATTTCTCCGTGGGTAGGCCATACCTGGTGCTCGCTGGGCACCGACGGGTTCGGCTTCGCCGATACCCGTGCGGCGGCACGGCGCTACTTCTTGGTGGATGCCGAGTCGATCGTGGTCGCCACCTTGGAATCCCTATCCCGCGACGGCCTCTACGACCGCTACGCGGCTGCGGAAGCCTTCAACCGGTACTCCCTCGGTGACCCAACCGCGGTCGCCGGAGTCGCGCAGGAAGGCGCCGACGCGTAGGGATTTCCGCGGTAGGAAAGTGGTCGAAGGCGGCGAGCAGCTCGCGACGAATCATGTCGTTCGTGACCGCTGTCTCGGACCGAGCTAGCCGCCAGGCAAACTCTGCAGAGCCTTCTTGACCTCCTCGACGGCCTGGGCGTTGCCGGCAATCTGCCACCGGTTCGTATTGACCACGAGCTCGTCGGCCACACCACCTGCACCGATGACCAGGGCTGCGCCTGGGTACCAATCCCAGCCACTCAGGTTGGCTTGGAGAAACACTCCGAGCCTGCTGCTGGCCACTCCGGCCATGTCGATGGACGCCGATCCGAGAATCCGCAGCGTCGCGGCCGAGGTGATCGCTGACTGCCATGCGGTCAAGTGCTCTCGATCCCTCAGGGGTCGTGGGTGGAGGTACGTCGCGATCGAGAGTTCGGACAGAGGTTGGTTGAGCAGCATTGGCACCTGCTGTCCATTCAGTGTGGTAGGAGACGCCCGCCCACCCAACCAAAGCTGATCGACGGCCGGGTAGTAGACCGCTCCCAACAGCGGCCCATCGCCGTCGACCAGCCCGACCGCCGAGCACCAGTACGGGATGCCGGACAGAAAGTTGTAGGTCCCGTCGACCGGATCGATGTACCAGGTGCGGCCATTGCCAGGCCTGCGTGCACCTTCTTCCCCGACCAGCCCGTCGTCGGGCCGGTTCTCCGCGAGCCGGCGACTGATGCGTTCCTCAGCAGCATGGTCTGCTGCAGATACCACGTCTGAGATCGAGGTCTTGTAGCGAGTTTCCAAGCCCTCTCGCTGCATCTCAGCGGCCAGGGTGCCCGCATCGCGCACCAGCTCGGCGGCCAATCTCAGGTCGTCCACCCGCCCGACCTTAACGCGCTCAGCTGACGCATGCTTACTCGCGCGCCCCTCGGCCGAGTCTGATCCAGGTGTCGACCACAGTGTCTGGATTGAGTGAGATGCTGTCGATTCCCTGCTCGAGCAGCCACTCGGCCAGATCGGGATGATCACTGGGACCCTGCCCGCAGATCCCGACGTACTTTCCGCGGGCCTTGCAGGCGCTGATCGCACCGCTGATCAGGGACTTCACTGCCGGATCGCGTTCGTCGAACGTGGCGGCCACCAGGCTCGAGTCGCGGTCCAACCCCAGCGTGAGCTGAGTCAGGTCATTGGAGCCGATCGAGAAGCCATCGAAATGATCAAGGAATTCGTCGGCGAGCACGGCGTTGGACGGCAGCTCGCACATCATGATCACCTCCAGGTCGTTGGCGCCGCGACGAAGCCCGTGCTGGCCCAGCAGCTGGACCACTCCCGCCGCCTCACCGAGGGTGCGGACGAAGGGAATCATGATCTTTACGTTTGTGAGGCCCATGGTGTCGCGGACGTAACGAAGTGCTTCGCACTCCATCGCGAAACAGTCGGCGAAGTCGGGTGCAACGTAGCGCGAAGCGCCTCGGAATCCGATCATGGGATTCTCCTCGTGCGGCTCGTAGCGATCACCGCCAATGAGGCTGGCATACTCGTTGGACTTGAAGTCCGACATCCGTACGATCACCGGATGCGGTGCGAACGCGGCCGCGATCGTCGCGACTCCCTCCGACACCCGGCGTACGAAGAAATCGCGCGGCGTCTCATACGCCGCAACAATGTCGCCGATCTGGCTCCGCAGTGGCTCGTCGAGCAAGGCCCAGTCGAGCAGCGCCTTCGGATGGATGCCGATCTGGTTGTTGATGATGAACTCCAGTCGGGCCAGTCCAACCCCAGCGTTCGGCAGCCGCGAGAACGCGAAAGCTTGATCCGGCGTCCCGACATTCATCATGATCTTGACATCGATCTCGGGCATCTTGGCTTGCTCGGTCTCTTCGACGGCAAAGTCCAGCAGACCCGCGTACACGTAGCCGGTGTCACCCTCAGCACACGAGACTGTTACCGGCTGATTGTCCTGCAGCTCGGTTGTCGCCGCACCGGTGCCGACGACAGCCGGAATTCCGAGCTCGCGCGCGATGATCGCCGCGTGGCAGGTGCGACCACCGCGATTGGTCACGATGGCTGCGGCGCGTTTCATGATCGGCTCCCAGTCCGGATCGGTCATATCGGCGACCAACACCTCACCGGGGCTGAAGTGACGCATCTCGGCAATTGAGTCGAGCACCCGTACCGCACCTGAGCCGATCTTCTGCCCGATGGCGCGGCCCTCGACGATAATCGCGCCGCGTTCCTGGAGCCGATACCGCTGGACGCGTGCGGCGGATTGTCGTGACTTCACAGTCTCCGGTCTCGCTTGCAGGATGTAGAGCCGTCCGTCGAGCCCGTCCTTGCCCCATTCGATGTCCATCGGGCGCCCGTAGTGCTCCTCGATGGTCACCGCGTGGCGCGCCAGCTCGGTGACGTCGGCATCACTGAGAGACAACCGTCTGCGGTCGGCCTCGTCGACCTCGGTGAACTGGGTGGTCCGCCCAATTTGGCTTTCCCCGGTGTAGACCATCTTGAGTGCCTTGTCGCCGACGCCACGCTTGAGGATCGCCGGCCTGCCGGCCCGCAGGTTCGGCTTGTAGATGTAGAACTCATCGGGGTTCACTGCGCCTTGCACAACCGCCTCACCAAGGCCATAGGAAGAGGTGAGGAAGACGGCGTCGCTGAATCCGGACTCAGTGTCCATGGTGAACATCACTCCGGACGCGCCAATATCTGATCGCACCATCCGCTGCACCCCCGCAGAAAGCGCGACAGCCTCATGCGCGAAGTGATGATGGACTCGATAGGCGATCGCGCGATCGTTGTAGAGGGAGGCGAAGACCTCCTTGATCGCGGCCAGCACCGCGTCGATGCCGCGGACATTCAGAAACGTCTCCTGCTGTCCTGCAAACGACGCGTCCGGCAGGTCTTCGGCGGTGGCGCTGGACCGTACCGCGAAGGACACCTCATCGCCGGAGACGCCGTCTGAGTCATCGGCCAGCAGTGCGTATGCAGAGCGGATGTCGGCTTCCAGAGTGGTTGGGAAGGCCTGCGCGGCCACCGCCTCGCGGATCTTCCGACCGACCGTTGTCAGCTGCTCGACATCGTCGGTGTCCAGCGCGGCGAGCTCAGTGTTGATCATCTCCGCCAGGCCGCCTTCGGAGATGAAGTGCCGGTAGGCATCTGCCGTGGTGGCGAAGCCGTCTGGCACTCGCACGCCTGCCGATGTGAGGTTGCGTACCATCTCGCCGAGCGAGGCGTTCTTGCCGCCCACCTGGTCGATGTCGGCAAGACCGAGGTCGGAGAACCACGCGATTGTTGACGTGTTCGAGGCTGCTGGCATGTTGGTTCCTCTCCGTCTCAGGAACGTCCGTTCAGGGTCTGCAAGATCACGGTGGACATCTCCTCCACGGACTTGGTCGAGGAGTTGATCATCGGAAGGCGATGATTGCGGTACATCGCCTCGGCCTGGCGTAGCTCGTACGAGCACTGTTCGAGCGAGGCATAGCGGGAGTTGGGCCTTCTCTCGTTCCGAACCTGACTGAGCCGCGCTGCCGTAGTGGTCAGCCCGAAACAGCGGTTCCGCAGCCCTCGTATCGGCCTCGGCAGCTCAGCGCTCGTGAAGTCCTCCTCGACCAGCGGATAGTTGGCCACGAAAATGCCGTGCTGCAAGGCCAGGTACATAGTCGTGGGTGTCTTGCCGCAGCGCGACGGGGCCACCAGGATCACGTCTGCCTTGTCCAGCGCCCGCATGCTTTGGCCGTCATCATGTTCGATTGCATACTCAACGGCGGCCATTCGGGCGTTGTAACGCTTGACGTCTCCCATCCCGTGCAACCGAGCGGCCACCCGGATGCCTTTGGCTCCAAGAATCGACTCGACGCTTTCCATGTGCATGCCGAAGAAGTCGACCAATGGGCACTTGGTGCGCAGCAGCTCCTGCCGGATTTCTTCGACAGCGATGGTGGAGAAAGCCAAAGGGGTGACCGGACGAGCGGCGGCAGCGTCCAAGATTGCTACCACTCGGCGGGCCTCCTCGACCGAGGTGATGAAAGGGATGAGACGACGCTCGAATCGTAGGTCGGGAAACTGGATCAGAAGGGCGTTGCCCATTGTCTCCGCGCTGATGCCGGTGCTGTCAGAGAGGAAGAAGACCGGTACGGGAAGCCGCTCGCCCGTCCCACCGATCTGCTTGTCCTCTTCCCCCACTCGTCATCACCTCCGACGCGCAGCACGTTGCCTCACGCTATACCAGTGGCGCGACTGGTATTGGCCGCGCGAGCTCGTTCTGTGTTAGTCAAGCCTTGGCGCACCAGGCCAAGAGCTCCTCGACCCGCCACGTGTTGATCACCCGGCTGGGATCCAGTCCCAGCTCCTCAGCGCGCTGGCAGCCGTAGATCTGAAACTCGAGTTGTCCAGGCGCGTGGGCGTCGGTGTCGATGGAAAAAAGACACCCCATCTGGATGGCCATCTGCAAGAGCCGGGACGGCGGGTCGCGTCGCTCGGGACGTGAGTTGATCTCAACAGCCACATTGAAAGTACGGCATGCTTCGAACACAACCTCGGCGTCGAAGACTGACTGCGGCCGGACTCCGCGTTCTCCGCCGATCAGCCGACCGGTGCAGTGACCCAAGATGTTGGTTCTCGGATTCGCGATCCCTCCGACCATCCGGTGTGTCATGGTCTCCGAATCCGAGCGGAGCTTGGAGTGCACGCTCGACACCACCACATCAAGCTCTGCCAGCAGCCCATCGTCTTGATCAAGACTGCCATCTTCGAGAATGTCGACTTCAATACCACGCAGGCAGCGAAACGGCGCCAAGACGTCATCGAGATCAGCTACGACAGCCATCTGCTGGCGCAAGCGCTCGGCGCTCAAGCCTCGTGCCACCTGTAGCCGCGGAGAATGATCAGTGATTGCGCAGTAGTCGTGACCGAGCTCTCGTGCGGTGATCATCATTTCCTCGAGCGGGCTGCCGCCGTCGGACCAGGACGAGTGACAGTGCAGGTCACCCTTGATGGCGGCGCGCATGTTCAACCCGCCCTCGACAAGAGGTTGCTTCTCCTCACGCAACTTCTGCAGGTACTCGGGCACCTGTCCATCCAAAGCCTGGGTGATCACCGTGGCAGTCTTGGGTCCAACGCCACGCACCTTTGCCCAGGTGCGCTGCTCCTGATAGCCGCGGCGTTCCTCTTCGCTTAGCCGATCAACGACGTCGGCGGCACCGCGGTAGGCGCGCACTCGATAGGTGTCGGCACGCGAGCGTTCCAGCAGGAAGCCGATCTCCCGCAATGCCAGTACCGGATTCACTCGGACTGGCTCCTCCGCGGGCGAGGCTTGAGCCGGACCGTCGGCATCGGCGGCGCCTCCATCACTCTCTCGGAGCGGCTGACGATAGGCGGAAACCTCACATCCCGCCGTTCCCAAGCGGTTCGGAAATCTACGATCTCCTGGTGGCTTCGGCCGATAAAGTTCCACCACATCACGATGTCCTCGGCAAACGGCTGTCCGCCGAGCATGATTACGCGGCCACCTCGCTGGCTGCGGAGGCGAACGTTGTTGCGATTGACGCCGAGATAGAGCAGTTGGTCGACTCCAACCGTCGTCGATTCGACGTCAACGGCACCCGCGACGACGAAGACTCCGTACTCGAAGCCCTCATCGACGGCGAGCCCGAGTTCGGCACCGGCATCGAGTTCCAGGTCTACGCCGCAGAGCGGTGAGTACCCCAGCGCGGGTGACCTGACCCCGTCGATATCGCCGATCAGCACCTTTCCGCGAACTCCCGGTCGCTTCAGATCCGGCAGGTCGGCGTAGTTCTCGAAGGCCGGGTCGAGATCGCGCATGGCATCGGGCAGCGCAACCCAGAGCTGCACCCCATGCAGCAATGGGGGCTTGTCCGGCTGGGAGATCTCACTGTGCACGATGCCGTGACCGGCGGTCATGATGTTGAGCTCACCCGGCCGTACCCGTGCCTGGGAGCCGAGGCTGTCTCGATGCTCGATCTCGCCGTCAAGCAACCAGGTCACTGTCTGCAGACCGGTATGTGGATGCGCCCAGACCTGCATGCCAGCTGAGCCGCTGACATCCTCGGGCCCGTAATGATCAAGAAAACACCACGGGCCGATCATCCGAATCTGCTTGTCCGGCAGCGCACGAGCCACCTCGGTCGTCTTCCCGAGAGGAACCCGGCGAGCTGTCAGCAACAGCTCCTCAGGCCCTCCGTCGAGTCGACCGCCGCACAGATACTCCTGCGGTCGGGTATCAAGATCACTCAAGTGCCCACAGGCCTTCCTGATTTGTCCACGACTTGTCAGCCTCTCAGCGTTGGATTGGCACTCTGACAAGCTGTTCGCATGTTCCGACTCCTTCGTCGCTTGCGCCGTAGGCCAGAGTCAATCACGCCATTGCGGCCGCAAGCTCCTGCAGTCGTCGGAGCGAATAGCTCGTCATAGTGCACAGAGGCTTATAGGGCGCTGAGACGCTGACAACTCGGCACTACAGTCACCCTATGGCCGCGAGCACTCGGGAGATCAATAGGTCCCTCCTGCCGTCGGCCAAAACGCGTGCCACGATCGCGAAGCGGCTCGCCTCCGTGACTGGCAAGATGACGACCGCCACGATCGCCGAGATGGAGACGCGGTATCACTGGTTCCGCAGGCTGGACGCCGAGCATCGCTCATGGATCACGCTGGTGGCCCAGGCCGGAATCGACGGGTTCGTACGGTGGTTCGCCGCTCCGGGACCGCAGGTGCCGAGTACGTCGGAAGTTTTCGGCTCGGCGCCGCGGGAGCTGGCCCGCAAAATCTCCCTCTACCAGACCGTGGAGCTCGTACGCACCACGATCGAGGTTGTCGAGAGCCAGATCGATGAGCTCATGCCGAAGGGCGACCGCCCCATCCTGCATGCGGCGATCGGCCAGTACAGCCGTGAGGTTGCCTTCTCGGCAGCAGAGATCTACGCGCGGGCAGCCGAACTGCGGGGCGCCTGGGATGAGCGGCTCGAGGCCCTGGTGGTGGATGCGGTGCTGCGCGGAGAGACCGATGAAACCGTGCTGTCACGGGCGTCGACGCTAGGTTGGCATTCGACTGCGAGCGTCGTTGTCGTCGTCGGGCCCGCCCCACAGCTGGAGCCCGCGCAAGCCCTGGAGTCGATCCGGCATATCGCAGCAATTGCGGGCAGCGACATGCTCGGCGCCGTGCAAGGCGACCGAATGGTCGTCGTGCTCGGTGGTGCTGAACTGAACTCACATGAGCGAGCCGTGGAGATCGTTCGCAGGTTCGTCACGATGTTTGGTCCGGGGGCGGTCATCGTAGGTCCCCCGGTGGAGCACCTGATGGACGCTGCCACGAGTACTCGGGAGGCGGTCTCGGCCTACCGCGCCGCGGCTGGCTGGCCGGAGGCGCCCCGCCCCGTCACGTCACACGATCTGTTGCCCGAACGCGCGCTCTCCGGCGACGGCCACGCGCGCCGGGCGCTTGCCCACGACATCTACGAACCGCTGCAGGCAGCCGGGGGCGGCCTGCTGGAAACGCTGGTCACCTTCCTGGACCAGGGACTATCGGTGGAAGCAGCCGCGCGAGCGTTGTTCGTTCACGCCAACACCGTTCGCTACCGACTACGGCGCATCCACGAGGTCACCGGCTACAGCCCAACCGATCCACGCGACGCCTACGCGCTCCGCTTGGCCGTCACCCTTGGCCGCCTCTTCGCCCGCTCCCGCCAAGAGGATTCACGGGTCTGAGGCCTGCCTGGCCACGCCAACCGGCAAGGTCTCAGGCCTGCCTGGGTCACGGCAAGCGGACGGTCTGAGCGATGAAGCCTTGGATTGCGCGCCGATCCGTGCCCAGGCTCGCGCGCATGCTGCGAGCGTCGGAAATCGCGCGCCGCCGTGTCCAGGTCCTGCCGCCGTAGACGTCAAGATCTGAGCGACGAAGTTCGGATCGCGCGCCGATCCGTGCCCAGGCTCTGCCGCATGCTGCGAGCGTCGGAAATCGCGCGCCGCCGAGCCGAGGTCCTGCCGCCGTAGACGTCAAGATCTGAGCGATGAAGTTCGGATCGCGCGCCGCCGCACGGAGAAGAAGCGAGCGGAGGCGTTCTTCCCTCCGCGAGCGCCGACGACGGCGGCGGGCTCCCCGCGCGATCCGCGCCGGAGCGAAGCGAAGGCAATCAAAAACTGTAGGGAAGTAACAATCGGACATCGGAAGATTCGTTCTGTCCCCGTACAACCTTTCCTCCGACCTCGCGAAATAGTGCATATTGTGCTTGCGATCGTGGCGCCTGGTCAGGGGGCGCAGACGCCAGGCTTCCTAGGCCCCTGGCTGGACTTACCCACCTTCTCTGACCGGCTCAGTTGGTTGTCGGCCGTGTCAGGCCTTGACTTGAGGCATTACGGCACCGAAGCCGATGCCGAGACGATCCGGGACACCGCGATCGCCCAACCACTGCTGGTTGCCGCCGGCCTGCTCGCCGCACTCGAGTTGTTTCCGCATCCCGCTGATGGTTACCCGCTCGTCGGGGTTGTCGCAGGTCACTCTGTCGGTGAAATCACTGCGGCGGCCGGAGTCGGGGTGCTGTCAGCAGAGCAGGCAATGGTCTTCGTACGCGAGCGCGGCCGTGCCATGGCGGAGGCCAGCGCCGTCACCCCGACCTCGATGACGGCCGTCGTCGGCGGCAACGCTGAGGATGTTCTCAGCCGGCTTGCGGCCCAGGGTCTTACGGCCGCCAACAACAATGGCACCGGTCAGATCGTCGCTGCTGGCACCAAGGATCAGCTGGCCGCGCTGGCCGCCGATCCTCCGGCTCGGACCAGGCTCATCGAGCTCAGCGTCGCTGGGGCGTTCCACACCGTGCACATGGAGCCTGCCGTCGCCCGGCTCGAGGCGCTGGCACGTGCCATCTCAACCCACGACCCGCGAACCCGCTTGCTCTCCAATGCCGATGGTCAGGTCGTACACGACGGGCGTGAGGTCCTCAAGCGGCTGGTTGGACAACTTGCCGCCCCCGTCCGCTGGGATCTCTGCATGGCCGCCATGACTGATCTCGGGGTCACCGGCCTGCTGGAGATGCCACCAGCAGGCACCTTGACCGGTATCGCCAAGCGGAACCTCAAAGGCGTCGAACTCTTTGCGCTGAACACTCCGGATCAGCTGGAAGAGGCGATGGAGTTCGTTCAGAAGCACGGAGGTGCCGCGTCCGCCTCCCCCATCGCCGGCAACCCCACCTGGCGTCTGATCGTGTCCCCGGGCAAGGGTCAGTTCGTCCGCACCGATGACATCGAGGCTGACACGATCTTGCCGAATCACAGCACTGTCGGGATGGTCAAGAACCTCCGCGACGAGATGCCGGTCAACGCGCCGCACGGTGGCATCGTCGTCGAGTGGCTGGTTGAGGACGGAGATCCCGTAGCCCCTGGTCAGCCGATATTGAGGTTGCACCCGACAATCGAATCCGCGGACGCGACCGAGGTCACCCGATGAGGCTCAAAGTGGCGCCGGGAACGAAGTACTCCACCATCCTCGGATTGGGCGGCTATCGACCGCGTCGCGTGGTCGACAACGCTGAGATCTGCACGATGATCGACTCTTCCGACGAGTGGATCCGTACCCGCTCCGGGATAATCGAGCGCCGCTGGGCGTCCGAGGACGAGACCATCCAGATGATGTCGGTTGCCGCTGCCCATAAGGCGCTGGACCGTGCCGGCCTCGAACCCGGTCAGATCGACACCGTTATCGTCTCGACCGTCACCCATCTCTACCAAACACCCGCTGTGGCTACCACCATCGCCAGCGAACTTGGCGCGAAGAGCGCGGCAGCGTTCGACATCTCGGCGGCCTGTGCCGGCTTCTGTTACGCCACCGCGATGGCTGACTCTTTCATTCGCAGTGGCGCCTCGAAGTACGTCTTGATCATCGGTGTCGAGCGCCTCAGCGACATCACGAATAGATCGGATCGGTCCACGGCCTTCCTCTTCGCCGATGGTGCCGGTGCCGCGGTGATCGGCCCGAGTGACTCCCCCGGAATCGGCCCGGTCGTCTGGGGGTCTGACGGGGACCAAGCGCCACTGATTCAGCAGACCGAGCCATGGGATGCCGCCCTGGCCTGGGACACAGAGTCGTATCGGTCCACCAACGGAGGGATGAGTTGGCCGACCCTGAGAATGGAAGGCAACCCGGTCTTCAAGTGGGCCTCCTACACGATGGCGAAGACCGCTGCTGAGGCTCTGGATGCCGCCGGCGTACGCCCCGAAGACCTGGACGTCTTCGCCCCGCATCAGGCGAACATGCGGATCACCGATGCGATGTTCCGAGCT
>Ga0081455_10002400_pt1 | contig 22363 bp, 22 predicted proteins | sample TabmetS3T2R1_FD_70207 | JGI IMG/M metagenome (GOLD analysis project Ga0081455, IMG submission 70207) | Tabebuia heterophylla rhizosphere microbial communities from the University of Puerto Rico - S3T2R1 | ecosystem: Host-associated > Plants > Roots > Rhizosphere ...
CGGGTCCGGTCGGCGTCCGGGCTGACCCGCCGCTCGAGCAGCCACTGCACGCCCGCGATCAGCGTTGTGACCGCCAGGTACATGACTCCGGCCGCCGCGAACACCGGAAAAAACTTGAAGTTCTGGGCCACGATCTGCTGGCTTCGCAGGGTCAGCTCGTTCACCGCGATGACCGAGGCCAGCGAGGTGCCCTTGAGCACGCTGATCGCGTCGTTGCCGACCGCGGGCAGAATGGCCCGCATGGCCTGGGGCAGGACGATGCGCCGCAGGGTCAGCAGCGGGCCCATGCCGAGCGAGGCGGCGGCCAGGGTCTGGTTGCGGCTCACCGAGATGATGCCGCCCCGGATGATCTCGCCCGCGAAAGCGGCTTCGTTGAGCGAGAAGCCGATGATCGCGGTCGTCACCGGCGGCATGACGATGCCGACGTACGGCAACGCGTCGAAGAGGAACACCAGCTGCAGCAGGACGGGCGTGCCACGAATGAGCCACACGTACGTCCATGCCACGCCCGAGAGCAGCCGGTACGGCGACAGACGCATGAGCGCGATCAGCAGGCCGAGCGCGAGCCCGCCCACCATCGAGGCCGCGAAGATCCGTAGCGTGAGCCACATCCCCTCCAGCAGGAAGGGGAAGGTCAGATACTGGAGGAAGGCCTCCATGGGCCCCCGGCTCGCGCTCGGCCCGCCGTTCGCGCCCGACTAGCGGCCCACCTCGACCGGAATCGCGAGCGTCGGGTCGATCCCGTTCTTCTGCATCAGCGCCTTCTGGGTGCCGTTGGCCTGGAGCTCGGCGATCGCGTCCTTGATCGCGTTCACCAGCTCGTCGTTCCCCTTCTTCACCGCCACCCCGATCTTGATGTTGCTGCGGAAGGAGTATGCGCGCTCGAACTTGTCGGGGTTGGTCTTCACCACCTGGTCCACCAGCACCAGGTCGTACATCGAGACGTCGGCCCGGTCGTTCTCGATGGCGCGGGAGGTGGCGGGCGCGTTCGGGTACGGGGTGATCTCGACGGCGGGCTTGCCGGCGGCCACGCACTTGGCGCTGGCGTCCTGGAAGCCCTTGTCCTCCACCGTGCCCAGGATGGGGGCGGCGCGCTTGCCGCACACGTCGTCCAGGCTCTTGATGCCCTTGGGGTTGCCTTTCTTGACGATCCCGGCGGTGCCGGTGGTGGCGTAGTTCACGAAGTCGGCGGCCTGAGCTCGCTGGGGCGTGTAGTAGATGTTCGACCACACGAGCTGGATCTGGTTGGCCTGCAGCGTCGGGATCAAGGTACCGAAGTCGAGGCCGACCAGCTCGTACTTGAGCCCGAGGCATCTCATCGCCGCATCGACCATGTCCGGATCCTGCCCGATGATCTTGCCCGGGTTGTTCGGGTCCCGGTACATGATCGGCGGCAGCGTCGGATCGAGCCCGACCTTCAGGGTCTTGCCGGCCAATCCAGGATATTTGGTCCCGACCTTGTCGGGCTCGCACGCCGCCTGCGCGGGCCCCGCCGCCGCCAGCCCGAGCACCGCCCCCGCCAGCCCCGCCAGCATTGTCCGACCCATGTGCCTCATGCCTCGACCTCCGTTCCTCGCGACTACCGGTGCACTGCAGTTCCGGGCGCTAGACGCCCGTCTTGCTCCGCCGACGCAGCAGGTGCCGGCCGCGGCCCGCGGTGCCGAGGAGCTCGCCGTCGCGCGCGACGATTTCCCCTCGGGATACCGTCAGCACGGGAAGTCCGGCCAGCTCGAACCCGTTGAACGGGTCGTAGCCGGCCCGGGAATGCAAACGCCGCTCGTCCACCACCGCGGTGCGGGTCGGATCGAACAGCACCAGGTCCGCGTCGCTGCCCACCGCGATGGTGCCCTTCTGCGGATAGAGCCCGAAGATGCGCGCCGGATTGGTGGAGAACGCGGCCACGAACGTTTGCAGCGCGATGCGTCCCCGGCTGACGCCCTCGGAGTAGATCACGCGCATCTCGGTTTCGAGCCCCGGAACTCCGTAGGGGATCCGCGTGAAATCTTCCGCGCCCGCCGCCTTCTGCGCCACCGTCCACGACGTGTTGTCGCTGCCGATCGCCTGGATGTCGCCCGAGCGCAGTCCCTCCCACAGCGCGGCCTGATCACGCGCGGTGCGTAGCGGCGGCGCGCCGACGAACTTCGCGGCCTCCGCGCCGCCCGCCGCGTAGCGCTCCTCGGTCAGGGCCAGGTAGATGGGACGGGTCTCGGCCCACACCCGCAGCCCACGCCGCCGCGCTGCGCTTACCGCTTCCAGCGCGTCGGCGCAGGAGAGGTGCACGATGTAGATCTCGGCGTCCACCAGCGCCGCGTACTCGATGGCGCGCCGGGTGGCCTCGGCCTCGGCAGCCGCGGGTCGGCTCAGCGCGTAGTGGCGCGGATCCCGTCGCCCCGACGCCAGCAGCGCACGGGTGCAATGGTCGAGCATGTCGCCGTTCTCGGCGTGCACGTTGACGATCACCCCGGCGTGGCGGGCTGCCTCGAAGACGCGCAGCAGCGCCTCGTCCGGGATCCGGAACTCGTTGATCATGAACACCTTGAGGCTCGGGTAGCCGTGATCCACCAGCCGCGGGATCTCGTCGAGGGTCGCGTCGCTGGCGTCACCGACGATGACGTGGAACCCGTAGTCGATGTGCGCGCGACCGGCCGCCTTGCCCTTCCACCCCTCGATGGCCGCGGTGAGCGTCTGGCCACGCGCCTGCCAGGCGTAATCGCAGATCGTGGTGACCCCGCCGCAGGCCGCGGCCGCGGTGCCGGACTCGAAGTCATCGGCGGTGCGCACGCTCCCGACCTCGGCATCGAGATGGGTGTGCACGTCCACACCGCCCGGCAGCACCAGCAACCCGGTGGCGCCGATCTCGCGGCGGCCAGGCGGCAGCGAAGGCTGCAGCGCGGTGATGGTGCCGGCGTCGACCCCGACGTCAGCGCGGAAGGACTCGGTGGCCGTCACCACGGTGCCGCCGCGCACGACCAGCTCGTGGCTCATCGCAGCCCCGCCTCGTGGAGACGCGGGCGGACGTGGATGACGTTGCGGTTGTAGCCGGCACCGACCAGCATGTCGTGGAAGCCCAGCCCCAGCTCGAACCGGATCCGGGATTCCGCTTGCTGGCTCAATGGTGGCCCTGGCTCGAAGGTGGTCGATGTATACCAACCGCGTCGGCAAGCCGTCAACGCCAAACGGCGCGATCCGGAGTATGCTGCCCGGGTGGCCTGGGACCCCGCGCAATATCTCAAGTTCGCCGACCATCGGCTGCGGCCGGCGATCGACCTGCTGAATCGTGTCGCGCTGGATCGGCCCGGCGAGGTCTACGACCTGGGCGCGGGCGCCGGCAACGTGACCCGGCTGATCAAGGAGCGCTGGCCGGAGGCGCGGGTCACCGGCGTCGACGATTCCCAGGCCATGCTGGCCAAGGCCGCGGCCACCGCGCCCGCCATCACCTGGCAGCAGGCCGACCTGGCCACGTGGCGCCCGCCGCGGCCGGCGGACCTGATCTACTCCAACGCTGCGTTCCACTGGCTCGCCGGACACGAGCGGCTGTTCCCGGCCCTGCTCGAGAGCCTGATCCCGGGCGGCGTGCTCGCGGTGCAGATGCCGCGCAATTTCGGGGCGCGGTCGCACACCGCGATCTCGGAGGCCGCGCTGGCCGGGCCATGGCGCGAACGGCTTCAGCCCTTGCTGCGGCCGGCGCCGGTGGCCGACCCGGACTTCTACTACGACGTCCTGGCTCCCAAGGTCGTGTCGCTCGACGTCTGGGAGACGGAGTATCTCCAGATCCTGGAGGGCGCCGATCCGGTCAAGGAGTGGACCAAGGGCACCTGGCTCCGGCCGCTGCTCGACGCGCTGGAGGAGCCGGAGCGCGGGCGCTTCGAGGCCACCTACGCCGCGCTGGTCGCCCGTGCCTATCCGCCCCGCCCGGATGGCCGCACGCTGTTTCCGTTCCGGCGGCTGTTCATCGTGGCGCGAGCGCGCTGAGGGACTCGTGAAAATCGACGCGATCGACATCTACTGGGTGAAGCTGCCGCTGGCTTTCGTGTGGCGCACCTCCTACGCCGACCAGACCGTGACTGACACCATCCTGGTCCGCATGGAGAGCGGCGGCCTCCACGCCTGGGGTGAGAGCTGCCCGCCCTACATCCCCGGCTACTCCGCCGAGCATACCCTGGCCACGTTCCACACGCTGCGCGAGCACATGGCGCCGCGGATCATCGGCCAGGATCTGCCCACCGCGCGCGACCTGCTCGACCGGCTCGCGTTCATCAAGGGCAACCAGTTCGCGCGGGCCGCCCTCGACATCACCTGGTGGGTGCTGGAGGCGAAGCGGCTCGGCGTGCCCCTGCACCGAGCTCTCGGCGGCGTTGCCGACCGGGTGGCGGTGGGCGCCGACTTCGGGGTGCAGGACTCGCTCGACATCCTGATGCAGAAGATCGCGGGCGCTGTCGACTCGGGCTTCCCCCGCATCAAGCTCAAGTTCCGCCCGGGTTGGGATCTCTTCATGGTGGAAGCGGTGCGCGCGACCTTTCCGCGCTTCACGTTCCACATCGACTGCAACGCGGCCTACGGGCCGGCCGACACCGATCTCTTCCGGAAGCTGGACCGCTTCGGCCTCGCCATGATCGAGCAGCCGCTCGCCGACGACGGCCTGAGCCTGGTGCACCACGCCGACCTGCAGCGCCAGCTCGACACCCCGGTGTGCCTCGACGAGAGCGCGCAGAGCCTGGCCCACGTGCAGGCGGCCATCCGTCTCGGCAGCTGCCGCGTCGTGAACGTGAAGATGGCGCGCGTGGGAGGGCTGACCGAGTCCCGCGACATTCAGGCCCTGTGCGCTCAGCACGGCATCCCCTGCTGGATCGGGGGCATGCTGGAGAGCGCGGTCGGCGGCGCGATCTGCGCCGAGCTGGCGACCCTGCCCAACTTCACCTACCCGGGCGACATCTTTCCCTCGTCCTACTTCTACAACGACGACCTCGGCAAGCCGGAGGTCGTGCTGAGCGGGCGCGGCGAGGTGGCGACCTCCACCGTGCCCGGCATCGCCCAGGAGCCCGATCCCGAGCTGCTCAAGCGCTGGACCGCCGACCACGCGTCGTTCCGGGCAGACTGACTCCTGGCGAAGGGCGGAGCCTGTTCTGATCGAGTCGACCCCGCCGAGGAATTCAGGCCAGCCGCTGGCGGGACTGACGGCTCGCGTGCAGGTGGCGCTGCAGGAACGCGATCAGCTTGTCCCAGGCGTCGCGCGCGGGCCCCTCGCGATAGCGCTCCTCGTTGCTGAAGTTGAGGAACGCGTGCCCCGCGCCGTCGTAGCGATGGAACTCGTGGGCCTTCTTGTAGCGATCCAGCTGGGCCGAGATGCGGTCCACGTCCGCCGGCGAGGGATTGCTGTCCTCGATGCCGAAGAAGCCCGCGATCGGACAGTGCACGTAGGGGGTGAGATCGAACGGCGTCGGGCCGTCGCCCCACGCCTTCATGATGTTGCCGCCGTAGAACACGCCCGCCGCCTTGAACACCGGCTTGGAGGCGGCCATCAGGTAGGCGACGCGGCCCCCCATGCAGAAGCCGATGATGCCGACGTCGCCCAGCTGCGTGTCCTTCAGGCGGCGCGCGTAGTTCACCGCCGCGTTGACGTCGCTGATGACCTCGGGATCCCGCAGGCGCCCGATGCGGGTCATCATGTCGCCGTCCTCGGTCTGCCGGTGGTAGAGGTCCGGCGCGATCGCGAGGTAGCCCTGCTGGCTGAGGGTCTCGACCCGGTCCTCGATGAAGCGATCAACGCCGGGGCCGTGCTGAATGACGATGACTGCCGGGAAGGCCCGGCCGAGGCTCGGCATGCCCACGTAGAGGCGCATCGGTGAGCCATCGACCTCGATACGGTCCCACTGCGCCATGCCGCGCCTCCTCCTACAAACGCCCGTGAGAAAAATGGCCCGGAGGCGGAACCGGTCTGCCGCCTGCCGGGCCTCGGTTTCTCGCGCGCAGGATCATCATCCTGCGGCATGTCCCGACACGAGTCGGGATGTCATCGTGCGCCTGACAATGATTCGCGCGTCATCAGGCCGGACCCACGCCCGATGACGCGCCGTACTCGTCGGGTGGCGTGTTCTCCATCCTGATCTCCTTCTGAAGTTCACTGCGCGACGCGTGACGGCGCCGTCACCCGTCGCTCCCAGGAAAACGCCGGTCGCGCTTCTTGTCAAGCGGCAACGCCCGACGCCGAGCGCCGTGGCGTCTCCCGCGCGAAGCGAGTAGACTCGTGCTCGTGGCTCGACGTGCCGTGGTGGCTCTCGTGATCCTCGCGACGGTCCTGGCCCCGATGGGGGCCTGGGCGCAGATGGGGTCCGTCGGCGCGGCACCCGGCAGCATGGGCGCAAGCGGCCGGCGGCCGGGCTTCCGGCCGCCCGCGCACCGGCCGCCGATCCACCGCCCGCGCCCGCCGGTCGTTCCGTTCTTCAACTGCTGCGCGGACCTGTCGTACTTCCCCGACGAGCCGCCGCCTGTCTACGTGCCGCCACCCCCGACCGTCATCTACATCGTGCCGTCGCCCCCCAGCCTGGTGTACATCCCGACGCCGCGCGTCGAGCCGGCGCCCGAGATCACGGGAGAGAAGGGCACGTGGGCACGGCACGGCAACGGCAAGGAATACCCGTACACCTGGGTGTTCCAGCCCGCGCACCGCAGCCGCTAGATCACCGGAGGGGCGCTCGACGTAGCCGTAGCCGCTGTCCTCGCACTTCCGCCCTCATCGGGCGGCTGTCACGGAGCGGGCAGTCGACCGAACAGCGACTCCAGCGCGAGCCCGACCCCGAGGAGACCACGGTCGCTGCCCGGCGGACCGTCCAGCTCGAGCCCGACCGGCAGGCCGGCCGGGGTGCGACCGATCGGCAGGCTGAGGCCGGGGATGCCCGCGTTGCTGCCCGGATCGGTGTTCTGGATGAACGTGAAGAAGGTCGGCACGTCGGCGCCGTTCAGCTTGGTCTTCTCGTCGTCGCCGATGGGCGCGGCGGGCAGCGGCGTGGTCGGGAAGGCCAGCGCCACGATGCGATGCTTCCGAAACGTCTCCGCGTACAGCTGCTGCAGCTTCGGACGCGCGGCGAGCGCGTCGAGGTACGCCTTCTGCGGCACTGCGTCCTTCGCGCCCGGCACGATCGCGGAGGCGAAGAGGCCTTTCACGTCCGGGCTGGCGATGCGGGCCGCGAGCCCAAGCAGGTCGAGCGGGATCCGGTAGCGCTTGAGATACGCGGTGAGATCCACGTTCGCCTCGTAGAGCGCCACCGGGAAGCTGACCTTGGCGTTGAGGTCCACGAGCCCGGGCATGTCGACCTCGACGATCTCGGCGCCCGCCTTCTGCAGCCGCTCGAGCGCGGCATTGGTCACCTGCTCCACGTCCGAGTCGAGATTGCGGAAGAACACCGCGCGGTCGACGCCGAGGCGGAGCCCGGCCAGCGGCGGCGCCGCCACCCGGTCGCGCGAGCCGGTAATGATAGTGTCCAGCAGCACCAGGTCGGCCACCTCGCGTGCCATCGGGCCCGCGGTGTCGCGCGTGTGGGCGATCGGGGTGATGCCCTCCTGCGAATACCGACCGAGTGTGGGCCGCAGCCCGGCGATGCCGTTGAGGGCGGCCGGGATCCGCACCGAGCCGCCGGTGTCCGAGCCGAGCCCGGCCGCGACCATGCGTGCGGCGATCGCGTTGCCCGTCCCGCCGGAAGACCCGCCCGCGATGCGGGTCGGGTCGTAGGCATTCCGCGCCGGCCCGAACGCCGCGTTGTTGCTGGTGATGCCGAAGGCCAGCTCGTGCATGTTGGTCTTGCCGAGCACGATCGCGCCGGCCCGGATGAGCTTCTCGGCCACCGGCGCATTGCGCGTCGGGACGAAGCTCTGGAGCCCCGGCGTGCCCGCGGTGTTCGGCCGGCCGGCGACGTGGATGTTGTCCTTGAGCACGAGCGGCACGCCGTGCAGCGGCCCCGCGAAGCTCTTGCGGGCGGCCAGCGAGTCGGCCTTGCGGGCGGCGGCCAGCACGTGGTCGCCATCGAAGCTGATGAAGGCGTTCAGATCGCGCTTGCGCTCGATCACCTCCACGAGCGCTTTCACCAGATCTTCACTCTTGAGCGTGCCGGCGCGGATGCGGGCGGCCGCGTCGGTGGCGGACAGCTCGGTCAGGTCCTGCGCGCCCGCGCTCGCCGGCCCCATCGCCATCACCATCCCGATGGCGACGAGCGCGGCCCGGGTCCAGGTGGGCAGCATTGGGAGATTCTGGCATACTCGCCGCCATGACCAAAGCTCGGCTCAACGGGATCGAGATCGATTACGAGGTGAGCGGACGCGGGCCCGCGGTGCTGCTGAGCCACGGGTACTCGGCCACCCGGCGGATGTGGGACGACCAGCACCGTGCGCTGGGTGATCGCTACCGCACGATCAGCTGGAGCATGCGCGGCCACGGCGAGACCGAGAGCCCGGGGGACCCGGCCGCGTACTCGTCCGACCTCACCGTGGCCGACATGCACGCCCTCCTCGGCCACCTCGGCGTGGCGCGGGCGGTGGTCGGTGGCCTCTCGCTGGGCGGCTACGTCTCGCTGGCCTTCTACCTCGCGCATCCCGAGATGGTGCGGGCCCTCGTGATCTGCGACTCCGGGCCCGGCTACCGCAACGCCGATGCGCGCCGGCAGTGGAACGAGCGCGCCCACGAGCGCGCCGTCGCGCTGGAGACGCGTGGCCTCGAGGCCCTCGGGCGCAGTCGGGAGGTGCGCGAGTCCGCGAGCCTGCATCGCTCGCCCCAGGGTCTGGCTCACGCCGCGCGCGGCATGCTGGCCCAGGAGGGCTCGCGGGTGATCGACGGGCTCGGCACGATCGGGGTGCCGACCCTCATCATCGTGGGAGACCGAGACCAGCCCTTCATCGCGCCCTGCGAGTACATGGCGAAGAAGATCTCCGGGGCGAGGCTCGAGGTCATCCGGGACGCCGGACACTCCTCGAACCTCGACCAGCCTGAGGCCTTCAACCGCGTCCTGCTCGACTTCCTCGACGCCCTGCCCGCTTGAGGGCGGCTCAAAAAAGTCCAGATGCGAGGCGGCGCCCGATGGCTGCACGCGAGGCGTACTCTCTGTACGTCGAGCGTGCAGCCGAGGGCGCCAACGAAGCAGCTGGGCCTTTTTCAGCCGCCCGTTACTGGACGGGGGAGAAGACGGACGGCATCATGATCTTGTTCGCCATCGTGTGCAGCGTGTCGGCGCCGCCCGGAGGCGGCCAGATCCCCGCCTCCCGCGCCTTGTTCCGGATGGCCGCCCGCTCGTCCAGGCTCTTGTAGGCCCAGATGTGGATGAAGCGGTTGGCTTCGCCGTGCTCGACGTGGCCGGCCAGGGCGATCGGCGACAGCTTCAGGCGCTCCTCGATCTTCGACTCCCACCGCTTGATCAGGTCCGGCAGCGTGCCCGCCTTCATGGCGTAGTAGCGCATCTCGAAGTAGGGGCCCATCTTGCCCGGCTTGAGATCGGGCAGGAACGCGAACGGCACCACGATCTCCGACTGCATGGTCTCGATGAACTCGGCGATCTTGGGCGGCCAGATGCCCGCCTTCACCGCCTCCGCGCGAAGCCGGGTGCGCTCGCCAAGGTTCTCGTACGGCCACACGTGGATGATCTCGTTCAGAGGGCCGATCTCGGTGTGCCAGAACGCGGCCAGCGGCGAGATCTTCTTGCGCTGCTCGTAGGCGTCGCCGAACCGCTTCTCGACCTCGGGCAGGCTGCCGACCTTCACGCGATAGGTCCGGATCTCGTAGATCACGCCGCTCTCCTTTCTCTGCGGGAAGACGACCGGGCTACTGGGCGGTCCAGCCTCCGTCGATCACCAGCTCGCTGCCCGTCACGAACGATGATTCGTCCGACGCGAGATAGAGCACTCCGTACGCGACCTCGTCGGGCTCGCCGTAGCGGCCGAGCGGGATGCGCGACACCATGTACTCGTAGATGCGGGGGTCGCCGCGGCGGGCCTCGGTCATCGGCGTGACCACCGGTCCCGGGTGGACCGAGTTGCAGCGGATGCGATCCCGCGCGTACTGCACCGCGGTGGCCTTGGTCAGCGTGCGTACCGCGCCCTTGGAGGCCTGGTACCACGGGCTGCTCAGCTCCATGCCGACCAGGCCCAGCTGGGAGGAGATGTTGACGATGGAGCCGCCGCCGGCGCGCCGCATCGCGGGGATCGCGGCCTTGGTGCCGAGGAACACGCCCTTGGCGTTGACGTCCATGCCGTGGTCCCACGCCGCCTCGGTGGTCTCCTCGAGCCGGCTGCCCCCGCCCACCCCCGCGTTGTTGACCAGCACGTCGAGCCGGCCGAACCGGGACTCCGCGGCCTGCACCGCGCGCTGCCAGTCCGGCTCGCTCGTGACGTCGAGGTGCACGTAGGCCGCCTGGCCGCCCGCCCCGGTGATCTCGGCCTCCACGCGCTTGCCGTCCGCGTCGAGGATGTCGCCGAGGACGACCCGCGCGCCCTCGCGCGCGAAGAGGCGCGCCTCCGCGGCGCCCATGCCGCGCGCGCCGCCGCTGATCAGCGTCACCTTGCCCGCGAGCCTCATTTGGTCCCGAAGAGGCGGTCGCCCGCGTCGCCCAGGCCCGGCACGATGTAGCCGTGGTCGTTCAGGTGGCTGTCGATCGACGCGGTATACACCGGCACGTCCGGGTGCACGGCGTGGAAGTGCTCGAGCCCTTGAGAACAGGTGACCAGGCAGACGAAGCGGATCGAGCGCGGACGGGTCGCCTTCACTCGGTTCACCGCGGCCACCGCCGAGTTGCCCGTGGCGAGCATGGGATCGAGCACGACCGCGTCGCGCTCGTGCATCTCCGCCGGGAGCTTGACGTAGTACTCGACCGCCTCGAGCGTCTGCGGATCGCGATAGAGCCCGACGTGGCCGACCCGCGCGCTCGGCAAGATCCCCAGCATGCCGTCGAGCAGACCGTTGCCCGCCCGGAGGATCGACACCAGCACGATCTTCTTGCCGTCGAGCAGGCGGATCGTGGTCGGCCCGAGCGGCGTTTCTGCTTCCACGTCGTGGGTGGGCAGCTCCCGCGTCACCTCGTAGGCCAGCAGCATGCTGATCTCCGCGAGCAGCCGGCGGAACTGGGAGACGCTGGTCTCCTTCATCCGCATGAGGCCGAGCTTGTGCTGCACGAGCGGATGACGGATGACAACGACCTGATCCAGGGTCAGACCATCTCGAGCTGCGAGCGACCCCACGCCACGTCCTCCTCGCGAGCCGGGCTCACCGACGCGGGCGCGTCGCCGGGTGCGGTCGGCCCCACCCCGGCCACGGTGGTGCGGTGCATGACCCGTCGATAGCGCGACTCGTCCCACGGCCGGCCGCGGTGGAGCATGCAGCGGTTGTCCCACATGACCAGATCGCCCACCCGCCAGCGGTGCGTGTAGACCAGCCCGGGCCGGGTCGCCGTCTCGCGCAGCTCGCGCAGCAGGGCGCGAGCCTCCGCGGTGGGCATGCCCACGATCTCGCACGCGTGCGAGCCCACGTAGAAGGCCTTGCGGCCGTTGACCGGGTTCGCCCGCACCAGGGCCTGACGCACCGGCGGCACCTGCGCGGCGTGATCCGGCGGCATCAGGCCGTCGTCCACGAGCCCGCGCGAGTACACGAAGCTGTGGATGGCGATCTTGCCCTCGAGGAATCGCTGCCGGTCGGCGGGCAACGACTCGTAGCCCACCCGCATGCTCGCGAACTGCGTCTCGCCGCCGGTCGGCGGCACCTCGCGCGCCGACAGCAGCGAGGCGTGGGCGGGCACCTTCTTGAACGAGCTGTCGGTGTGCCACATCTGGTTGCCCGCGTTGTAGAGGTTGCGCTTGTCGCCGGCCGGGATCAGCCGATCATCGGCGTCGACGTTCGAGAGGTTCGCGATCTGGATCGGGGTGCCCGTCCGGGACGCGATGCTTCGGATGGTGCTCTCGAGCGGACCGAACCGTTGGCTGAACGCGATCTGCGCGTCGTCGGTGAGCGATTGTCCGCGGAAGACGACGAGCGAGTGCTCCTCGAAGGCGGCCGCGATGTCCCGGAAGCTGGCGTCGTCGACGCGCGTGACGTCGACGGCGACGATCTCGACGCCGAACCGGGGGTGGAGCTTCCGCGTCGTCAGTGACATGGCGCCCTCCTCTCGGGCTTGCTCTCAGGGCCCCGATGATAAGCGAGCGAGTCCGCGAGCCGCAACCGCTTGCGCCCGCCCGCGCGGCGCGTATGCTCCCACCGGGAGGCTGCCCATGTCCACCGTCGAGGCGCCGGTCACCATCCTCATCAACCAGCTCGCGACGGGGCCCACCGCCCCGGGCGCAGCGACAACTCCCCTGCGCACGCGGGTCGCGGAGGTGGTCGCGCAGATGGGACCCGCGCCCTGGTCACGCCGGATCATCGCCGACGAGCGCAACCTGGTCACCCTGATCGCCTCGCCGCCCGGCGGAGGCAACCGCCCGCACTGGCATCGCGAGTTCGACGAGTGGTGGGTGGTGCTGGCCGGGCAGCTCCGGTGGGAGCTGACCGGCGGGGTGGTGGTCGACGCGGCCAGGGACGACATCGTCTGGGTCCCGCGCGGCACGGTTCACCACATCCGGAACGTCGGTGACCAGCTGTCGCTCCGTCTGGCGGTGGCGATGCCGCCCGCGTGGCATTACTGGAGCCCGTGCGAGCAGTGCGGCTTCACCGACGACGGGCCGCGCCAGTGGTGCGCGTAGCGAGCCGACCCATCTTGCGCAGGCCGGCGCGCCTGCTATGCTGGGCCGCACCACGCGGCGGACCGGTCAGCGGAAAGGGGAGCGTCTATGGCGACGGCAGCGGGTCCCTCTCACATCTACGTCGGAGCGGCGCGGTGGACGTCCGGGACGAAGAGCGGGGTGTTCCGCAAGGAGTCGAATGCCGCCGGCTGGCAGCTCTCCAGCAAGGGCTTGCCCGACGACGTGCACGTGCAGGCCATCACGGTGCATCCCACGAATCCCGACGTGGTCTACGTGGGCACCCAGAACGGGCCCTACCGCAGCACCGACCGCGGTGAGCGCTGGGAGCGCCTGCCCTTTCCCGATGGCCGTGAGGTCTGGTCGATTCTCGTGCATCCCTCCAACCCGCGGACGCTGCTGGTCGGCACCTCCCCGGTCGGCATCTACCGCAGCGACGACGAGGGAGCCACGTGGCGGCGGCTGGAGAAGGCGGTGCAGCCCGAGCGCGTGAAGATGCCGTTCGCGTGTCGGGTGATGCGCCTGGCCGTCGATCCCTCGCAGCCCGAGCACCTCTACGCCGCGCTCGAGGTGGGCGGCGCGATGCGCAGCCTCGACGGCGGCGAGACGTGGAGCGATTGCAGCGCCGATCTCGTCAAGATGTCGGAGCTGCCGCATCTCAAGAGCCGCATCGTCAGCGACAGCGAGATGGAGGGCATGCTCGACGGCCACGCCCTCGCGGTGAGCGCGGCGGCGTCCGGCACCGTGTTCCTGGCCCTGCGCATGGGCCTGTTCCGCAGCACGGACCAGGCGGCGCACTGGGCGGACATGGAGATCGGCCGGTTCTCGCCGCTGACCTACGGCCGCGACATCCGCGTGTCGCCCCAGGACCCGCGCGTGCTCTACGCGTGCCTCAGTCCGGCCGCGCGCAGCGAGGACGGCTCGCTCTACCGCAGCGACGACCTCGGCCAGACGTGGCGCCGATTCGATCGTGGCGTCAAGGCGGACTCCACCATGATGGCGGTCGCGCTGCACCCGCGCGACGCCGACTCCGTCTACTGCGTGAGCCGCACCGGGCAGGTCTTCGGGACGCGGGACGGCGGGCGCACCTGGGGCGAGGACCGGCTTCCCGACGGCGTCAGCGACGTCTACGCGATCGCCTGCGGCTGACCTCCGCCTCACCCAACCCTCTCCCCAAAGGGGAGAGGGCAGAGGACCGGCCAGCACGGGTGTTCTCCCTCTCCCCTGAGGGGAGAGGGCAGGGTGAGGGGTGGTCTACACCCGCTCGAGGACGTGCAGCCCCCGCCCGCGGTCGATGACGTAGAGCAGGCCGCGACCGTCCACCTCCACGTCGTTGCTCGACACCCGCGCGTGGCCCGCGGGCGGCTCGGGCAGGAAGTGGGCGACCTCGCGCGGCGCGTGCGGATTGGCCACGTCCACCACGCGCAGGCCGTGCGCGAACCACGCCACCGGGATCTCGGTCCCGGTCACCCGCTCGCAGGGCTGGTGGCACCCGGTGAACTCGGGCTGCGGCTCGCCGTCGATGCCGTCCAGCTGGAAGCTCGAGATCGGCACCGGATGCCGCTCGTCGGTGATGTCCACTAGCCACAGGAACGACGGCGGCCCCGGCACGGTCTTGGCCACGTCCTCGTCGGCGGCCAGCATGATGCGCCGGCCGTGTAACGCCATCGGCATCGGCAGCGCGGTGTGGGTCGGGGTGATGTAGGGCGGGCTCCAGTCGAGCCCCGACACGAAGCGCGGCTTGCCCATGTCCGCGATGTCGAGGATGACGAAGCCGCCGTGCCAGTAGCTCACGTAGAGCCGGTCGCCCGAGCGGATCGGATGGTGACAGCGATGGTGCCGTCCCGACCACGACGGCTGCTCGCCGCCGGCCGTCCACTGCCCCGGCATCCACCAGCGCCCCACTTCCCGCGGCCGCGTCGGATCGTGCAGATCGAGGATCATCACGATGTTGCCGACGTAGCCGTCCATCTCGGGCGAGATGTAGGCGTAGCGTCCGTCGAAGGTGAAGCGATGGACGCCCGCGCCGCCGCACTTCCAGAACGTGATCTCACGCGGCCGGCCCGGCTGGGACACGTCGTAGATCCCGAGCCCGCCGGTGACCCCGGCCGGCGGCTGGTGCGCGGGCTGGGCCTCGCGGTTGACCAGCATGAGGCCATTGGCCGCGCGCACCTTGTGCGAGTGCGAGTTTGGCGGCACGTCGAGCGTGGCGAGAACGCGGGGCCGCGCCGGATCGCTCACGTCCACGATCGACGTGCCGTGCGGCGCCTTCATGTGCGCGACGTAGGCGGTGGTGCCGTCGACGGACACCTGCCCGCCGCCCGGGCAGTCCAGCCAGGCGACCTGCTTCAACCCGCGCGTGCTCGGCGCCGTGCTCGCGGCCATGTGCGCGGCAGCCTATCAGAGCGCGGGGCCCTCGCCAACCCCGTGGCCGATTGACAGCCCGCGGCGCCCCATGGGACAGTCACGGCAACTCGTAAAGGAGCGTCGCCATGGCCATCTCGATCGACCGGTCCGTGCGTCCCGAAGTGGGCACCGCCTATGCGCGACTCGAGGAGAAGATCCTGGAGCGGGACCAGGCCGGGGCCAGCGACATCTTCTACGACCTGGTGCGCGCCCGCGTGCCGATCCCCGAGCTGGTCGGCCAGATCGTCCGCATCCACGCGCCCTACACCCACGTGCCGTATCACCAGCGCCTGGACGACGGCATCGTGCGCTTCGTCAACAACGACCACTGCCTGCTCAGCTCGCGCGCCGGCATCGATCTGCTCCCGCTGATGCCGACCGAGCTGCAGTACCTGCCGTTCGCCCAGACCATCTGGTACGTGCCCACCGGCCTCGACCCGTGGAACCAGCTGCTCGGCAAGATGCCCGGCCACTACGTGCGGCTCTACGAGATCAAGTTCGAGGGCAAGCCGCCGCTGCCCGAGGTGCACTGGCCGGATCAGGGTCCGCTCGCCATCGAGGGCACCTGGCTGGAGAAGCTCAACGCGTGGCTCACCCTGGTGCAGCGCGGCGAAGTGATCAACGCCTATCGCGTCTTCCTCGGCCTGTGGGAGCAGGCGCAGGACGACCCGGCCCGGCGCACGTCGCTGCTCGCCCAGCTGGTGTTCGCGGGTCTCATCGACGTGCAGGACCGCGTGCTCCACAACCGCTCCTACACCACCGGCCACAAGTCCTACCGCGCGCGCGCCACCGCGGAGCTGGCCCGCGCGGTCGGCTGGGCCAACGCCCACAGCATCCTCTACGCGGGCGTGCCCGACATCGCGGTGGGGCCGCGCTGGTACTCGACGTACGAGATGGGCTGCCTGGTCGTGCAGAACCTGCTCGACAATCGCGACCGCGAGCTGCTCGCCAACGACGGCGACCTCACCCCGGTGGAGTCGCTGGCGCTGCAGGACGCGATCCTGAGCGGGCAGGAGCCGGCCTTCATCGACCTGATCGTGGCCCTGCTCAAGAGCGGCCGGGGCCACCGGCAGATCATCGACACGATCCAGCTCGCCTCGGCCCAGCTCATCATGGAGGCCGGCGATCCCAACTCCTACTCGATGCCCCAGCACAGCTACGAGTACTGCAACACCGTGCGGTGGTTCTTCGACGCCTTCGAGCACCCGCATCGCCTGAAGCTCCTGCTCGTGGCCGCCGCCTTCGTGACCCGCGCCGCCCACCACCAGAGACACACGCCGGGCAATCACGCGGTGAAGATCGAGCCGCCCAAGGGATCGGACGCCCTGACCCCGGCCGAGCTGCTGCGGCGGCTGGACGGCGCCCTCGACGGCCTCCGCGCGTTCGAGGCGATGGACTGGACCGCCGCCTACCTGCGCTCCGGCGCCGACCGCACGGCGCTGGTGCAGACGCTTGCGGTGGGCGCGGTGAAGGCCGGCAACGACCCGCACAACCAGGAGCTCGGCATCTGCCTGCTCGACGACTACCGCCACTCCACCGCGGCCGACCGCGATCGCCTGCTGCTCGCCTCGGCGAAGCACACCGCCGGCCACCGGAAGTACGGCAGTCACCTCGACGCCTGGCGTCGCTACGCCGACGCCTTCGGGCTCGCCCGCTCCTGAGGAGATTGGCTGGCGGCGCAGCGCAGCCGCGTGGCGGAGACGACTTCCAGGCCGGTCATCCGGCTAGACCGACCGGACCGCGCGCGGTAGGCTGATCCCCACCGGATGTCGCGTCACGACATCCGGCTATCTACCCGAAGCTTTGGATCTAGCGGAGGGTTCATCGATGACGAGACGCTCGTCGTTCTTCTTGCTTGCCGCGTTGTGCTGCGTACTCGGTCTGGCCGCGTCGGCCTCGGCGGAATGCGCATGGGTGCTCTGGTCCCAGACCCACGATCCCAAGGCGGGGGCCTGGGTGCTTCAGACCGCCTATCCAAGCGTGAGCGACTGTACGAAGGCCATCGACCGGCGAGAGAAAGAGGGTCGCAAAGCCACCTACGTGACGGAGGACGGCCGCAAGATCAAGGGCGTCACCGACCGCCGTGCCGAGACCGACCTCTTCGTGCTGTACGGCCGAGACGCCAGCAACGGCGGCATGGTGTGGCAGTGCTTCCCCGAGACGGTGGACCCACGCGGAGCGAAGAGCCGGTGATACGGCGCCCGGCGCCGCGGCGAGCCGACGCGTCCCGACCACTGGTGGCGACGTGCCTGGTGCGGTGCTACCCTCACCGGCATCGCCCCGGAGGTTCGCCATGAGACTCGCCATGTGGCTCGCCGCGTCGCTCCTCGCTCTCGGTCCGCTCGGAGCCACCAATGCTCGGGCCGCCATGATCAACCTGGGCCCGGGGTCGTTTGCTCCTTCTGCCCCGGTCATCACCTTCGACGAAGTGCCTCTCGGCACCGTGAATCCGACCTTCGACTTCACGGGCGTCCCCGGGCCCGGTAACGTCACCGTAAGCTTCGCGGGACACTTTGTCGGCCAGGCCGCGGGGGCCGGGCCCATATTCCCCCAGATGGTCACGTTGATCGATCACACCCCTACCGGCCCGCTCGCCCTCGACCCCGCGTCGCCCGGCACCGTCACGGCGACCGACAGCGCCCCGGGAGCGACCAGCCCCGGCCTGAGCGGAAGCCCCACCTTCAATGGGCCGATCTCGGTGCTCTTCAGCGTGCCGGTGGCCGGCGTCGGATTGAAGGGCGGGTCCTTCGATACGGTCAACAGCACCACGATCGAAGCCTATGATGGCAACGGCGCAGTCCTCGGCCGCATCACGAACACGACGACCGGATTCGAGCTCTACGGTATCGCGGATTCGGGCGGCGCCAGCGTGATCAAGGGCCTCTCGCTCTTCATCACCGGAAGCGAGCTGATCGGATTCCAGATCGACGACGTGACGTTCGAGGCGGGCGACGTGGTCAACCCGACGCCGGTGCCGGAGCCCGCGACGCTCGTCCTGTTCGGCAGCGGCCTGGCCGGCCTGCTGGCCGTCGCGCGGGGCCGCAAGCGGGGCAGCAGCCCGCCGACATGACCGATCGTCGGGGTTGTATCCCGAAACGGGTGATGGCAGCGGCGCGCTTGATCGTGGAGCGGTCGGCGCCTAAGCGTGCTGCGCATGACAAACACGCGCGCGATCGCGGCCGCCTTGCCATGGCGATCATCCCGGCCTTCGCGCTGGCGCCATCTGCCGACGACGCGTAGCACCGGGGGCATGGCCGGCGACCGTCACTCGTGCCGCAGGGCCTCGATCGGCTGGATCTTCGCTGCCTTCCGGGCTGGATAGAGCCCGAAGAAGACGCCCACTGCCGCGGCGAAGCCGAAGGCCATCAGCACCGCCTGGGGCTGGATGATGGTGCGCCACTGGGCGAAGTGGGCGACGGCGTAGGAAGCGATCAGCCCGACTCCGACCCCGGCCACGCCGCCGAGCAGCGACAGGGTGATCGCCTCGACCAGGAACTGGGTCGAGATGTCCCGGGCGCGGGCGCCGACCGCCATCCGGAGTCCAATCTCCCGCGTTCGCTCCGTGACGGAGACCAGCATGATGTTCATGACCCCGATGCCACCGATCAGCAACGAGACGCCGGCGATCGCCGCGAGCAGGGTGGTCAGCACCCGGGACGAGGTCTCCTGCACCTCCAGCACCTCGGTCATGTTCTTCAGGGTGAAATCATCGTCCTGATCCGGCTGAAGGCGATGTCGCTCACGCAGCAGCTGACGGATCTCGTGCTCGGCCATCTGCATCGAGCCCGCCGTCCTGATTTTCAGTGAGATGGAGCCGATGGCTCGGCCGCTTCCAGGGTTGCGCCCCAGGATCTTGCGCTTGGCGGTCGTGAGGGGAACCAGGATATGGTCGTCCTGATCCTGGCCCCAGGTGGTCTGGCCCTTGCGGGCGAGGACCCCAATGACCCGGAACGGTACCCTCTGGATCCGGATCGGCTGTCCCACCGGATCCTCGCTGCCGAAGAGCTGCCGGGCCACCGTGAGGCCGACGAGGGCCACCTTCGCCGCCGAGTCGACCTCGGTCTGAACGATCGGCCGGCCGGCGATGACCTCCCACTCCCGGACCGGGAGGTACTCGGGAGTCACCCCCAGCATGACGGTGAGCCAGTTTTCGTTGCGGTATGCAACCTGCACTTTCCCCCACGAGATGGGCGCCGCAGCCTCCACGAGGGCGACCTGTTGCTGGATCGCCCACGCATCGTCCTCGGTGAGGATCGGCCGGGTGCCGGCACCGAGGCGGGCTCCGCCGACGGTGGCGTGGTTGGCCCATGCGATGATCACGTTGGTGCCGAGGCTCCGCACCTGGTCGGCCACTTGAGCGCTCGCCCCGGCGCCCACCGCGATCATCGTGATCACCGCGCCCACGCCGATGACGATGCCGAGGATGGTGAGCGCACTCCGCAGCTTGTTCACGCGAAGCGCGTTGGCGGCGATCCGTACGCTGGACAGGACTCTCATGCGGTGCGCAGGCCTCCCGACCGCGCTCCGGCCAAGAGGATCGTCGCTGGCAATGACCGCCAGGTCATGTCGTCTCTATCCTACCCGCCCTTTCTGACCTGTCGATTCCCAAGATCGCCCTGTGACCCAGACGTGGTAGATTCACGGCCGTCGGGTGCGACAAACCAGGTTTACAGAGGAGATTGCGTGACAACGCGACTCCGGGAAGCCCAGCCGATGACTCAGCCGCCGGTAACCGCGCGAGTTTACTACCGTCAGGGCTGAAGCTCCTGCGCCAAGACGAAAGAGTTGCTTTCGTCATGGGGGGTGGCCTTCGACGGCTTCGACGTCGAGGCCGAGCCGGCGCGCCGGGCTGATCTCGAGCGCTTCGGGGTGATGCGGGTGCCCGCGACCATCGTGGGCACCCGCATCGTCCATGGCTGGAACCCGCAGGCGCTCGCCGAGCTGGTGGGCGTGGCGTACCGCGCGTCCCGGAAGCTCACGCCGGCCGAGCTGGCCGAGCGCATGGACTCGATCCTCGCTGCCACCCAGCGAGCCATCCGGCAGGTGCCGCGTCAGCATCTCGGCATGAAATACCCGGGACGCGATCGCACCGTGCACCAGCTGGGCTTCCACGTCTTCCGGGTTGCCGCGTCCTACCCGGACACCCGCGAGCAGGGCCATCTCGACGGCGCCTGGTTCGACGAGAACGCGCCCGCGACGATGGCCGACGGCGAGGCGGTGGCACGCCACGGCGAGACGGTGCGACGGCGACTACGGGAGTACGTCGCGCGACCCGGGTGGTGCGACGGCGAGGTCAGCACCTACTACGGCCCACAGTCGGCGCCCGAGCTCATAGAGCGCACCACGTGGCACTGCGCGCAGCACCTGCGGCAGATCTACTGGTTCCTCGATCAGATCGGCGTCGAGAAGGACGCGCCGCTCACCGACGCCGATCTCGACGGGTTGCCGTTCCCGCGGGAGGTCTGGTCCTAGGCCCCCTCACCCTGCCCTCTCCCCGGAGGGGAGAGGGAGAGGCGATGTAGCGGTAGGCCTCGCGGACCACCTGCTCGATCTTTTTCCAGCTGGGCCGGCCGTCGAGGCGCACGCCCACCCAGCCGCGCTTGCCCACGTACGGCGGCACGAAACAGCGCGTCGGGTCCGCGTAGACGAGCGCCTCCTGCGCCCCCAGCGGCATCGCCAGCCACACCGCCACGTGCGGCGCCCCGTGGTGGTGATTGTCGAGGGAGGCGAACATCCGGCCCCGCACCCAGAACGTGGGCTCGCCGTGCGAGACCTTCTCGGAAGTCCCGGGCAGGCCCCGGCAGATGGCCCGCAGGCGCGCCAGCGGCTCGGCTACGTCGTCACGTGGCGGATGAACCGCTCGGGCGGGTTCTCGCCCCATTGGCTGATCAGCGCCTCCTCGGCGGAGAGCAGGTTCGAGCCGCTGCTCGCGTTCAGCCGATCCGTGTCGGCCCAGCGCTCGTGCACGCGGCCCCACGGGTCGGCCCAGTAGTCGTAGACCTGGCTGCCCAGCAGGTGCCGGCCCACGCCCCACATGTGGTCGTACTTGCCGAGCCGGGTCAGGTACTCGTGGTCCTTGAACACCGCGTCCACGTCGGGCACCTCGAACGAGACGTGGTTCATGCCCGCCCGCTCGTTGTGCACGCAGAACAGCGTGTGGTGATCGGTGTACTCGTCGCCGCGATCGCAGCGGTTGAAGGAGCCGATGAGGTTCTCCTTCTGCCCGGCGTACACATCGTCGGAGCCGATGAAGCCCAGGGTGTCGCGGAACCACTGCACGGTCTCACGTACCTTCGGCGTGCCCATCACGCCGTGGCCGATGCGCTTGATCGGCGTCGGCGACTTGCGCAAGCGCATGAGAGTGCCCGCGCGCCGCAGCGGCTCGGGGCCGGTGTTCATCGGGGTGAAGTCCACCGCGATCGGCGGCAGCTGCTGGAGCCCCCAGATCACCTCGATCTGGTAGCCGTTCGGCTCCCGCAGCCGGACCCGCTTGCCCCCGCCCGGCTCGTCGATGGGCTCGACGCCCGAGGCTCCGGGCGCCTTGCTCACCCGCGCCAGGTCCTCCTCGCTGGCCGCGTGGTACGCGAAGCCAACGAAGCCGGCGTCGGAGGCCTTCTCGGTGACGTGGATGTGGTGCGCCGGATCGGTGCCGCGCATGTAGAGCGCGGTCGGCGTGCGCGCGGCCCGCGTCATGCCGAAGCGGGTAAGGAACTCTTCCATCTGGTCGAGGTCGGGCGACCGCAGCCGCCCATAGGCCATATCCTTCGCCTTGATCACCGCCATGTCATCACCAATGCTTGTCTTTCATTTCCACTCGCGGAATCAGCATAGTACAAGCCGATACGACACGTCATCCGTGCGTCGAGCGCCGGAAAGCCTTGACCCGGCCGCAGGCTGCGCCATAGCTGGTTACGCCGGTCAGATGGCGCCTGGGAACGCGCCGTTCAAGTTCAAAGTTGCTGGCCCGGAGTTCGAGGGAATGCCCCGCCAAGCCAATGCCGTCGACTTCTGGCGTGGGATCGCGCTCATCACGATCTTCATCAACCACGTGCCGGGCATGTACTACGCCCGCTTCACGCACGCGAATTATTCGTTCTCGGATTCCGCCGACCTGTTCGTGTTCCTGGCCGGCTGGTCGCTGCGTTATATCGTCGGCACGCCGGACCGGCCGCAGCAGCCGACCGGATATCTCGTGCTGCGGCTCGGCGGACGCGCGATCGAGCTTTACGCCGCGCAGATCCTAATCACGATGATC